>Ga0207027_1019_pt2 | contig 32735 bp, 29 predicted proteins | sample Alteio_BWMinCont_43_FD_153280 | JGI IMG/M metagenome (GOLD analysis project Ga0207027, IMG submission 153280) | Enriched cells from forest soil in Barre Woods Harvard Forest LTER site, Petersham, Massachusetts, United States -... | ecosystem: Environmental > Terrestrial > Soil > Temperate forest >... | reverse complement strand
AGCAACGATGAGACTGTACTCGGGGACTTCAATCCAGGTGGTGGTATCTTCGGTCAACGGTTCAGACGCGATAATAATACTGGATTTTTTTTCGCCGGGATGCATTTTGTAAGAATGATCGTAAAAACCATAATTTTCACCGTACGTGTACCATAACGAATGATACGTAAAATGCGCAGCATCTTTGATGTGTTTTGGTTGCCAACCAAAATCAAACACAAAACGCGAAGCCGCAATAAATTCGCCATTCGTAATAAACAGATTGACTGGCGAATTGATGGCTATGTTAAATTTGTGACGCACGTGTTTAATAATTTTCATTGTTTCAATAAATGCTTTGACGATATCATTGACTTGATAATGAGTGGCCTTTTCTAATTGCGACAAGAAAACGGCATAAATATACTCACTGTCCGTCGTCCCATGAATGTGTTGTTGATAATCCGGCTTAATATAGTCAATCAGTGCGTATTTCATTTTATCAAATTCAAAGAGAGACCCATTATGCGCCAAAGCAATGTTGGTGCCATCGAATAAGAAAGGGTGGACATTTTGCGCGGATACTATTTGTTTGTCCGTATACGACACTCCTCGCAAATGCGCTAAAATACAATTCGGCGAAATCTTTTTCGCTAAATTCCTTAAATTTTCATCATAAAAAGGCAAATGCGGTGTTTTATAAATAAAAGGCAACGCGGGGTCATACGATGCCTTGTCCCATGCAACAATGCCAAAACCCGCTAAATTCAATAGATGGGACATGTATTTTGGATGATAACTTTGTTTAATAAATGAATTATCAGTAAAATAAAATAATTCTTCCACTGAAATGGGTGAACCCAAGTAAGATAAAATTCGGCACATAAATCACCTGTTATAAAGTTCGCTTTGCAAACGAATAAACAGTTTATTCGCTGCTATTTCAAGAAATAGGAATTCTCGACAAATTAAATCCACAATTTTATACCAAAGATGGATATTATTTTCTTTTAAATGCAATAAATGCGCTCTATTGATTTTCAGCAACACCGCTTGTTCGCAGGTGGAATAATCAAAAACCGCTGCTACACCCATTGGAAAAAAACTACTGATCAAGTTAATAGGACTGAGCACAGACACTTTAGCAATTTTATTGTCTTTGATAACGCGTGATTGCACAGCGCCACATAACAGAACAAAAACGGGCGAATCACTGTCGCCTGTTTTAATGAGTGTATTGTGCGGCGCTGTTTCGATCAATGTCGATTCGTTTAATAAAACCGTTAATTCCTCCTGGGTCAACAAATTAAAAAAATCACGTTTTTTTAATTCGGAAATATCCATGTCTATGTCTGCAAAATCAATCACTTTTGGCAATGTCAGGGAATGAATCACTTCACTGAATATCGAACGGGTTGCCATCGCAGAATGCGACATTAATTCAGTTATTTTAGCATGAATGCGTGTCAAACGCGCGCACACTTCCTCCATGATTGCCTGATTAATTTTATATTTTATTTCACCCAAGAACAGCGCAAGCGTATCAAAATACAATTTGGTGATAAACAAACAAGTGATATTGCCTTTAGCAATCACCGACATTGAATTGGGCATATCCACCATGAGGCCCACTTCACCCACAAAATCTCCCTTGTCCACTGTAGCCAAATCCAATAAATCACTGCCTAAGACTTTTGCAGATAAAAAGGCTTTCCCCTCAAGGACAATGTACAGGCCCTTACTTTTCTCTCCTTGCCGTAAAATAATATCACCGTCGTTAAAGGTGACTATGTCACAATAGGCAGCCATTCTATCCAATTCATCCACGGTCAGATAACGAAATGGCTTAGCAACATGCAGTAGCGCATTTAAATCTTCTTTTAGCATAAACCCTCTAAAAAAAAGTAATTGGATTAATAATTAATTCATCTTGCAATTGTTTAAATTCGGAATTAAGCCTTTGACCATTTTTAATTTTAGCCACATGGTATAGTGCATCACCTTCATTGACCAGTGGCAATGTATTTTTTCCAATAATCATTCCGGACACCGGGGACTTGAACTTATATTCGTCTTTTTTTGCAACTGGATCAGCAATAATACATAAAACATCGCCTTCTTTAACATAACTACCCAGCGGCTTGAGCGAATGAATAATACCACTTGCCGGCGCTCGTACCCAACCACTGTGATATGATATTTTTGCTGCTCTCTGTTTTGTCATTTTATATGTTGCAAACACAATCATTTTCAATGCATGCATTACCTGCAACACGCCTTTCAAACCCATTTGAATCGCCATTTCATTAAAATGCAATGCTTCTCCGCCTTCATACACCAGCACTGGAATACCCAACTCCGCGGCCGCTTGACGCAATGATCCGTCGCGCAGTTTTGCATCCAGCATGAGTGGCGCACCGAATGATTTTGCCATTTTTTTCGCGGAAAAAATATGTAAGTTCGTACGAACATGCGGAAAATTTTCCACATGAATATTGCCCGTATGCAAATCAATGCCGTGCGTGCATTGAACTATGATTTCATTGATGAGTAAATAAGCCAATCGGGAAGCCAGAGACCCTGCTTTTGACCCTGGAAATGAACGGTTTAAATCACGGCGATCAGGCAGATAACGTGACAGCCCTATCAATCCATAAATATTAGTAATCGGTATTGCAATCAACGTTCCATGTATTTTTTTCAGGCTCGCATGATTCAATAATAAACGAACTATTTCTGTGCCATTGATTTCATCTCCATGAATGGCCGCTGTGATGAATAAACAAGGCCCTTTTTTCTGGCCATGAATAACATGGACAGGAATATTCATCGGTGTTTGAGTATATAAACTGGGCTCTATTAATTCAATGACTTTACGCTCACCGGGTTTAATACGCACACCGGCAATCGATAATTCTTTTGCACTGGTTTTCATATTATTTTTCCCATAAAATACATTGTTCACGTACCACATTTGGCAAAGACCCCGCCGTGTGGTAAATCTCACGTAACAGCGTGGCATCATTCTGCTTATTATTCATATCATCGACTAATTGCAACATATAGCCCATGTTGCCAAAATCATTCGCATATTTTTCAATGTGTTTCAGTGATTCTAAAAAATCATCTCTAATCAAAGTATTTTTCAATGTGTTGGGATGAATAAAAGTCCCATCAGGGCCATAACGACTGGCTTCAAAACGATTATAACCATAGACATGATACAAATCGTGATTAATCGTAATAGGCCTTTCATGTAAAAGATACGCTGCAACCGCCTGAACATAGGCTGCAATCATCATCGATTTTTTTAATGTGAGGGGTGTATCACAAACGCGAATTTCGACGGTACCAAACTCCGGTTTGGGTCGAATGTCCCAATAAAAATCCTTCATACTCTGAATAATACCGAGATGACGCATTTTATAAAAATAGTCTGAAAATGCTTCCCACGTAGTCAAATAAGGAATGACACCACTGGTTGGAAACCCAATAAAAATAGTAGAACGTGATGAATGATATTGCGTATCAATCCCTTGATAAAAAGGGGATGATGCACTGATCGCAATTAATTGCGGCACATAACGAGTGAACGCATGCACGAGATAGAGTGCATCGTCAGCACGACTGCAACCGATATGGACATGTTGACCAAACACCGTCGATTGTTTTGATAAGTGACGATAATGCCGCGATAATTTTTTAAAACGTTTTGTTGGAAAAATTTTATTTAAAGACCATTTTCGAAAAGGATGAGTCCCACCCCCGGCAAATCGCACGCCCAGATTTTTTCCTTGTTGAGACAAATAGGCATGCATATTGAATAATTCATCATGCATTTCGCGCACGGATTGATGCACCGACGAATTGATTTCAATCATCCCTTGGGTAATTTCCGGTTTGATACTCGCATGGAATGGATTATTTTTAATACGCCGAATTAAATCTTTGGCACGGGAAATTAAATCGTATGTCTCGGGATCGATGATTTGGTATTCCAATTCAACCCCGACTGTCAAATCTGCAGAAGGCTTAAATGGTACTTTTTTCATGGAACATCCCTTTTTTCCCCATACTATTATTTTAACACCAGCGCTTGTTCGAAATTAAATATCTTTAATTTTATAATAAGATGAATGACTTGCGAAAAAGTTATCAAATGGTAGCTTTATGCTTTATTGGCAGGCTTTCACTAGCGTACGCAGCCACCCGGGACCACCGTAAATCAACCCCGTATAAACTTGCACTAAGCTCGCCCCAGCGGCAATTTTATCTTGGGCATCTTGCATGCTCATCACGCCACCACTGGCAATAATAGGGATTTGGTTTTGTAAGTGATGATTTAATTGTTTTACCATGTCCGTCGATGGCTTCGTCAGCGGTTTTCCACTTAAACCACCGATTTCTTTGGCATAAGGAGACGCTTCCACCCCCTGGCGTGAGACTGTCGTATTCGTGGCAATGACACCGTCCACTTTTTCTTGCAAAAAAACAGTGGCCATCGTCGCCAATTCACTCGTACTCACATCCGGAGACATTTTTACAACCAAGGGAACGTATTTTTTTTGTTGTGCTTGCGTTTGTTTCAACGCACGCAATAATTGTTGCAATAAATCACCGTGCTGTAAATCACGTAAATTTTCCGTGTTCGGAGAAGAAATATTAATAACGATGTAACTCGCAAAAGGCGCAACTCGATTGAATAAATAAATATAATCATCAAGTGCCTGCGTCAACGGTGTATCACGATTTTTGCCAATATTGATTCCAAGCACGCCCGTGTATTTTGTTTTTTGCAATTGCGTAATTAAATAATCCACGCCTTTATTGTTAAAGCCCATGCGATTAATAATCGCTTGTTCTGGAACAAGGCGAAACAATCGCGGCCGCGGATTACCGGGCTGTGGTTTGCGTGTAACAGTCCCTACTTCAATAAAACCAAACCCCAGCGCTGCGAGCGCATCAATATATTCGCCATTTTTATCCAATCCAGCGGCCAAACCAATAGGATTTGGTAATGACAGGCCCAGCACATTGCACGGCGCCCCTGAAACAGTCGAGAACAATTGAGTGATACCGCATTGTTCTGCTAAGCGTAACCCATGCAATGTTACATGATGCGCCGTCTCTGGCGCTAACGAAAATAATAATGGTTTCAGCATGGAATAAAACATACAATCTACCTAATTCTTTACTGCAACAAAACTTGCAATCAACCATTTTGTGCCTGCATTTTCAAATCGCACTTGAATACGCGCATGTTCTCCGCGCCCTTCATATTGCAATACTGTCCCTTCACCAAATTGATGGTGGGTGACCCGTTGGCCACTTTGCAAGCCCGTGGAAGACCGTTCGATAGGATTATTTTTAAATGGCATGGACGTACTTTTACTGACACTCGGATAAGAAACCCGTGTACGCATGCGTACATCTTCCAAAAAATCAGGCGGTATTTCGGTTAAAAACCGCGAAGGAAGATGATAGGCTTCTTTCCCGTATAACCGCCGCACTTCTGCATAAGTAATATAGAGTTTTTGCATCGCACGGGTCATGCCGACATAACATAACCGACGCTCTTCTTCTATCCCTTGTGGATCTTCCTTCGTCATATAATGCGGGAACAAGCCTTCTTCACAGCCACATAAAAACACCAACGGAAATTCCAATCCTTTGGCAGTGTGCAATGTCATTAATTGCACGCTATCTTCGACATCGGCAGTCTGACTGTCGCCTGACTCTAATACGGAATACGCTAAGAAAGCCGCTAATGGCGGTAAATCGCGTTCGGTTTGCGTCAAATCAAATTGCCGTGCTGCATTAATCAGTTCTTCTAAGTTTTCGACGCGGGCTATGCCTTTTTCACCTTTTTCTCGACGGTAATGCTCAATTAACCCACTATTATGAATCACATGCTCTACTTGCTCATGCAATGGCAATGGTTGCGTATCGGTCGATAACGTATTTATCAATTGAATAAAGGTTTGCAACGCATTGGCTGCGCGTGCAGTCAATAAATTGTTTTCTAAATGGGCGCAAGCAGCGCACCATAAAGAAATGCGGTTGGCTTGGGCATAAACACGCATGCTTTCTACTGTGCGCTCACCCATTCCACGAGCAGGCGTATTGATTGTCCGTTCAAATGCGGCATCATCATCGCGATTGGCAATTAAACGCAAATACGCCAATGCATCTTTAATTTCAGCCCGTTCAAAATAACGCAGGCCACCGTATACACGATATGCGATACCGAATTGCATTAATGCTTCTTCCAATACCCGCGACTGCGCATTCGAACGGTATAGAATCGCCACTTGACTCAACGGTTGGCCACGCTGCTGCCATTCCCGAATACGGTTAACCAAATAGCGTGCTTCGTCTAAATCATTAAATCCTGCATAGACCGTAATGCGCTCGCCCTCAGCACCGGCTGTCCATAAATTTTTGCCTAATCGCCCTGTATTATTGGAAATCAACGCATTGGCGGCTTTGAGTATCATGCCTGTGGAACGGTAATTTTGTTCTAAACGCGTGGTGATGGCTTGCGGAAAATCGTGACAAAACCGAAAAATATTTTCGACTTTTGCTCCACGCCACCCATAAATGGATTGGTCATCGTCCCCCACGATCATCACATGATTATTGGGGCCTGCCAGTAACCGTATCCACGCATATTGGATCGCATTGGTATCTTGAAATTCATCAATTAAAATACAACGGAAACGTTCTTGATAGTGCGCTAAAATAGTAGGGTTTCGTGTCCAAAGATGTTGGACTTTTAATAATAAGTCTGCAAAATCAATCGAGCCTGACCGTTGGCACGCCTCGGTATACGCCCGATAAATTTTTGCCATCGTTTGGGCTTTAAAATCACCGAAACCTGCTAAATGCTCCGCCTCCAGGCCTTTGTCTTTTTCAGCATTAATGAACCATTGTGCTTGCTTCGCGGGCCACCGCTCTTCATCCAACCCCAGCGCCGCGATCACTCGCTTGATCAAACGTTGTTGATCATCACTGTCTAAAATTTGAAACCCTTCAGCCAGCCCCGCTTCACGCCAATGCAATCGTAACAAACGATGGGCCAGACTATGAAACGTCCCAATCCACATGGTTTTTGCTGAAGTCCCAAGCAGTGCTTCAATGCGCGTCCGCATTTCATAGGAAGCTTTATTGGTAAATGTCACCGCTAAAATATTCCAGGGTGAAAGATTTTCAGTTTGAATCAGCCATGCAATCCGATGCACCAGTACCCGCGTTTTTCCACTGCCTGCGCCAGCCAAAATTAATTGATGCCCGAGCGGTGCAGAAACTGCTTGCCGCTGGGCGTCGTTTAAAGAATCGAGTAGAATAGAATTTATCATAGCAACCTATTTTATAGAAAAAACAACCCATGACCAAACCAAATTATCAGAAAGCGCAATTCTTACTAAGCGTTGCCAACATGAACCAACTTCCTCCCGACCAAGGCACTGAAGTAGCCATCGTCGGCCGTTCCAATGCTGGAAAATCCAGTGTATTAAACCAGTTAACGCAAAATAAACAATTAGCACGCACCAGTAAGACCCCAGGGCGGACACAATTGATTAATCTCTTTGGGATCGATGCAGAACGCCGTCTCGCAGACCTCCCAGGCTATGGGTATGCAAATGTCCCCTTGAAGGTCAAACAACAGTGGGAAATATTATTGGACCAGTATTTTCGCTCGCGGCATTGTTTACGTGGCCTCATCTTAGTCATGGACAGCCGGCACCCACTCAAAGAATTTGATGAAAACATACTGGAATGGAGCAGCGAATGCAACTTGCCCGTGCATATTTTATTAAACAAAATCGATAAGCTCAGCACCAACGAGTTAAAAAAAGCAATGCACATTGTAACGGCTGCGCTTCCTGCTTATGAAAATGCGATCAGTGTTCAACCTTTTTCTGCATTGAAAGGAACAGGTGTGAAAGAGTTGCGAATACGACTGGATGAGTGGTTCACATGCTAGTCTATTGAAAAAACAAGCCCTTCTGAGTTACCCTTAGAATCCTGCTATGCACAACAAGGCCTTCATTCATGAACCAGCACAAAGAATCGCCATCCGCAGCCATTGCGCCATTGGTGCCTGCGCATCAATCATTGCCTGAAATCACTTTAAGAGCGTTAATTTTAGGCACCATCCTGACAGTAATCTTGGCTGCAGCCAACGCCTATCTTGGGTTGAAGGTAGGCCAAACCATCTCGGCTTCCATCCCCGCCGCCATTATTTCCATGGGCATATTGCGTTTTTTCCGCAACTCCAATGTACTCGAAAACACCATGGTGCAAACCATGGCGTCTGTCAGCGAAGCCTTGATTGCTGGTATTACCTTTATTTTACCTGCTCTCATTATTTTGCATGCCTGGGACAGCTTTCATTATTGGCAAACCGTTATCATTTCATTATTGGGCGGGATCTTGGGCGTTTTATTTACTATCCCACTACGACGCGCATTATTATTAGATAATACTTTACGTTATCCTGAAGGGATGGCGATCAGCAATGTGTTTAAAGCAAGCATCAATAAAGAAAAAAATGACATGAAACTCTTGACGCTAGGCGGGATCGTCGGTGCCATCATTTCATTATGCCAAAGTGGCTTTCAAATTATCACGGATAATGTGCATTATTGGGTAAAAACCCAATCGATGGTGTATGGATTTGGACTTGGTTTTTCTCCCGCGTTAATTGCTGCCGGTTATATCGTGGGTTTCAATGTGGCGATGAGTATTTTTATCGGCATCGTTATTGGATGGATTATCGGTGTGCCTGTTCTCACATTGATGACTGGCGTCACAAGTCCCGATCAAGCCAGTGACATTGCGCTCACTGTATGGCGGCTCCACATTCGCTACATCGGTGTTGGCACGATGATGGTTGGCAGCCTATGGACACTCATTAAATTAATCAAGCCGATTGTGCATAGCATCGCTGCTTCGCTTGAATCCATTAAAACAATCCGCATTCCTTCTTATAAAGGAATACCACGGACTGAACGCGACATCCCCATCAGTTATGTTTTTTGGGGCAGTCTTCTCTTGCTCATTCCTATTTTTTTATTGATTAGCCTGGTTATTATTCCTGAAAATGCGGCCATTTCATCGTCCTTTCGTCATGTATTAGCAGGAACCAGTGCTATTTATATTTTAATCGGCGGCTTTATTTTTTGCTCCATTGCCGCTTATTTTGCAGGATTAATCGGGTCCACGAACACCCCAGTTTCAGGTTTGGTCATTTGTGCTTTATTGATTTTATGCATGTTATTTTTGGGTTGTTTCGCATTAAATGGTGCGTCCGGCCTAGAAACCATGGGTGTTATTCTTGGGGTGGGCAGCACGGTGATCATTAGCGTCAGCATTGCCATTGCCAATGATACGATGCAGGATTTAAAAGTCGGCCAAGTCGTCGGCGCCACCCCCTGGAAACAACAAGTCATGCTCATTTTGGGTGTCATTGTTGCGAGCTTTATCGTCCCACCCATTTTGGACCTACTTTATAATGCATATGGCATTGGTGGCGTATTTCCCCGTCCCAATATGGATAAAACCCAAATGCTTGCCGCCCCACAAGCAGGCTTGATGGCTGCCGTGGCACAAGGTATTTATGCGCATAATTTAGAATGGGCGCCCATCGCCATTGGTGCTGTCATTGCCATCATTGGAATCATGATCGATGAAATGTTAAAAATCCGTTTCCCCGTCTTAGCAATTGGGTTTGGTATTTACTTGCCGCTGGATGCATCCGTCCCCTTAGTCATCGGTGGCATCCTCTCCTACCTTGTTCAACGTAAAATCAATCAGCGTTACCCACTCAACCACGTCGACACATTGCCACAGGCAACGACTTTACGGCATCGCGGATTACTCATTGCGTGTGGAATTGTTGCAGGCGCCTCCATCATGAGCGTCGTATTGGCCGTACCATTTGCGTTTTCACAAAGCACTAACGCCTTAAAAATCATGCCAGACCAATGGCAACCCGCAGCCAATGTGTTAGGGATTATTGTGATGCTGTGTTTATGCGCATTGATGTATTTTGTCGTGCTAAATAAAAAGCCGCCGAAGTAATCGTTGCTCCCAAAGAACTTCCCAATGACACCTTATTGTCATGCCGCACTTGTTGCGGCATCCGGATGATTTTGAAAAAATATATTATAATTCATAGATCAAATTTATTTTCTAGGCAAGGAAGATGATCGAACCATTCTGGCCATCTCAATGTTAATTCTATTTTGGCTTGGAAGATTACTTTTGAGAATTCCCCAATCAATTTGAGCACGAGGCTCTCTTCCCAAGATATCGCTGATTCCTTTTGAAATTGCATCATTTCCTTCAAAATAGTTGTCTAAAGATTGCATTTCTTTAGCCGTATAAGATTTATTGATTTTTTTAATAATAGCTATCATTTTTTGTTGTATGGATTTTTTTTCAGATCGGTGAGAAAAGAAAGAAGATTTAAGATGTTTAAATTTCTCAATTAGCATTATTAGTTGTTCACAATCATTCTTCTCTTTACTGTCAGGCAAAGAAGAAACTGGCGTTTTTGAGCGACCTCTTAAAAAAGAGAAGTACTTAGTTTTGGAAGGTGGTGACGTACTTAGTTTTTTAATATTAATTTTTGAAGATACATTATTTAATAATTTTTCAGCATGATTTTCTTTTGTTTTTAATAAACGGTAATGACCGCCTTGATCTCTGCAATAGTGAAGATTTCTTTTGACTAACATTAAGTCTAATCTTAATTGTTTAATTTGTTCTTTCCTACTTTGTTGTTCTTTTTGATTTGTGACTGTGGTATTTAACAATATTTTAATATTATCCAGTATCTTATCTAAAAAACTATCTAATCTTTTAAATGTACTTTTATCAGCAGTCGTTAAAATTAAATTACCTGGATCATCATTTATTTTTTTTGCTTTACTAAAAATTTTATTAAATATTTTCTCATTATATGACGTTGCTACGACAGGAGAGTGCATCACGACATCGCACTCACGCGAATGATAAACAGACTGTTTATCTAAAACAGAACTACCCGCAAAGACAATTTCATCATCAATGCATATCATACGCGCATGAACATGTTGAGTATCTTTCAGCTTAACCAATTTATCTCCTTCATCGTTAGTTGCCCAGCGAACGTCAAGCAAGGCTTTTTTATTGTCTGGAAGATGCATAATCGCATCATATAGCGATTGTATACCCTGTTGATTAGTTCCACCGGCCACTTGTTTAGCTTCACTAAAGTCATTCATATTTTTATCTAATGAAATATTTACTTTCACATTTCTTTTAACAGCTTCGGCTAAAGCTTGTATTATCAGCGGATGATTTAAATTAGGAGAAAGAACATTTATTGAAGTTTCTGCTCGATTAATAGCTTCAATCAAGGCAATGGTATAAGGTGAGAGTTGGGATCGTCTGAAAATATTTCCATTAGCTTTTTTAGATAAATATAAAGCGTTGACCGCAGGGATAAGCTTGACATCTTTATCCATTTTTTTTTCTGTCATAGGTATCGATTTAGGGATTTCTTTTTTCCTTCCTCCACTGGCTTCAGAACTGTCTGAATTCCATCCTTTAACAAAATCTTGACGTATATTATCGACAAAATCTCTTCCATGTAGAATAGTGGACACATCTACATATTTTGATTCATTATTTTTATAATTATTGGAGCTTACCAGATCGCAACTGGATAGCATTGCTATTTCATTATCAACAACAATCATTTTTGAATGATAGGAGCCAAATCCAGAGTGCACATGCTCAGCATATTGAAAATCTAAATTAGATAAATTGGGCATTCCTTTTTTGAAAATATTATCAGGCGTAGGGTTAGAAGCAATTGCTGCACCACCACTTTTTTTATTAATTAAGATACGTACACGAATTTTTTTACCTGTCAGAGAAGCTTTCTCATTTAGAGATTTCAATGCTTCTACCAAATCCTTTTCTGCGTCTGAATTATCCATTTTGTATCCCATAATTAAGACTTCATGCTGGGCTTTACTAACAATTTGTTTCATTTTTGGATAAATTTTATCGCCTCTTAATAAGGGCGGCTCAACGCCGACTTGTCCGGATTTAGCCAGTAAAATTAATCTATTATTTTTTGCTTCAGATTGTAATTTTTTTTCTATATTACCTAAGAATTTCGCATGCCGAAGAGTTGCCATAGATGATCCTCAAATACATTGTAGGATATTTAATTATAGCTTATATTCACTCTCAGCAACAGCCTAGAAAGAGCCCCCATTTTTATTGATTTTAATATTACAAAAAACGGCGATACTCCACTCAATCTTGCTAAAAAAAAGCAAAACCCTACTATGGTGAAAATGTTGTTAGAAGCTATGCTTTTTTCTATACCCGTAGCGTCTGGGTTTTAGGTGTTGCAGCGTTCAATGAGCAAGAGATTTTAATTTTTTTACTTCGAGAAAGGCGCCGGAATAGCCCGCTATTTCAAGCCTTTCTCGAAGTAAAAAAATTAAAATCTCTTGCTCATTGAACGCTGCAACACCTAAAACCCAGACGCTACAGGTATAAAGCAAACTCTGAAATGGTAAAAATATTGTTGGAAGCTAAAGCCGATATTGATGCTAAAGACAGTAACAATCAAACAGCTCTTTTTAGGGGACTGTCATATTAAGTGTGTAAATGGTATGATTTCTTTTCCTCGTCGTCCCGCGACTTGATCGCGGGATCCAAGCTTCGAAACTGGATCCCGCGATCAAGTCGCGGGACGACAGATGAAAGATACAAGCTGTTATTGACACACTTAATATGACAGTCCCGGCGTGCGCCAAATAGCTGAGGTGTGGTAATGCCTAGTTTTTCTAATTTTTTGCTTTTTTCATTAGCTGCTTTGGTAATGGTTTTAACACCAGGACCAAACATGATATATCTGATTTCTAGATCCATTTGCCAAGGATGGATTGCTGGTATTATTTCGCTCCTGGGGGTAGCATCGGGGTTTATATGTTATATGCTCGCTGCAACATTCGGCCTGACAGTCATTTTCCTAACTATTCCCCACGTGTATGATGCAGTAAAAATGATAGGAGCAATATATTTAGTCTGGTTAGCATGGAAAACAATAACTGAAAAATCATCTCCCTTTAAAACATCTAAATTAGACAATCATTCTTTAGGAAAATTATTCAGAATGGGCTTTATTACAAATATATTAAATCCCAAAGCTGCGCTTTTCTATATGTCATTATTTCCGCAATTTATAGAGCCAACACAAGGCTCGATCATTTTACAAAGTCTGCTTTTTGGCTTTACGCAAATAACAATCAGTTTTATTGTTAACGCCATAATTATCTTTGCCGCAGCCAATTTATGTGATTTTTTTGCTAAAAATATACAATGGGCAAGATTTCAAAAATGGGTGATGGGGCTAACGCTTAGCGGGTTGGCAGTTAAATTAGTTTTCAGCAAATAAACCACAGTTACTTGTTTCCTTTGATAGTGGCCTTAGCTTCCTAGACATTTTATTAATTTATTCATCCATCAAAAATATCTAGGATGCTATCCTTTCCAGTAAATTATGACGAATTTCTCTTGTTTTTTTGTCGCGTTCTTCAAGAGCCGCATTTATATTTGAAAAAAATATTGCTTTATCAACTAATTCCTTATCATTAATAATTATCGAGGCACAGAAAACTGAATAGTTTTTCATACCAGATTTGATGGATTACGGCAAAAAAACGCCTAATCCACCCTACAATTGGCTAGATTCTAATAAGTCAACGCCCCTAAGAACGAGCAAAATCAAAACTTAACACGTCTGCAATGGAATGTTGCTCTAATACAAGCATCACCAGTCGATCTATTCCTAAAGCGACGCCGGCGCAGTCGGGCAAGCCCTGCGTCAATGCTGCTAAAAAACGCTCGTCCACGGGCATGGAAACAATGCCACGCAATGCACGATAGGCCAAATCTTTTTCGAAACGCGCACGCTGCTCATCCGCATCTTGGAGCTCATGAAACCCATTCGCTAATTCTATTCCTTTGAAATACAGTTCAAAACGCGAAGCCACCCGGGTGCCTTTTTCGTCGCGAATTTTTGCTAATCCCGCTTGAGTGCTGGGAAAATCGTATAAAAAAACCGGCCCTTCCTGCGAAAAATAAGGCTCCACGCAATGAGTGAATAATACATCCAACCAAAAATTGCATTCCGTCTGATCGGACACATCTTGGGATGACAGATGAACATGGATCCCTTGTTGTCGTACGCATTCTTTTAATTCAGTCATCGTGGCGCAATAGGGGTCCACCCCCACATACTGTTTGAACATATCGCCATATTTAAAGCGTGGGACATCCGTAGCAGCAATGATTTGCCCAATCAGTGCCGCCACTTCGTCCATTAATTGGTGGTGATCAAACCCCAAACGATACCATTCTAGCAAAGTAAATTCAGGATTGTGCAGTGGACCCACTTCTCCTTGCCGAAACGCTTTCGTGATTTGATAAATATCACCGGCCCCGGCTGCCAAAAGCCGCTTCATGGCATATTCTGGCGAAGTTTGTAAATAAACCACCTGCTCTTTTGCAGCACCCAGCGCACGATAAGCCGCTGGAATACTAATAATATGCGGATCGGTAACTGACGCCTGCGCTAACAGTGGCGTTTCGACCTCAAGCACATTGCGTTCTGCAAAAAATTGACGGACACGCGCCATTATTGCTGCCCGTGCGCGCAACACTGCCAGACTGGCCGACGGGCGCCAGACAGAGACACTCACCCCTTACTCCTTGGCACGCGACACATACACTCCCGTACGCGTATCGACTTTAATCAATTCACCTTCCTGCACAAATAAGGGCACACGAACGACCGCACCGGATTCTAATTTTGCCGGCTTGCCGCCGCCACCCGACGTATCACCACGCACACCCGGGTCAGTTTCCACAATTTTTAACACCACAAAATTAGGGGGCACAACACCCAACGGCGTCCCATTCCACAACGTCAGTATGCAATTGGATTGTTCTTTTAACCACTGCTTGGTATCAGCGACTTCTGTCTCATTCATAATGTATTGTTCATAGGTATCATTCGCCATGAAATGCCAATGCGTTCCGTCGCTATACAAATATTGCGCATCCACTTCCGCCACATCGGCCGCTTCCAGGGCTTCGCCCGATTTATAAGTGCGCTCAACCACACGCCCCGTCTTTAAGTTACGATACTTAATGCGATTAAATGCTTGGCCCTTGCCAGGTTTAACAAATTCATTCTCTAATATGACGCAGGGATCGCCATCGACGATGATTTTCATCCCACCGCGGATTTCATTTGTGGTATAAACACCCATTTTGGTCTCCTTTAGGAAATTTGCTTATGATACCCGCTCACCAAAAATATGCCAAAGTGAAATCATGATTACATCGCCAAATAAACCAAATCCATGGCAAACAGCATTGATCAATGCTGTGACTGACCCAAAAGAGCTACTTGAAATACTGGCATTGGACAGCCATTGGCTGGAACCAGCGGTTGCTGCAAGCAAATTATTTCCTTTAAAAGTCCCGCGCGAATTTATTACACGGATGCAAAAAGGCGACCCTTATGACCCCTTGCTGCAACAAATTTTACCGATTGGCGCAGAATTTGCTCAAATTGAGCATTATACCGAAGACCCACTGCAAGAAAAAAATGCCAACCCTGTCCCTGGTTTATTGCATAAATATTATGGCCGCGTCTTATTAACGATCACTGGCGCCTGCGCGATCAACTGTCGCTTTTGTTTTCGTAGGCATTTTCCATACGCAGAAAACAACCCCGGCACGGCTGGCTGGAACCAGGTATTTGATTATATTGCAAAAGACCCAAGCATTACGGAAGTACTACTCAGTGGCGGCGATCCCTTGGCAGTCAGTGATGGGACACTCCGTCATTTTATCGAACGCTTGGCCGCGATTCCCCACGTGAAACGCGTCAGGGTCCATTCACGGTTGCCGATTGTTGTCCCTGAACGTATCACGACAGAATTATTGGAGTGGATGACCGCGACCCGGCTACAGACTATTTTAGTGACTCACTGCAACCATCCCCAGGAAATCAATGGGGCCGTCACAGCTGCACTGCGCCGCTTAACAGGGATCCCACTGCTGAACCAATCCGTCCTGTTAAAAGGGATCAATGATCAAGCCGCCGTGCTCATTGCCTTGAGTGAATCCTTGTTCGCCGCAGGCGTCCACCCCTATTACTTACATTTTAAGGACAAGACCCAAGGAACGGCGCATTTTGAAGTGCCTTTGGAGCAAGCAAAAGCATTACATCGTCAAATGCAACAAAAACTGCCTGGGTATTTAGTCCCAAAATTAGTGGTTGAAGAACCAGGGGAGCCAGCAAAAACCAGTATTATCACCTGAGGATTTTACACAGAGGAACAGCTATGTATTTTTTTAAACCTATAGCGCTAGCACACCCAAGACATAATAAAAATTCAGAATAAATGATTGATTTTTATATAAAATAAAAAAATCGCTGAGTTATGTATTTCACTTTGTGCAACAATTCCCCCAGGTTTTAAGCGAGTTAACCACACTATTATCCACAGAAATTGTGGATAAGTAGGATGTGATATCGCTACTAGCAGAAGTCATTGGTTTTTTGCGCTCTGCCTTTATTCATAATGTGTCCACATGCGGATAATCTTAATCGTTTTTTCCTTTGAATAAACTTGATAAATCAAGCGGTGCTGAATATTAATACGTCGTGAATATGCACCCATTAAATCGCCAACCAATTTTTCGTATTCAGGCGGATTTTTGAAAGGGTTTACTTTCAATATGTCCAGTAACTTTTCCACCTTGGATTTAAACCCCTTTGCAGCGATTTTTTTAGCATCTTTTTGCACCTGTTTTGTATAAATGATCTTCCATGATGTCACCAGTCTAGCTCCTCATCGCACTTCTTTAACGGTGTCTTTAAGCCTTTCTTTATCGACTCCCCCATCCCTGGCATGGATAACAGATATAATGTCTCTTGAATTGCCGACCAATCTTCCTCGGATATGAGTACAGCACCGGCATTTTTACTGCTAATATGGATAGGCTTATGAGATTTGCTTACCTGATCAATCAGTTTGTATAAGTTGGATCGAGCCTGCGTTGCTGTGTAAATAGTCATAACGACCTCGAAATTTACCCTCCCTGAAGCGTACGCTATAACGTACGTACTGTCAAGAGGCCGGCTAAACTAACTTTACTATATTAAGTTTGATTATATACTTTTGAGTATATATACTATTATATATGTGGCTACTATATGAAAAAAAATCAATCAGCAAAACAATGCAAAAAATACCCGTGCAAATTCGGAAGCATTATGAGCTTTGGAAACGGATTGTTGAGCTTGAGGGGCCGGCGGGCTTAAAACTAATTAAAGGATTCCATGACGAAGCCTTGAAAGGCAAGTGGCTTGGCTTTCGCTCATCAAGATTATCCTTACAATGGCGGGTTATTTACAAGATAGAAAAGGGAAATTTAGAGGTATATGTTATTGATATTAATCCCCATCAATATTGAGGAGACTTATAATGAACAAAAGAAATTTTCAACCAGCTAAAGTACACATACATCTCACTCCGGGTGAGGCATTAAAAATGCTTCGCGAACTCCAAGGATTGACTCAAAACGAATTAGCCCATCTAACGGGCATTAACCAATCTAATATTTCGGCATTGGAAAGCAACCAACGGCAAATGGGACGCGAACGGGCGATAGTATTAGCAAAAGCATTAAAAGTTCACCCTGCCGTTTTACTATTTCCCGATTTTGATATTGCTAATGTGGCATAGTTCTTATACATGACTATGGCCTAGAATAATGAACGCTTAACCCAATTGTTCAGTATCAGCTCAGCCCTACCCAAGAGCGTCCACGAATGGGTACCTTTTTGCCAAAAAAATCATTAAATTCCATGAGATTTCTTATCATTCTTAACTTTTTTCGGCTATACTATAAATGAGATTATAACCGTGAGAATTGACAAGACCTTGGAAACCACAACGACCCGGTATTCACAAGTAGTAGTGCTCAGTCCTGAAAATAATAAATATTTACTCAACCTATGCGGTCGGTACGATGAAAACATCCGCCTGATCGAAGACCGCCTTGCTGTCGATATAAAGCAACGTGGCTTTACCTTCGCAGTCAGCGGCCAAATGAAAGCCGTACAACAAGCATGCCAAACCTTGGCAGACCTTTATTTGCAGGCGCAAAAAGAACGAATTTTAGCGCCTTATCAAGTCCATTTACACTTACAAACCAGCAAAAAACCTTCACCCACATTGCAGGAAAAAACCATGGAAATTCGCATAAAACATGGTGTCATCACTGCCCGGGGCGACAATCAAGTCCTGTACTTACAAAATATTGCACGCTGCGACATTAATTTTGGGATAGGGCCTGCCGGGACTGGTAAAACGTATTTGGCCGTAGCAAGCGCCGTCCAAGCATTGGAGACAGAGCGTGTCAGCCGAATTATTTTAACCCGCCCTATCGTGGAAGCAGGTGAAAAGCTGGGTTTTTTACCTGGGGACCTTGCCCAAAAAATCCATCCCTACTTACGCCCTTTATATGATGCTTTGTATGAAATGCTGGGGTTCGATCAAGTCAACCAATTAATTGAACGTAATATTATTGAATTAGCGCCCCTTGCCTATATGCGTGGTCGTTCCTTGAATGATTCATTTATTATTCTGGATGAAGGCCAAAATACCACAACAGAACAAATGAAAATGTTTTTAACACGCATTGGATTTAATTCCAAAGCAGTGATTACGGGCGATATCACGCAAATTGATTTAAACAACCGTCGCGACTCAGGCCTTATTCATACTATGAGCGTACTCAGCGGTATTAAAGAAATTAGCTTTACCCAGTTTCAAGCCTGTGATGTTGTGCGCCACCCTCTTGTACAAACGATTGTTGAAGCCTACGAACGCCACAATCAAAATAACAGTAAATGAGCCAAGCCATGTACCAAGTAACAGTTCAGCGTATTGTTTCAAAAGATGTTATGCCACCCATCACCAAACTCAAACAATGGGCAAAAACCGTGTTAAAACCTCAAATACCAGCAGCGGAATTGACCATACGGATAGTTGAAACAGCTGAAATGGTTTCACTCAATACGCAATATCGCCATAAACAAGGCGCGACCAATGTTTTGTCTTTTCCTTTTGACGTCGACGAACTGGATATTGGCCCGCCTTTACTCGGGGATATTGTGATTTGCGCTGAGGTGGTGAACCGTGAAGCCATCGAACAAGGAAAAGCAACGGATGCCCATTGGGCACACATGGTTGTTCATGGTACATTGCATTTATTAGGTTACGACCATGAAACCGCTGCGGATGCCGCGCAAATGGAACCACAAGAAACGCGCATATTACAATCGTTAGGTTTTCCTGACCCCTATCAATATTAGAAAAAGGTGACGACACATGGGTGGAGATCAAAAAATCACTCAACCAAAACGCTCCTGGTTTGAACGTCTCAGCGATATGTTAATTCGCGAGCCGAAAGACCGCGAACAATTAATGGCAGTCCTCCGTGACGCAGAAGAACGCGACATTTTAAGCAGCGAAATGTTACGCATGATCGAAAGTGTCCTGCAAGTCTCTGAAATGCAAGTCCGAGATGTCATGATACCGAAAGCACAAATGGTCGTTGTGTCACACGGCGGAGCACTCGAAACCATTTTACCATTAGTCATTGAATCGGGCCACTCGCGTTTTCCTATTGTTGATGATAACACTGACGATGTCGTTGGGATTTTACTGGCCAAAGACTTGCTGCGTTATTATTTCAAAAAAGACCCTCTATTATTCAGTATTACCTCTGTCATGCGGCATGCCGTATTCGTACCGCAAAGCAAGCGTTTGGATATTTTATTACGTGAATTTCGCGTAAACCGCAACCATATGGCCATTGTTATAGATGAATACGGACATGTTGCAGGACTAGTCACCATTGAAGATGTGTTAGAGCAAATCGTGGGTGAAATCGAAGATGAATATGATATCGATGAAGAAGACCCCATTAAAAAACACGCTGATGATTCCCATATTGTCAAAGCAACCACCACCATTGAAGCATTTAATACTTATTTTCATACCGAACTCAGCGATGCTGAATTTGATACAATCGGCGGTCTCGTTTTGCAAGGTTTTGGCCATTTACCCAAACGCGGAGAAACCATTCAAATAAGCCATTTCCGTTTCAAAGTACTGCACAGTGATAATCGTCGTATTCATCTATTGGAAGTGCGTCAAGAGTAATAAGCCCTTGTTTATTTTTAATAAAACCGTCATCGGCGAATACTATGCTAAAATATATATAATAACATATATAATAACCTAAAGAGGTTACTTATGGATGATAGGAAAAATGACGTTCCATCCCTTTTAGAAAAACATGGCAATCAAGCATTAATTTGGCTTGCACGGCAACGTAACGAGCCAGATCCAATCCTCATTGCAAAACTTCTCAAAAGAAAACCCGAATTACTGAATACAAAAGACGCTGATAATATCACTGCACTGATGCATGCTTCTGCCAATGGCCACACCAATCTCGTCGAACAATTAATTCGCATCAATAAATTCATTCATGCAAAGGATGAAAAAAAAGCCTATGCATTTATTAATGCCCATGATAATGATAACCTCACGGCACTAATACATGCAGCAGAAAATGGCCATGCGGAGATTACTCAACTGTTAATTGATGCCAATGCCGCACTGGATATCAGAGAAAGAAACGAAGGTTGCACCGCATTGATTTTGGCTGCCGGACGCGGGTACACAGCAATAGTCGAACAGTTGATTGCCGCAGGAGCATCGATTGATTTTGGATTAAAAAATGCAATGATTGAAGCAGCACACAATCATCATCTGGATATCATTTATGAACTGCTGGAAGAAGGCGCTTCACTGGACAAAAAACCAGATGGCATCACCGCAGTGGATGCCTTTATCCTAGGCAGAGCAACGAATGAGAGGACTTCCAATGAGAAATGTCTTGAGATTATATACTTATTACTCAGTCATGATGCAAGCGTCAATAAACCTGCCAATTTATTTTCTTTTCTTTTAGAATGCGACCAAAGTGACCCTAAAGTCTTATTATCCATGTTTGCACTCTATTGCCAACAAGAACAATTAATTGAAGCAAAAGAGACTACCGCAGGAAAATTGAGTGAAGAGAAATTCAATACCCTGCAAAAATACATACAAAGCTTGATTAAAGTCTTTAACGTCACTACCTTGACAGATAGGCTACTCGATGAAACGACAGAACAACATTTTTCTGAAAAAGGGATCAGAGAAATTATCCGCGACTATGATGATACAGACAAGTCCTCCTCTTCGTCTGCCTCCGTTCGTTTACGTCTTTTCAATAAAAACAAAGATGCAAAAACAATGACGCCCAAAGACATTGAGGACATAGTAAAAACATTAAAAAAATAAGGCCGCAACAATGGAATCAAAACGAGAAACCCTTCCTTCCCCTGTCATTTTTGATGGAAACACAATCACAGTACAAATTATGCCTGCTTCACTGGAAAGCCTTACAAACACAAACAACATGGGCACCATTGGGCATTTTAACCTACTCAAACCGGAAACTTTTAAAAATAAACAGTTGACGAAAGAAATGCTCGAAACTATCAAAAATTATTCCAACAAAGATGCAAAATTAGTCCTTGATTGTTCCGGCAGCTGTTTTACTAAAAACGATTTAGAGAATTTATTAAAAGCCGCTAATGGGAATTCACACATTAAAAAATGGGTCTTTAAAAAAGTGGGGTACCTCATCCCAAAAGACGGTTTTTTCACCGACGGCAAAGTGTTTTATGAAGTCTTAGCCGACTGCTTGAAAAGCAGCCGGTATGTCACGTCCTTGCATGTGGCAAATTGTTTTTATCATATTACTGTTCACAATGCACTTGACTTGTTAAAATATATTTCTGATGCATTAGTGGAAAAAGAAAAAATCACACCGTTAAAAGCGTTGTTTTTAGTCGAAAAAGAACTCTCTTCTGGGCTTAATAAATATGATTTTCGAGAGATAATGTCTGCACCTCTTGGCATGGAGTATCTAGTGAAGATATTGGAAAAAACTTCCTTGAAGTCACTCTCTCTCAACCATTTTTATTTTGGAGTGCAATACAATTTAGACTCCTCTGATGCTTATAGCGCAACCAAACTTTTTTTTGCAGCCCTGCCAAACAGCCAATTAGAGCATCTTCATATAAAAAAAATAACCATCGGTCTACTGTCCTCTTCTGCGGAAAAATTTGTGAGCACCTTGATGGATAAGCTGTGCAAAAGTATCACGGACTGCACCCATTTAAAGGAAGTTAGCGTGAAGAAATGGGACTATCAGGTTTACAAAGAACCAAATTATTTTGCCCCCTATGAAATCACCACTCGATATGATACCTCTACGCTTAATCTTATTTGCGTATCTAAATTAACAGCCGCAATCAAAACAGTCAGCACTCGCCCTCCTTTAACAAAAGGAAGCCGCCCTGCAGTTAAACATTCGAGCGAAGAAGGCTTGGAATTACGTCTTTTTACTCCCCATGGGACAAAACTGGATAAAGATAAAAAAATAGCTCCTTTTGTACAAATCACTAAAAGTATTCTCAATGAGCAATTTACTCGATTGCAAAAAGACTTTTCTTCTTATTCCAATGAAGTACTTTTGCAAGAAATTAAAAAATGGATACGCTTTGCAATCCAATATCAACAGGGCAAAAGCAGTAACCGCTCATCCATGGGCGCTTTTTTTAAAAACAAAGATTCAAGCCTTGCATTAGAAGTACGCGGTATTTCCATTGCATTGCTCAAAGACATGCAAACAAACATTAGAATAACCATCAAAGCAATTCGCGAAATACAAGACTACAAAGTGGCCAATGAAAAAATCAAAGAATTATTTATTGGGCCTGCTAATTTAAAATTACAAGAATGCATTAAAAAATTCGAGAGCCCAACTATCCGAGGCATTGTTTTGAATCAAATGTCGGCCCTGCTGGAAAGCGCTACAAAAAGATACTTCAGTGAAGAATCAGACAAGATACTCCTCAGAGAAAAAAGCACTCTTGCCATATAGCATCGTCAATTGCGAGCGCCCTAACCCCTAACGGGGTAAACATCGAAAAAGAACTTTGCGGCCTCCCCTCCCAGCCTCCCCTCCAACAAGTTGGCGGGGAGGAGAGCAAGTATCTATAGCCCCTTGGCTCCTCCCCTTCAGTAAAGCGCTGGCGGGAGGAGAGCAAGTATCTATAGCCCCTTAGCCCCTCCCCTTCAGTAAAGCGCTGGCGGGGAGGAGAGCAAGTCTATAGCCTCTTAGCCCCTCCCCTCCAGTGTTTTTTACTGGAGGGGAGGTTGGGTGGGGAGGAATCTTGTGATCCAATACCCATCACTCGTCAATCAATCGATGTATTTGCCCTGTCAAATAAAAAGGGAGTGATATAAGCGTATATTTCACCTGATTTCCAAGTGGGTCTTTGACAGAAACAGGGGCTCGACTTGGCAATCCCGAATTGATACGAATGGCCACAGAGTATTTTTTTAATCCCATAAAAATATGCAGAGATTTTAAAGTACCTGTTGTGCCGGATTTTATTTCGATGGGTATCACTTTATTTCCGTGTTGAATAACATAATCAATCTCCGCATTCGAGCCCACTTCTTCCCGATGCCAACAATATAAAGCAGGCTCCACATAAGTTGCTTCAATCGTTCGCAAAATCTGGCCAACTACTTGTTCAGCAATGCCACCATTGTTAATCAGAACAATTTCATTGGCTGCATTCACTTGCCCTAACCCTAGCCCCAAGGAAGTACTACACAAACCCACATCGAGAAAAATTTCTTTAAAATATTTCTGCTTCACTTCTGCAGCCAACGGAACACCGTTTGCTGCAGTGCTCCATACATAATGACAAATACGTGCTTTTGAAAATAAATTCAATACGTGTTTGATTGTTTGGGAAAGGACAGACCGATTGACTTGGCTATATACAAATTTTTGTCCTAACATTGTTGGGACTGACATCATGACTTCATCCAATCGTTCTTTTTCAATACGGCCTTTATATTTTGAAAAATCATCCCGATACGTTGCTAATAAGTCATGCTGTATCTGATTAACTTTATTCAGTGAATGTTCATTAATCCAATTGGAAACAACAGCGGGCATCCCGCCAACCAGTATATATTCTTTAAATAAATTAGTTAATTGCTCATGAATAATCGCTGGAATTTCTATTTTAAAATGATAAGTATGTAAATAATCGTATAAAGATTTTTTATTATTGGCTAACAAAAACTCTTCAAAGGACAATGGTTCCAAATGCATATAACCAACACGTCCTACAGGCATACTGAATGAATGCTCCTCCAAGACAAAATCCAATAATGAACCCGCAGCAATGACAGGTAATTGCGGTAAATCTTCTGAAAACCAACGCAACTTCCCAAACAGTTCTGGCACCATTTGAATTTCATCAAGAAACAAAAGTGAATGATGTGGGTCGATTTTTTTGTTAGTAACACTACTTAAATTCAAAAGAATTTGTTGAGGATCGTTAGAATTAAACAGTGTTGCGTAGGATGGCTGTCTTTCAAAATTTAACTCAATCAATTCTTTTTTGCATTGCTCAGCCAGACATCTTACTAGCCATGTTTTACCAACCTGTCTAGCCCCTCGAATAATTAATGGCTTTCGGTCTGAAAAATGCAGCCAATCCACCAGATATCTCAAAGCAATTCTGTTCATTATATAATCAATCCTCTAACTTATTGTATTAGATATTATTGTAACATAAATACAATAAAAGAGACGGTTGTTTTCTATAGTTGCTCTAAAAAAGAGACGGTTGTTTTGTTTGGCTAACCTAGAAAAAAGACGGTTGTTTTGTTTAAGAAAATGCGAGAGAAGGGCTTCTGGGCCTTGGCTCCTCTTCCTCTAGATGCGCCCGACTGAGCTGATCGATGACATCACTACCGCATTCCAGTCGAAACATAGGCGTTGCTAAGATAATTTTAGCACACTCTGCATCACTCATACCGATATTCAATAAATCTCTACTCCCAAGTTGGTCCGATAAATTCCCTAAAACATATTTGGCTACTGCTAAATTTTTTTTCGCCAAATCAACGATATCACTCCATAAACATCGCTCGCATAAAGCAGTATTTTTTAAAATATACAAAGCAACATCCACGTTTATTTGGCCTAACCGTTTTAAGTCAACGCAATTAAATTTCTCTTGGAAGCGTAGATCTTGTACGATCTGTAATGCCATCTGTGGTTTTTGACAAGCAAATTCTACTAGTGTTTGTTTTTTACATTTCATAGCCAGCATAGGGTTTTCAATAATTAATTTTATATTTTCAATATCGAGTAAACCTAGTTTATGCAAATCCGATTCAGTGCATTGCCCAGCCAGCACCGGCGTCTCCAAAATAATTTTCCCTGCTTCCGCATAGTGAATACATTGGGACAGCAGTTTTTTAAAGTCCAATTTAGTGTATAGATAGGGTATGCGCAGAACCAACAGAGTCGTATCTAAACTCCACTCCTCTTCTTTCTTTAGAGAAGCCACTATTTGCGATGAACTTGATCGTTTTGATGCGTGTGATTCCAGTGTTGGGGGAGTTTTACGCTTATGATGATATTTTATGGTATCCATTTCTCGAACACAACGATGAATGTCAGACGTAAGGTAAGCTAATTCGCTAAACTTCCCCGGCTCCAATCGCTTGACCAGCTCCCGAGTCTGAACAAAAAGAAAAGCACCCTCCGCACATTCTTTCGCCAAATCAAATATTTCGCTTGGCGTAAGTTTTGCGACAATATCTTCTACTTTTAAAATACTTTTAATAAACTCTATCCATCGGGTGTTTTGCACATGTTTGGCTTCTGCTACTAAAAGACGGATATAATCAATGACTGCTTTTTTGGTGACCGGAGGCGTTTTACTGTCTTCCAAATTGGTCAGGCTTAGCTTGCCTATCGGTTCTTTTGCAACAATCTTCCACTTAGTCTGCCTGTGTTCCACAGATAACACATACTCAGAAGTAATTATTCTTCCATTTTTATATACAACCGATTTATTTTTTTCATCCAGGTTCTGCAAAGTCTGCGCTTCATCTAAAAGAAAGGAATCCTCCGCTACTATACGGAACATACTAAAATCTCCTTCATATCCATTATAAGACGCAGCCCTATTTTGCGGACAAGGGTGGTCGAAAATTTCACGTACAAAGCGTATACTGGTCAGAACGTCTTGCTCCGCAAAGTTATTTATTTCTTCTTTATCTAATTTTTGATCGTTGACCATGGCTTCTAATGCAGCCAAGGCTGCACGTGGCTTAAGCAACCGCGGTCTCGTTAAATCATGAATATCCTGCAAATAAAAATTTAATGTGCCTTCAATGACATTTTTTTGTCCCCCGTTTAAACATTTTTCTTGATTTTTTTTCTCTTTGATCTCGGCTGTAGATAACATTTTTTTCTCTTTATACGTTAATTTGCAGTAAATTATACTGAACATTGAATAGCGTCAATCCTTGGCCGCCATCTAACTCACAAATCTGTCACCCCGGGCGTGTGTTGAGTAATATTATTTTTCAATTTATTAAGTTTATCCATAAAAAAAACACTACTCCATAAATGTAACGTTTTCCTATCTTCCTCATTTAGAAAAGCTTCAACATCACTTGCTGCTTTGTCCCAATCAATGCTTTTGATTTTATCTTGCATCGTTTCAATAAACCATTCTGGTGTTACGATATTATTTTTATTAGCCCAAGGGCCTTGTTGGTCAAGCGCATTTTTTAGAAAAATAAAATTTGGCAACGTTTTTTTAGAAACATACCAAGAGAAATCATACCAATCACGCCCTTTAATATATTCTCGACATAATAATGCATGGCACTTTCCTGCAAAGCTGCTATTAAGATCCTGCGCAACAATGGAATAGTCCAAAGGAAATTCCAAAAATTTAAGGTCCACATTGGAACCCAATGGGGGATTCGTGTCAATCTCAAATTTTATTGCTAGTTTTTTTCCAGGATAATGAACAAATGAAAGATCAAGAATTTTTCCAATGGAATTGTCTTTTAAAAACATTTTTTTAACGGTATTACTGACACGACTTTTGTCGATCACTTCAGGATGCACTCCATATTGCTTGCACGTTGTAATAATTGCATTCATATACGGCTCCCATTTAAACTGTGGATTTGATGTTTTTAATAAAAAATCAAGATCCTCTGAAAAACGGGGCAACCCGTACAAAATTCTAAGCGCTGAACCTCCATGAAAAATAGCTTTATCAAAAAAATTGGCATTCGCAAGGCCATAAAGTGCAATCTCTTGTAAAATTTCTTTAAGCGCATGCTCCTCATCTTCCGTTGTTTTAATGGAATAATCTTTAAGTTTTTCATTTATAATATTCATTGACATCATTTTTTAAGAGCCTGTTTAAGATTATCTAAAAAATTCAACACGCGATTAGAACGATATATTTTTTTAATAATATAAAAATCATCCGGAGTAAATTTCATAAAGTGTTCTATTTCAATACGCAAACTATCTGTTAGATAACGAAGTCCTTGCCAATCTATTTTTCTTATATAAATAAAATCTGCTAATGCCCTTAATGGTGATGCTAAAAAAAATGGCTCGCCTTTGATTTCTTCAATACGATTTACCCCTGTTAAAAATTCATATTCATTAAAGGGAAGTTGATAAAATATAAATTCTCCAAATACTGTATTAAATTTTTTAGTTCGACCTAGAGCAAGCATACTTGTGACTGTTACCACATGTTCTGGGACCCAGCCATGATATGAGAACGCACTTTCAAGGGAGATATAGCTGTGAGGAACAATGCGACTCGCAAGAAAATATTTACTTAATTTTTTATGGCGATATTTATTGGCAAGCATGTAAAGACCTCGCCGAATTTTGATCAATTCGCTTTTTTTTATTGCCTTATTCACCATGCCATAACGGGCAGCAGGTGTCGCACCTTTCAGTAAAACATCAAGATCAACATCGGTAAGGATGTGGTCAGAAAAACCTGCTTCTATTATTTTATCTTTCATTGTGCTCATAATGATATTTTAGCACAAAACTTCCTAATAAAGAAAGTTTCTTGCTAAAAATACCACTTTCTTCATTAACTTATTAATAAATAAATAAAATATGACTAATTTGTTTATTAGCAGAAAGGCAATGGATACAGATGCGAACATGATGGCGACTTCAAGCTCGCATCTTGAAGCACGAGTAGTATACCCGTAGCGTCTAGGTTTTAGGTGTTGCAGCGTTCAATGAGCAAGAGATTTTAATTTTTTTACTTCGAGAAAGGCGCCGGAATAGCCCGCTATTTCGGAACTGTCATATTAAGTGTGTAAATAACAGCTCGTATCTTTCATCTGTCGTCCCGCGGCTTGTCCGCGGGATCCAGTTTCGAAGCCTGGATCCCGCGATCAAGTCGCGGGACGACGAGGAAAAGAATTCATACCATTTACACACTTAATATGACAGTCCCGCTATTTCAAGCCTTTCTCGAAGTAAAAAAATTTAAAGGTCGCCGCTCAGTGGATGTTGCAACACCTAAAACCTAGATGCTACGGGTATATATACTCCCTTACTATTTATTTCCTAAACATTGTTGACGGACCACCCGACGCAAGAGCATACGTAACCCCAGCAACCGCACCCGCCACTACTGTAGAGAAGAACAATTGTTTTCCTGATACCCATTTCGTTGGTTGCGGCTTGCTTTCGGTTGAACTCGGTTCAATTTTTTTATCTGATTGTTCTTTATACCACATTGCGAAATTTTTCATGCTTTCATTCGTCGTTCGGCGTGGCTTATAGCCTAACTCTGATTCGGCTTTAGAGAGGCCCAAGGTGAAATCTTTCGCGAACAGACTCAATGAAGATCGCGTATAAAATAATTCAGGGTCCCATCCTAAATACTGCAAGCCATGGCAACATTTTTCCACAAAACCCAAAATACAACTGGCCATCTCAAAACTAAATGGAATAGAAACGGTTTTTAATGGAACATCCACTAAGCGAAATAATTCTTCGATTAATTCAATCACTTTTTTCGGGTCACCATTCGTAATATTAAATATTTTTCCGACACCCTTATCCGATTCCACAGCCAACACAATGGCATCCACCACATTATCAATGTCCGTCAAATCAACCAACGATTGCCCCTGCCTGAACAATGGCAATGGCCCTTGCTCATGTGCTTTAATGATCGAATATAAAATATGAAAATCCTCAGGCCCTGTCACCAGATGCGGGCGCAAAATAATCGAACGCAACCCTTCTTTCTGGCCTTCTACAATCAATGTATCCGTCAAACGTTTTGATTGCGCATAATCACTCGCGGATGTTTTTGGTAGTTTTTCATCTTCGGAAATAAGACGGCGGTCTTGAAAGTTAAGATACACAGCAGGCGATGAAATATGGACCAGCTTAGCATTATTTTCTATGCATCCTGCAATTAATTTTTCAACCATATTTACATTTGCCAAATGATAATCCGCTGCACGCGCAAAAATTTTTGTTAACCCCGCACAATTCACCACAACATCTCTATTTTGACAAACTTTTTTTGTCATTGTTTGGTCCGATGCTTCAATGGCCTCAAAACCCAACTTGCGCAATTCTTGGCATTTTTTTGAGTCTCGCCCTTGTACTATAACAGTGTGCCCTAATGCTTTCAGACGTAAAGCAACTTTTTTTCCAATAAATCCCGTTGCACCCGTCACTAAAATCTTTAACATACTAACTCCTATTTAAATTTATATTGCATCAAAAATTTAAACAGGTATTGAAATATAAAAATAGGGCTATAAATACCGTATTTCTAGAAAATAGATAATATACCCGTAGCGTCTGGGTTTTAGGTAGGCATTTTTGATCTTATCATTACCTACTCAGTAAGTGTTCGGTTAACCCGTTGAACAACCAGATGGACCCGATTGCTGTCACCCCGCAAAAAACGCGTCCCTTGTTCTAAACAAGAAAACTGTCCGATCACGCGTTTTTGTGCGGGGTCTGGTAGCGGATTTGACCCGAATTTTCACACTTACCGGGTATATATAATTATTTGATAAATATATTAAAAATAATTAGGCAAACATCTTCACAAGCAGGTACTAACACTGGTAATATTACCCACTTAATCATTTTAGGCATATTTAATGAGCTCACTTAACCAACTAGCTCTTTGCTCATTAGAAGAAAATGATTTCGATGAAATTATTTCAGCTTTTAAAATGATTGGCTGGAATAAACCAAGAAGTACTTATGAGACCTACTTTAGCGAGCAATCAAATAATATTCGTTCTACTATCGTAGCCAAAGAGAATGGAAAATTTTGCGGTTACGTAACCATCAAATGGAAATCAAATTATGATTCATTTGCCCAGCAGAACATCCCGGAAATTTCCGACTTAAACGTCCTCCCAACTTATAGAAAACATGGAATTGGGACAGCACTTATTAATGCATGTGAGGCAATGGCAAAGGAACGTGGCTACACAACCATAGGATTAGGAGTTGGCATGACTGCGGATTACGGAAATGCGCAGCGTTTATATGTTCGCCTTGGATATATTCCAGATGGACGGGGGCTGCATTACAAGTGCAATTCACTTGAATATGGCTGTCAAGTTACAATTGATGATGATCTGGTACTGTTTTTCACAAAATCTGTTTCTTTCAATGACAATAAAATATGACGTGATTTACTTCCTTCTAGTTCTCTACGATTTGCACCCCTTGCGCCAGCCATTATTTTAACAGAAATTGACAGACCATTTTTGCTATGTTACGTTTGCGCTCGGTGTTCAACCCACCTTCATAGCGGTAGCCGTCCCGATAGCCCGGCTTTGTTCACCATTTATAGGAAATTTACAATGTTTACCACCTTATCTTTGGATTCACGCTATGAAGAATTGCTGATTTCTCTTCGGCAAGTTTCCTCCCTTCTAACTTTTGCTAATAATATTGATTTAACATCACAACCGTTAGAAAGTATTTGTCATTTTCTTTCGACTATGCATGACCTCATGCGTCGCGTCATATTGCTTTGCGAAAGCTTAGCAAATTTAAAAATTTGCGCTTAATCCTATCTCCATGATTGAATGGCGGCAAATCCTTGGCCGCCATGATATTTAAATAATTGCAGACCGAAATTATTATTTGCAAACTATTGATGACCTAGCATCCCGAAGCGAATTCGAATCGCTGGATCGCCCCTTAAGAGGCACTGCACTTCGATAACACAGCCAATTTACGCAGCAGGTTGCTACGCAATTATCCAACTCTCAACATACGCTGCTCTTCTTAGAAAATAGATACAGATTAACTTTTCCAAAAAGTATGCTGCTCCCAATCTATTGGAAAACCCATGTCACGTAAATTAATATGCGTCGCCTTAGGGAAAGACCGAATTAAATCAGCTAACCTCATTTTCCATGATGATCTCGGGCAAACATACTGCATAAAATGCGCTAAGATGCACAATACAACATACACCCTCGAGGTAACATGAATGTTACCAAAATAAGAATCGAACGCAGGCATTTCACCTTTCTTCGCCAACTTTGGTTGATCGATCAAGTTTCTATTCCATAACCTGCTATGGTGTGCCACTACATTACGCACATAATTCAAACAACGAAGCCAACTCTCCATAATTTGCCAATCAGCAATATTATATTTTGCGGCGATCTCAGCCTTATCTTTTACCACCATGCCTTTATAAAACATCGATAAAAGACCGAAGTCCCATAGTTCAATAGCAACCCATATAGGTAACGGTAAACCGTACTTAGTTTTATAATGCCCAACAAAATCTTCTTTAGATCGATGAATTAACTGATCGTGTTTAATAAGCCATTCTTGATGCCTCGTTTTACCCGTTTTAGGGTCTATCTTTTTGGTAAAATTACCATGCAATAAAGAAGGATTGGTATACGCAAATCGATCTTTTTTTCCAAGCAAATAAGCAATGTCCACTCTGAACGCTACTTCTACTCGTTCGATAGCATCCAAAATTAATAATCGCAGCTTTTTATCAAAAACGTATAACTCTACAGCATCTTGGAACTCAGACCCAGACATAAACCCGTCTTCACGTTGTGGCTTAAAAGGTTTAGCCTGGTGAGCCAGGAAAGGAATTAATCTTCGACAGGGGTACCAGTATCCGCTAAGGCGATAGTACCCAAAACGACGTAAGTACTCTAGAGCCACATTATCATTGGTCACTTTAAGGCCGCGAGACTTTAACAACTCAAGTTGCTGCTCAAAGGTATGGTAAGGCTTGTTGTAGGTCGACATGATTCTTCTTATTCACAGAAAAGAAAACCCACTCGTGCATTTTTCAATGTAGAGGAGCAGGCCGTGTTAACCATAGTATAGACATTATGACCTCCAAGAGCAATATGTTATAGGGGAACAAAATAAAATCAAAATGTTAGCTGATTGATTAACATACATATTCTCGAGGGGACATAAATAATAAAATGCGTCGCGTCATATTGCTTTGCGAAAGCTTAGCAAATTTAAAAATTTGCGCTTAATCCTATCTCCATGATTGAATGGCGGCAAATCCTTGGCCGCCATGATATTTAAATAATTGCAGACCGAAA
>Ga0207027_1028_pt1 | contig 36071 bp, 29 predicted proteins | sample Alteio_BWMinCont_43_FD_153280 | JGI IMG/M metagenome (GOLD analysis project Ga0207027, IMG submission 153280) | Enriched cells from forest soil in Barre Woods Harvard Forest LTER site, Petersham, Massachusetts, United States -... | ecosystem: Environmental > Terrestrial > Soil > Temperate forest >... | reverse complement strand
ACAAATATTAACATTTCAACTTTCCAACCTTACAACATTACAACTTTTTCAAACCCAAAATAGAAAAATCACTATCAGCCTTTTCAATAATATTCCCTAACATTCCCAAACCTGTTACCTCCATCTCAACCAAATCACCCGGCTGCAGCCATTGTGGTTGGTAATTAGGATCGTTTAATAAACCTGTGCCGTTAAGTTCAAGAAAGCATCCGGTGCCGACGGTGCCAGAGCCTATCACATCGCCGGGCAACACATCGCAGCCGTAGGCGCAACGCTCAATAATTTCGGCAAATGTCCAGTCCATATCGGCCATATTGCCTTTTGATACTTGTTTGCCATTTACCACGCATTTCATTTCCAGGCTATAGCTATTGCCGGTATGGCCTGGCTTTGTGGCAACTTTATATTTTTCAAGTTCATCAGGCGTTACCAGCCAGGGGCCAATCACGGTGCAAAAATCTTTGCCTTTAGCAGGACCAAGGTTCAGCAGCATTTCTTCCATTTGCAGGGTGCGGGCGCTCATGTCATTCATTATCATATAACCTGCTATCAAACTATCCGCATCAGCAGCTTTAATATTTCGGGCTTTTTTATTCAGCACCACGGCAACTTCCAGCTCAAAATCAAGTTTTTCGAAATGATCGGGCATACATTCAATTTCGCCTATTCCCTGTATGGCATTGTGGTTGGTGAAATAAAATATAGGGTATTGGTCAAACTCGGGGATCATCGGCGCTTTACGGTTGCGGCGGGCCGTCTCTACATGTTGCCTGAAAGCGTAACCATCGCGGCAGGAAGTTGGGTGCGGTACCGGCGCCAGCATCTCAAAAAACAACTCCTCCTTAGCCTCCATTTTTCCCGAGGTTATTTCCTTATTAATACGCTGCGCACGTTCCATCAGCTCATCGCCGCCCCATAAAAAATCATTCATGTTATCGGGGAGCAGCTTATCGCACGAATTAAGGTTATAGATATGCCCTTTTATAAAAACGCCCAGGTGCTCCCGGTCTTCGGTTTTGTAGGATACTAATTTCATGGGTTTGGATTGGTTATGCCGTCAAAACTAAGAAATTTTAGTTGAATGAGTTGATTAGGTTAGATTAAGTTGATTGGGTTGTGATATACGAGATTTCTAAAATCGACTTTTCTATTTGAGCATAGAATTTATCAAATAAATTAAAGTTTCTTAATAAGCGATCCGATATTAGTAAACCATTGTTTACCTTTGATAATTGAAAGAAAATGAAATCATCTGAATTATTAAGAAAGTTATTAAGGGATGGTTGGTATGTTGTAAGGCAGTAAGGAAGTCACAAAATCATGGCCCATCCTACCAAAAATGGTTCTTTTCCATTCCCTGATCATAGAAGCAAGGAAATAGGTAAAGGGTTGGCATCTACAATTTTAAAGCAAGCAGGACTTAAATAAGAATTCTTCTGCTATAAATACACCATAATGAAAAAGATAAATTTTATAGTCGAAAAAACCGGGACCGGTTTTAGCGCATACCACGAAGAAAACGGTCAAATTTTGGCAGCCACAACCGGGTCAAATATTCCCGAATTGAAAGCCAATATCCTGGAATCGTTTGACCTGTTTGCCGGGCATCAAAAAAGACAACCTATAACCGTTGACCGGGTTGCGTTAAAATTTGATATCACTTCATTTTTTGAATTTTATAAAGAAATAAATGCATCAGCGCTTGGCAGGCGTATCGGAATGAATAAAAGCCTGATCTCTGAATATGTAAACGGCAAAAGAACCCCATCCGAAAAACAAGTTCAAAAAATTTTAACTGGAATAAAGCAATTAGGGCACGAGCTAACGGAGCTGGATATTGCATAATAAAGCTCTTTAGGTTGCCCTTGCACATCCCAATTATTCCGCATAACTTTGCTTATCCAATTTATGAGCATACAAAGGCATTTTCTTTTTTCCCTGGGCCTCACTTCAATGAGTGATGCTTCTTCTTTCAGGGATGCTGTGCTCGCTAAGATCGTTTTGGCGCAATACTAATTTTTGTTGGAAAGTTGTAATGTTGAAAGGTTGTAATGTTATATAACCTTCGGCATAAAACTATTCAACCTTTCCGCCTGTTAAATATTTTGTACTGAATTATTTGGGGTTGACAACTTTGCAACCTTCCAATATTACAACATTTCAACAACAAAACAACATGCCTGTTTATCATACATTAGGAGCTATCCCGCCAAAGCGGCATACGCAGTTCCGTAAGCCCGATGGTACTTTATATGCCGAAGAGCTGGTGTCAACCGAAGGCTTTTCGAGCCTGTATTCGCTGGTGTACCATGCTTATCCGCCCACATTGGTAAAAGAGCTTGGTGAACCATATTCGGTTGAGCCAAAAATAGCCCGCGAAAAACACCTGAAACATACCAGTCTCATCGGTTTTAAAATTGAACCGGAAGACGACTATTTAAAAAGCCGCAAACCGGTCTTAGTGAACAGCGACCTGCATATTTCCCTTGCAGCGCCCCGTAAATCAATGACTGACTATTTTTATAAAAACAGCCAGGCCGATGAGGTAGTATTTGTGCACGAAGGCACCGGGACACTAAAAACCGGCTATGGCAATATTAAATTTGCTTATGGCGATTATTTGATCATCCCCCGCGGTACTATTTACCAAATGGAGTTTGATACACCCGATAACCGTTTGTTTATTGTAGAAAGCTTTAGCCCTATCCGGGTGCCAAAGCGCTATACCAATGCCTACGGCCAATTAACAGAGCAATCGCCTTATTGCGAACGCGATATAAAACGCCCAACCGACCTGGAAACACACGACGAAAAGGGCGATTTTAAAATACTGATAAAAAAACAAGGCCTCATTTATCCCTACATCTACGGAACACATCCTTTTGATTTTATTGGCTGGGACGGTTTTCATTACCCATGGGCATTCTCTATCCATGATTTTGAACCCATAACAGGCCGCCTGCACCAGCCGCCGCCGGTTCACCAAACTTTCGAAGGGCATAACTTTGTCATCTGCTCGTTTGTACCGCGCAAGTTTGATTATCATCCGCTATCTATCCCGGCGCCGTACAACCACAGCAATGTAGATAGCGACGAGCTATTATATTATGTAGACGGTGATTTTATGAGCCGCAAAAGCGTGGTAAAGGGACAAATTACGCTGCACCCCGGCGGCATACCGCACGGGCCGCACCCAGGTTCAGTTGAAAAATCAATAGGCAAAGAGGCAACCGATGAACTTGCGGTTATGATTGACCCTTTCAAGCCATTGATGCTGACAGAAGACGCCATCAAAATTGAGGACGAAAATTATTATAAAAGCTGGATGTAGGATTGTTGGAATGTTGCAAAGTTGGAACGTTGTCAGGTTACCTGAAACGTATCAAACCTTAAAAGAACATTCCAACTTTTCAACATTAAAACATTACAACAAAACACAACCATGGAAACACTAACTATAGATAAACCAACAAAAACAGCAGATTTTTTACCGTTAAACGGAACCGATCATGTTGAATTTTATGTAGGCAATGCCAAGCAGGCTGCCTTTTATTATAAAACCGCGTTCGGTTTCCAGGACCTTGCTTATGCCGGGCCCGAAACTGGCGTGCGCGACAGAGTATCCTACGTTTTACAGCAGGATAAAATACGCCTGGTGTTAACCACGCCATTACATTCAGATCATCCCATTGCCGATCATATTAAAAAACATGGCGATGGCGTTAAGGTGCTTGCACTATCGGTAGACGACGCCTATGATGCTTATGAACAAACTACAAGCCGTGGCGCATCATCGTACATGGAACCTCAAACGCTAACCGATGAGCATGGCGAAGTACGCATAAGCGGCATAAAACTATACGGCGAGACGGTACACCTTTTTGTTGAACGCAAAAATTACAACGGGATATTTTTACCAGGTTACCAAAAAAAGGAATCGGATTACAACCCGACAACCACCGGGCTCTTGTATATCGACCATTGTGTAGGTAATGTGGGCTGGCATAAAATGAACGAATGGGTGCATTTTTATGAAGAGATAATGGGCTTCAAAAACATCTTGACCTTTGATGATAAAATGATCTCCACCGAATACTCTGCCCTGATGAGCAAGGTGATGAGCAATGGCAATGGCTACGTAAAGTTCCCTATAAATGAGCCCGCCGAAGGTAAAAAGAAATCGCAGATAGAGGAATATCTCGAATTTTATGAGGACGAAGGCGTACAGCATTTAGCGTTGGCTACACACGATATTGTTAAAACAGTAACCGACCTGCAAAGTCGCGGTATTGAATTTTTAACAGTGCCTACTTCCTATTATGATGAGTTAACTGATCGCGTAGGCCACATTGATGAAGACCTGGGGCCGTTAAAAAAATTAGGCATTTTGGTTGACCGTGATGATGAAGGCTACCTGCTGCAAATTTTCACCAAACCGGTTGAAGACAGGCCTACCTTGTTTTTCGAGATCATTCAACGCAAAGGCGCGAAATCATTCGGCGCCGGAAATTTCAAGGCCTTATTCGAAGCCATTGAGCGCGAACAGGAGCTGAGGGGAAACCTGTAGAGGGATTTCGGAATTACGATTTACGATTTCGGATTTATTTGAATTTTTGATTTTCTTTTGTTGAAAGCCTTGTCAGTTTATTGAAAAACCGATAGGGCTTTTTAATTTCATTGAATGATTTTAAATATATTTAAAGGTTATTAAAAGTCTCTCCGCCTTAAGGCGGAGGAGATTTAGAGGCTTATGAACATCGACGAAGTTATCGCCATTCTAAAACAAAAATCAAACCCGGCCTACCTCGCCGGGATGAAACGTTATGGTATTGATAACACTAAGGCACTGGGTATTCCTGTCCCCGAATTGAGGAAGCTTTCGAAGGTCATCAAAAAAGACCATACGCTTGCCCTGGAGTTATGGGAAACTAATTTACACGAAGCCCGGATACTGGCGTCGTTGGTGGATGACCCGGCGCTTGTCACCTCAAGCCAGTTTGATAAATGGGTAAATGATTTTACTTCGTGGGACGTTTGCGACCAGGTTTGCGGCAACCTGTTCGACCGTACGCCCTTTGCCATGGAAAAGGCATTGCTATTTAGTAAAGCAGAAGAAGAGTTTGTTAAACGGGCTGGATTTGTACTAATGGCGGAATTTGCAGTACATGATAAAACCGCAAAAGATGCCGTTTTTATTGACTTATTGCAAGTTATTGAACGCGAGGCGTGGGACGGAAGGAACTTTGTAAAGAAAGCAACAAACTGGGCATTAAGACAAATTGGCAAAAGAAACCACACACTTAATATTGCTGCAATTGAAACTGCAAAAAGAATTTTGCAACAAGTCAGCAAACCCGCAAAATGGGTTGCAGCAAATGCCCTGACTGAATTAACTAAAAAAAATTTTAATTAAGTAACAAAACATTCCGTTTTTTTTCAGTTACGTTTTACCCGGTATTGTTACCATTTTTTTAATCAACGCCAACTATTTCCAGCATTTTTCGTATTAAGCTTCCCAGCTGTTTTGTGGTAATTATGTTTGGCATAGATTTTTCTATACAATCCCGAAACTTTGGTTAAAACCAACTATGATCGCCTGTTGATATGAGTATTTTGGAAGGGAATAATTTTAATAATGACGATGCATCCCATCTTGCTCAGTTAATTGATAATATCAATGCGGGCATTTGGGAATTCGATATTACTACGAAGGACGTTAAATGGTCGGCTGGTTTTTATACCATTTTAGGTTATAAACCGGGCGAAATAGAATGCTCCTATAACTTTTTCCTGGAAAACCTGCTTTATTACCACGATAAACCGGCGTTTTTAAAGGCTATTAATACCCGCACCGAAGATCAAACCAATATCGTTCATATCAGGCTTTTAACAAAAACCATGGGTTACCAATGGTTTGAAAGCACCACCAAAAAATGGGAAAACGATAACGGCCCCAAATTCACCGGCTCATTAATAAATATAAACCAGGCAAAGCTTGTTAGTTTACGCTCGGCACATAACGATTTCTTTTTTAACGAAACAGGCACTATAGCTAAAGTAAGCGGGTTTGAAATTGATGTGCCTTCCATGAGCCTCGCACTATCAAAAGAGGCCTTTGATATTTACGAACTCACCGACCAGCTTAACTTAAGTATTGAGGAAGCGATAAGCTTTTTTGAACCGCAATACCGCCCATTGTTAAACGAGGCTATTGATAACGCCATTAAGTTTTGCAAGCCTTACGATATGGAGCTGCTGTTCCGTACTGCTAAAAACAATATAATATGGGTAAGGGCAAAGGGTATCCCTATTATCGATGATTATGGCAAATGCATAAAAATACGCGGTATATTCCAGGATATTGACAGTATAAAAAAGAAGGGGTTGATGCTGCAATCGTCCATCAATTTATTGAACGATCAGAACAAGCGGCTTCAAAATTTTGCATATATCGTATCCCACAACCTGCGCTCGCATACCGGCAACCTGCAGTTCATGGTTAATTTATTTGAGGAAAGTGAATCGGTTGATGACCGTGCTGAAGTATTTGCACACATAAAATCCATCAGCAGCAGCCTGATCACCACCATAGAGCACCTTAACGAAATTGTTAAAATACATACCGAGATTGACCGCGAACGGAAAACAATTGAATTTGAAGAGGTATTTAAAATGGTGGTTTCGGCTTTACAAAGCAATGTAGAAAGCACAGATGCAAAAATTGAGTACGACTTTACGAAATGCCCGGTTATCAGTTACATACCGGCCTATCTCGAAAGTATCCTGCAAAACCTGCTTACAAATTCATTAAAATACCGCCATCCTGATAGGCAACCTGTTATAACTTGCCGCACCGTTAAAGACCATAACCATATTTACATGTTGTTTGAAGACAATGGCATAGGCATAGATATGGATCGTTATGGTGATAAAGTATTCGGGATGTATAAAACCTTCCACCAAAACCCTGATGCAAAAGGCATTGGCCTGTTTATTACCCGCAACCAGATAGAATCCCTGGGCGGTACTATTAAAATTGACAGCACCGTTAATGTGGGAACGAAGTTTACTATCAGGCTGGTTTAGCAAGGTTATTGTAATGCGGAAGTCGGAATGTCAATTGCGGAATGGTGAATTTCTTCTTTCGGACTTCCGGACTTTTCCGACTTTCGGACTTCTTCCTAATCTCTAACCTCCAGCCTTTAATCACTAAATATAGCTTTCCAAAATCTTGAAACCTGTCGTTGTTTCCAGTTCAACTTTATCTACACTTTTTGGCAGCAGTATACAATCGCCCATTTTTACCGGGTAGGCCGTGTTGTTGTAATTAACAGATAACTCCCCTTCAAGGCATACGTATATCACAAATGAATCAAGGTTTGTATAGTCTTTTGTTGTGCTTTCAGTATAATCAAGCAGATTGGTAGTGAAGTAAGGGCAGCTTACCAGTTCAACGCTTTTATCCTTTTCGGGCTGGTATTTGGTTTTATATTCAGGGTAGTGTTTATAATCTATTGCGGCCAGGGCTTCTTCGGTATGCAGTTCGCGTTTGTTACCTTTGTCATCCACGCGGTCAAAATCGTAAATGCGGTAGGTGATATCCGACGTTTGCTGTATTTCGGCTATCAGCAAGCCTTTGCCAATGGTATGAACCCTGCCTGCCGGTAAAAAGAAAACATCACCTGCTTTAACGTCTTCCTTATTTAAAATATCAGTTAAATAGCCGCTGTTGAATTTGTCAAGATATTCCTGCTCGGTAAGTTCCTTATTAAAGCCTGCAATTAATGTTGAGCCGGGATCGGCCTCTATCACATACCACATTTCGGTTTTGCCAAACGAGTTATGGCGTTTTTTTGCCAGTTCATCATCAGGGTGTACCTGGATGGATAGATCTTCATTAGCATCGATAAATTTCACCAGCAACGGGAAGGTGTTTCCAAAGCGTTCATATACCTTCTCTCCTACCAAATCCCCTTTATATTTTTCCAACAATTCCGCTAATGATTCCCCCGCCAGTTCGCCTTCAGCAACAACCGAAACATCCGACTTAACGCCCGATATTTCCCAGGTCTCGCCGCAATTGGGCAGGCTGCCAAAATCTTTATGCAGGTAAGTCTTTATTTTTTGACCGCCCCAAATTTTGTCTTTATAAATGGTTTTGAATTTTAGTGGATAGAGTGATGACATGATATAAATTTATCCGGCTAAGTTATTAGTAAAAACATTAACCGAAAAACTTTAGCCTGTTTTGATTTGATTTTGAAGAAAGTTTTTTAAAACAAATAAAAATTGTAATTTCCTCTCGCCTAACATTTAACTATTCATTGTGGATAATACACCAAACCCTGACCCTGAAAACATTCAACCTGCAGATGCATGTATCAGCTGTGGCAGCCCCGAAGTTTTACCGGGTTATCCAAATAAACTTTGCAGCGCTTGCCGCGATAAATTCACCAGGCTAACCGTGCCACCGTGGATAAAACTATTCGGAGGAGGCATAGCAGTAATTATGCTCATTTCGCTCATCTGGCTTCCCACAAATTTAAACGCGGCACTTGAACTGGCCAGGGGCGAAAAAGCTGAATTAAACCGTAATTATATTACCGAACAAAATGAGCTGGAGAAAGCGAAAAAACTGGTGCCCGGATCGATAGATATTCTTTCACATTTGGTAATCGCCGGCTTTAATAATGATGATTTCAAAACAGTATTGTCTTCATTAAACGCTCTGGAGAACAAGACTATCGAAGATACATTATTAGTTAGCGAATTAAATGAGATTGCAGCCGAAGCGAGGGACTACTTCCCGTCGGATTCTTTAATAAAAATCCTCGGTAAACGTAAACCTACGGAAATCCCGGATACAGCTTATCAACGGTATTTAAGAAAATTTCCAAGAGATATTTTTGCCTTAATTTCCTTAGCTTCTTCATATGCTGGCCAGGAAAAGTACAAATCATCCGACAGCTTATTGTCAACTTTATTGGCGATCGATCACACTTATGCGCCAGCTCTTAATTTAAAAACGATGGTAAAGCGCGAGATTAATGAGCCTGATTCGTCAATATATTATTGCGATCAGCTACTGGAAACTAACCATCAATCGTTATTCGCTTTATCATCCAAGTCAAGGACACTGCTAAAAACAGGCAAAAATAAAATTGGTTTAAAACTTGCCGAAGAGTGTTATCATCTTGATAAAAGCATGAGTTACAACCTGGCGACACTTGCAATAGCCTATCATCTTAACAAAGATTATAAACAACGCGATGCGATTATCGCTATTGCTGCAAGAGATTCAGACGGCGAATCTTATATGAAGTACGCAAAGGATATTATTTCGAACAAAGTTAAATTTCAAAACTAATTATCAGCCAATGTTTATTCCGGGCTTTTTGATCACGTTAGCAACATTTCCAGGTGTCATCGTTCATGAACTGGCGCACCAACTTTTTTGCAGATTATTTAACGTGCCTGTTTTTAAAGTTGTTTATTTTAAAACCGGCAACCCTGCAGGTTATGTGTTACACGAAGCCGTTTCAAACAAATGGCATTCAATGCTTATTAGTATCGGGCCATTTTTTGTGAACTCTATAATCGGCGCTATAATTGCATTCCCGGCAGCACTGCCTGTTTTTAAATTCGACAACGGAAACGTTGCAGATTACCTTCTTATTTACCTTGGCGTATCAATAGCCATGCATGCATTTCCAAGTACCGGCGACGGTAAAGCTATCTGGAATGACCTAAAACATTCGGACACCTCAATTTTCGTGAAAATCCTGGGATACCCAATTATTGGGCTTATTTACCTCGGCTCACTTGGGAGCTTTTTTTGGCTTGATATTGCCTATGGAATCGCGATAGCTGTAGGTTTACCTAACTTGCTTATCAGTTTAATAACATAAAAAAATGGCCCGTCTATTTCGCGGGCCATTTTCAATATTGGTATACTGTTGATTTTTATTTCCCCAGTTTCTTCTTCAAATTCTCATCAATAGCTGCCAAAAACTCTTCGGTATATAAATAGTCAGTACCGTGTTCAACTTTTGGTTTTATGGTGATAGCCAAGTCTTTTGTCATTTTGCCGCTTTCAACGGTTTCAACGCAAACTTCTTCAAGCGTTTTGCAAAATTTGATCAGTTCCTGGTTATTGTCCAGCAATCCACGGAATTCCAAACCACGTGTCCATGCAAAAATGGAGGCTATAGGGTTGGTTGATGTTGGCTTGCCGGCCTGGTGTTCGCGGTAGTGGCGGGTAACGGTACCATGGGCAGCTTCGGCTTCCATAACGGTGCCATCAGGGGTAACTAAGGTTGAAGTCATTAAGCCTAATGAACCAAAGCCTTGGGCTACAGTGTCCGATTGTACGTCGCCGTCATAATTTTTGCAGGCCCATACAAAATTGCCATGCCATTTCAAGGCAGAGGCAACCATGTCATCAATTAAACGGTGCTCATAAGTTAATTGGTTGGCTTCAAACTCCAGTTTAAATTCATTTTCATAAATTTCCTGGAAAATATCTTTAAAACGACCATCATATTTTTTAAGGATGGTGTTTTTTGTTGAAAGGTATAAAGGCCATTTCTTCAACAGCGCCTGGTTAAAGCAAGCACGCGCAAAGCCTTTTATCGATTCATCGGTATTATACATAGCCAATGCTACGCCATCGCCTTTGAAGTTAAAAACTTCAAATGATTGCTCGGCACCGCCATCTTCGGGGGTAAAAGTGATGGTAAGTTTACCTTTGCCTTTGGTTACAAAGTCGGTTGCACGGTACTGATCGCCAAAAGCATGACGGCCTATGCATATCGGAGCAGTCCAGTTGGGCACCAAACGCGGCACATTTGCCATTACAATAGGTTCGCGAAAAACAGTGCCATCCAAAATATTACGGATAGTGCCGTTTGGCGATTTCCACATTTGTTTTAAATTAAATTCTTTTACGCGGTCTTCATCGGGAGTAATAGTAGCGCATTTAATACCTACGCCATATTTTTTTATGGCATTTGCAGCATCAATAGTAACCTGGTCGTTGGTTTCATCCCGATATTCGATACCAAGATCGTAGTATTTAATATCAACATCCAGGTACGGGAATATTAATTTGTCTTTAATAAATTTCCATATTATGCGGGTCATTTCATCCCCATCCAGTTCAACCACCGGATTTTCTACTTTAATTTTTGACATCTTTGATACTGTTTTTTTATTGGCACCAAATATATAAAAATGGGTTAATAGTTGAGGGGTTAGTTGATTAAGTTGGATTGAGTTGGATTGAGTTGATTAAGTGAGTGGTTGGCTTTTAGTCCGAAAGTCGGGAAAGTCCGAAAGACCGGAAGAAAAGTGTGGCCCTTCTGTAAGTTGAGGAGCTAATTCAACCTAATCCAACCTAATCAACCAAATCCAACCCAATCAACTCAATCCAACTCAATCCAACTTAATCAACCAATTCTAACCCAATTAACTTTTTTTCTGCTACTTTTATAAAATATAACTGTACAATATTTAGTTAAACATATTAATTTAACACGCCGATAGTAAATTATGATAAAACTGATATACAAAACAACATTTTTAACCCTGCTTGTATGCTGTACTTCGTTTATGGCAAAGGCGCAATTAGGTTATGATTATTCGCAATATGAGGGCGGGGTAGCAGTTGGTATTAATACGGTTTCCGGCGATGCGCAAACAAAAATAAGTACCGAATCTATCCACTTTAATTTTACCTATAACGCTACCCCGTTTACTAATTTTGTTTTTGAAACACAATTAGGAAAACTGGCAGGCGGCGATTCATTAAAAACATCTACCGGAAGGTATTTCAATAATGATTTTACAGCTTTTATTTTCAGGGGGCAGCTGCAATTCGGGGAGTTTCTTGATTATTCAAACAGCCAGTTTAATAATGCGGTTAAAAACTTTTATGTATCGGTAGGCGCAGGCTATGTAATTGACCGTATTACCCAGGTAAACAGGTATTCTATTAATAAAACGCCGGCGGTTTACACCCCGGGTTTAGACAGGACCAACGAACCCTTTATACCTTTTAAAATCGGTTATGAATTTAAAGTATTTAATAAATACCAGCAGCCTGCCTTCAAAGTAGACATTGGTTACGAATATAATTTAGTTTTGAGCGATGAGCTCGATGGTTTTACATCGGGCAGCCATTACGATGTTTATTCGCAATTTATTGTTGGTATAAAATTTGCGTTGGGCGGGGCCATTATTTCTTACAGGAAGCAGATTAATTATTGAATTAGTGGGTTAAAGGAATTGATAACTTTCCCGGAGCCAATGAAACAATGACCTGTCGCCCTTTGGCAGGGTTTTAGTGTTAAGTATATATAAACTTTTCAACCTATGAATAAAGACACATTTTATCCTGGCTTTGACGACGAAAACGAAGACAGGGACAAAACATTGAAAGATGAATTGGGCGAAACTATTGATGAAGAGGACCTTACCTTTAACGCCGAGGAAAACAGCTTTGAATATGATGTAAAAAGCAGTGACCCGGATTATGTACACCCCGACCCTTATAACACTTCAGTAAAGAACGGCGAAGACATGAATTCAACCTATGATGAGGCTAACCCTTATGATGCGGTTGATGAATATATCCCTAACGAATCGCTGGAAACAGATGTAGATAAATTAGGTATGCATATCGATGATGACATTGTGGAACTTGATCCACGTGACAAAGCCCTGAGCCATACCGCCGAAGACGACCGGGATGATTTGGATGAGGAAGGATATCCGAAAAATGATAAAAAGTGATTTACTGAAATGAATATAAAAGCCTAGTCTTACTATTGTAGGGCTGGGTTTTTTATTTCCAAAGGTCTTCTAATTTAATTTCAATGCCTTCTCCCCTTTCAGCTTCTGCAATACCTGCATCTAACCATTCTTTATTTGCTTCCGTTGAACGAAGATATTCTGTTTCATCAGAAAATACTGCTTTTTCCATAAATCAAATTTAAGCATAAATAGTAAAAAGACAAACTGATCAGCGCGCCCCTTCATTCGCACATCCGTACATCAAAATCCGCACATCACCGCCCAACTGTCAACCCAGCGTAATCTGCACATCGCCAGTTAAAAATCTGCTCCCCAATCATTATCTTTGCCACATAGTAACTGACATTCTATGCTTAAAGGATTTTTTAATGTACCTGCTCCGCAGAACGAGCCTGTATTGAACTATGGCCCGCGCAGTGTTGAACGCGCGGCGCTTAAAGCCGCCCTTGATGAGGCGCGAGCCCATCATATCGATATCCCCATGTACATTGGCGGCAAAGAAGTATGCAGCGGAAAAACTGCTGAGATACACCCGCCACATGATCACAAACATTTACTGGCTACCTATCACGAGGGCGATAAAACCCATGTTGCTGCCGCCATAGATGCTGCATTAGCCGCAAAGGCCGACTGGGAAAACCTGCCATGGGAACAAAGGGCTGCCATATTTTTAAAAGCTGCCGAATTGCTTGCAGGCCCCTACCGTGCTAAAGTAAACGCAGCCACCATGCTTGGCCAGTCGAAAAACGCCTACCAGGCTGAGATTGACAGTGCCTGTGAACTGATAGACTTTTTGCGCTTTAATGTGCATTATATGAGCCAGATTTACCAGCAGCAACCCCCTATATCCGGCAAAGGCGTGTGGAACCGCGTGGAGCAACGCCCGCTGGAAGGTTTCGTGTTTGCTTTAACCCCTTTTAACTTTACCGCTATTGCCGGTAACCTGCCAACATCCGCGGCCCTAATGGGTAATGTGGTGGTTTGGAAACCTGCCAATACCCAAATATATGCCGCTAACATACTTATGCAGGTTTTCCTCGAAGCGGGCGTACCGGCAGGGGTGATCAACCTGGTTTATGTTGACGGGCCAACAGCAGGCGAAGTAATATTTAACCATCCTGATTTTGCAGGTATACATTTCACAGGTTCAACTGGTGTTTTTCAGAATATTTGGAAAACCATTGGTAACAATATCCATAAATATAAAACCTACCCGCGCATTGTTGGCGAAACCGGCGGCAAGGATTTTGTGCTGGCACACCCAAGCGCTGATGCTGATGTGGTAAGCACTGCACTTGTCCGCGGCGCGTTTGAATACCAGGGGCAAAAATGCTCGGCTGCTTCAAGGGCTTATATCCCGGCTTCATTATGGCCCTCTGTAAAAGAAAAAATGCAACGCGACATCACGTCGTTCAAAATGGGGCCGGTGGAAGATTTTGAGAATTTCATTAATGCCGTTATCGATGAGAAATCGTTTGATAAACTGGCGAAATACATCGATGCTGCCAAAGCCGATAAAAGCGTTGAGATAGTTGCAGGCGGTAATTATGATAAAACCAAGGGCTGGTTTATTGAGCCTACGGTAATAAAAGTAAACGACCCATATTACGTAACCATGTGCGAAGAGCTTTTTGGCCCCGTGCTTACTATATATGTTTATGAAGATAAAAAGTGGGACGAAATATTGGATATTGTTGATAAAACATCCATCTACGCCCTGACCGGCGCTATCATATCGCAAGACAGGTATGCCATTGCCGAAGCATCCCAACGCTTGCGTAACGCCGCCGGAAACTTTTACATTAATGATAAACCAACCGGTGCCGTAGTTGGTCAGCAGCCATTCGGCGGCGCCAGGGGATCAGGCACAAATGACAAAGCCGGTTCGATGATAAACTTATTACGCTGGGTATCGCCACGTACTATTAAAGAAACTTTTGATCCGCCGAAAGATTACCGTTACCCGTTTTTGACGAAAGAGGTGTAGTTAGTCCATAGTCGATGGTCCATAGTCCATGGTAGGAAATTATTCACCGTGGCTTATGGACTATTGACGATAGGCTAAAAAGCTTGTGGCTATGGTCCATGGACTATTGACCATGGACTTTCCCCCTACTTAAACTTAAAAACATTGTCCATATTGGCGTTGTCGTAGGCGCTTACCTTCATATCGGTGATGATGCCGGTGCTGAGGCTGTACACCCAGCCATGCACCCCTAATGGTTGCCCATTGTGCCAGGCGTTTTGCACGATGGATGTTTTGCAGAGGTTATAAACGTTTTCTACCACATTGTATTCTACCAGGCGGTCGCAGCGCTCATCAATATCTTTTATTTGGTCGAGTTCCGGCGCATGCAGGCGGTAAACATCTTTTATATGCCGCAGCCAGTTATCTATCAGGCCAAACTGCTCATTGCTTATGGCCGCCATTACGCCGCCGCAACCATAGTGGCCGGTAACTATCACGTGTTTTACCTTTAGTACATTCACCGCATAATCCAGCACCGAAAGCATGTTCATATCCGAGTGGATAACCATATTAGCGATGTTACGGTGAACAAATATCTGTCCCGGCGCAGTGTTTGTTATTTGATTGGCAGGCACCCGGCTATCGGCGCAGCCTATCCACAAAACCGGCGGCGACTGCCCCTGAGCAAGTTTCGTAAAGTATTCAGGGTCGAGCTTTAGGGTATTTTCAACAAATTGTTTGTTGCCATCCAGCAGGTCGTTGTACAGGTCACTATTGATATCGTCGATTTTGGCGCACATTTTATTTCAAAGGGGATGGTTGATGAACTCTGCGCAAGATAAATAATATTGTTGAAATGTTGGAAGGTTGTAAAGTTGGAATGTTTTTAGCAGGCAAGATAATTGTAGATGTTGAAGTTGGAAGTCAAAAAAAAACTTTCATACTCCCGAACTGTACAACTTTCCAACCTTGCAACATTACAATAAAATCCTCACTCCAGCTTCCTGCCATAAACCGCAAGCGGCGTTAACCTGTTTTGAAAAATGATGTAACTGCTTTCCGAAAATTTCTTAAAATCATTGGCGCTTTGCTGGCCGGGGTATGGGGCGTAATATTGTTCCATACCTGCGTTACGCCAAATGAGTACATAGGAGGATTTGTATTTCGAGATGATGGGCAGTAAAACTTTTGTCCACCAGTCGGCTTGAGGGATATTTAAATACCCTGTTTCCGCAAGGCAGGCCAGTTTATGGTGTTTGGCAGCGATAACATCCAGCAGCGCCATCCTCTTGTCCAGGTTTTTTACATAGCTGTCAATTTTACTATTATAACAATAATTATCAAAACCCATAAAATCAACATAGTCGTCCCCGGGGTAGCGCTCTAAAAATTGCGCCTCTGAATTAAAATCAGCCACGGAATAAACGATGAGTAGATTATGCAGCTTTTTGGTATTGCGCATATAATCAATCGTATAGCGCCAAAGGGTTTTAAACTCATCGGGGGTGCAGGTATTTTTGCACCACCAAAACCAGTTGCCTGTAAGCTCGTGAAAGGGCCTGAAAAGGATGGGGATATGCTCGCCCTGGTTTCCTTTTAAATCGGCCAGGTATTTTGCGGCTCTATCAAGGTATTGTACATACACATCGTTAAATGCGCCGCCTGGGATAATATCGGCAACGGTGCGACGTGTGGTATCCCAGGCTGTTTTGCCATCAGTTGGGTTGTCCATGTGCCAGCAAAATGTATTTATTCCGCCACGCTCATAAGCTTCTTTTACACGCTCTTTTTGTATAGCGAATGAGAATTTATTAATATCAAGCGTACTATCATGCTCTAATTTCGCCAGGTCCCAGCCATAAACCGCGGGATAAGTCCCGGTAACATCTTTTACATCCGAGCTATCCTTATCATATTTCCATTTTACGCCGTAACCTGTATCATCATGATGCCCAAATAGTATCCCTGCGCCAATTAACCGCTGCATACTGTAATATAATTCGCGTGTTTCGGCGGTGGCAAGCTTATCGCACGGGGAATAAAGTTGTGCTTTTGAGCGGGAGTCGAATAAGATAAAGAGAAGCAGGATGTATATTTTTTTCATTTAATATCTTCTTAATGCACTGGTTAGCCCCCTCTAAATCCCCCCCGGTTGGGGAGACTTTAGTTTCGCTCGTATTGACTTTTTTAAGTCCTCCCTACCGGGGAGGATTTAGGTGGGGCTTTATTCCTTCGTCAACTTCAACACCACTACATCATCAGCCGGTATGATTTGTTTAAATGTTTTACTTGTTGTCCCTGCGTCTTTTTTCTCCCATAGGTCTCGCAGCTTATAGCTGGTTTGGTTAAAATCAATGTTTGTTTTTGAAAATGCATCGTTGATCACATGCTGTTTCCAGTCGTAATTTACTTCCTGGGGGTGGTCTGAGCGATTTAAAAAGCAAACCGCAAGCTCGTTATTAGCCAATGGTTTTACCCAAATCTCTATCCCATCGAAAGCATAATACCTGAATGCTTCCATGCCCAGCGGATCCTGGTCGAGGGCTATAATGTCCTTATTGATAAGGATAGCTGTAGTTTGTGCCGACATTTTGCGCAGATCGTTACCGGCCATCAACGGGGCGGCCAGCATGCACCAAAGCGAAAAATGGGCTTTATCTTCATTATATTTCATGCCATTGCCAACCTCAAGCATATCCGGGTCATTCCAATGGCCGGGGCCGGCATATTGGCGGATACTGTCCTGCCTGTCCAGGATATTTAAAACGCTCAAAGGCTTCCAGCCATTTTTCGCAACAGCTTCAGTAAATGCCGGGCCAATGTCACCGGTACTGCGCCATAACTGGCCCACAGCTTTTGCCCAGCGCCAGGGATCATGCTGTCCCCACTCGCATAGGCTGAATACCATTGGCCGCCCGGCTGCGCGAATGGCCTTGCTCATGGTGGTATAAGCTTCAATGGCATTAATACCATCGGCGCTGCACCAATCGAACTTGAGGTAATCAACGCCCCATGAGGCATATAAGCGGGCGTCCTGATATTCGTAGCCGCGGGTGCCCGGGTAACCGGCGCAGGTTTTTGTGCCGGCACAGTTGTAAATACCAAATTTCAGACCTTTGGAATGTACATAATCTGCAAATTCCTTCATCCCGTTTGGGAATTTTTTTGGATCAGCTACCAGGTTGCCATCCTTGTCCCGCTCCATCGTCATCCAGCCATCATCCAACACAAAATACTGGTAGCCGACATCTTTCATGCCCGACGACACATAGGTATCCACCATGCCTTTTAGCAGCGGCTCATCGATATTGGTTTGAAACGTATTCCAGCTGTTCCAGCCCATGGGCGGCGTTTGGGCCAGCCCCTCGAACTTTTGAGCGAACAAGGTGCTGCAAGTAGTTATACTAAGTAGCGATGCCAGCAGGAGGTGTTTTACGGGTTTTATATTCATGGTTTATTTATTATTGGTCATATCTCAAAAAACTTTGTCATTGCGAGGCACGAAGCAATCTCGTCGTGGTGCGTTAGCGTTGGTGCATTGACGTTGGTGCATTGACGACGAGATTGCTTCCTCGTTCCACCTCGCAATGACAAAATTTGTTAATTCTTCAATTCCCCATCCGGTTTATTTAATGACTGAAACATGTTAATCCCTTCAGAATTCTTTATGATTATGGATGATGTATTGCCTGATGTTTGCGCTTTTGTAAAACGCATCTCCGCACCTTTTACCTCATCAAAAACAAAGGCCGGGCGCTGGTCATCAGTCAAAAAGCTTAGTTCAACATTATCTAATTTTAATCCTTCAACATGCCTTACAAAAAAACCATAAGCGGGTAATACGCCAAAGCTGCCTGGCTCGGGGTAGCCTTTTTCCATTTCGGCCACCTGGCGTTCGGCTTGCTGAGATGTGCCGCCGCCTTTGTAATATATTTTTACATCTTTGATATCAATATCTTTAATGGTATGGCCGGGCAAACCGCTGATCAATACACCCTGCCCCGGTTCAACGTTATAAGCAATAACATTACTGATAATTACCCTACGCAGCTCGCCAATTGGTACACCTTCCGGGCCGCGCATGCGTGCACCCAGCCTTAAAAAGATGGGCGCATTTACAATATCGCGCATGGTAATGTTGGTGATTGTAATATCCTCGAGTAACGCGCCATCTACCGTTTCAAGGGCTAATCCGCGGCAATAGTTAAATACGCAGTTTGATATGGTGATATTTTTAAACCCGCCATTCGATTCGGTGCCGAATTTTATACGTCCTGTAGGCTCTTTTATAGTTCTTTTATAAGTGCCGTCCAAAAACGAGCCTTCTTCAAAACCGCTCACTTCGCAATTGGTGATAGTCACATTTTCGGTAGCACGGGCAAAGCCGAGGCCGAAGGTACTTTTTAAACAAATGCCATCGTCGTAAGGAGAATTTACGCTGCAATCAGATACGTGTACGTTGCGGCAGCAGTCGATATCCATACCATCGCGGTTGGTATCTTCCTTTATGTTGCTGATGGTAAGGTTATCAACGCCGGTGGCCAAAATACCAAACCAGCCGCCATGCAGTATCGTAATGTCTTTGATATTTACATTTCGACAAAGGTACAAGGCTATGGCTTTGTTAGCCGATTGCTTGTTTTTAACAAAGTCATGATATAGTCCTTTGCCCCATATCATCCCCTGGCCGAGTATCGAAATATCATGCAGGTTTTCGCCCCATATCAAACTATTATGCCAGTGGCTATGGCCCGAGTCCTGGTAGGTGGTGTTTACACTCGCTTCTTCCTCGTCATAACCATTTTCGGCAGTTACAGGGGCTGCGATAATTGTTGCACCCTGGTCAATCAGCAGTGAAATATTGCTTTTTAAATGGATGGAACCTGATAAATAATTGCCAGCGGGCAAATAAACGGTACCGCCGCCGGCGGTAGCAGCAGCATCAATAGCTTTGTTTATGGCTTTGCTGTCTAAATTTGTACCATCGCCAATAGCGCCGTAATCTTTTACATTGAAGTAATTTGATGGCGCACTGTTAGTTGCATGCGCAAAATTTAGCGATGCTAAAAGGATGATAAATACCAGTTTAAATTTATTTGCCATAATTAAATAAGCTAAAAGCTGAATGCTAAAAGCAAAAAGCTTTCATCGGTTTGTAATCTATTTTATCTTTGGTTGCCCGCTTCATCAAAGTCTTTAAAACTAAAGGTAATATGAATTCGGCATAATTTTCTAACTCTTGCATTCGCTTCGCCTCACCTAAATCCTCTCCAAAGGAGAGGACTTCAGCTTCGCGCCGGTAAAAAACGCTCTTTTTTAAAGCTCCTCTCCTTTTGGAGAGGGGTTGGGGTGAGGCGAAAAACGCTTCCGCCTATATCAAATTTAGCTAAATAACCCGTTAATCCTACTTTTTATCAGCCACCAAATAAACAACACTATAAGCGGGTACTGTAACAGTTATCCCGCCCGTTACCGCTGCTGTATTGGCGGCTATCGAAGCATAATTAGCAGGGCCGCCTGTTGCACCGCTTGCAGGGCCCACCCCATTAACCAGTACATCATGCGAGAATGGGGCATTGTCAGTACCGCCGTTAAGTACATAGTAATAGTAGTTGGCACCTATTGAAAAATTATTGAAAGCTACATTAACTACATGTGCCCCGCTTCCCTGGTTTACCAGTATAACGCCTGCTTCGCCCGATGAAAAAGAAGAACCATAGCTAACTATATCGCTGGTGTTGCTTACCGCGCTAACCATCCTGTCGCCAAAATATTTTTGGAAAAAGTACATGTAGTAAAATGCCGGGCGGGCATTCCATATAGGGGCGTTAGGTTCAGCCCCGCCGTTACTTGATGAATTGTTAAATATTCCCTGGTCATCGCCATTGCCCCATGAGTTTGCAAGGTCCCAGCGGCTGGCCATACTAATCTGGTTTTTCATTACTTCGCCCAATGTCATTACGGCGTGCAAGCCTGCAATATTTGAAACATCCTGGCTGGAGCCTACAGCCTGTATGTTCCACTCGTCCATTGCTACGGGCTTTTGTGTTACCCCGGTACCTTGTACCGATGTTTTTACCCAACTCATCATTGAACTTGTTACAGGTATGGGTGTACCCAAAATTGTAGCAGGACTTGAATTATCGTTATAAGGTGTAAAATAATTATGTACTACAAAAAAATCAGCAGTATTGCCGGCAGCTGATAAAACATCATGGTTCCAGTTGCTAACGCCCGAATTGTTACCCACGTCGTTCGAGCTTGTTAATACAATACCGATCTTGATATTGGCGTTTCCAACCTGTGCCGCAGCTGCACGCATCGAATCGGCAAATACCTGGAAATGCGTACCATAAACGGTACCTGTTATAATCTGTGGCTGGCCATCCTGGTTCTTAGTTTGATCGATCCGGTAACCGGCTTCCCAATTGCCGTAACATTCGTTGCCTACTTCCCAATATTGTGTACGCCCTTTATCATAACGTACCCAATTTGCTGCTAAATGCGCGGCAACCTGGTCGGGGTGTGGACTTGTGCCATAACGGGCGTAACCGTAGTTAACGGTTATTAGCCCGGTGCTGTTTGTTTGTTGTAATACGTTGTAGTAGTTGGCAAGGCTGATTGTAAAGCTTTGGGTGTTACCCCCCATCCAATAATACGCAGCGGAAGAATTGCCGTTAAGATCAAGCAAATTGGCAGGCGCATCAGCCGGTATGGGAACAGTTGAACCATCGGCATTCCAGAAGTACATATCAGAAAGACTGCCACCTGGCGCCCTTAATATCTTTGGCGCCAATGCTGTTATATTGGCCATTAATACCGGCTCGGTAACCATTTGCCCCATATAAGGGTTGGTATTATTGCCATATATGTTGGTTGATGCTTTGGTCACTATTTGGCTAAGGTCGACAGTAACTGAAACCGCGCCGGATGATGACGGCTTAGTGGCGCTTTGGGTGTTGGGCGCCGTAAATGTTTTTGGCTGCCATGTGTTCAGGAAAAAGCCTTGTGTAGTGGCCAATGCGGGGTCAGTGCCTGTCACTATTGCGCCGCCAGGCCCGGTTCCTACGCCTGTGCTTACTGTGGTGGGTGTAGTGGTAGTTCCGCCGCCCCCTCCCGAGTTACCCGCGGGATCTTTTTTACACGATTGGATTGCTACAACCAGGGCAGCAATTATTAATACTGTTTTTTTAATGTTTTTCATGTCTAATTTTTTATTCAGTTTCACTTATTTCTTTATGGTTCTTTAATTATCCAACTCTGTTTATAATCTCTATACATGCCCTGGTGTTATGATAGGGGCATTTCCATATCCCAACCTTATCCTCCGAACGCATTACCTGGCCATATTGATTTGTTCCCCAAAACCATTCGCCATTCGTTTTATCTAATATTTTATTTTTTACAAACTGCCAGTTATTGAGCGATATATCTAAATATTTTTCATTGCCGCTTATTTGCCAGGCATTGTAAAAACCCACCATAGCTTCGGCCTGTACCCACCAATGTTTTTCCTTTATTAACCGACGGTCGGCAGGCTCATACTCATACCACAAACCGCCATCATTATCCAGGCCTTTTATTGTTGCGTCTGTGATATCAATGGTTATCCTTTTTATTATCCCAATGGCAGTTTCATTTTCAATCACCTCTGCTGCTTCCAGTAAAAGCCAGGTTGCCTCAATATCATGCCCGTACGAAACCAGGCCCGATTTCGGTTTCCAGCGCTCATCAAAAAATAATATTAGGTGATGGCTTTGATGATCGATAAAATGATCAAGAAAATTATCGATCAGCATCTGGATATGCTCTTTTAAAGCTTTATCCGGCCAAATGCGGTACAGGTTGGTAAAACCTTCCAGCACATGCAAATGCGTGTTCATAGTTTTTTTCTCATTCGCATCCTTTGCACTTAGCCGCAAATCATCTATCGGCTTCCATTCCCTTGTAAATGCTTCAAAATACCCGGATTCCACGGGATCGTAAGCTTTTTCGACCAGGAGGTTAAAAAGATCAATAGCTTTTTGTTTCGCAGCTCCGCTGCCCGAGGCCCTGTAATACTCACTTAAAGCATAAATAGTAAATGCTATGGCATAAACCTGTTTTTTGGTATCGAGCGGATTGCCTTTATAATCAACAGACCAGTAAACACCACTATATTGTTTATCAATGATGTGATCAATAATATACTGGTAAGCCCTGGTTGCCATTTGCAGATGTGAAGGCTCCCGGTTAAGAATATAAGCCGATGAAAAGGCCCACAAAATGCGGGTATTTAGTACCGATCCCCTGGGCGCATTGACAGTAATTTGGTTATCGTTATCAATTTTACCATAAAAGCCGCCGTTTATATCATCCGGTGTATTTTCCGACCAAAACTTAAGGATTTGGGCAAGTTCGTCGCCAAGCTCTTTTTTATAAAAAGCTATTCTTTCCTTAATTTCCAGTTCTTTAAGCATTTTTATCAGTACTATTTTTACTTTTTATAATGTCGTTTTAACACTTTTCCGTTTTGCGCCGAACATTTTATTTTTTAACAAGACTTTCGACTTCATACTAAAGAGTTTAAAGTGCTTTATTGTTATCGATTATGCTGTAAATTGTATTTACCGATGAGGCTGAGCGCAAACCATCCGCGGCCGTGTTGATCACGTAATCCAGCAGTTTATCCACCGTTGTCGTAGCTACATGCATCCGGGTATCCGATGAGGCATAATAAATAAACACTGCCCCGTCATCATCTTTTATCCACCCGTTGCAGAATACAACGTTTGATACATCGCCAACCCTTTCATCGCCTTCAGGGGCTAAAAAATACCCTGCTGGCTTGTACAATACTTTTGTAAGATCGTGCAGATCTGTCATAAACATATATAACACATAACGCAGGCCGGCGGCCGTATTGCGTACGCCATGTGCAAGATGCAGCCAGCCTTTATCGGTTTTTATCGGCGTTGGGCCCTGGCCATTCTTGGCTTCATAAACTGTATGGTAATTTTTATTGTCGATGATGGTCTCATGGTCAACTTTGGCATTTTCCATCGTATCAGATAACCCAAACCCGATCCCCCCGCCCTTGCCCGCACTTATAAAACCATCCTGCGGACGGGTATATAAAGCATATTTGCCGTCCACGAATTCAGGATGTAAAACCACATTCCGTTGCTGTGGCGAGTTGGTTATCAAGTCCGGCATGCGCTCCCATTTTACAAGATCTTTTGTGCGGGCAATGCCGCAGGCCGCTACCGCCATCGATTGATCGTGCGCCGGGGCTTCGGGGTCGCGCCTCTCTGTACAGAACAGGCCATATATCCAGCCATCTTCATGGGCGGTTAGGCGCATATCATACACATTGGTATCTGGTTCTTCAGTTTCCGGCAATTCAACAGGATAGTCCCAAAACGTAAAATTGCCAATGCCATCGGGGCTCTCCGCTACTGCAAAAAATGATTTTCGGTCAACACCCTCCACACGGGCTACCATTAAATATTTACCATTCAATTTTATTGAGCCTGCATTAAAGGCCGCATTAATACCAAAGCGCTCCATTAAATACGGATTTGTTTCGGGATTGAGATCGTAACGCCAGTTTAGCGGCGTATGGGCAGCCGTTAACACAGGGTTTTTATAACGGTCGAAAACGCCATTCCCAATCCCCGATACCTCATTTGGCTGGGTGATCAGTTCGCGGTGCGCTATTTCTAACAGGTTCAAACGTTTTTCAAATTCTTTTGTCATGTGTTTTTTTTTGTAGAGACGCAATACTTGCGTCTCCCGTATGCATTTCGTAGGGCATTATGGGCAAATCGCATAGGAGACGCAAGTAATGCGTCTCTACATAAGTTGCCCTTAATATTCTTTCAATTTATTCCACCATGTTTTTTTCAGGATAATTATTATCACTGCCAGTATTGCTATGGTAATCAGTAATGGCATTTTTTGCTGCAACACCAGGTACATGGGCAATATGGTGAGGCAGCATTGCGCCCCGGTACCAATTACCACGTTAAACATATTCAGTTTAAAGTTTTTATTATGCTGGAATGAAGGATCATCCACCAAAGCAGCCTGCTTAACCGGCTCCCAAAAACCCCAGGGGCGTACATTGGTATAAAAGGATTTTAATACGGCCATATCTGTTGGCGGGGCGGCGTATGAGCCTATGATAGAACCTGCTAATGACAGCGCAAACATTACCGGGAACCAATATAAAAGGTCGGCATCGGCTATAAAAACAGAAAAAACCATTGCTGTAATAATCCCGGTCAACATTCCCCAAAAAAAACCGTTGGCGTTAAAGCGCCACCAATGCCATTTTAAAACATTTGATGCGATATAGCCCCCATATAATGCCGATACTATCCATTGTAACGCACTATTCACGTCCTTTATAAAAAAACCAAGTATAACGCCAAAAGCTACAACCACAACACCTACCAAATAATTCATCGCTATCGTTCGCCTGGCCGATGCTTTTGGGTTTACATATTTGATATAAATATCATTAACAATATAAGCCTGGGCGGCATTCATGGTACCGCTAAAGGTGCTCATAAAAGCGCCTAATAACCCGGCAAGCAGTAAACCTACCAGGCCTACGGGCAAAAAGTTATTGATAACCGCCGGTAATATCCGCTCAAAATCTATAGCGCCGGTGGCGTCCTTTAAATTCATCTGGTGGTAAAATATCAAGCCCAGAGCAGTAAGACTAATGATTAGCGTATAGCGGATGGGCAGCAGGATAATATTTACAAAGCCGCTCATTTTACTGGCTTCTTCGGGCGAGCGGGTTGAAAGTATTTTCTGCATATCGTAATTTGGCGCGGGGCCTGCCAATGCTGCAAAAAAGCCTTTAAATGTCATCATCATAAAAAACAGGCCGAAAAGTGAATAGCCATCGCTTTTTATTTTGGCATTTACTTCAGTAATAATATTCGACCAGTTTAAATTAAGGTGTGTGCCAAAAAACGGGCTGTACCAGCCACCCGGGACATTTAAATGATGGCTGTTAAGCTGTGCTGCCGCGATAAAACCTATCCAGATACAGGCTACGGTCATGATGCCATATTTTACCATATCGCCTACCACAATGCTGTGCATCCCGCCTAAAATGGAATAAAACATCGCGAAAAGTGTAAAAATAACGCCATAAACATGGGGCACATATTGAGGGGCAACATTAAAAGGGATATAACCCTTTATCATATCCCAGGGAACAAAAATTTCGATAAATTTACCGAGGCCGATAAAGCCATAGGCCATAAAACCGAGGCAGCTAAGCAGTGCAAATGCTATAACAACAATTTGCGAGGCGGTTACCCCCGGCCCTGTTTTACCGAAGCGTGTTGCCAGCCATTCGGCGCCGGTTGAGGCGTTTGAGCGGCGCAGCCAGCGCGAAAGGTACATCATTAAAAACACCTGGTTAAATACCGGCCACAGCCAGGGTATCCAAATACTTTTCATACCATAAACAAAACAAAGGCTTACCATCCACATGGTGCCGCTGATATCGAACATATCCGAGGCATCGCTCAATCCAAGCTTATACCATGGCAGCGACTTACCGCCCAGCATATAGCTTTCCTTATCCTTACTTGCTTTTTTACGGTACCACAAGCCTATAAATATGGTACTGAGCAGGTACAGCGCAATGATGGCAATATCTAAGGGGTGGAGCTTCATTTAATTTGAAAATTTGAAGATGTATTCATTTGAAAATTGCTCTTCAAACTGTTCATATTGGCATGCCTAAAATAGATTTATAGGCATCAATTTTATAATACTATTTTAACCTTAAATTTCAATTATTGATAAAATTCCAACCTTCAAATCCGAAATCGAACATCCGAATTCCGAAATTAAATAAAGACCCTATTTCCTGTATAGGTTTCCCTAAACTCTTTTGGGATGCAAAGCTTTTTGCGTTTAAATATCCTGTTGAAATTTGAAATGTTGTTAAAACCGCATTTATAAGCGATTTCAGCTACCGTAGTGGTTGAGTCGATGAGCATTCTTGAAGCGTGGCCAAGCCTGATCTCGTTCAGGCTGTCGATAAACGTTTTTCCGGTACGCTTTTTTATAAAACGGCTGAATGAAGCTTCGGGCATATTGGCAATGCGGGCCACTTCGGCAAGGGTTACTTGTTTGTTGTAGTTGGTGTTCATATGCTCAAACACTTTTTCAATACGCCTGCTGTTGTAATAAAACTTTTCGTTGGTAAAGCTCGGGTCCGAAAGCGTTTTCATATTTCGGGATATCGACAGGTCATGCAGGATAGATAATAACTCCAGCACAGAGTCGAACCCACTTTTTTTATCCAATGCCAATATCCTGTCTTTCAACGCCATAATAGTCTCCGGCGGAAAGGCTATCCCCCTTTGCGAGCGCTCAAGCATGCTTTTCAGAAAGCTGAGCTGGTTTCTTTTCAAAAACTTTTCGTCGAAAAGATCCTTGTGGAACTGTATAGTGATCTCGGTAATTGCTTCACTCTGGCACTGGTTTGTAAACCATGCATGATATAGGTTAGGGCCGATAAGCGCCAGCTCAAGTTCATCAATCACCTCGATATGCCCCCCTACTACCCGTTTCGCCCCTTTGGCATTCAGTACCAGGTTGAGTTCATACTCCTCATGATAATGAAGCGGGAAGTCGAATTTCTTTTTGACCCTGGTAAAAATGGTAAAGCAATCGCTTGGTGTCAGCGGGGTAATTTCGCGCATTACATTGCTTGTCATCATTATATTATTTTGTTATACAAAAAGCTCAATATACTAATACTAATTTAACTTAATTAGTTGAGTAAGTTTATTGGGTGAGTAGTTTATTGAGTTGGGATGGTATAAAAATCATGAGATTTCAATTAATTAGCCGACTATCCTTTTTGACCTACTCAACTATTCACCCAATCAACTTAATCAACCACTCACCTAATCAACTATTCACTCAATCAACTGCCTTTGCGGCAACATCATCTATCAGCATTGTGCCCGATGCATTTCCCATCGCCAATAATATTTTAAAACTATAGGCCTTTTCGGGAATTTTAATTACTTTTTTACAAAGTGTCCAATCCTGGCTGCCTGTCATATTGGTAATGTTTATCCCCTGCCCCATTTCCTTATCATCACCCCCTAAAAACACGACTGTAAAAATTGCGCCATCCCAGTCATCTTTTCCCTTTTGAACATTCGTTGTTTTTATCCAGGCGCTAAATTCAATGGTTTGCACTTTTTTTGGGATCCGCACGGTTTGATCTATCCCTACCCAGTTATTGGTATTTGCAGTTACGATGGCGCAGCTGTTTTTCCCGCTTTTAAAATCCCAGGGCGTTTGGTTAGCACTGCTGTTATTCCATCCATAAAGCTCATCCTCAAAACCGCCGTTAGTAACAAGGTTTTTTTGTGCATTAGCATGGCCAAACACCGTCACCAACCATAAACCAATGAGAAAACTATATACTTTCATAAATTTTGAATGTTATAGTGGAACTTAAAAAGGCGCCATCATCCATGTGAGGTGATGGCGCCTGGAAATTTAACTACCTGATCTATATAAACCCGATATAGTCAATATATACTACCTCATTTGATGACTGGAATGTCTGTGCTACAAACTCTGTAATTGTAGCGGGGTTCCCAAATTTGCTTAGCGGAATAGTAATGTCAGTATAAGCTCCTGCAGTTATAGTTATTATAACTGCATTGTTGTAATTACCGTCAAGAACAATCTGCAATTGATCGCCTGTTTTTGAATTAGCGCCACCATATACCGAGAATTTGAGCGCAGTTAACCCCAATGCTGAAGATGATATAGTTGGTAAACCACCACCATACCCGATCTGTATTGCGCTATACTGGCCCCCATAAGTGGCCATGATAGAAGTAGTACCTACTCCGGGATTTGCGGTGTTTGTAAAATTAAACGTAGTACCACTATAACCTGTGTAACCGCCGCCGTTACCGCCCCAGCCGGTAGTCAACCCATTAAAGTAAATCAGGTATTTAAACCCGAATGTGCCGGTGGAAACGGTGGTGCCCCCTGCTGTGGTAACAGATATGAGCGCCTCAACTATGCCGGCCGGAACCAAAACTTTAAGTTGGGTGGATGTATTGCTTACAATGGTAGCAGGTACTGTACCAAACTTAACTGATGTTGTATTATCCAACACCAGGCCGGTAATAGTAACAGTATCGCCGGCAGCAGTTGCTACGGGACTAAATGAAACTATTGTTGGCGGAGGCTGTACTACAGTAAATTTATAGTTGGCCGTACCATGTAAAGTAGTTACAGCAAGCACGCCTGTTTGCGTAGGGCCGAATGGCGCTGTTGTAGGAAGGGTAACAATAACACTGCTGTTGGTAATATATGCCGGGTTAAAATAAGCCACAACCCCGTTAAATGTTACCTGGGTTACACTGCCAAGGTTTGAACCCACTATCTGGTAAAGGTTTCCTCCTTTTCCGCTCATTGTAACTGAATCAAACGGGAGAGCGTTTATCGCAGATCCCACGACTGTAGTGGTGCTGTTTCCATTGGAATCGATAGTGGTTACAGTCCTAAGTGTTTTTTTTGAAGTATCTGTTTTACTTATAGTATGCACCGATGTAATAGTTGGGATGCCATCCGTTCCGACAACATTACTTTCCATCTTTTTGCAAGATGCTAAACCAAGTGCTATCAACGCCGATACCACCCAGTATATGTTTTTTAATTGTTTAAGTTTCATAGTCTTTATTTAAAGCTTTAAATTAAAATTTATATGGCACCGGAGGACCTGTTAAAACCGGATCGGCAGCAGTCTCTGTAGCTGGGATAGGGATAATAAATTGAGCATCCGTTGGTACAATAAAAGTCTGATTAATTGTATAGTTAGTATACGTAGGAGCTGTAGCGCCGTATGAATCGCCTTTGTTAATTGTAGCTTCAATGCCTTCGGCAACAGGGTGTGTAGCCGAGTTAAAACCGTCAATACGTTGTATATCATACCAATAATCGCCCTCGATAGCAAATTCCAAACGCCTTTCATTTAGTAATTGCTTGTAAGTAAAACTTTTTAAAGGCTGCACGTTTGCCCTTTGGCGTACTATATTAATATACTTCAAGGCGGTTGGGTCAGAAGAAGTGGCAGTTAGACTAATACCATGCCCTGTACCAGGGTTGGCAGCCAACCCTAAGATCGCTTCGGCCTCAATCAGGTATATATCCGCGTAACGCAAAATGTAGGTATTGCCGCTTGTTGCCTGGGTCGCGGTTAAATTATTATTATCAGCCGGTGTGCCTACTACATATTTTTTCATACCCGCCGCAGTACCCTGGGCGCTCACATTAAGTGGAACTTTATACCCGCCGGCCGCTTTATCAATTTCAGGATAATAATCGTTGGGAATCATAATTGTTCCATGCCTGCGGATGGTGTCGCCTTCGGATATATAGTCATCCTGTAAATCAAAAGTCGGCCCTAATTCGCCATAACCATCACCAGTTCCGGTTATAGTTGAGTTTAGCGCTATTACTGACTGTATCTGGTTACCAAACCCATAGCCAGAATTTGACGACCATTGCATCGCGATCATCGACTCCTTATTATTATTATTAGCTATCTGGAACAGGCCATTATAAGTTCCGCCAAAATCAACACCCATTATTCCAAATTCGCCACTGTTAATTACTTTTTCAGCTTCTGTTTTCGCCTGGGCGTATTTCTGCTCATATAAATAAACTTTCGCCAATAAGCCTGATGCAGACCCGCTTGAAACATGACCGGTGCTTGCTACGCCAGGCGTACAATTAGCTTCTGCAAATTGCAGATCGAGTTCAATAAAATGATAAACATCGGTTACCGGGTTTGTAGGCACAGTTGAAGAAGTGCCGACTATTGCCGTAGGGTTTGTTACTATCGGCACATTGCCAAAAATACGTACCAGGTAAAAATAAGCTGCAGCACGCATTAAATGGGCCTCGCCAAGGGCATTATTTACTACAGCCGCAGGCACAGAAGAAGGCACGGCTGTGGGTAAATTATTTATCAACGCGTTTGCCTGCGCTACAACTGTGTATAACGAGTTCCAGGTACTGGTTACCGCCGGGGTAGCGCTACCCTCGGTATAGTTAGCATAAGCCCCAAATTCCTGGTCGGCGCCCACATAACAGCGTGCATTGCCGCTAAGCAGTTCGCTTGTTGCTAAAAAAGCTTTGCCGTTAAAACCAAACCATGGCGCCGCGTACAAAATGTTTGTACTTGACTGCACCTCGCCGGTTGTTTGGTAATACGTTCCTACTGTAGGATCGTTTCCGGGTGGCCGGTTAAAAAAATCTTTTTTACAACCGGTTATAGCCACAACAACCATTGCGCCTAAACCAATTAAATATTTTATATGTTTTTTCATGTCTTTTCTAATTAAAGTGATTAAAATTCCGCATTAAGACCAAATGTAATAACACGCGGTATCGGGTACCTGCCATTATCAATATTTTGCAATAACACGTTCTGATTTGCAAAACCGATTTCGGGGTCTAAGCCGTTGTATTTTGTAAACACATATAAATTTTGCCCGCTTGCAAATACATTCACGCGACTCATCATCACAACCCTTGCCCATTTTGACGGCAAATTATAGCCTAAACGAACAGTTTGTAACCTCAAATAAGAAGCGCTTTCTAAAAACCTGTCGCTCATAACCAGGTTGTTGTTACCAAAAGTTGCCCTTGGCGATGGAATATTTGTATTTTGATTGGTTGGGGTCCAATAGTTTCCGGCAGCAGCCAGTTGGTTCGAGTACAAACCATCTAAACCTTCGGTTTGAAATTCAAGCGCGTTTAATATTTTGCCACCGTACTGCCCGGTTAAAAATACCGACAGGTTAAAACCCATATATGTAAAATTATTGCCAATGCTATAGATAAAATCAGGGTTAGGGTTGCCCAGGTTATATATCGTATTAGGGGCGCCGTTATTATTGCCTTTATACTCCAGGTCGCCTAAGTATACACCGTTGGCTATAGTTCTGTCACTGGTTACTATTGACGGTGCGCCGGTAACGTTTTGAGGATGAGCCGCTAAATAATCTAACTGTGCCTGGGTGCTGACAATACCCTGCACCTCATATCCATAAAACTCTCCAAGCGGGCCGCCAACTGCGGTCCTGCTAACAGTTATAAGAGAGCCACCGCCTGAGCCTACCTGCTCAGTAATTGGCGGAAAACCATCTAATGAAATTACCTTGTTTGAATAGTGTGAAAATATAAGCGTAGTGCTCCAAGTAAAGTTTTTGCTTTGAATATTCCTGCTGTTAAGGGTAAACTCAATACCTTTATTTTCTATTTCACCCGCATTTCTAACAGCCTCCTGGACTATCGCTGCCTGTGAGTATTCGGCGGTGCCGCCACCAAGAAAAGCCGGCGATGCAGGTGGTTGAAAAAGAAAGTTTTTTGATGTTTTATCAAAAGCATCAACGGTAACATCAATCCGGTTGTTCAATAAGCTAAAATCAAGGCCTATATTTTTTTGAATGTCTGTTTCCCAGGTCAGGTTCGGGTTGTCAAAGTTACCAAAACTAAAACCTGTACCCAAACCGGTGGTAACCGGGATAATTGACGACCCATAAGAATACTGTGGTACATTTGAGTTACCCACTTCACCGTAGCTTACCCTTAATTTAAGGTTGCTTATGGTTTGGTTTAAGCCCGCCATAAATGGCTCCTGTGAGACACGCCATGATACAGCCACGCCCGGAAAATAACCTGTTTGATGGCCTTGTGCAAATTCCGAAGACCTGTCACTACGCCCGCTGGCAGAAATACTGTATTTATTATCGTAGGTGTAGTTGATACGCGCCAGGTACGATTCCATTGAGGTACTGCCTGTAGGCTCCGTTAAATTATCAGTGCTTTGCGTACCAAGGTTTAGCGTCTGGAGTGTATTGCCCGCTGTAAAGCCTTTTGTTGTTGCATTTATGCCATCATAAGTAGATTCCCAAACTTCGTGGCCTATCAGCGCAGATACGACGTTTTTAGTACCGAATGTGTGGTTATAATCTAAATGTTCAACCCAGTTCCAGTAATTATCACTGGCATCGTATTCCTGTAAAACCGCCTGCTGGTTCTGAAATGCAGGTGCTGATCCGGTAGCTCCGTAAGAATAAGTCGGATCAAATACTTTTGCCTTGCTCCAGTCAAAATTTCCATCAATTTCTGATCTAAGGGTCAAATCCTTAGTAAACTTAATTTCTCCATACACGTTGCCATGAACATTACTCCTGTTCGTTGTATTCGTAATGTTCAGCCCTTGCTGCACAGGGTTTGGGCCACCCTCAGGTAATGTTCCTGCTCCGGCAGGTACAAAAGGGGCGGCAAATGAGCCGTCTGCATTATAAACCGCTGCGTCTGGTGAAGCTAGCAGGGCATTATAAACAAGCCCGGAAGCATTACCTAAACCAATGTTTTCATTACTTTGATTGGCTGCGATGCTTGTACCTACCTTAAGCCAGGGTTTTACTTGTGAATTCAGGTTAGCAGACAAGGTGTACCTGTTAAAATGGTACCCGATGATTGTACCGTCCTGGTCTAAATATCCCGCAGATATATAATAATCGGAGCCATCCTTTGCGCCTGAAAATGAAAGCGAATGGTTTTGCTCCGGCGCATTCTGAAATATAGCTGCCTGCCAGTTGGTGCCCGGGCCCAAAATACTCGGGTTGGCAAATTCAGTGCGCCTGCCTACCCCAAAATCATCAGCAAGGGAGTTTTGGAGTACAGCATATTGCTGCAGGTTCATCACATCTAAAAATTTCCCCTGGGTTTGCACGCCATACCAAAAATCGTAATCTACTTTTGAAGTACCGTTTTTGCCTTTTTTAGTGGTAATAAGTATTACACCCTGAGATGCACGGCTACCATAAATGGCGGTCGCGGCGGCGTCTTTTAATATGTCAATAGATTCTATATCATTTGGGTTAAGTTGTGCAAGCGGGCTAACGGACGTTTCCGAGTTTGGGGCTCCCCCGAGCGTGTTTAACTGGGCCCCCGGCTGCGTCCCGTTCCCGGCATATCCATTACCCTGACCTCCCTGTATAGCCACCCCGTCAATAACATAAAGCGGCTCGCTGGTAGTAAAGGAAGAAATACCACGGATATGCACCGAAGTAGCGCTACCCGGCCCGCCAGAATTTTGGGTAACCGTAACACCGGCAGCCCTTCCCTCTAACATTTGGTCAACACTTACCTGCGGCACATCCTCAAGGTCTTTAGCACTTACAGAGGATATGGCGCTGTTAATATCGCCTCTTTTTTGCGTACCATAACCGATAACTACCACATCTGTTAACGCAGTTGATGATAATTCCAGCGTTATATCAATAGTTGTTTTAGTACCTATTAATAGTTCTTTTGTCTCCATACCTATAAAAGTAAAGACAAGTACCTTCCCGCTTGCAGGCACATTGATGCTGTAGCGTCCGTTCACATCGGTAATAGTCCTTACCGTTGAACCTTTTACAGAAACCGTAGCACCCGGAAGTGTGACATTCTTGTCGTCAGTTACTGTACCTTTGATCACTGTTCCCTGCGCTTGTGCCATTGAGTCGAAGCACATTAACAAGGTTATAAACAGCAATACCATTCGTAGAATTTTTCCCATAATGATTTGTTAGTTGATAATTGATTTATAGTTTGTTGATATAATTGATTATTGATTTGTGTTAACTATTTCCGCATTAAATTGAATTGGCTTTTTCTCATAATTTTTACTTTTAGTTTAATGGTGTTTGTATACAGTTTAATTGGTTAAAATTTTCAAATCGAGGTTTATTCCATTTTTTAATAAAATCCGGTAATACAAAATAGCCCGATACATTGGTAAACCAGCATGCCTCATTGACCAGTATTTAAGAAGTTTATAATTGGTGTAAAAACTCGCAATAAAAGTAAAACTAAAAATTAGTAATGCAATCGATTGCTGAACTTTTTTCAATTATTTTTTAAAAAAAATTCAATGAGATTCTAAATTGAAAAAATCATACTTAAATCACTTAGGAACTATAATTATCGCAAATATTGATGATTTACCTTGAAAATATGACTACTCCAAGCCAGCACCGTGATAGAAATATAACGACCCTCTCATTGTTTTTTAATTTAATTACTTCGGTAAAACACTTTTTTAATTGTGTTTTTTATAAAACCCTCGGCGTATACAAGTATATTTATACAATCGATTGCTGAATTTAAGTGAACCATATCTTGTAGCATTTCCTCTTCTTAATTCATCATTCTATTTTTCTTAATTTTAAATAGATTACTTTGTATGATGCTAAAAAAGCCAGGTTTTTTACCCCCCACTTATGTAACTATTAAGATTAAGAAGCATTAAAATTACTTCGCAATACTCTCACTAAAATTTGTAAACGAACTTTTTGGTTTATAATCTAACAAATGCTAATTGCACATTTGCTTTATATTCATTATACAGATGGTAAAATTATATGCTAATTAAAGCCCGGTTGTGGATAAATAGGGGCACAAATGTCAACCTGTATTAAATAGGTGATTATCAATAATTTAAATGAAAATACATCATTAACGTGCAAGGTATTGGTGTTAGATGTTGACAAATGTGTACCTGTTTAAACCTTCCGATACTTTTTAAAGTGGTATTTTAGTACTACAAGTGAAAGGCTGGTTCCGATAGGTTTGTGATGGTGGGCGGTTGCGTGGCTGTTGGTGGTAGACGGATCCGGAGAGAAGAGTGTAATTTTATTTTGAGAATGCAGCGCAAAAATGTTCGCTGCATTCTTAACAAATTGTGGCAAAGTATAACGGCTTTATTTTAATTAAAAATAAAGCCGATCTGCAGGTTTAAACCTATTGATGCTGCCTCGCTATCGCCGAACCTGGTTGGCAGCGACAATGCCACAAAATAATTTACATCCTTTGTACGTGCATAAACCTGGTTAAATACCGGCGTAAAACCATATCGCCCCTCGGTTTCGAACGCAAGGCGGGTAATAATAGTAAAACCATGGTCGAAACGAAACATGGTACCCGGGTCAAACAACAGGTTGCTTGTTTTACTTGTACCGCCCGAAGATTTTATAGTTGGTGTAATCTCATAGCTAAAACCAAACCTATCGCTGTAAAGCACATTTATGCCCACCGGGAAACCAATGCTACCGGTTGATTTCGAAAAATTGTAAGTCGTTGAGTTACTAACAGTAACGATTGGCAGAATAAAACTGAGATACCCGACCACCTTAGGGTAAGTTTGCTTCGCCACAGTTTTCATAGTATCAGGGGC
>Ga0207027_1026_pt1 | contig 36421 bp, 24 predicted proteins | sample Alteio_BWMinCont_43_FD_153280 | JGI IMG/M metagenome (GOLD analysis project Ga0207027, IMG submission 153280) | Enriched cells from forest soil in Barre Woods Harvard Forest LTER site, Petersham, Massachusetts, United States -... | ecosystem: Environmental > Terrestrial > Soil > Temperate forest >... | reverse complement strand
AAGTCCGAAAGTCCGAAAGTCCGAAAGTCCGAAAGTCCGAAAGTCCGAAAGTCCGAAAGTCCGAAAGCAGAAAGCGTATGTTTTAAAAAAATAAGTTTTTTTCTTGGTTCCTGACTCTTGGTTCCTTTCTCTCTTATTTCGTATATTCGTTTAATTAAACCTATCCGGATGAAACTTAGCGCCTGTTTATTAGCATTTTGCTTTGTGGTTAGCGGCAGTTTGGCATATGCCCAAAATGACACCGCATTTTTACTTCATACCGTTGGTGCTGCCCAAAAACTGGCGGCCAGCCATCCTGCTGAAAAAGTTTACCTGCATTTAGATAAGCCGCATTATGCCATTGGCGATACCATTTGGTTTAAGGCATATACGGTAATTGGCGAAGAACATAAGTTATCGGCTTTGAGCGGCGTACTATATGCCGAGCTTATCAACCAAAAAGATTCTGTTGTAAAACGCATTACGCTGCCGCTGATAGCCGGGGCAGCCTGGGGCGATTTTACCATTGCACGTTCCAATAAACCGGGCAGTTACCATATCCGCGCTTATACCAACTGGATGCGCAATGCCGGGCCGGGTTGTTTTTATAACCAGCGTATACAGGTTGGCGGGCTGCAGCCCTCATTAGCGCAGGCGAAGCAAGCTGCAGCGTTAAACCCCGACGTACAGCTTTTCCCCGAAGGCGGTCAGCTGGTAAGCGGGGTGCGTTCCAGGGTTGCAATTAAGGCTGTAAACAGCAGCGGGCTGGGCCAGGATATAAAAGGGACAATAGAGGATAACCAGGGCAACGTGGTCGCCGACTTTTCTACAGCGTATCTGGGCATGGGCGTATTTGCCTTTATCCCGCAAAGCGGAAAAACCTATAAGGCAAAAATAAGCGGACAGGGTGAGTCAAGTTTTACAGTTGATCTGCCCAAAGCGACGGATGAAGGCTACACCCTGGCCTTGAACAATAGCCTGCCCGACAGTATTTTTATAAAAGTAGCGGTGAATGAAAAGGTACTGGCTGAGCAAAAAAAAAGCCTGTTTTATATTGTAGCGCAAAACAGCGGCAAAATATATTATACCTCCGAAAGTAAGCTGGAGGGCCTGGTTTATACCGCTAAAGTAGATAAGGGACGTTTTCCATCGGGCATAGCGCAATTCACATTGTTTTCGCAAAGCGGCGAACCATTGGCAGAGCGGATAGCTTTCATACAAAATAATGATACACTGAAATTACGCCTTACAACACCCACAACAAGCTACACCACCCGGCAACCGGTAAAAATAGAACTGGCGGTAAAAGGCAATAACGATTTGCCGGTTACCGGTAATTTTTCGGTAGCGGTAATTAACGAAAGCAGGGTAGGGGTTGATGAAAACAACGAAAGTACCATTCTGAACAACCTGCTGTTAACTTCTGACCTTGCAGGATATATTGAGCAGCCTAATTATTATTTTACAAACGTAAACGATCACAACAAAGCCGATCTTGATTTGCTGATGCTAACCCAGGGCTACCGCAGCTTTGAATGGAAACAGGTATTGAACAATAATAATCTGCCTATAACCTATCAGCCTGAAAGGTCGCTGGAGTTAAACGGCACTTTAAAAACCCCGAAAGGTTTACCTGTACCCAATGGCAAAATAACACTGGTAGCTACCAAACAAAATGTATTAAGGGACACCGTAACAGATGCAAACGGCAATTTTAAATTCGATAACCTCGATCTGACTGATACGGCAAAGCTTGTAATACGCGCACGAAAAGAAAACAAAGGCAGCAATGTAGCCATTTACGTAAAGCAGCCGGATTATCCGGCCGTTATAAAAGAAAATGGCATGAATGCAGCGCAAGCTTTATCTCCGGAAGTGGCAGCATTAATGCAAAAAAACTATGAAGAATACCAACAACAGAAAAAAACAGATTCAATAAAAAACGGAATAGCCTTAAAAGAGGTTAAAATAACAGGCCGGGCAATCAATAAACCCGACATATATAACAATTATGGCGCAGTATCTGAATATGATGTGGATATGGCCAGGTTAGGTAGAGAGTTTTCCAAAATAGAAGATGCCTTGACGCTGGTCATCCCGGGATTAAATGGCCTAAATCATCATTATGCCTATGAAAACAGGCCTATAAAAATACTGATCGACGGGTTTCCAGGCAAAGCCGACGACCTCAATTATTTTTCGCCAAAGGAAGTTGAAAGCATCAGGGTGATATCGGGGACAGGATTATCATCGCCAACATTATTATTAACCACCAAACGTTATGCGGGTACCGATACAGTTTCAACCGTTAAGCTTAAACAGGTAAACATCCAGGGCAAAAAAATAAAACCCGACCCATACCTTGCCGCCTCGGCCAACCTGCACGGCGGCGGCAATGCAGACCAGGTGATCATGGGGAAAGATTTGGGCGGCTGTATTAATCTGTCGGATTGTTTGACAGGGAAAGTCTTTGGTGTAACTTTTTCGAAAAGTGGATCCCCATTAAATATAAGATATCACTATTCTCCGATGTCAATAATTGTTGACGGCGTTATTCTTACTCATGACCATTTAAATGATATAAATCCAAATGACATTTACAGTATTGAAGTATTGAGAACACAAGCGGCCAGCGCCGTTTATGGAACCAGTATAGAGGGCGGCGCTTTAATCATAACTACCAAACATGGCGGCGAAGACAACGAAGACCCTGCAACCGATACTACTGCATTAAAACAGGTTAATGTAAATGCAAAAAAGATCAATAAAAAGCCTGAGCTTACACATTCGGATAACCTTAATGGCCCCGGCCATGCCGACCAGATTATTATGGGCGACAAGCTGGAAGGATGTCCTGTGATTACGGATTGCTTGCAGGGAAGGGTTACCGGAGTTGTTTTTAGTGCACCGGACGCTTTCGGTAAGCGTATACCTTATTTGATGCGCGCCATGGGCCGGCTGAGCGGTATGCCGTCAATGGTTATAATTATTGACGGCATAATAATGAACGGGAATAACTTAGATGAAATAAATTCGAATGATATTTCCAGTATAGAGGTGTTACGAAGCGGGGCCTATTTAGCTATTTACGGATCAAATGCACCGGGCGGGGCACTGGTTATCACCACAAAGCGCGGCGATGAAATTAACTACGTTACCAGCGAAACGCCATCCGGTATTATTACTTATCCCTTTAACGGCTTTTATAAGGCACGCACTTTTTATACGCCAAAATATAGCGGCCCAAAAACAGCAACGCAGTCTGCTGACCTGCGTAACACAATTTTCTGGAAACCTAATATCATAACTGATAAAGATGGCAAGGCATCGTTTGAATATGTGAATAACGATACCAAAGGAACTTATCGGGTAGTTGTTGAAGGTATTGATGATAACGGCAATTTGGGCAGGCAGGTGTATAGATATAAAGTGGAGTAGGTTTTTCAGTTTGCAGCGGGCAGTTTGCAGTTAGCCCGAAACGGTTTAACTGCTAACTGCAAACCGAAAACTGCAGACCACTTTTAGTAGGTGTAGTAACAGAAATAAATTAGTATTTTGCAGGAAATAACCCTAAGCTTAATATGAAATTATTATCCCTGTTATGCCTTTCACTTTTTTTAACTATTAATTGTCCCGCGTATTCCCAAACTGATACTTCCTTTTTAAGCCGTGCAGCCGGTATGCTTGAAAAGCAGCCCGCTACCGAAAAGGTATACCTGCAGCTCGATAAACCATCTTATGCCTTTGACGATACCATCTGGTACAAAGCCTATACCGTAATAGGGCAGCACCACCAGCTGTCCGGCTTGGGTTCGGTATTGCATACCGAGCTGATCGATGCGCATGATTCGGTGATCATCCGGCAAACGTTGCCTTTATTATCGGGCGTTACATGGGGCAATTTTGCTTTATCTCGTAAGCTTAAACCGGGAAATTATCGTATCAGGGCTTATACCAACTGGATGCGGAATGCCGGGCCCGAGTACTTTTTTAATGTGCGCGTACAGGTAGGTGGGCTTCAATTCTCATTAGCGCAGGCAAAGCAAGCCATAGCATTAAATCCCGATGTACAGTTTTTTCCAGAAGGGGGGCAACTGGTAGATGGTGTGCGCTCAAGGGTAGCCATTAAAGTAGTAAATAGTAATGGACTTGGCGAAGATATAAAAGGAACAATTGAAGATAACCAGGGCAATATAGTAGCCGATTTTGCTACACAGCATTTGGGAATGGGAATATTTGCACTTATCCCGCAAAGCGGCAAAACCTATAAAGCAAAAATAAGCAGATCGGGCGAATCGGACTTTACTGTCGACCTGCCAAAAGCGCTGGAAGAAGGCTATACCCTGGCATTAAATAACAGCGGCCCCGATAGCATATATATAAAAGTGGCCGTAAATGAAAAAGTATTTAACGAACAGAAAAACAACATATTTTATATAATGGCGCAAAGCAGCGGCAAAGTATATTATGCCTCTCAAGGTAAGCTTGAAGGGCTGGTGTACACAGCAAAGGTGGATAAGGGCCGTTTCCCATCGGGCATTGCACAGTTTACTTTGTTTTCGCAAAGCAGGGAACCGTTGGCCGAGCGGATCGCCTATATACAAAATAATGATACGCTCAAACTACGCATAGCCGCAACATCGGCAACGTACGGTACAAGGCAACCAGTAAAGATAGAATTAAACGCGAAGGAAAATACCAATATCCCGGCAACGGGCAGCTTTTCAGTAGCGGTGATAAACGAGAGCAGGGTAGGAATAGATGAAGGTAGTGAAAGCACTATCCTGAACAACCTGTTGTTAACCTCGGACCTGCAGGGGTATATAGAAAAGCCGAACTATTATTTTATAAACCCCAATGACCAAACAAGGGCCGACCTGGATATACTGATGCTGACACAGGGCTACCGCAGGTTTGACTGGAGAAAGGTATTAAACAATACAAATCAAACAATAGCTTATCAGCCTGAAAGATCGCTTGAGCTAAGTGGCGCCTTAAAAACCCCGTCAGGGAAACCGGTGCCCGACGGTAAAATAACATTGGTAGCTACAAGGGAAAACGTAATCAGGGATACCGTAACTGATATAAACGGCAATTTCAAATTTACCGGTCTCTATCTGTCGGATACCGCAAAGCTGGTACTACGCGCCCGCAAAGCTCATAATGGGAGCAACGTCGCTATTTATGTGAAGCAGCAAGATTATCCGGCCATACTGAAGGAAAAAACTGCTGATGCAATGCCGGGGTTATCGCCACAAACAGTGGCCGCAATGCAAAAAGATTATGAAGATTACCAAAAACAAAAAAGAATTGATTCGCTGAAAAATGGGATTAATCTTAAGGAGGTAACTATTAAAAGCAGGCCGATCTCGAAACCCGATGCATATAACGATTATGGTGCTGTATCTGAATACGACGTGGATATGAAAAGATTAGGGAAAGAGTTTTTTAATATAGAAGAGGCGTTGACCTTATCAATACCAGGGCTTGCAGGCTTTGATCATCATTATAAGTTCGAGGGGCGGCCGATAAAGGTTATTATTGATGGTCTTGAGCGAAATATAGATGACGTAAATTTCTTTTTGCCGAAAGAAGTTGAAAGTATAAGAATGATTGCCGCAACAGGTTCAACCTCTCCCGAATTGATCTTAACAACGAAACGTTACGCGGGCACCGATACTGCCTCAACTGTGCTCAAGCAGGTAAATATAGTGGGTAAGAAAATAAACAAAGCGCCTGATCTTTCTAGTTCCTCTAATTTACATGGCGGAGGAAATGCCGACCAGGTGATTATGGGCGATAAAATTGAAGGCTGTATAACCCTTTCCGACTGCTTGAACGGAAAAGTTTTTGGGGTAACTTTCAGAAATGGTACGCCCTACAATATCCGTGCGCAGGGCCGACTTAGCGGAAACACACCGATGGTTGTGATTATTGATGGTATAATATTAGACGGCAGTCATTTAAATGACATGAACGCGAGTGACATTTATAGTATTGAAGTGTTGCGAAGCGGCGCTTACATTGCTATTTACGGATCAGACGCCCCGACCGGGGCATTGATAATAACCACCAAACGCGGCGCGGACAAAAATTATGTTACCAGCGAAACGCCATCCGGACTGATAACTTATCCCTTCAAGGGCTTTTACAAGGCGCGGACATTTTATTCACCAAAATATAATAACCCTAAAACCGATGAACAAACGCCTGACCTGCGTAACACGATTTACTGGAATCCCAATATCATCACCGGTAATGACGGCAAAGCATCATTTGAATATTTTAATAATGATACAAAAGGTATTTACCGTATTGTAGTGGAGGGAATTGATGATAATGGTAATTTGGGCAGGCAGGTGTATAAGTACAGGGTGGAATAGGGGAGTTTGCAGTTGCCAGTGGGCAGTTTGCAACATTTTCTCAGTTAGCAGTTACTGGTTTGCAGTTTGCACATTATTTTAAACTGCCAACCGAAAACTGCTAACTTCCCCAATCACGGTACATAATCAACCGGTAAAAGTTCCGCGATGCGGCTTTTGCCCCAGTCGCCGTTATAAATTATGCTGCGCGGGTTTATAATTATACCATTAAAATCGAAAAAGGCGTAAGGCTCAATAAAAACCACAATGGTGGTTTGTGGGTCGCTCAGATAATCGGGCACAGGTATTGTAGCCGGGCCCTTGTTTTTGGTATTGCTTGTGTCGCGGAATTTTTTGTTGTACGCAATATACAGGCAATCATCAAACCCTAATGCAAACTGGCCTTTTATATCCGTAAGTTTTACCATATCACTTACCGACAGGGGCTTGTTAACAAGGGTCTGGATATATCTTTTGGCGCCTGCCGGATATTTTGGGTCAGGTTTCCTGATGAGCCTGAATGCCTTGAACCCCTCTGTTGTGATGGTGTTGCTTATGGCTGATCTTAAAAAATGCATGCTCGAACCGAGGTAAGCATTTAACCTGTTTTTCTTCCACCGGCGTTGCTTGGCTTCCGATCCTTTCATCTCTTCAAATGAAGCCGAGCCTTCAAAATATAACTCGCCGGAACGACTGTCATTGGTAAGTTCGGATAGCAGGTATTTAATTCTATAACCCAGTGCGTTATTTTCTATCACTATAAAATCAGATGATTTTGCTGAAAATACCAGGGTTGAGGGGTTGAAGTCTAAGTCGAGTACGTCGGGATTAAGTATTTTACATTGATCGGTATAGTCTGATACACCAAAGAAGAGCCGTTTAAATGTTTCGTAGTCCCTGTCCCAATTGCGGTTTGGCCCTATCCGCACCTCTTTTAGCTGGATAGTTTTTGCTAATACCTGGATATCAGGCAAACTGATATTATTATTTACCATAACAGCCTGGTGATAAGTCTCATAGCCGACAATAGATACCACAAGATCGTACTGGCCTGGCCTTACGCTATTTATCGTAAAAGTACCGTTGTCGGCAGTTTTAGTACCAACTGTTGCATTGTTCAAAAACACGCTGGCATCGGCTACGGGTTTTTTATCGGCAAGATCTATCACCCTGCCCGAGATACTATATTGAGCAAGGCAGGTAAAAGGCAATAAAAAAATAAAGAAGGCGAAAAGGTTACGCATGCCTATTTTTTTTGTGATTAGAGATTAGTTGGAGATTCCTTCTAATCTCTAATCAACTAATCTCTAATTAACTAACATCAGTCCTTCTCCATCTGCTCAATAACGGCTTGGGTAACCCCGGTGAATGAGAAACCGCCATCGTGAAACAGGTTTTGCATGGTTACCATTTTGGTAAGATCGGAAAATAAGCTGATGCAATAATCGGCACACTGGTCGGCGCTGGCATTGCCTAATGGGCTCATTTTTTCGGCATACCTTATAAAACCTTCAAAACCTTTAACCCCCGAGCCGGCAGTTGTACGCGTAGGTGATTGCGATACCGTATTGATGCGCACATGTTTTTTGGTACCATAATAATAGCCGAAGCTACGGGCGATGCTTTCAAGGTAAGCCTTGTTATCGGCCATGTCATTATAATCAGGGAATACCCGCTGGGCGGCAATATAAGTTAAGGCCAGTACAGACCCCCATTCATTTATCGCGTCCATTTTCATGGCTGTTTGCAGTATACGGTGCAGGCTGAGCGCTGAAATATCAAGGCCCTTATGTGTAAAATCGTAATTGTTTTCGGTGTAAGTGATGCCTTTGCGCACATTAACGCTCATGCCTATTGAATGCAGCATAAAATCGATACCACTACCAAAATGTTCCTGCGATTTGGTAAACAGGTTTACAATATCGTCGGTAACGGTAACATCGGCGCCGATAACCGGGGCGTTACATTCTTCGGATAGTTTGTTTATTTCGCCCATGCGCAAAGCGATAGGGGCATTGCTTAAAATAATTTCAGCGCCTTCTTCAACAGCACGCTGTGCTACTTTCCAGGCTATGGATTGCTCGTTAAGCGCACCAAAAATGATCCCTTTTTTACCTTTTAATAAATTGTAAGCCATGTTTAGTTTGTTTATAGTGGAGGCAAAGTTAAATTATTATTTAAGAATTACGATTTACGAATTTAGATTGAGTGTAAAACAAAAAATCAGCATAGCGCCGTTTTGGCTAACGCCCCCTGTCGCCTTTTTTATTTGCCCGTCCCTTTCAAGGGACGGCAATAAAATTTATATAATGCACTAATTTTGCCGTTGGTTTTAACCGACGGCAATGAAAAACAACTAATGATGGGGTTTGAGTTCTTTATACAATAAAATATAAAGAAATAAACTATTGCCGTTGGCTTTAGCCAACGGATGTTATATTTATGCAAAAAAGGCTTTAGCCGAAATAACCGCCATGTCGTACGTAAGAATTTGGGTTCATTTAGTGTTTGCAACCAAGAACCGCGACCCGTTCCTTGAAAAGCGGGTCAGAGATGATCTGCATGAACATATCACCGAAAATTGTCGGGAAAAGGGGATATTTTTAAAGTCAATAGGTGGTTATACAGATCATGTTCATTGCCTTATTTCTTTAGGAAAGGATCAAACGATAGCAAAAGTAGTCCAACTTATAAAGGGAGAATCCTCGTTTTGGATAAACTCAAATAATTTAGTCAATGGGAAATTTAGCTGGCAGGATGATTATTTCGCGGTTTCTGTAAGTGAATCGCAGCTTGAACAGGTTGCCATGTACATAAATAATCAGGAAAAACACCATTCGAAAAAAACTTTTAGCGAGGAGGTTAATGAATTTATGATCAGATATGGATGGCAAAGAATAACGGATAACGAGGTTACTTGATCGCAGTAAAAGCATAGCGCCATTTGGCTAAAGCCCCTTTCGCTTTTTTAATTTACCCGTCCCTTGAAAGGGACGGCAATAAAATTTAAATGGTACGCAAATCATTGCCGTCGGTTTTAACCGACGGAAAATGGATAGCAAAGCAGGGCTTTAGCCAAATTTCGGGAGCTATATTTTCACTGATTAAGATAGGCGTACACCCATCAATGGTTTTTCAAATTTCGTAAAAATTTCGTAAATTAAAATTGGGACATCTGATTATCAGACATTAACGATATTTAAATTGTGTGTGCATGTGTGAAGTGAACGCTACACATTCAGCAACTCCCTCGCATTCTGCAACGCACTTTCTCCCGGCTTATCGCCGCTCAGCATTTTGGCAATTGCCAAAATGCGTTCCTGTTTGTCTAATTGTTTTATGCGGGTATAAGTGGTTGCGCCTTCGTCATCTTTGTAAACAAAATAATGGCTCTGGCCTTTGCTGGCTATCTGCGGTAAGTGCGTGATGGTAATTACCTGTAGGTTATCCGCAAGCCGTTCCATAATTTGCCCCACTTTATTGGCTACCTCGCCGGATACACCTGTATCAATTTCATCAAAAATAATGGTAGGCAAAGCGGTATTTTGGGCAATAAGCGATTTTATGGACAGCATCAGCCTTGAAAGCTCGCCCCCAGATGCTACTTTGCTCATTTCGGCCAGTGCATGCCCTTTATTGGCATTGAATAAAAAGCGGATCTCATCAACTCCATTAGCCCCCAAAGCGCCAAAGGGAGAGTTATGTCCTAAGGGTGAGGAGAGTTCGATGCTTAGCGCAGCGTTTTCCATACCCATTTCACTAAGGGTTTTCAATACCTGGGCCTCAATTAACGGGGCGGTTTTTTTACGATTGGCAGAAAGTTCGCCCGCTAATTCTTCAAGTTCATTTTTATCGGCATTAAGTTGCAACTTCAATTTTTCAATTGCCTCATCCCCAAAAACAGCCTGCTGTATCTTGCCTGATAGTTCATCCTGCAACTGCAATAATTCTGCGTTGCTGTTTACCCGGTGTTTTTTCTGTAGATTATAGATCAGGCTTAACCGTGTATTTATTTCTTCTGCGCGGGCTTCATTGGTATGGGTGCGCTGCTCAATAATTTCAATTTCGGTAGCTATATCTTTTAACTCAATTATTGTGCTGTTTAGGCGCTGGTGTAATTCCGCTATCAGCGGGTTAAATTTTTCTAACGTTACCAACTGGTGCCCCGCTTCACGCAGTTGTATAATGGCCGAGGTTTCGCCGTCTTCCATTAAATAAAATGCGCCAAGCAGGTTGCGTTTTATTTCGCCGGCATTATTAAGCGTGTAAAGTTCCTGTTCAAGCAGCTCCTGCTCATCAGCTACCAGGTTAGCTTTTTCCAGCTCATCAAATTGAAACTTGAAATAATCAAGGTCGGCTTTAGCTTTATCGCTTTCTTCAATAAGCTGCTGTAGTTTGGAGTTTGATTTTTTATATGCCCTGAATTTCGACCGGTACTCATTGAGTAAATCAGCATGTTTGGCAACAGCATCAACCACCAGCAACTGAAATTCCGGGTCATTTATTTCTAATGTAGCGTGTTGTGAGTGTATGTCTATCAGTTTTTCGCCGAGGGCTTTAAGCGCAGGCAGATTAACCGGCGTATCATTTACAAAAGCTCTTGATTTACCGTCTGCCGATATTTCGCGGCGTAAAACAGTTTCGGCTTCGTAATCAAGGTCATTATCCTCAAAAAAAGTTTTTAAATGGAATGCGCCAATTTTAAATGTACCTTCTATAACACATTTTTTTTGCTGGTTAAAAAAATAACGACTTTCGGCACGCTGCCCTAAAATAAGCGAAAGCGCACCTAAAATGATAGATTTACCCGCGCCGGTTTCGCCGGTAAGTATATTTAACCCGCTATCGAAACTGATCTCAAGGTTATCAATTAAAGCGTAATTGCTGATGTTGAGCTTTTGAAGCATAAAAAAAGTATCCTTGTTTTGAAGGATACTAAAGTAGTGATTAGCGGTAAGAGATTAGAGATTAGTTAGGAAAAAATCTAAGGCCGAAACCAACTAATCTCTAACCTCCAATCACTAATTATCTAACCCCGGTTTCTCATCGTTAAAGCTCATTTTCTCTAAATTCCGCAGGTAATGTTGATACTCAGGACTGTTCATATAGGCATTCATCCTGGCAACAGACCGCTGCAACTGTTCATTGGCCCTTTTTAGCTCCGGGTTATTTTGGTACGAGTTCATTTGCCCGCTCAATTTATCCATTTCCATTTGCTGCTGTTTAATGGATGGATTCTCGTATGCTTTGTTTAGGCTGTCACCAAGTTCCTGCATGCGTTGCTGAAGCTGTTTAGCCTCAGGGGATTCATAATGGGCGGTCATTTGTTCGCCCATCTTATTTAATTCAGCGGTTTGCCGTTTTATTTCGGGCGGTAGTTTGCTTTCCAGTTCGGCCTGGTACTTCTTGTAATTCTCGTCCTTATAATAGTCATCATTATATTCACGATGACGAGGTATGCCGTATTTATCTTCAAGCGCTTCGTTCATTTTTTTGAACTCAGGGGTATAGAAATAAGCGCTTACACTTCGTCCAAGTTCGCCCATTTTTGCCGAGAGCTGTTGTGTTTCTTCATTATTACTATATTTTTTGGAAAAATCGCCGCTTACTTTCCCCAGCTCTTCCTGTAAGCTTTTCAATTCAGGTTTATTGTAAAATTCGCTTATTTCACGTCCTTTTTGTTCAAGGTCATGCTGGGTAGTCTTAAACGCACCGCTGTTATAATACTTGTTCAGTTTTGCTGAATTTCTTTCTACTTCTGCGCTTAATTCCTGCAATTTCTCTTCAGGGCTATAATTGTCCTTGCTTGTTAACTGCGATGGCTTTTTATAAGCATGGGTCCTGGCTAAATGCTCCGATTTTTTGGCAACGGGTTTATGAATAGTATCGGCAAGCAAATTGCCCCGTAACGGGTTAATGGCTTTTATTGCTATTGCACCGTGCGCAATTCCGGGACTTAATAAGGCTATTAAGCCAATGCCCATCATTGTTATAAGCATAGCCAATGAGACCAGGCGCATGCCAGGCATTTTTTTATTAGTTTTCATGATACTTTAAATGCTGTTAATGAATGATTCCTTTTCCCCTGGCATTCAGAAGATCCTTTTAATTATTATCAGTCGTCGGTTTTTCCGGTGCTTCTGGTTTTTCCGGGGCCTCCGGTTTTTCCGGCGCTTCATCTAAAACCGACAGGTGTTTTATGTATTCGGGACTGTGCTGATATGCCCTCATTTTGGCCGTAGCTTCCCTTAAAAGCTGTTTTTCCTTTTCTATCTCGGGGTTATGGCTAAGTTCACGCATTTTTTGGCTCAACTGGCGCATCTCTTCCTGCTGCTCTTTAATTTGGGGATTGTGATAAGCATTCCTTAAGTCATCGCCAACTTTTTTCATTGCATCCCTATCCGCAATGTACTCCGGCGATTTGTAACGGTTCCGCATTTGTTCGCCCAGGCTTTTTATTTGTTCAGATGCCTGTGTTATGTCGGCCGGTATATTCGCTTTAAGCTCGTCGCGGAATTTCATATGGTTTTCATCACGGTCATCATAATAATCGTCATGTTTTATACCGTATTTCTTCTCCAGCCTGGCGGCCATATCTTTAAACTCACGGCTGTTATAGTAAGCATCCATCTTTTTGCCTATGGCATCCATTTGCTCGCTCAACTTATTGGTCGCTGAGTTATCGCCCCATTTTTTGTTGAAATCCTCGTTTAATTTGTTCTGCTCTTCTTGTAACTTTTTCAACTCCGGTTTATCGTAAAAGGCTTGTATTTCTTTTCCTTTTGCATCCATCTCGTCACTTATCTTTTTAAATTCAGGACTCTCGTAATATTTATTAATGGCGTCACCATGCTTGTTAACTTCGGCGCTCAACCTTTCCAACTCAGGGTCATCACCATGATGGTTATAATTAAAGTTGTGATTATGGTTGTCGTTTGAATCATAAACGTAAATATTGTCACTGCCATTTGTTCCTTTAATAATGGCTTTCGGCTTACGGTACGTTTTGGCTGTAACGTTCTTTTTAACGGCCGCTTTCTTTATGGTATCGGCAGTGGTCAGTTTATTTATAACCGGTACAATAGCTTTTACAGATATTTTGCCTTCGGCAATTTGGGGGTTAAACAATGCTATGCTCCCTATGCCAATGGTTAATATAAGCATGGCCAGTAATGCCGGTCGCATGCTTTGAGTTTGTTTTTTAGTTTTCATAATTCGTTCAATTCTGTTTAATAAATGATGTTTTTTACCGATAGCCGCCATTGCAAGTTGAAGGTCGTTTTCGCGCGATTGCTCGAGCTTTAACAGTGCCTTTGCATACATCAGCGCATCGGAGGTTGTGCTTACTACCATGTCGTCGCAGCTATTCTCACGTTCCTCGTTAATTATACGGTTAATGAGCTGGGTACAAGGATTAAAGAATAACAATATAGAGATCACCTGCTGCAGCAGGTTAATTAGGTAGTCGTTGCGTTTTATGTGCGCCAACTCGTGAAGTAAGATAGCTTCAATTTCGCTGGTAGACAGATAGGTGGCCAGGCTGAAAGGCAGCAGGATGACCGGTTTAAAATAACCAACCATACAAGGCACATCAACCAGCTTGCTTAAGCCAACTTTTACGCTTTTGCCGATCTTCAGCTTCTCGGCAAACTTGGTTACTTTGTACTGCAAGGCGATATCGATGCTTAATACTTTCCTGATGGCATTTATCTTTTTGCGCGATAATATTAGCCTGCTTGTATTAAATAACAGGCCGGCAATATAAAGTATGGTTATATAAGGCAGATAACCCTCGATGTTGTAGTAATACCGGATACTGTCGTTATTAAACTGGCGGATATCGGCCGGTAACCCGGAAATTAACGGCATTGCTGAAAGTTTTGCCGGTGCAACAGCCAGCCAGTTATAAATATGTATTTCGTTTATTAGTGTATAAATAAACCAGCCGGTTATGGCAAGCAGGCTTGTTACAGCCAGTATATATTTTTTTGATGAGGATAACTGGTCGGAAAACATAAGCACCATCCTGAGCATAAAATAAATAAGCAGCCCCTGCCATAACGAATGGAGGATAGTTATACCCAAAACCTGGCTGATGTTGTACAGTATGTTTTCCATTTTAATTTTTTATTAAGTCCATAGTCCATAGACTATGGTCGATAGTTAATACAGCGTTACATTTCCTGCCATTGACTATGGTCCATCAACTATGGACCCCACCATTTCTACTTCCTAACAGTATCCCTGCTTACTTTTAATGAGTCTTTGGAGTGATATATCCACACGTCATTAAATTGTTTTCCCATATTTTTCATCTGAGCCTTCCATTCGGGGCTGTTAAATTGTTTGCTCATTTCTTCGCCCTGTTTCCTCATGTTCTCCATTTGCGCTTTCCATTCAGGGCTGTTAAAATGCTTTCTCATTTCTTCACCCTGTTTCTGTATAGCATCCATTTGTGCTTTCCATTCGGGACTATTGAATTGTTTTTTCATTTCCTCGCCCTGTTTTTTCATAGCCTCCACTTGAGCTTTCCATTCAGGGCTATTGAATTGCTTTTTCATTTGTTCGCCCTGTATTTTTATGGCGTCCATTTGTGCTTTCCATTCCGGGCTGTTGAAATGTTTTTTCATTTCTTCGCCTTGTTTCTTCATATTCTCCATTTGCGCTTTCCATTCGGGGCTTTTGAATTGCTTATTCATATTCTCCATTTGCGCTTTCCACTCAGGACTATTGAATTGTTTCTTCATTTCCTCGCCCTGTTTTTGCATGGCCAGCATTTGTGCTTTCCATGCAGGGTTGTCAAACTGTTTCCTCATTTCTTCCCCCTGCTTGCGTATCGCTTCCATTTGGTTGCGCCATGCAGTGCCCGAATAAAAGTTATCCAAAGAATCCATGGTTGCGCTGTCAGTTTCACCGTTGTAAACTCTTTTCTTTCCGTTTTTATCAACAATCACCATCCTGCTTTTGTGATGGCGTTTAATGGTATCGTTAACCAAAATGTTTTTATTTGAATCCTGTCCAGTCGTCAATAGTAGGTTATGTGGAATTGTCTTAGTTATAGTTTTGTTCCCAGCTGCTGTATTTGCATAAGCAGCTTTTGGGTTAAACCACGCAATGCTGCACAGGCCGCCGGCCAATAAAAGCACTGCTGTTAATAATTGACGTGTATTGCCAATTGGCTTTTTTGTTTTCATGATCCTTTCAATTCTGTTTAATAAATTATACTTCTTACCGGTAGCCGACAGTGCAAATTGCAGGTTGGATGTCCGGTTTTCTTCCAGTCTTAGCAGTGCATGTGCATAGATGAGCGGTTGGTCGGTTTTACCAACAACCAGGTCATCACAGCTATTTTCCCTTTCCTGGTTTATTATACGGCTAATCAATAGAGCAAAAGGGTTAAAGAAAAGCATTACGTTTATAAACTGCTGCAGCAGGTTTACCAAGTAATCATTACGCTTTATATGCGATAATTCGTGTAATAAAATGGCCTCAATTTCGCAGGCTGATAGATAGGTAGCAATTGATACAGGTAGCAGGATGATAGGTTTAAAATAGCCCAGCATGCAGGGTACATCAATCAAATCGCTGAATTTTATATTTATATGTTTGGTGATATCGAGCTTTTTTGAAAAAGTATTGATAAACTGCTGCATCTGCCCGGCGGGCAAAGCCGATTGTTTTATCAGCCTTATTTTACTCCATTCGCCGGTAAGTTTTATAAGGTTAATAGTGAGCCCCACAATATATATAGCCGATATATAAGGAAGATAAGCGGCGATAGTACTATAAACAGACTGGTTTGGTATGGCATGGCCAACATTTAAATAAGGTAATAAAGACAATGCAGTTGCTGATTTTAAATCAACCCAGTTATAAACCCGCACTTCTGCATAAAGTGTATAAACAAAACATATAAATATGGATGTAATTGCCGCAACGGAAAGGTTATATTTTTTAACAGGCGATAATGAAGGCGCAGCTGTGAAAGCAATGCGCAAAATAATCCAAAGCAACAATCCTTGCCATAACGAGTGAATTACGGTTATCCCTAAAACCTGGCTGATGTTATATAATATGCTTTCCATCTTGTAAAAATTAAAAACCTTGTGTCAACGCTGTTTGTCCTAATCTCTAATTAACCAACCTCTAATCTCTATCTTCAAATTCCCGCAAATAACTCTTAATCGCATCTATCTCATCTTTCGATGCACGGTGATGGCCAAGGGCCTGTATCACAAGATCAGAAGTTGAGCCTTTAAAAACAGTAGAGATAATTTTATCTAAAGCGGTTTGTTGTGCCTGTTCCCGGGTGATCACCGCTTTGTAAAGGTGCGTTTTGGCGGTTGTATCGCGCTCAACCAATCCTTTATCATGCATTATCTGCATTAATTTTAAAGTAGTAGTATAGCCGGCGTCTTTGTTTTTCGCCAATTCCTCGTGCACATCGCGAACGGTACACTGGCCTTTTTTCCAGATCACCTGCAATATTTCCAGTTCGCTTTCTGTTGGTTTTATTTCCATGTTATTTATTATACGAATTTCTTCGTACAAATATGTACGATAGATTTCGTATTTGCAAATTATTTTTTATTTTTTTTACACGATTTAACAGATATTAACGATCACCGTGATTTTTTTAATGAAAAGACGCTTTTGAGTAGGGGAATGTTACAGGGGATTTTGGATTCATTTTTTTAGATAGCGCGACTCCGCCCGTTCATCTACGCTTGAATTATTGATCATTGCATCTGTCAACGAACATAAGTTTCATTCAATTCCGCCCCGGACAGGTTCAAATTAATTTAATACCAGGTATAAAGGCGAAATCTTTGATATTATAAGTATAAAGTGGAATTTGATGGATTACGGCTGTGGCCGCTATAATGGCATCAGGTATTTGAAGATTGTGGCTTAACTTATAGTTTTCAACAAGATTGGCGGCCATTTTTGAGGTGGCAATATCAATATCAACCACGTCATAATACCTGATCTTTCGTTTCATTTGCGCCAATTCCACTTTATTACCCATTCCCTGGTAAAGTTCCATCAGGGTTATAACGGAAAGTGCAATCTGGTCTAATCCGATTTCCTGCAATCGTTCAATAGTGGTCTGCCTTCCATTAAAGGCATGAATGAAGATGTTGGTATCGCATAAAACCAATATCTAAGATCGGTTTTCCTCTGCCAGGCATCTTTACGGATATTTTCTAATGACCGTGGATTGTTTGCCCATATACCAAACAAACTTGTCGGGTCGATTTTTTTATCACCTTTTATTACCGGTATAACATTGTCATCGGCAGAAATTACCTTAACCTTATTTATTTTAAATATTTTGAATAAAGCAGATAGTTTTTCCATCTCGCTTTTATTATCAATTTCAATAGTTATTTTCATAACAGACCCCTTTTTAATTCTGATTGTCGCAGAACAAAACAAAGCTACAATTTTAAAATGATTTAAGAGCGGCAGTTTAACCGCAACGTCAAGACAATATCCGCAACCAAAATCCTGAATTCCGAAATAGAATCAGTGCAATCAAAAAAATCAGTAAAATCAGCGGTCAGTTCTTCTGCTGCGATTGGTATTTGAGCCCATTAGCCGGGTCAACCTCGTTTAATACATTCATGACAGCCACCCTCTGCTGTCCGTCAGCCTTGCTAAAAATTGAAATAAATTCATCGGCTTTCGCTGTGAAAAACACAAGAGGGAACATCGCGCCAACGCGCTGCCTGTCGACCTGGGAAAGGGAGGGTACTAAATCGGCTATAACTTTACGGCCTTTATTAGCATTGTCCGACATGATATCCAACCCGTTCCGATGATAATCGTACATCAGGCTGCGCAATGGCTGGTAAAGTTTATTATTCAAATTTTCGGATAGCCAGTAACGGTTTGTCGTACCATCAAACGCCTTCCATCCTTTATATGATGATGTTTGCGCATTGGTAACAACATTTAAGGCTGCTGTAAAATAGGGGGTTCCCCCATAGCGCGAAAAAGTGTCATAATCCATGCCTACTATTATATAGGCATAAAAAGCCATTATCGAGGCCACGTTACTCTGAAAATTCTGATCTGTATAATCAATAGTTTGTCCTTCGGTATAAGTAAAGTCAATGTCTTTATCTAAAACATTTAATAAGGTTGAGGTATAAGTTGAATTATATACAGGCCTTGATGATTGCACCTGTAGCTCACCGCTATAGTTACTGCTGCCATCCCATGTAGTAACATTTAATATGAAATTGCAGTTGATCCGCTCCTGCGGCAAAATATTATCAGCGCTCCATTTACGTCCATTCAAAAAGTCTTTCATCGCTGTTTCAAGTGCCTGGAAAGCATGCTTATTGGTAGTTTGCACCTTGGGCGCAACAACCTGCACACGGGCATTTAAATCCTGCGCGGTGGCAACGCCGCTTAAACAAAACAATAAAAAACATATACTAAGCGCTTTCATCCTTTTATAAGTTCAGTAATTTTATAGCATATATCACGGGCAACCTCTTCTTTACTTTTAAGGCCGTAAACGGTTTTTTGCAAATTGCAGTCTATAATGGTTATTTTATTGGTGTCTTTCTTAAAACCAGCCCCTTCATCATTTAGCGAATTTAGCACAATAAAATCAAGGTTTTTCTTTTTCAGCTTTTCAATAGCATTTTTTTCTTCATCATTGGTTTCTAACGCAAAGCCCACCAGTATTTGGCCCTCTTTTTTCTGCGACCCCAGCAAACTTAAAATATCAACCGTTCTTTTTATTTCGATACTCAGATTATTATCGTTTTTTTTAATTTTTTGCTGCGCGACAGTCGATGGGGTATAATCGGCTACTGCGGCACTCATGATACAAGCTTTTGCAGTTTTAAAATGAGGCACACATGCATTAAGCATCTCGGCTGCCGAAGTTACGTCAATACGTTTAACAGCCGATTGTTTACTCACCTGCGCCGAGGGCCCCGCAACCAGCGTAACATCAGCGCCCAATCGTGCCAGTTCATCGGCAATGGCAAAGCCCATTTTGCCTGATGAATGGTTACCAATAAAACGTACCGGGTCAATAGCCTCATAAGTTGGGCCGGCGGTAACCAACACTTTTTGATTAACTAACGGTAGTTTTTTTTTAATATTTTCGGTTATAAAGGCAATTATCTCTTCAGGTTCGGCCATACGTCCCTCGCCATGAAGGCCACTGGCCAGTTCTCCATTACCAGGCGGTATTAATATATTGCCAAAAGATTGAAGCTGGCTGATGTTTGATTGTGTAGCGGCGTGTTTCCACATGTCCAAATCCATTGCCGGGGCGAAATACACCTCGCATTTTGCAGAAAGGTACACCGCCATCAGTAAATTATTACACAATCCATTAGCCATTTTAGCCAGTGTATTTGCACTTGCAGGTGCAATAACCATAAAATCAGCCCATAAACCCAACTCCACATGATTATTCCATTCACCATTTTCGGGCGTAAAATAATCAACAAGCACCGGGTTTTTCGAAAGTGTGGAAAGTGTTAAGGGGGTGATAAAATTCGTGGCGTCGGGGGTCATTACAACTTGTACGTTAGCTCCTGCTTTTATTAACAGCCTAACCACTAATGCTGATTTGTAGGCCGCTATACTTCCGCAAATACCTAAAACAATGTTTTTACCTTCAAGCATATGCCACCTAACCCCTTAAAGGGGGATTTATAATTTAAAATTAACAAAAAACTCCCTATTGGGAGTTTTTTTTATTATATAACTTTTGCTCCTCCGCCACACGGTGGAGGGTGGGGTTATTCTTTTGTAGGGTTGCGATAATAAACTTTATCCTCCAAAAATTCCTGGATAGCTACCAACGAAGGTTTAGGTAGTTTCTCGTAGTATTTGGATATTTCAATTTGCTCGCGGTTTTCAAAAACTTCTTCCAGGTTATCATTTGATGATGCAAATTCCGAAAGCTTTTGGTGCAATTCTTCCTTTACATTGTTTGATATCTGGTTAGCCCTTTTCGACATAATTACCAGCGATTCATAAATGTTGTTGGTTTTTACATCTAATTCGCGTAAGTCGCGGGTTACTGTGCTGCTCGCTACTGCAGGCTTATTAATATTGTTGTTTGCGTTCATATCAAATTTAATTACCTATTTTTTTATTGTCGTTACCTTTTTCTGATGGTGGCGTTCCTAATACTGTATCCTTTTTTGACTCAATCTTCTTGGCAATCCTTGGGTTGCTAAATGCCTCAGCTAATACACTTTTAGCTCTTACTATTCCCTGGTTGCTTTCTTTAATATAATCCTTAGCGTCTTTCAAATATTTACTATTCGGATATCCGTCTACAAACTGCTGCGCAAAAGCGATAGCCTGGTTGTAGCGATCTTCCTGGTGGTCTTCCCGGCTATGAAAAGCATATTCATATTGAGCCTTAATAGTTAGAAAGTTGATTTCCTCGGCGTATTTGGTATCGGGATAATCACGTAATGTATTGCCAAATGAAATAACTGCCGCCTGGTAGTCACTGATGGTTAAATACAGCTTCGAGTTGGCGTATGATTTTTCCTCCAGCTTATCGCGCAGGTTTTGTATCAGTTTACTTGCTTCAGCAACCCTATCGCTCTTTGGATACAAGTTTATAAACAACTGCAGCGCGTCAATCGCACTGTTTGTATTGGTTTGATCAAGCGAAAAGATCGGGGAATCAAGATAATAGCAATAAGCCGCCATAAACCTGCACTCTTCGGCCCTCGCACTTGAAGGATACGTTTCAGCAAATGTTTTAAAGTGATACCTTGCCGAAGTATAATCCCTTAGCTTGTAGTTAGTATAAGCATAATAGTAAAACAAGTCTTCAGCTTCCGCACGGCCCCTGTAACGTGTTACCAGGTCATCAAATAACCCTAAAGCTTTCGAGTACTCTTTTTTGTTGTAGAGCTTTATTGCTTCGGAGTATTTTTTAGCGTTATCATTACTGGTACGCAGTTTTTCATATTTACTTTTACAACTGCCCAGTGTAATAATTAATAAAGCAAATACACAGGCTAATAACGTTAGTTGTTTTTTAAACATTTTGCAAAGATAAGGGAATAATATAAAACAGTCAATTATAATTTTAGCAATGAATTTATGCGCCCATTTCTCCGTTTCAAGATGGGAGCGCTCTAATTTTTGGCTAATATATAACGCTTGTTTTACCTGCTATATATATATAGGCATGATTTAACATCTTTTAACAGCTTGAGGGTGATTTGCAATCAACCCTTGGCCGTTGCAGTTTCGCCGTTATGGTATTACGCCTATATATAAGGTGGTAGCTGTTATAACTTTTGTTTCATTATTGACCTGAAAATCTCAAACTGCCCACTGCTCACCGCCCACTGCAAACTTTTTCAACCTTATTATCAAAGTGTTAAACCTACACCTCCATTATTTCTTACAAAGCATTTGAAAAATACAAAATAGTGCTTACCTTTGCAGCCCGCAAACGAGATAGCGGGTTGTTCTTAAAAGCAAGCTGAAAAATAAAAAAAAATAAAGTTTGCAGTAACAAAAAAGGTTCTTACCTTTGCAGTCCCAAAAGAAAGGGGCGCTAAATGAAGCGAATGACGAAAGCGATTTTCGTTATTAAAAATTGAAAAAGTAATCATTGTTAAAGGTGATAACAAAATAAAATCTGAACCGTGACGGGGAAGATGAAAAGTTCTTAAAAAGTATAGAAAATCATGTAGCGTAACAGCCTTTAAGAGCTGAAAGCAGAAAGGTAAAAGCTTTGAGCTTTAGACTTTGAGTTTTAAGCTTTCGAAAGGCGGGTTATGAAAAGAAGAGAGAATGGATACTGTAAAAAGAATAATTTTTTACAGATTCTATTATTAATAATAGGTCAGTGAACAAACAAACACATTATACAATGGAGAGTTTGATCCTGGCTCAGGATGAACGCTAGCGGCAGGCCTAATACATGCAAGTCGGACGGGATTTGGGAGCTTGCTCCTAATGAGAGTGGCGCACGGGTGCGTAACACGTATGTAACCTACCTTTATCAGGGGGATAGCCTCTCGAAAGAGAGATTAAGCCCGCATAACATGAAGACACAGCATTGTGATTTCATCAAATATTTATAGGATAAAGATGGGCATGCGGAACATTAGCTAGTTGGTAAGGTAACGGCTTACCAAGGCTACGATGTTTAGGGGATCTGAGAGGATGACCCCCCACACTGGTACTGAGACACGGACCAGACTCCTACGGGAGGCAGCAGTAAGGAATATTGGTCAATGGGCGCAAGCCTGAACCAGCCATGCCGCGTGCAGGAAGACGGCCCTACGGGTTGTAAACTGCTTTTGCAGGGGAATAAACCTCATTACGTGTAATGAGTTGAATGTACTCTGAGAATAAGGATCGGCTAACTCCGTGCCAGCAGCCGCGGTAATACGGAGGATCCGAGCGTTATCCGGATTTATTGGGTTTAAAGGGTGCGTAGGTGGCCTATTAAGTCAGGGGTGAAAGACGGTAGCTTAACTATCGCAGTGCCTTTGATACTGATGGGCTTGAATGGACTAGAGGTAGGCGGAATGTGACAAGTAGCGGTGAAATGCATAGATATGTCACAGAACACCAATTGCGAAGGCAGCTTACTATGGTTTTATTGACACTGAGGCACGAAAGCGTGGGGATCAAACAGGATTAGATACCCTGGTAGTCCACGCCCTAAACGATGAATACTCGATGTTAGCGATATACAGTTAGCGTCAAAGCGAAAGCGTTAAGTATTCCACCTGGGGAGTACGCCCGCAAGGGTGAAACTCAAAGGAATTGACGGGGGCCCGCACAAGCGGAGGAGCATGTGGTTTAATTCGATGATACGCGAGGAACCTTACCCGGGCTTGAAAGTTAGTGAATGATTCAGAGACGAATCAGTCCTTCGGGACACGAAACTAGGTGCTGCATGGCTGTCGTCAGCTCGTGCCGTGAGGTGTTGGGTTAAGTCCCGCAACGAGCGCAACCCCTATGTTTAGTTGCCAGCACGTTAAGGTGGGGACTCTAAACAGACTGCCTATGCAAATAGAGAGGAAGGAGGGGACGACGTCAAGTCATCATGGCCCTTACGTCCGGGGCTACACACGTGCTACAATGGGCAGTACAGAGGGCAGCTACCTGGCAACAGGATGCCAATCTCAAAAAGCTGTTCACAGTTCGGATCGGGGTCTGCAACTCGACCCCGTGAAGTTGGATTCGCTAGTAATCGCAGATCAGCAATGCTGCGGTGAATACGTTCCCGGGCCTTGTACACACCGCCCGTCAAGCCATGGAAGCTGGGGGTGCCTGAAGTGCGTAACCGCAAGGAGCGTCCTAGGGTAAAACCGGTAACTGGGGCTAAGTCGTAACAAGGTAGCCGTACCGGAAGGTGTGGCTGGAATACCTCCTTTCTGGAGCAGTATCCAAAAGAGGCGAAAGGTAAAAGGCGAAAGCTGAAAGCCTTTGCCACTCTCGTCAAAAAAAGCATAACAGCCGTGGCTGTTAGCTGCATGATTCTATTCTTTTTTGTAATTATTGAATTAATGAATTATCGGATTATAGAATAAGGGGAACCCAATCAATAATTCAGTAATTCAATCAATCAATCAATAATTAATAAATGGAAAACCCAAAAGATGAAGCCATAGGTAATGGTGCAAAACATCTGAGGAGCAAGATTGTAAGGAATTTACGAATTACGATTTACGAATTACGATTATCGGAAACGGAACAAATCGTAAATCTAAAATCTGCAATCGTAAATGAAAAGACAGTCCTGTAGCTCAGTTTGGTTAGAGCACTACACTGATAATGTAGGGGTCAGCAGTTCAAATCTGCTCGGGACTACATTTAAGCCTAAAGTCGTAAGTAAGAAGTCGGAAGTCAAAAAAGACTTAAGACTTAGAACTTAAGACTAAGGACTTAAGACTTATCTAACGGGGGATTAGCTCAGCTGGCTAGAGCATCTGCCTTGCACGCAGAGGGTCAACGGTTCGAATCCGTTATTCTCCACCAAGTTAAGCTAAAAGCCGAAAGCGAAAAGCACAAAGCCCTTAAAAAGCTTTCAGCTTTAGACTTTAAGCTTTAAGCTCAGCAAAACGTTCTTTGACATATTGGAAGAAGTAAATTGAAAGAGAAGACAACAGTATAGAGGACTGTTGAGGCTCGGAAGTATGTGTAAACATATGGAAGACGCAACAAGAATCAAAAAAGCATACATACCGAGCAAAAGGCGGTATCGTAGAAGAAAGTAAGAAAGGGTACACGGGGGATGCCTTGGCTCTCAGAGGCGATGAAGGACGTGATAAGCTGCGATAAGCCGCGGGGATCAGCAAATATGAATTGATCCGCGGATTTCCGAATGGGGAAACCTAATTAGTTGAAGACTAATTGCATAAATGCGCGAACGTGCTGAACTGAAACATCTAAGTAAGCATAGGAAGAGAAAACAACAGTGATTTCCTGAGTAGTGGCGAGCGAAAGGGAAGAAGCCCAAACCTACTATGTTACGGCATAGTGGGGGTTATAGGACCACAACATGAGATACAAACAAAACCGGAACGGGATGGGAAACCCGGCCATAGAGCATGAGAGCTGCGTACGGGTAATGGATGTAAGGATAGTGGTATCCTGAGTACCGCGAGGTCGGAGACGCCTTGTGGGAATTTGCCGGCACCATCCGGTAAGGCTAAATACTCCTGAGAGACCGATAGTGAACCAGTACCGTGAGGGAAAGGTGAAAAGAACCCCGAACAGGGGAGTGAAATAGAACCTGAAACCGTGTACTTACAAGCGGTCGGAGCCCCGATTTATCGGGGTGACGGCGTGCCTTTTGCATAATGAGCCTACGAGTTACTCTTCATTGGCAAGGTTAAGTGTTTAAGACACGGATCCGAAGCGAAAGCGAGTCTGAAAAGGGCGCATAGTCAGTGGAGGTAGACGCGAAACCTTGTGATCTACCCATGGACAGGTTGAAGGTGCCGTAACAGGTACTGGAGGACCGAACCGATAAACGTTGAAAAGTTTCCGGATGATCTGTGGGTAGGGGTGAAAGGCTAATCAAACTGGGAAATAGCTCGTACTCCCCGAAATGTTTTTAGGAACAGCCTGGCGGTTGAGTTAATAAGAGGTAGAGCTACTAATTGGGTGCGGGGGAGTCAAATCCTACCAAATCCAGATAAACTCCGAATGCTTATTAATATACGCTGGAGTGAGGCTCTGGGTGCTAAGGTCCAGGGCCGAGAGGGAAAGAACCCAGACCATCAGCTAAGGTCCCCAAATTACCACTAAGTTGAACTAACGAGGTCCGATTGCACAGACAGCTAGGATGTTGGCTTGGAAGCAGCCATTCATTTAAAGAGTGCGTAACAGCTCACTAGTCGAGCGATCGGGCATGGATAATAAACGGGCATCAAGTGGTATACCGAAGCTATGGATTTGCAGTAATGCATCTGGTAGGGGAGCATTCTATTGCCGGCGAAGCAGATACGTAAGTTACTGTGGAGGTTATAGAAAAGCAAATGTAGGCATAAGTAACGATAAGGCGGGAGAGAAACCCGCCCACCGAAAGACTAAGGTTTCCTGATCAACGCTAATCGGATCAGGGTTAGTCGGGGCCTAAGGTGAAGCCGAAGGGCGTAGCCGATGGACAACTGGTTAATATTCCAGTACTATTTATAACTGCGATGCGGTGACGGAGTAGTGAAACTGACGCGAACTGACGGAATAGTTCGTTAAAGGCCGTAGGTATAGGAGACGTAGGAAAATCCGCGACTCTTGCTGAAAGCTGATAGTACCTTAAACCTTCGGGGGAGAGGATAGTTCAGGTAATCAGACTTCCAAGAAAACCCGCTAAGCTTCAGGTTATGAATACCCGTACCGTAAACCGACACAGGTAGTCGAGGAGAGAATCCTAAGGTGCTCGAGTGAATCATGGCTAAGGAACTCGGCAAAATGGCCCTGTAACTTCGGGAGAAGGGGCGCTCCAGCAATGGAGCCGCAGTGAAAAGGCCCAGGCGACTGTTTAACAAAAACACATGGCTATGCAAAATCGAAAGATGACGTATATGGCCTGACACCTGCCCGGTGCTGGAAGGTTAAGAGGGGATGTTAGGAGCAATTCGAAGCATTGAATCGAAGCCCCAGTAAACGGCGGCCGTAACTATAACGGTCCTAAGGTAGCGAAATTCCTTGTCGGGTAAGTTCCGACCTGCACGAATGGTGTAACGATCTGGGCGCTGTCTCAGCCATGAGCTCGGTGAAATTGTGGTATCGGTGAAGACGCCGGTTACCCGCAACGGGACGGAAAGACCCCATGCACCTTCACTACAACTTAACATTGAAATCGGCTACAGGATGTGTAGGATAGGTGGGAGACTGTGATCTGGCTTCGCTAGGAGTCAGTTAGTCAACGTTGAAATACCACCCTTTCTGTATCTGGTGTCTAACCCTGCATAGCGGGGGACATTGTTTGGCGGGTAGTTTGACTGGGGTGGTCGCCTCCAAAAAGGTAACGGAGGCTTTCAAAGGTAAGCTCAGTACGCTTGGTAACCGTACGCGGAGTGCAATAGCATAAGCTTGCTTGACTGTGAGACAGACAAGTCGATCAGGGTCGAAAGACGGATATAGTGATCCGGTGGTTCTGCATGGAAGGGCCATCGCTCAAAGGATAAAAGGTACGCTGGGGATAACAGGCTGATCTCCCCCAAGAGCTCATATCGACGGGGAGGTTTGGCACCTCGATGTCGGCTCGTCACATCCTGGGGCTGGAGAAGGTCCCAAGGGTTGAGCTGTTCGCTCATTAAAGTGGCACGCGAGCTGGGTTCAGAACGTCGCGAGACAGTTCGGTCCCTATCTGTTGTGGGCGCAGGAAGTTTGAGTGGGGCTGACCTTAGTACGAGAGGACCGGGTTGGACTAACCTCTGGTGAATCTGTTATGGCGCCAGCTGTATTGCAGAGTAGCTACGTTGGGAATAGATAAGCGCTGAAAGCATCTAAGTGCGAAACTAGCCACGAGATGAGACTTCCATTGAGGGTCGTAGCAGACTACTACGTTGATAGGTTACAGGTATAAAGGTGGTGACATCATAGCCGAGTAATACTAATCGCCCGAAGCTTTCTCATAGCAGGTAAATTGGTTGATTGAGTGGAATAAGTTGATTAAGTGAGTGGTTGTAAAACTGCAAAACCAAATCACCCCAAAAAACTCAATCAACTACAGACTAAATACTGTTGTTTTCTCAATCTACTTACTTCTTTCAATTATGTTTAAGTTTATGGTCATTAGTCACTTGTCATTAGTCATTGGTACTAAGCAGGCGGATAAAGACAGTAAACAAAATAAAAAATAAGTTATAGGCTCCAGGGCTCAAAAGTTAAACCGTATGCAAATACCAATGACTAATGACCAATGACCAATGACTAAAAGAAATTCAGGTGCCTATATCGGCGGTGTCCACCTCTTCCCATTCCGAACAGAGAAGTTAAGCCCGCCAGAGCCGATGGTACTGCAGTAAAATGTGGGAGAGTAGGTCGGTGCCAAATCTTAAAGAAGCCTTTGTTCTAACGAACAAGGGCTTTCTTGTTTTACAACTTTCCGAACAGGGAAGTTATACTCGCTCCAGGGGAGTCCTGTGGACCAGGGCCGATGGTAATGTCCGGCTGAAAGACGGATGGCAGAGTAGTGCGGCGTCAAATCTTACTGTGTCCGCCCAGATGGCGGATCAAGTAGCCCGTTAACACAATGGACTGCCCCCCAAAAGTTGGACGAATTTAAAGATTAATTACAATGATGAGCCCGGTATTTTATCGGGCTCATTCCGTTTAGATTGATTTTGATTCTGTCGTTGTTATAATACCTGATATATTCTTTAATGTCGTTTTTCAGTTCCTCAATCGAGCTGTATTTTTTAAGATAGAACAACTCGGATTTGATGGTTCCGAAGAAGTTCTCGATGATAGCATTATCATAACAGTTCCCTTTTCGGGACATGCTTTGTATTATACCCTGCTCATTTAGCATCTGTTTATACTTAGTCATTCTGTATTGCCAACCCTGATCAGAGTGTAATGTTGGTTTTTCATGCCCATTAAGCGTTTTAAAGGCCTCCTCCAACATATCCGACACCTGTTTAAAGTTAGGCGATTCAGAAAGATTGTAGCTAATGACCTCGCCATTAAACAATTCTATAATAGGAGAAAGGTAAATTTTCTTATCCTTAACCTTGAACTCTGTAACATCTGTAGCCCACTTTAGAAAAGGTTTTTCAGCCTTGAAATCCTGTTTAAACAGATTAGGCGCTGCTTCGCTCGTATCTCCTTTATAGGAGATGTATTTTTTCCTTCGGATCAGTGACTTAAGGCCTAAACCGGACATCAGCTTTGACACGGTTTTATGATTGATGAGGGTTCCCCTGTTGTTCATTTCCAGGGTTATCCTCCGGTATCCGTACCGTCCCTTATGGTCATTGTAGATCTTGCTGATCTCTTTTTTAGCGTCTTCGTGCTTATTCAATACGGAACTTGTTTTGACATGGTAATAGTAACTGCTTCTGGCAGTTTTTGATATACTCAATAAAATATCCAATGGATATTGATGCCTTAACTCACAAACCACTAACGCTTTTTGCTTTGCTGTGTTTGTTTCTCCCGAGTCAAGGCATCGAGCTTTTTTAGGAAATCGTTCTCGGCCCTCAGATAAAGGTTCTCTTTTTCAAGCTCCTCTAACCTGGTAAGAGGTTGAGCTTTTTTTGCTGCCGGTTTGTCTTTTTTCATAGTCGCAGGCCTGCCTTTCTGCTCTCTGAGACCTTCTACTCCCAGTTGTTCATACTTCGATATCCAGGATGATAATGTGCTCTGGGCAGGGATGTTGAATTGCAGACAACAGTCTCGTAAAGATAATCCCTTATCCTTATAAACCTTAACAGCGTTCAGCTTAAATTCCTTCGTGCGATAAACACGGTTCTTCGGCAGCAAGCCTTTTGTTCCATCGGAACAATGTTGGTCAATCCACTTTCTTATCAACGATGTTGATATGTTCCATTTTTTCGATAAAGACCTGATCGAGTCTCCTCGCTGATTGTCTTTAAGAATCTGTAGCCGGAATGTTGCGCTATGCTTTCTGTTTTTTGCCATAAAATGCCCCCAATAAGTGTCTAACTTTTTGGGGGCAGTCTATCAGGAGCAGTTAAAACGCTACTCCACCCTACACGCGGGCAGGCTGGCAATTCGATATTATGCCCTTTCAGGGCTTTAACCCACGTTTACCAATACACAGGGATTCGCGCCCTGTGCGGGATGTATATCGCCCTTTCAGGGCTGGGAACATATAATGCTATAGCCCTGAAAGGGCGTGATATGCTAAAGATGGGAATAGCCCATCGTACAGGAAGTTCTCCTAATCTCTAATCATCAGCCCCTAACCAATCCCTAATTGTCGAATACCTTATACAGCACCCAATCATCAGTTTCAAAAACCCGGCGGAGGCGTAGGGTACTGTTGGCCTTTTTAATAATGGGTGCGTATTTATTGTTCAGTTGGGTAAAGCCGGTCACCTGGTTTTTTTCGGTAGCCAGCAGTAAATAGTCATCGTATTTATCGGGGGCTTCGATGGCGCTTAAAAATACCGCCTGGTAGGGCAAAGTTAGTTTGCGAACGTCATTTGTAAAAGCAACAACCGGGTAGGCAATAGCATCGTCAACTAATACGTGCGTACCTTCTGGCAAATGGTTTAAATAATTTGCAAGGTCGCGGTTATCATTCTGGTGGATATCGGCAGCCCGGTCAAATAAAACGTGGGCAAACCCCCGTTCCTCCGGGATCGACGAATCGCGCAGGTAAAAATATCCTGCAAAAAGCTGCACAAACGCTAAAATGCCCACCACCAACTTTAGCACCAGCTGATTTTTTATGGTTTGGGCTTTATACAAAATACATAACAGCGCCAGTATTAAAAATATAAGGTAATACTGCTGCGACAAAAACACTTTATCATATTTAATATGTAAAAACTCCACAAAAGCAAACGGGGTTAAAAGTGTTAAAATTTGATAGGTACTGTCCCTGAACAGGAAGATAGCTACCAATATCAGCGGACAAAAAATGATGATCCGTGCCGATATCAATATCGAAGTTTCGGGTAATTGATAAACGCTGCTTGTTGATAACTGGTCGAAACTAAGCTTATCGGCCAGTACTGTCCATGTAGCATACGGGCTTTGATTAAAATAATCCAGGTCGTTGGCGTGGGTGAGGTTAAGCAGTTTATAGCAAACAACGCAGGCCAACGGCAACACAAACAATATCATATAAAGCGCAAATGTTTTATTGATGAGCTTACGCCTTAACGAAGGGTTATTAAAACTTTGAAACAGCCTGAATATGGATTCCCGCTCACTTAAATTTAAGCTTTGTATGGTAATAGATAATACCAACGGGATAAAAAACAGCGTTAGCCAGATAAATTTATAGTCGCAAAATATGAGCAGCACCAGGCAAATACTTGCGATGGAAACGTGAAATGTAGTGTTGGACCTGTAAAATTTAAGCAGGTTAAAAAAGAACAGAAAGAAAAAGATGAGCACCATGGCAATTGACTTACCCGAGGTTGCCGCATACAACATACCCGGATGAAGTGCAAAAATGACGAGTAATACAAAGATGTAGAAAAAATCATTCGCCCTTTTTATAAGGGTGCTTGCCATCATATAAAAAAGTATAGATGTACAAACGGCTGAGGCTATTACCGGGGCAAAAACCGGGCTTATGGCCGAAAAAATAAATGACGTATAAAACGGCAATATTGGCGACGTTAGCCCCATTACTTTCAACCTGTTGCCCAGCCCGTCGACTATAATTTTTGTTTTTTCGACATAGAACAGCCCTTCCTGGCTAAAGTAACCAAGGTGGTTTAGGTAAATACCAAAAACCACGTAGTAAACCGCCAGTAATATGGTTATAAGCAGGAGATATTTTGATGAATTCCTCATTTAACAACATTTGTCGGGCTGTTAACTTTACTTAGCCCGTGGTCAGTTTTTTCCCAGTAAAAGGGTTTAACAATTAATTGGTATAAGCCTTTATACGAGGCGATAGAATGCAAAATCCAGTAAACAGGGTTGGCGATGGCAAAAAGGATCAGCTCGTAAAAGCGCCTTTTAAATACGGCCATCATGTTTATATAAATCATTAATATATTCCCCACCATCAAGTTGAATATTGACATAAATAGCACCCAGTCGGGAAATAACGTGCGGATAGACGACAAATCGAACACCAGGTAGCAGATAAATATGCCCAGCAAAAACGGGTAAACCAAAAAAGTGAGCGGCGTTGCCCCGATAAAGAAGCTGAAGCCTAAAAAGCCCCTCCAGCCAAGTTTACGCCAAAGCGCAACAGGGTTACGCATGTGTACCAGGTAGGTTTGCATATATCCCTTTATCCACCGTGATCGTTGGCGTATCCAGTTAAACGGCTCGTTATTTGCCTCTTCGTAAGTGGTTGAGTTGATAACCGCTATTTTATAGCCTTTTGCGTAAGCACGTACACCAAGGTCGGCATCTTCGGTTACGTTAAAAGGGTCCCAGGCGCCAAGTTCAACGAGGTTTTCCAGCTTAAAGTGGTTGCTGGTACCGCCCAAAGGGATGGGGATATCCAGTGTATCCAGTCCCGGGAGCATATAATCAAACCAGTATGAATACTCGAGGGTAAACATCCTGGTCAAAAAATTCTCGTTACGGTTGTAGTAATTTAAGGCGCTTTGAATACAAATATAGTTCGACGGCAATTTACCAAACATCGAAACCACTTTTTTCAGTTGGTCGGTATCAGGTATATCTTCGGCATCGTAAATGGTCAAATATTTCCCCCTTGAAAAATGCAAACCGTAGTTACAAGCCTTTGGTTTTGTTTTAGGCATCAGGAAGGGCACCACAACAACCTCAAATATAGCGGGGAAGTCAAGGTTGCGTACGGCGTTCAGGGTTTTGTCGTCATCCTCCTCTATCAGTAACTTAATATCCAGCCTTTCGCGCGGATAGTCGATAGCCTGCAAGTTCCATATCAGTTTCTTTATCAGCTTGTCTTCCTTATAAACAGGGAGCAGGATAGTATAAATGGGGAGGTCAGCCTCAACAATTTCTTTTAGGTCATCCCTGGTAACCGCCTGGTGTAATTCAAATCGCGAGCCTACCAGGGCCAAAAACAGTTTAAACAATATGGCCACGAGGAAAAATACGCTTACCAGGATATTGATAATGATAGATGTGTTTTTAAAACTCACCATCATACCAATAACTATCAGCGCCAGAAATGAGAAAATGGCTATCAACTGCCCTGATGAAAAGGTTATAAAAGCCGAGTTGGCAGGATCACGGTTCAATAGCTCATAAACTGCCGATTTTACATATTTATCGCCGAGCAGTTTATGGCTCAGCCAAACAATGTCAAGATCCGATGCTACAATTATTTCGGGTTCACAATCATAAGTAAAGCGTATAAAATCAATGAACAGTTGGTCGCCGGGATCGGCCATAATGGTTATAACCCGGTTATTCTCAATTCGTAGAGGTATAGCAACGTGTTGATCGGCAAATTTTAGTTCTATTTTGTTTAGTACTTCCTGGTCAAAAGGAAGCTCCCGTATCTCGTGAAAAGTGTAGCCGGCGTTCAGCATGGACCGCTCGTAATTTTTGCGGGATATATAACCAAAATTCAGCGCTATTTTAATAAACGAAAGCCCCGACCTGGCTGAAAAATCATCAATCTTTTCCCGATCCTGCCGCGTGATAAAACCATCATTAACCAAAAGTTCAGGGATTGACATGTTTCTTTAGTTTCAATAAAATGCTAAAACAATTTATCATATAACCCTGGCAAATTAATTTGCCAGGGTTACTTATGTAATTAATAATGTACCTGGTAACAAAGTTTAATCGTTATATAATTCCTGCGATCTTTGAACTTTTGAACGTACATAAAGGAATGATAGTAATATTAATACCAGTATGCCCAGCAGTATGTACAAGTTATAAGTATCCCAGAACCGGGTAAGGGAGTTCTTTGTATCAACATACTCCAGGTTTTCGCTCGACCTGTTGATATTGAATAAATATTTATTGGAGTTGGCATCCGTAACAGCCACGTTGCTCGAAAGCGTTGAAAGCTGCTCGGTAATTGATTTTGACGCAGCTAAAAATGCCTCAGCCTGATGCGAGCCTGTTGCAGTAATTACTAACGTAGCATTATTGCTCCGTCCATAAAATATTTGTGCCAAACCCGATGATACAGTATCCGACAAAGAATAGACTATCTTGTTATTATCAGTATTATATAAGCGGAAATTTTGATTAAACTTAATAGGCGCATCCGGGAACTTGTTAAATAATGGGTCGTCTTTATCAAGTAAGGCAATGATATTATATTTTTTCAGGTCGCCTTCCGGTATTGACTCTGAATAAACAAAATCAGGGAAATTATTTGCGTTGATGTTGTTGTTTAGCTCATAAACAATTTCGCCAACCGCGCCGGCAGTATATTTTGCTATTGGTTTTGATATTACTATTCTGGTCGTGCCGGTGTTAAATGCTTCGGGGTACTGGTAAAAGCTAAGATCGTTTGATATAAACGGATTTTTTGATTCCAGGTATGATTTATCGACATCAACCTCGCCAAAAAAGTTTATAAAGCTGTTCTTACATTCGCCATTGGCAGGGAAGAACCTGAATTCAGATTCAAGCGTGTTATACTTATGGTGCTGGTAACGGGTAATAGTTACCGAAGTATTTAATTTACCTGATGCATCAAGCTTTTCACTGCTTATGAGCAAGCCATTAAGGTAAATGTTAAAATAGCCTCTGTCGCCTGGGCTTAAGCCGCTGTAGGTACCAATAAACCTTATTTCAACTTCCTTCGGTGTAAAGCTAAAATCGCTGTTTTTAAAGCTATAACCATTCTTCAACGAACCAATACCTGAAAGAAAATCGCTTGACCCGCCAACTTGTTTCAGTGTTATTTTCGAGCGGTTTTCGTCGATTGTTTTAAAGGAATTGCTTTCGGCATGGTCAATTAGCAGGTAATCGCCAAAAGTGGAATTCAGGATATTGATATTACTCAAAGCGGTTATTGCTTTTTCATACCCTTCATCGTCACCGCCTGATATAAATAGTATTTCGGCTGGCACAGTTTCAGACGAAACTGTTTTACGGGCAACCATCTTTCCTTTATCGTTAACCATCTGGGTTATCGTATCGATTGAAGTACCCATTGATTTGGAAAGGTAAAAAATACCTTCGCCGGCTTGAGGACTAACCTTTATCAGCGATTTTTTATCATCAGGCAACGCACCTAAATTGCCTACCATTATATAATTCTTGATACTATCAGGCACCTGGCCTGCTTCAAAAACCAATATGCTTTTATTTTGTGTCCTTTTAAGCCTTGCATAAGCCCAGGCCACCGCTTTAAGGTCTTTCAGGCTCGGGTCTGCCGGGTAAACTATCGCCCTTTTCGAATCAAAGCAATTGCTGATGTTTACATCATTAAGCCCTGCTTTGTTGTTTTTAATTAACGACAGGTACGAATAATCCTTCACCTTTATCCACATAGCCGGATTATCCAGGTCCTTGCAAATATCATCGCTGATAGTTAACAGGGTTTTGATCTGTATTTTCAGAAACCTGTCAGGCGAAATATCCTCCTTTGTAAGGTTTATGGATACCTTTTCTATTGAGTCCTTCGAAAGACGGGAGCTATACACCGGTTTATCGTTAAGGATTATATTAATAAAAGAGTGCTCTTTTATTAAGGCCTGCGAAGGCTCAAAATATATCACCAGTTTGCTTCCTTCAACCTGTACAACGGGCGAAAGCTTAACATAAAATGAACTGGCGCCACTCATTCCGTAAATGGCGTCTTCCTCATGTCCTAATGATTTAAAGGACATGATACTCTGGGTTTGGGCCAATGATGCCTTACTTAAAAGAAATACAAGGGCTAATAAGGTAAAAAATTTATTCATTGGTTTGGTCATTAATTAATTACTTGAAATTCTACTCTAAAATAGTTGCCGTTATCGTCACTGCGATACATAAGTTCGCCACCCATTTCCTGGGTCATTAATTTTGCAATTGAAAGTCCTAATCCAAGCCGGCTTTCTATATGGTCAGAGGCCTCGCTTAAAGTTTTTAATTTGTTAAACATCCCGTCAAGTTCGTCCTGTCCGATGGGGGTGCCTTCATCGATGATCTCAAAAACGAATTTCTGACGCTGCAGGCTTGTCGCTACCCTGATGTTATTGTTAGTTTGCGAAAATTTTATTGCATTGGATAAAAGGTTTTGAAACACCTGCCCGGCAAACACCCTGTCAAGGTTAACATCAAAAGGCACCTTCGAAATCTCATCAACCAAGTGGATGTTTTTCATCTGTGCTGTTTCAACCAACCCTTTAAATACATGGGTAACTTCGGTATTGATATCAAAAATCTCCAGGTTAAATTTCATCTCCTGCGATTCGATCTCTTTTACATCCATCAGCTTATTCAGCAAGTATTGCATTTTTTCAGATGCTTCCGATATATAGCCAATCAGTTCCACCTGGTCGGCGCTCAAACGGTAATCATCTTCTTTAAGCATATTATTACTCATTACGATGTTACCAACTAAGTTTTTAAGGTCGTGGCCGGCAATATTTATAAAATTGTTTTTCTGGTTATCCAGTTTACGCAGTTGCTCATATTGCTCATCAATAATGCTGTTTTTTTCGGCAATGTCTCTGTTTTGATCCTTGAGCTGTTCATTTGACCGCCCGATGAGGAGCTGCGAACGCACATCGCGGTCGATAACTTTAAAGCGGGCTCCTGGCACAAGGCAGCTAATTAAAGTAATAATAAAAAATATTTGGCCACCGTTATTAATAACAAGATCTAAAGTATATTGACTGAACAGCCTGAAAAATATGGCAAGCAGCAAAAAGGCGATTAATACCTGTATAATTGAATTTACAGGCTCCCAAAATACCTGCAGGTTGAAAAACAATATTATTGTTGCAAAAAGTAAATAATAAATATTTAATTGCTGCAGATCGACTATA
>Ga0207027_1008_pt1 | contig 37692 bp, 33 predicted proteins | sample Alteio_BWMinCont_43_FD_153280 | JGI IMG/M metagenome (GOLD analysis project Ga0207027, IMG submission 153280) | Enriched cells from forest soil in Barre Woods Harvard Forest LTER site, Petersham, Massachusetts, United States -... | ecosystem: Environmental > Terrestrial > Soil > Temperate forest >... | reverse complement strand
ACCAGTAACCGGCATTTGCAAATATTTTGTCGGGGCGCTCAATTAATTTCAGACCCAGGAAGGCGTTATAAAATTCTTTTGCCTCTTGCAATCTTTCAGGAGGCACACAAATATGGATATGGTCGGCGCGGATAAACTCTATCATTATTCGTCTTCGGCAAAGGTTAATACATAGTTGTTGTTATCCAGTATCGAAAACTCAGTTGCGCCATAAAAGGTTGTCTCCAGCCCTTTAAGTACGGTTATTTTTTCTTTTATCAGCTCAAAAAACTCCCGAATCTTTTTCAGTTTGATATAAAACAAAAGGGAACCGCCGCTTTTCCGGCTGATGGCAGGCAATTCTTCACCAAGACTGGCAAAGGTTTGAAACATAAAAGTAATATTGCCGTTAACCATCATTGCCCAAACAAAATCATTACCCGCTTCGGGCACCGTCATTACCAATTGAAATCCGATCGACTTATAAAAATCAATAGTTTCATTCATGTTTTCAACAAAAATGTTGGGGGATAAACTTTCCATAACTTTTGATTTTGTTGCTTAAGTTAGACTAAGTTGAGTGGTTGATTAAGTTATTTTTGACCATTCAATATTAAATATAAATTTACCAAATCACTAATACAATAAATCACTAATACAATAAATCACTAATTAAAATATGTCACTTATAAATGAATTTGAATCCTATCGCACCAAAATGAACGACAGGATAATGGAAACAGCTAATACCAATATCAAGCGCTTTTTTGCATTGGATACCACAACTTACGCCGATGGCGCGCTTGATGTAAAAACCAAGGAAATGCTTGGCCTGGTGGCATCAATGGTGCTGCGTTGCGATGATTGCATAAAATATCATTTAGGTAAATGTCATGAGGCCGGCGTTAATCATAATGAGATGAACGAGGTGTTTATGATAGCCAATTTGGTAGGCGGGTCGATTGTTATTCCGCACTATCGTAGAGCGGTGGAATATTGGGACGAACTTTGTTTGAAGTCTTAGGTTTTGTCACTTTATTTGTACATTCAAATAAAAAAATGATAAAATCAGTCATACTTCAAAATTTCATGGGTTACGGCCAATTTAAAAGTCAGGAGTTTGGGCCGGTAAATATTATAATTGGCAAGAACGATACCGGCAAAACTGGCTTGCTTAAATTATTATATTCTTCCTGTAAAACGATTGACGTTTATGGTAAAAGAAGCAAAAACGAAGATATAAGTTTCAAAAGGCTACTTGCAGAAAAACTGACAGATACTTATCAGCCTGGTAAAAAGGGCTTAGGTGAGCTAGTTAATAAATTTACTAAGGAAAAGCTGAGGGTTGATATAGAGTTTGGGCATAAAAGCCTCGGTTATGAGGATCGATTATCTTTTAGTTTTGGTGAATCAACTACGAATACAATTAACGATTGTCAAGAAAATATCAAATCAATCTCGGAGAATTTTCGATGTCTTTTTATACCCGCGAAAGAGGTTTTGACATCGTTAAAAGCGATAAGGGCGACCCGTGACAATTTACATATGCCAGGCTTTGACGATACCTATTTAGATCTCATAAGGGCACTGGTCATACCTACCCAAAAGGGAAATGTAACCGAGGAGCTTAAAACAGTTAATATAAAATTGGAAGATTTGTTTGAAGGTCATATTGAGCAAAGTTTGGAAGATGATTTTGTATTTAAAAAGGGGAACACAGAATTTCCGATGCAACTCACTGCCGAGGGTGTAAAAAAAATAGGCATATTAACAACCTTAATAAGAAATAGGCAATTAAATTCTAATTCGGTTTTGTTTCTTGATGAACCTGAAACAACCTTGCATCCTGAAGCCACGAGAGAATTGGTGGAAATGTTAATGTTAATGGCAAAATCCGGCATGCAAATTTTTATTGCAACTCATAATTATTTTGTACTAAAACAAATGCACTTGAGTGCAAAACGCGATAGCATTACAACCAATTGCTACGTTCTTAACAGAGATAGAGGAAAAAGCATTGAGTGTAGTTTATATCATCTTGAAAAAGATTTTCCTGAAAATGCCATTTCCGATGAAGCGGTCAAAATGTCTGAAGAAGAAGTTAAAATTGATTTGGGATTATAAACAAGCTACTCATGCCAGGATTTACCGAAAGCAATATCACACTTAATTTTCCCGATGCTAATTATTTTCGGCTCAGTGTTTGTCCGGGTTACACTGCTCTTTCAGGAAATTTTTTTAAAGAAATGGATGGCTGTTGGTATGACAATGCTACAAATACCTACTGGCTATTCGAACTTAAAGATTATTCGTTAGCTTCATTAAGTACAGTAGAATATGTTGACAAAAGAGTTCTGGATATTACAAAAAAAGCTATTGATAGTTTGTTGATGTTTTTATCTAATAAGCATCGATATACATATGGTTTAAACTTTGATACATGCTTTCCGTTTCAATCTAACGATCAAACAAGATTCAATTTTGTTACCGTTATACATTGCGATGCTACTCAAAAAGGCGATATTCAACTTATAAATGAAAAGTTTAAAAATCGATTTAAACCTTACGCATTATTATTTGATGTTGTAAAATATTCTGTTGTTGAACATGATAGTGCAACGAGAATAATTCCTAATAATATGGTTCAATAAGTTATGTCAACTCCCGAAATAAAACGCTGCGCATGGCCAGGAAATGATGAACTTTATCTAAAGTATCACGACGAAGAATGGGGCAAAGTAACCCATGATGACCATAAGCTATTTGAATTCCTGGTACTCGAATCGGCGCAGGCCGGTTTAAGCTGGATAACCATATTGCGCCGCCGCGAAGGTTACCGCAAAGCTTACGCTGATTTTGACGTAAAAAAAGTAGCTGCTTTTGACGACAAGGATGTTGAACGGCTATTAAATGATCCGGGCATCATCCGCAACCGCCTTAAAATTTTATCATCGATAAATAATGCAAAACTGTTTATAGAAGTACAAAAAGAGTTTGGGTCGTTTGACAAATATTTGTACAGTTTTATGCCAGATGGTAAGCCTATTATTAACCACAGTAACCAAATCCCGGCAAGTACGCCCATATCCGATGCCATCAGCAAGGATATGAAAAAACGTGGCTTTAAATTCTTTGGTACCACCATTTGTTATGCCCACATGCAGGCCACAGGCATGGTGAACGATCATTTGCCTGATTGTAGCTTTAAGTGAGGATTTCACCGATTATTTTTTTGTGATTACACCGATGTCGGAAAGATTTCACCGATTAATGATTAGTTTATGAAATGGGAACAGCCATCGATTAAAAAAAACGATTTGATGGATTGGTTTGGTTTAGTAACCAACATAAATTGTATTTTTGAAACCACACTGTTTTTAAGTGGCCATCGATCTTTATCTGTGAAATCATCCCCAAAAATCTGTGAAATCACAGAAAACAATCGGTGAAATCACAAAAAACAATCGGTGTAATCATTCCAAAATAATCGGTGAAATCAAAAAAAAAATGAAGAAACTATTTCTCCTGGATGGCATGGCCCTTATTTACAGGGCGCATTTTGCTTTAAGTAAAACGCCGCGTTTTACTTCGGGCGGTTTAAATACATCGGCCGTTATGGTTTTCACCAATACGCTGCTCGATGTGTTAAAAAAGGAAAAACCTACGCACATGGCCGTGGTATTTGATACCGAGGCCCCCACAGAACGTCACCTCGAATTTGCAGATTACAAGGCCCAGCGCGAAAGCATGCCCGAAGACCTGGTTAAAGCCATACCCTATATTTTTAAACTGATACTTGGTTTCAATATACCAGTAATTACTTCGGATGGTTATGAGGCCGATGATATTATCGGCACCCTCGCCAAAAAAGCCGAAGCCAAAGGCTACCAGGTTTATTGTATGACACCCGATAAGGACTTTGGCCAATTGGTATCCGACAACATCTTTATCTATAAACCCGGCCGCCAGGGTAATGATATGGAGATATTAGGTGTTAAAGAGATACTGGAAAAGTGGGAAGTAGAACGGGTTGAGCAGGTGATAGACATTTTGGGCCTTTGGGGCGACGCGGTCGACAATATCCCCGGCATCCCCGGTATCGGAGAAAAAACCGCCAAATTGCTCATTAAACAATATGGATCGGTTGAGGAAATTATCAGCCATAGTCACGAGCTAAAAGGCAAGCAGCGCGAAAACGTAGAGCAATTTGCCGAACAGGGCTTGCTATCCAAAAAACTGGCGACCATCCTGTTAAATGTGCCTGTTGAACTGGATGAAGAAGGCTTGGCCATTACCTCGCCAAATCGCGATTTGCTGGAACCCTTATTTGCAGAACTTGAGTTCCGAACTTTGGGTAAACGTGTTTTTGGGGATGATTTCAGCATTACCGAAATAAAGTCAGCCGGTATTCAAACGGATCTTTTTGGTGAACCCGTAGCGTCAGGTCGGACGACGATGACTGTCGAAGTTCAGGATATAGCCGAGCCGGAATTTGCCACCCCATCCAAAACTATAAACACCGTCCCTCACCAATACTTTTTAGCTGATACAGCAGAGAAACGAAAAGAGCTGATAACCATACTCGGGCAGCAAAAAAGCATTTGCTTTGATACCGAAACAACCGGTACCGATGCAAATTTTTGTGAATTGGTAGGTTTATCGTTCGCTGTAAAAGCCGGCGAGGCATGGTATGTGCCGGTACCCGAGGATCAAATGGTTACACAGGGGATCGTCGATGAATTTAAAGGCGTGCTTGAAAACCCGGCCATCAGTAAAATAGGCCAGAATATAAAGTTTGACATCTTAATGCTGAAATGGTACGGCGTGCAAGTAAAAGGCGACCTGTTTGATACCATGATGGCGCACTATGTCATCGACCCCGACACCCGCCATGGCATGGATGTGCTTTCTGAAAATTACCTCGGCTATAAACCTGTATCTATTACCGAACTTATTGGCGCCAAAGGCAAGGGCCAGGGAAGTATGCGCGATGTGGAAATTGAAAAAATAAAAGAATACGCCGCAGAAGATGCCGACATTACCTTGCAATTAAAAACCATATTCGAACCAAAACTAAAAGAAGTTGAAAGCGAAAAACTGATCCACGAAATAGAGAACCCTTTGATTTATGTGCTGGCAGATATGGAGTACGAAGGCGTACTGATAGACCATGAAACATTAAAAGAATTTTCAAAAGTACTGGAAACTGATATTGCCAAACTCGAAAAAACGGTTTATGAAAAGGCGGGGGTTCGCTTTAATATAGCATCGCCAAAACAGCTGGGCGAGGTGTTGTTTGAAAAACTGATGCTCGATCCCAAAGCAAAAAAAACTAAAACAGGCCAGTATCAAACCGGTGAAGATGTTTTGCTGGCATTAGCCGCCAAAAGCGATATTGTAAGGGACATTTTGGATTTCCGCCAGCTGCAAAAACTAAAATCTACCTATGTGGATGCCTTGCCGTTAATGGTAAACAAAAAAACGGGCCGCGTACATACCTCGTACAACCAGGCCGTTGCAGCCACGGGGCGTTTAAGTTCCAACAACCCTAACCTGCAAAATATCCCTATTCGTACCGAACGAGGACGAGAAGTAAGAAAAGCATTTATCCCGCGCGACAGCGGCCATACCATTGTTTCGGCGGATTATTCGCAGATAGAATTGCGCATCATAGCCGAGATCAGCAAGGATGCCAATATGATGGAAGCTTTTGTACAAAACCTCGACATTCACACGGCAACGGCTGCCAACGTATATGGCATTAGTTTGGAAGAAGTGACCAGTACCCAGCGCCGCAATGCAAAGGCAGTAAACTTCGGGATAATTTACGGGCAGTCGGCTTTTGGTTTATCGCAAAGTTTAGGGATACCGCGTAAAGAGGCTGCGGACATTATCGATAACTATTTTGCCCAATACCCCGGCATTAAACAATACATGAGCGATACCATGAATTTCGCCCGAGAAAATGGTTATGTATGCACCCTTATGGGCCGTCGCAGGTATTTGCGCGACATCAATTCGGCCAATGCAACCGTACGCGGCTTTGCCGAACGGAATGCCATCAATGCGCCGATACAAGGCTCGGCAGCCGATATGATAAAGATCGCCATGATCAATATCCACCGCGAGTTTAAGGCCCGCAACCTTGATGCCCGCATGACCATGCAGGTACATGATGAGTTGGTGTTTGACGTACCACACCATGAAGTGGAAATAGTAAAACCCATTATTATGGAGAACATGAAAAACGCCATTAAAACCACCGTGCCAATTATGGTGGAGATAGGGACGGGCTTGAATTGGCTGGAGGCGCATTAAGGGGTTGATTGGTTGATTGAGTTGGAATAGGTTGATTAGGTTGGATAAGTTAAACTTTGAAATAAACTGATATGAATATAACTTTTCTAAATGTGATGAGTTATATTTGTAATACGAGGGTTTTGTTATATGAACGGTCAACATAAATATAAAAACTTTATTTCCGAGATACCATCAACTGCTGTTGAAGTTTACAGGATGTTGCCTGAAGGCACGCGCTGTGAAGTAATTTTTAACGAATTAATTATGTCGCCATCTCCATCAAGAGACCATCAAAAGGTATCTATCAAATTAACGGCCCTATTGTTTCAATTCCTGGAAGAAAACCCTGTAGGTGAACTTTTTACCGCGCCTTTTGATGTTTATTTCGAGAATCATGATTCATTTGTGCAACCAGACCTTTTTGTCGTGTTAAAAGAAAACCAGGAGATAATTCAAAAGAACGGGGTGCACGGTGCGCCTTCAATTATGATAGAGATTATCTCGACAAAACGCGGACTCGATACTAAACGGAAGCGTTCATTGTACCAAAAAGAAGGTGTAAAGGAATATTTTATGATCGACCCGGAAAATAAAAAAACGATCTTACTTACATTGAATGCTTCTATGGTTTACGAGCAAACTTATGAAGAAACGGGGCTGTTAAAATCAGGCATTTTAAACTGTAGTATCACTTTTTAGGTTTGCTTTTTGTTACGGCAATGAAATTTTACGAGAAATATCCTCAGCTTAAAGAAAAAGAGTTTTTGACCAAAATACTCACTGATACTGTTTTTTCTACAATGGTATTAGAAGACCAAGAGGTACCAAAGCCAAGAGTTAAGGAGATCGTATTGTCTTTATTGCGTGAAGAAGAGTTAAAAGGGGATCAGTTCTTTTCTGATAAGAATCATTAATTAAGCATTCTGAATATTATTTCTCAACCAAAACCACATTACCGAATTAACACTTTTATAATAACACTTGCCAATAAGTGCCATTTTATAACGATTTTTCAAAAAACCAACCCATTAAATCACAATCTGTAAATTAACCACCCCGCCCGCTACACAAATAATAAAAATTATTTTTTCAAACATATTATAGTAAGGTATTTGTTTATTTGAGTAATTGTTTGCTTAAATTGAGCCAATTATCATCTGTCTATGAGAATATTTCACCTGAGCGCCGAATGTTACCCCGTTGCCAAGGTTGGCGGCCTTGCTGACGTTGTTGGTGCGCTGCCAAAATATCAAAACCTGCTGGGCATGCAGGCCGCTGTGGTAATGCCCTATTATAACCGCAAGTTTGTACAGGAAAATGAATTTGATGTGGTTTTTAAGGCCGCTACCCTGCTTGGCACACGCCGTCTTTACTTCGAAATATTAAAGGAAAAAACCGATAAGCTTGGTTTTGAATTGTACCTGGTGAAGATACCGGGGTTGATAGACCGCGAAGAGGTTTACCAGTACCCCGATGAGACCGACCAGTTCATTGCCTTCCAGATCGCTTTTTTAGATTGGATCAGCTATTCGATGCAATCGCCTGATATTATCCACTGCCACGACCATCACTCGGGGCTGGTGCCGTTTTTATTGCAAAACTCAAAACTATATACCCGGCTGGCCAATACGCCAACCGTGCTTACCATTCATAATGGGCAATACCATGGCTGGTTCGGCTGGGATAAATTGTACTACTTGCCGGAAATAGATGTTTGGAAAGGCGGCCTGCTTGAATGGGGCACCGGTATAAACCCCTTAGCAGCCGCAGTAAGGTGTTGCTGGCGATACACTACGGTATCCCCCAGTTATTTGAATGAACTTTCGGTAAGTTCAAACGGGCTTGAGCTTTTATTCCAGATGGAAAGATGGAAAGGCATAGGCATACTGAATGGGATTGATACTGATGTTTGGGACCCGCAAAAAGACCCGATGATCCCTGATAAATTTTCGATTAAGCAAATAACAAAAGGCAAACAGGCAAATAAACAGGCATTGTGCAAGCGGTTCGGTTTATCGCCCGATAAGCCGCTTATCTCATTCATCGGCCGTTTGGTTGGCGAAAAAGGGGCTGACCTTTTGCCTGTGGCAATGGAAGAAAGCTTTAACGAACATCCCGGCCAGTTTAACTTTTTATTATTAGGCGCAGGCGAGAAGGACGTAGAAAGCGAGTTAATTCAACTGCGGGATTTTTATCCCGATCAGTGTGCTGTTTTTATAGGTTATGACGAAGCGCTGGCACATCTGGTATATGCCGGTTCCGACTTTTTATTGATGCCATCTCGTGTTGAGCCATGCGGGCTAAACCAGTTATATGCATTGCGCTACGGCACAATGCCTATGGTGAGAAGTACCGGCGGGTTAAAAGATACCGTAATAGATTTTGGCGATGAAGGCGGTTATGGCATACGTTATAACCACGCCAGTGTTGAAGATATTTGCGGCGCGGTAACACGCGCTTTAATGCTTTACGGCAATACAAAACACTTGCAGCAATTACAAAAATTAATGATGGCGCTCGATTTTTCGTGGGACCGTTCGGCCAAAGAATATATTGATCTTTACAAAAGCTTAAATCCAACTATATGACCTCAAAAGTAATTTGCATTGTACTTGGCGGTGGCCAGGGCAGCCGGTTGTCGCCGTTGACTGCAACCCGTTCAAAACCAGCAGTACCTATTGCAGGTAAATACCGCCTGGTTGATATTCCTATCTCCAACTGCCTGCATTCGGGTATTCACCGTATATATGTGTTAACGCAGTTTAATTCGGCATCGTTAAATAAGCATATTAAAAACACATACCATTTCAGCAGTTTCAGCGAAGCCTTCGTTGATATACTGGCTGCAGAGCAAACGCCATCAAGCGTGGCCTGGTTCCAGGGTACGGCAGATGCGGTAAGGCAAAGCTTGCATCATCTTGCAGTACACGAGTTTGACTATGTTCTTATCCTATCAGGCGACCAATTGTACCAGATGGATTTTGAAGATATGATAGAACAGCATATTGAAAGACATGCCGATATATCAATAGCTACAATACCCGTACACGTAAATGATGTGCCTGGTTTTGGTATATTAAAAACAAATCCCGATGGGTTGATCACCTCGTTTATTGAAAAACCAAAAAGCAATTTCGAGCCATGGGTATCGGAAGTTAGTCCGCAAATGGAGGCTGAAGGTAGGGTTTACCTGGCATCAATGGGTATTTACCTTTTTAACCGCAAGCTTTTATACGATTTGTTGGAAGGCAATGAGCGAACCGATTTTGGTAAAGAAATAATCCCGCAATCGATAAGCGAGCATACTGTGGTTAGTTACCAGTACGAGGGTTACTGGACTGATATTGGTACCATACCTTCATTTTTTGAAGCCAACCTGGGCTTAACTGATGATATCCCGCAGTTTAACCTTTTCGATAAAAAGCCAATATACACCAGGGCGCGTATGCTGCCGCCTTCAAAAATGTCGGGCACGCATGTTGATAAGGTAATTATTGCTGATGGCTGTATCATTAATGCCAGCCATATCACCCGCTCTATAATAGGCATTCGTACCCGCATCGGCTTTGGCAGCATCATTGAAAATTGCTACCTGATGGGCAGTGATAATTATCAAACCCTGGAACAAATTGAAGAATCGCATTTAAGCCAGACCCCACCGATGGGCATCGGCGACAGGTGCCATATTATGAACGCCATTATCGATAAAAAACACCTGTATAGGCGATGATGTACAAATAAACTGCGGTGAAAAGCTGGAGAACGGCGATTATGGCGCCTATGTAGTTCAGGATGGTATCGTAATTATTAAAAAGCGTGCGGTTATACCAAACGGGACGATCATATAAAAGCAGGTAATTTAAATCCGCTAAAACAAAAAAGCATCCCTTAAATAAGGATGCTTTTTTGTTTCAACCCGATTATAAAACTACCAACAAACCAATTGCAGCTAATGCAGGCATTGCCTGGATAAAAAATATTCTTTTACTAACTGTTGCCGCGCCATAAACGCCGGCAATTGCTACACAAGTTAAAAAAAACAGGCTCACATTACGTTGCCAAACAGGATCGGTGATGAGCAACGCCCATACTAAACCGGCAGCTAAAAACCCGTTGTACAAGCCCTGGTTGCCTGCCATTGCTTTTGTTGTGGCAAACTGTGTGGCAGGTATACTTTTAAAAACCTTGGGCCCGCGGGTTGTCCACGCAAACATTTCAAGATATAAAAAGTAAAAGTGTAGAAAGGCCACGAGGCCAATCAGAATTTTAATAAGGATTTCCATTGTTTTAGCTTGATCCTAAAATTAGGAAATATTTTTTGGCTAACTAACAACCGGGAAGCTTTTTATCGCCTCCGGTTTCATCTTGCCGAAATTAATTTGCTTTGCGCATCTCTACCCGACGGTTTAGTGCCCGGCCATCCTCGGTACTGTTGTCACCAATGGGGCTACTTGTGCCGTATCCGGTAGCTGTTAACTGTGTTGAACTAACGCCAGAGTTAATTAAATATACCTTAACAGAATTGGCCCTATCTTCCGATAACATCATATTATGTTCATCTGTTCCTTCAATTGAGGCATAACCGCTTAAATTAAATTTAACAGAAGGATCTATTTTCATATTGGAAGCAGCCTTATCCAAAACAGGGTATGAATCCGTTTTCAATACGCTTGAGTTAAATTCAAATTGGATATTGCTGAAATTATAATCCGGTTTTGGTGCAGGCGGCGCTGGTTGTTCAACAGGTTGCTGAGCAGGCGCAGTTGCTTGTTGTGTTTGCTGTGCAGGGGCTGCGGGTTGTGTAACGGGTGCTGGCGGTGCAGGTTTTTGCACTAATTTTTTTGCTTTGCATGATTGTAATGCAATTAATGCGCATACTATAATTATAGGTGCGAAATTTGATCTGATAAATTTCATAGTTTAAAATTTGTTTAATTTAAATAAGTGTATTGCCTATACCTGTTATCCTATAACAAAGGCATAGGTATTGAAATGAAGCATAATATAAATTTGTACTTGTGTGGCCTAAGTCGTTACATCAAATGCGGAATGTGCAAAAAGAGAGGTAAGAGCGCCGGAGATTATAATATATATTAGATTGGGGCGAAATTGGTGTTGATTTTACATCGGCTAAACCAAATCCCGCAAAAATAAGCGAGACGCATTTCGGGGTGAACTGAAGTGCTTCATGCTGATCGCTATCGATTGCCGGTCTGTCAATAATTTGAAAAAAATTGATGGTATGAAAATTTTCAAGTTTTACAGACCTGTTGAAATCAACGTTATGTGTTTGGGCTGCCACTGCATAAAGTGGCGCATACCGGGGGATGTACAACATATTTGCAAATAACCCCAGGAGGAATATTATTGAGAAAACTAATACCAGGTGTTTAAAAAAGGTATCCGATTTAAACTTTTTCATTGAAAGTATAAACGACCAATTGTAAAATAACGTGTCAGCGTTAGATATAAAAAATTTACTTGTCAACAGCGCTAAAATATTACCAAAACCGTACGTACCGTTCATATCCGTACACAAAATGATAAAATAAAATACGGACAATACTTTGATAATTAACAGTTTATGCAAGTGGCACATGTTTTATTATTACTTGTTGGTAATGAGTAGTCAGTGGGCAGTTGGCGGGGTGTATGATGAATTCAAATCGGTGTAATCGATAAACTCAAATCGGTGTAATCAATCAAAACTATGATAAGAAACTATTTAAAAATTGCCTGGAGAAACCTTATTAAAAACAAGGCGGCCTCCATCATTAACATCGGTGGGCTTGCGGTAGGTATGGCCGTAGCAATGATTATCGGCTTATGGATATCTGACGAATTATCATTCGATAAATACCATGCAAATTACGGGCACATTGCGATTGTAATGCAAAGTGAAACCAATAATGGTACGATAAACACACAGGCTGCTATTCCGTTGCCGCTTGATGCCGAATTGCGCAAAAGTTATGGCAGCGATTTTAAACATATCGTTTTGTCATCGTGGAACGACCCGCATGTTTTAGCTGCTGGTGATAAGAAAGTAGCCTATCCCGGCACTTTTATGGGGGTTGATGGCCCCGAAATGTTTACCTTGAATATGTTAAAAGGTAGCCGTAATGGTTTAAAAGGGCCATCATCCATGCTCATCTCGCAATCGGTGGCGAAAGCCCTGTTTGGCGATGCCGACCCTATGGGCAAAGTTATAAAGCTGGATAATAGGGATGTTTTCAACGTTTCGGGCGTTTACGAGGATTTGCCGGATAACACCACTTTGCATGACGTTGCATTTATCGGCCCATGGAATTATTATATCACTTCGCCGGGAAATGAACGTTCGTTAACTGATTGGGGCAACAACTCCTTGTTTTTGTATGTGCAAATTGCCGATAATGCAAACATGGCAAAAGTTTCGGCAAAAATAAAGGATGTGAAGCTGCGGAATATGGACAAGGCTGATCTCAAATACAATCCCCAAATGTTTTTACAGCCCATGAGTAAATGGCATTTGTATTCGGAATTTAAAAATGGCATTAATGTTGGCGGCGCTATCCAATACGTATGGCTGTTCGGTATCATCGGCATATTTGTGCTGTTGCTGGCCTGCATTAATTTTATGAACCTGAGTACCGCCCGCAGCGAAAAACGGGCGAAAGAAGTAGGCATCCGCAAAGCTATTGGCTCTTTGCGTGGGCAGCTGATCTACCAGTTTTTTTGCGAATCATTACTGATAGCGGTAATAGCGTTCATTTTTTCGATCGTATTGGCCATGCTCATCCTGCCTTATTTCAATGATATAGCAAGTAAACAACTAACTATTTTATGGAACAACCCCTTGTTCTGGGTGTTGGGTGCAAGCTTTACTTTGTTTACAGGCCTTATTGCCGGAAGTTATCCAGCCTTGTACCTTTCGTCCTTTCAGCCGGACAAGGTATTGAAAGGCACATTCAAAGCTGGAAGGTTTGCGGCATTGCCACGTAAGGTGCTGGTAGTAGTTCAGTTCGCGGTATCGGTAGTGCTCATCATTGGTACCATAGTTGTTTTTCAGCAAATTCAATTTGCTAAGAACAGGCCGGTAGGATACAGCAGGGATGGCCTCGTAAATATCGAGGCCACTAATGACGATTTGAGTAAACATTTTAATGCGTTAAGAACAGACCTGCTGGCATCAGGCGCAATTACCGAAATAGCCCAATCATCAAGTCCTACAACAGGGGTGAGCAATGACAGGGGCGATGTTTCCTGGAAAGGGAAAGACCCGGCCATGTCAGATAGTTTTGGCAATATTACCGTTACATCCGGCTACGGAAAAACCGTGGGCTGGCAGTTTACAGATGGTCGGGATTTTTCCGGCACGTCAATTTCCGATTCATCGGCCCTTGTGCTGAACGAGGCCGCGGTAAAATATATGGGACTTAAAAACCCAATCGGCGAAATAGTCAGAATTGGGCAAAAAGACCTGGTAGTAATTGGTGTGATAAAAAATATGGTGATGGAATCACCATACGATCCCGTTAAACAAACTTTCTTCCGTATCGGCCATCCCCCTTTTGATGATATCCTGATAAAAATAAACCCCAATATAAGTGCACATGATGCTATTACTAAAATAGCTGCTGCCTGTAAAACCTATTCGCCTTCGGTACCATTTTCGTATAAGTTTGCTGATAACGAATACGCCAAAAAATTCACTACTGAAGAGCGTGTTGGTAAATTGGCAAGCTCATTTGCCCTGCTGGCTATTTTTATCAGTTGCCTGGGCCTGTTTGGTATGGCCTCGTTTATGGCAGAGCAGCGCACCAAGGAAATCGGCGTACGCAAAGTGCTGGGCGCGACCGTTTTCGGCCTGTGGCGCTTAATATCAAAGGACTTTGTGCTGCTGGTAGTTATTTCGCTGTTCATTGCTATTCCAACGGCTTACTATTTTATGTTTGGCTGGCTCCAGCATTACACGTACCGTACAGGGCTTTCGTGGTGGATATTTGCGGTAACGGCAGTTGGCGCAATATTAATAACGCTGATAACGGTAAGCTACCAAAGTATTAAAGCAGCGTTGATGAACCCGGTGAAGAGTTTGAAGAGCGAGTAAGAAAAGTCCCGATAGCTATTGGAGCAGTAAGAGTTTGTCTGAATGACTCCTTTGGAGCAGTTAGAAAAAAGCAACAATGAACTTACTTATAGAAATCAAGTGGTATCATGGCAATCTCATTCCCCTTTCGCAACCACACGGTTTTCTTAATTTGTTATAATACTTCCGCAATAAACAAAAACGGCCCATCAAAGTGCAAACTAAAAAACCCATCCTCAGTTGTTTTATAGCGCCGATCATTTATTTTCTCCAATCCGGTTACATCAAGTTTTTTAACCATACTTAATATTTCAATAATTTCGCCTGCTGGTTTCCATTTGCTGAAACCGGGGGTAACCGAAAATATTTTTTTGCCGTTATGGAAAATAACAACATCTAAATGATCGGCAAAATGTTCGTAATCCTGCAACCTTAATTCATCGGTAATAATATTAACGGCAGGATATTCATAACTGGTAAGATATTTTAATGCAGCATCGGTAAGGTTATCATTCCCGCGCGACATGAGCTTCACGTCCGATTGCAAGACATCATCGTTGCCATCCGTAATTATCCAATCAATCTTAATGCCATAGCTCACTAACTTTTCGGCGGTTTGGGAGGTTGCAATAACCGTGGGGCTCCATTCAAGCAACTGGCCAAGCAGTTCGTCAAGGAAATTATCAAGTCCCAACACAAGCAATGCTGGCTCCTGTTTTTCACGTACGATATGGTGAGATGACATAGGGACCAGGATTAAACAGATTAATGGATTTATCGGATGAATGGCACCGGGATTAAGCGGATTAAATTACAAAAAAAGACCGGGATTAAGCGGATTAAAGGGTTGTTTGGATGAGGGGCTAAATTATTAGTTTTTGATTTGAATTGTTTACGAATAAACTTTAATCAAAAATTAACCTTAAAACCCTTAATTCGGGTCATCCCTTAATCCGTTAAATCCTGGTCGGTCAGTATATTTTCTGGTAAAACGCCTTCAATGCCGCTCCTGAGTCGGTAGCCAAATTAACTGCTGCCGATACCGCAAGACCATAAACACCGGTTTCCAAAAGCGGTTCAACATCATTTAATTGAATGCCGCCAACGGCGATAACTGGTATATCAATTTCGGGGTGTTTTTGCAATTCGCGATAGCCCTCGAAACCGAGTAAGGGCTTGTTGTTGGGTTTGGTATCCGTATGGGCAAATGGGCCATAGCCACAGTAATCAACAACGCCACTTTGCTGCACGGCCTGTAGGGCGGCGATATTTGTGGCCGATGCCCCAAGCGTTTTATCATCGCCGATACTTAACCTTATCGCCTCAAAATCAGCATCAAAATCTTCGATGTGGACGCCCTGGGCATCAACCCTATCAAGCAAATGGTAATGATTGGTAAGAATAAGCGTAGCACCCCAATCGTCGCAAACGGCGGCTATATCGTTTATCTCATTTACTAACTCTTCGTCAGTCTTACTTAAGCAGCGGTATTGTATCCAGTTGGCGCCAGTTTCGCAGGCAATATTTACCTGCTCCAGGTGACTGCGGTTTGGCAGGTCCTGGGTAAGGTAATGGAATTTGGAGATGTATTTTTTCATTAGTCGACTATGATTTGTAAGATAACAGGATATTAGGATTGAAACGCTCCTATTGGTGCAAATAAAACGAATAATCCCAACATCCTTTAATCCGAAAAATCCCGGTCACTTTTTCAACACTTCACTTATCGGTTGCCCTATGCTTCCGTTTGGCGCTTGTATATGTAAAAGTGCGGCAACGGTTGGCGCAATATCTGTCATATGGGTTTCGCGGGTACTGCTGCCATGTTGTATGCCCCAGCCCATAAATACCAGCGGGATATGATTATCGTAAGGGTTCCAGGTGCCATGTGTAGTGCCCGTTGGTCCGCTGTCCCCCGAGCCATGCCCTGTAAACCAGGCCGGGTCTAAAATAATTTGGATAACGCCGCTGTTTTTAACATTATAACCATTCACAATCCTATCGCGTAAAAGTGCAGGGATACTTGCGGTTTGTGCTTTATTCATATCAACCGCAAAGGCAACATAGGGTAGTTTTTTCAGGAAATCGATGCAATCCAATTTTATCGCTTCTTCATCCAGTTTGTCCTGCTTAATGGCGGCATAATTTAAGTTCACCTGGTAATTGCCCAGGTTTAATACCACTCTTTTTTCATTATATTTATTTTCCAGGTATTTATTAAGGTCTTTTAATGTTACACCCTCATCCCAAACGCCTGCCGGGATATTGTGGTCGTTCAAAAAAGCAGTATTATGCGCTGCACCATGGTCAGCTGTTAAAAAAACCGTATAATTTCCCTTGCCAACTTTCGCATCCAGGTAGATTAAGAAATTTGCCATTTCCCTGTCTAACCTCAAGTATGTATCCTCTATTTCAACGGCATTTATACCAAACTGGTGCCCAATATAGTCAGGTGAGGATAAGCTCATCGCTAAAAAATCGGTAACGTCATGGTGCCCCAGTTCTTCGGCATTGATGGCTGCTATTGCCAGGTCCAGCGTTAGAGTATTGCCATATGGGGTTGAGCGTATCAAACCTAAATTCCCTTTGTACATTCCCGAAGTTTTTACAGGTAGTGTTGGGGCGGTCATTCCTTTAAACTTACCTTCATATTTGTTGCTGTCCGGTGAACTTTGTACATAGGTGTTAATTGGATAAAGCGAGTTCCAGTCAAGTTTTAAATAATTTTCCGCCAGTTTCTGGTCGTTAAAATCTTTTACCCATTGCGGCAGCTCTTTCATGTAATAGGTGCTGGTTATCCAGTTACCGGTCTTGTCATCAAACCAATAAGCCGCATTGGCAGTATGCCCAGCAGGTAAAATGCCCCCGCGGTCTTTTAAAGCAATGCCAATTACTTTCGAACGGAAATTGGTAGCCAGTTTAAGTTCATCCGTAACGGTAGTTACCAGCAAGTTTCGCGGCGACATTTGCCCTGCTTTTGAATCACTGCCAACGGTTTGTACCGTAGTATCTTCGGTGCAGTACATCGATTTCCCGGTAGCCTGTATGGTAAAATCATTACCGGCAATGCCATGTAAAGCAGGTACAGAACCAGTATAAATACACGAATGGCCCGGCCCGGTAAAAGTTGGTATATAATCAACCTGTGTATTTTCGCAGCTAAAGCCCTCGTTCAATAAACGCTTAAAACCATTGCTTTGGTAACGGTCGTAATAGCGGTATAAATAATCCCAACGCATTTGGTCAACTACAATACCTACTACCAATTTGGGGCGGGGAAGATTTGAAGAAGTTGCAGTAGTAGTGGCAGTTGCAGTAACTATAGCAGCTGCGTGTGGTTTTTTCTTTTTTGTTTGTGCCGATACAGAGAAAGCGGCAAAAGCGAATAATATAAATAGTAGATGTTTGATCCTCATTCTTTAATTTTTAGTACGCAAATATCAGTAATGCAATGAGAATTCAATGTGATATTTAGGTTACCACAACTTAAAATTAGATGCTGTGTAAGGTGTTCTCGTCATGCCGTCCGCCCAAGGGCGGATCGGCAACCCATCAGAAAGGTATAAGATATAAAAGTCTGCCATGTGCAAATGTGCAGGCAAAGTAAGCATAAATTCCCGGCCTATTCCTGGTTTACCAGTCTTTCCCGCCCAAAAGGTGCTGCCTCCGGGAACAATCGCAACTTCGCAAGCGAGTATATTCTGTACAAAATAATCAACACCGCCGGTATGCCCAGCCAATGTGCATGAAACGAGCTTTTTAAATCACCATGAAATAAAAATGAAATGGCATGCCCCAAGCCACAGCCGGGGCACCAGGTAAAGCCCAATAGCTTTAGCGGGCACAGGCTGAAATGAGCCTGGTTTGTTGGGTCGGTAAGCGCTAACGAAATGAGCGCCGCGACCCAGAAAGCCAGTTCAAAATACTTATTAAAAACTTGTTTAATCAACCTTATTGGGTTTTGTTGTAAATAAAACCGATACGCCAAGTGCAAACAATATACCCACCAGCAAAGCGCCGAATATCCTGCCCGAAAAATCCATCAGGCCTATCTCTTTGGCAAATTCATCTATATAAATTATTGATGCAGAAACGGTTACTATACCGCCAACTATTAATATTTTAAAACTCTGCATAAGGGCCGGCAAAAACCCCAAATGGCCTTTACAGTCGTTTTTTCGATAGCTCTTAATACCGAAATATAATACCACCAAAGGGATGAACACCGAAACATATTCAATAGGCGCCATATAACTTCGCTGCGGCGAAAAGCCCAGCCAGTGCATAACAAACATCCATAATCCGCTTAAAAGGCCAATAATAAGGCCGGAAACAATTGCATTTTTCATAGTCAATAACGTGGTTAGAGGTTGGTTTTGGTTAGAGACCGGAGGTTAGTGATTAGAGATCAGGTCGTCCGTTTATGAACTAACTGCCAATCGCTAACCGCTCATCCCTAATAATAAATAAATATACCTAATAAAGTATTTGCGGAGTCATATTGTTTTGTAAAAATTTTCCTTATCTGTGCTCTTCGCACTTAAAACCCTTTTTTGCGTATATTTGCAGCAGTTTGAACATCCGTGATATTTTAGACAGATATAAAGCTGACGACCGGATAAAAGCGCTGGCGCAAGCCCTTAACGCTTCAAAAAATCCGAGGATACAGTTACGTGGTTTAGTTGGATCAAGTGATTCGGCCATGGCGGTAGCTTTGTATTTTTTGCAGCATAAGCACATGATATTTGTGCTGCCCGAACGTGAAGAGGCTGGTTATTTCCAGGCCGACCTTGAGAATTTAACCGGCAAAGAAGTACTGCTTTTCCCATCATCCTACCGTAAACCATTTGAATTTACCCAGCCTGATAGCAGCAATGTACTTGCCCGCGCTGAAGTATTGAATGAGCTTAACCATTCCTCGGAATTTGGCCAGCTGATAGTTACCTATCCGGAAGCGCTGGCCGAAAAAGTGATCGACCGCGCCTCGCTTGAGAAAAACACCCTCGAAATTTCGTTAAATAACAAACTCGGCATCGATTTTATTAACGAGTTTTTGGCTGATTACGATTTTGAACGGGTTGACTTTGTTTATGAGCCCGGTCAGTATTCTATCCGCGGCGGGATAGTTGATATATTTTCCTTTTCGCACGAACTGCCTTACCGCGTTGAGTTTTTTGGCGATTTTATCGAATCTATCCGAACGTTTGAAATTGAGAGTCAGCTTTCGGTAGAGCAAGTAAAAAGCATTACCATCGTACCCAACGTACAATCGAAGTTTTTAACGGAGAATAATATTTCGCTGCTTGAATATGTAGATGCGGGTACGCAGATTTGGATAAAGGACGTACAGTTTACGCTGGATGTTATCCAAAGCGGTTTTAAAAAAGCCACCCAGGTATGGAAAGCCCTATCAGTTGAAGACAAAAATCAAAACCCGGATTGGATTGATCCTAAATTTGGTTTTACCGATGAAAAATTGATTGCTGACCAATTGCACGATTTCCCAATCGTTGAGTTTGGCAAGCAGTTTTTTTACCAGGCCAACCATAGCTTCAATTTTGATATGCGCCCGCAGCCATCTTTTAACAAAGATTTTAGCCTGCTGATCCATAATTTCAAAAACAATGAGGCTGATCATATCGAAAATTTTATCCTTACCGATTCGGCCCGGCAAGTAGAGCGCCTTTATGCCATCCTCGAAGACCTTGATAAAACCGTAAAATTTACGCCTATAAGTATTTCCTTACGGGAAGGTTTTGTGGATAGGGAACAAAAACTGGCCTGCTATACGGATCACCAGATATTCGACCGCTATTATAAATATAAACTCAAAAAAAGGTTACCAGCGCTCGCAGGCGATAACCCTTAAAGAATTGCGGGAACTAAAACCCGGCGACTATGTAACCCACATCGATCATGGTATAGGCAAGTACGCCGGGTTGGAAAAAGTACAGGTTAATGATAAGATGCAGGAAATGATTCGCCTGGTTTATGCAGATAACGACCTATTGTATGTAAACATCAATTCGCTTAACCGGATATCGAAATATAGTGGCAAGGAGGGCACTGTGCCTAAGATGAATAAGCTTGGCACAGATACCTGGGAAAGGCTGAAGAAAACCACCAAAAAAAAAGTTAAAGACATTGCCCGCGACCTGATCAAACTTTACGCCGTTCGTAAAGCGCAGCAGGGCAATGCATTTTCGCCTGATAGCTACCTGCAAACGGAACTGGAAGCTTCGTTTATTTACGAAGACACCCCCGACCAGGAAAAAGCCACTGCCGACTTTAAAAAGGATATGGAGTCGCCGCACCCTATGGACAGGCTGATATGCGGCGATGTGGGCTTTGGTAAAACCGAAGTTGCCGTACGTGCCGCCTTTAAGGCTGTTGCCGATAGCAAACAGGTGGCTATTTTGGTGCCCACAACCATATTGGCAGCCCAGCATTATAAAACATTTACTGACCGTTTAAAGGATTTCCCCTGTAACATTGATTATGTGAACCGCTTTAAATCGAGCAAACAGATAAAGGAGACTTTAGAGAAGCTAAAAGAAGGTAAGGTCGATATCATCATCGGCACACACCGCCTGGTGAGCAAGGATGTAAAGTTTAAGGATTTGGGTTTAATGATCATCGATGAGGAGCAAAAGTTCGGGGTATCAACCAAAGAGAAGCTTAAACAAATGCGCGCCAACGTGGATACGCTTACCTTAACGGCAACGCCGATTCCGCGTACGCTGCATTTTTCATTGATGGGCGCAAGGGACTTGTCTATCATATCAACACCTCCGCCAAACCGACAGCCTGTTGTTACCGAACTGCATGTTTTTAATGATACGCTAATAAAAGAATCCATCGAGCATGAAATTGACCGCGGTGGCCAGGTATTTTTTATCCATAACCGTGTTGCCGACCTGCCGCAATTGGGCGGCATGATACACCGCCTGGTGCCCAAGGCCCGCGTAGGTATAGCGCACGGTCAGCTGGAAGGCGATGCACTGGAAGACGTGATGCTGAAATTTGTGAACGGCGAGTATGATGTGCTGGTAGCCACAACTATTATAGAGGCCGGCCTGGATATCCCTAATGCCAATACCATCATCATCAACTATGCTCACATGTTTGGCCTCAGCGATTTGCACCAGATGCGTGGCCGCGTAGGGCGAAGCAATAAAAAGGCATACTGTTATTTGCTTAGTCCGCCGCTATCTACCCTTACCAACGAGGCCCGCAAGCGGCTAAGCGCTATCGAAGAATTCAGCGACCTCGGCAGCGGCTTTAACGTTGCCATGCGCGATCTTGACATACGCGGCAGCGGTAACCTGCTTGGCGCCGAGCAAAGCGGCTTTATTGCCGAAATTGGCTTTGAAATGTACCATAAGATACTCGATGAGGCCATACAGGAACTCAAAGAAGACGAGTTTAAAGGTGTATTCCCCGATGATAAACCACGGCCATATATTTCTTTTACCCAGATAGATACCGACCTGGAAATATTGATCCCGGATGAATATGTAACCAATATTGCCGAGCGCTATAACCTGTACACCGAACTATCAAAACTGGAAAACGAAACTGAACTAAAAGCCTTCCAGCAGCAACTGCATGACCGATTTGGCCCCATCCCGCCGCAAGTAAACGACCTGCTGAACACTATGCGCCTGCAATGGCTTGGCAAGTCCGTCGGCTTCGAAAAAATATCCCTGAAAAAGAATGTGCTGCGCGGCTACTTCATCACCAACCAGCAATCCCCTTATTTTGAAACGGAAGCTTTCAGGCACATCCTTTCCTTTGTACAGGCCAACCCGCGCAGGTGTAATTTAAAAGAGGTGAAAAACACCTTAAGATTGAGTATTGAAGGGGTTAATAGTATTGACCAGGCGGTGATGTTGTTGAGCGAGGTGGCGGAGCCTGTGGGGGTTTAGGCTGTCATAAAATGCCTTTGGTATCAATACTTTTTCTCGATTTCTACGTTATTAAACTGACTTCGAAATTATTAAACCTAAAAGCATGAAATCCCTTTTTCTTATCACTTTCTTATTGTTTTTAGTGTTTTCTGCAAGGGCGCAAACCGATTCCGATGCATACTATGGAAACAAATACATCGCGGCAAGAATGGGTGGCGGGCGTGTAGTAAGTGTTGACACGATTACGCCTTTATATGAATTAATAAAAAAGCTTGAAAAACCTTGGGACTTTAATGAGACGTTCAAGGCTTATTGGATAGGGTATACGGATGATATGTACTCTATAGCCCGATATAAAGATAAAGCCATTGAAAAGCTAACTGATTTTATTGACACTTCGCATAACCCACATGCCAGAGTGGGGGCGCTATATACACTGCATCTGATCGGTATAAACTTTCGGGTAGTGGGGAGATTTTCAGAAGATTTTGAAAGCCAAAACGCAAGAAACGCACTGCTAAAATACCTGGATGACGATGCATTAAATGAAACAGTCGTGGTGTTGATTAAACGGGATCCTTGGCTTAGTGACATCCCTAAAATAATGCAATATTTATCCGGTGAAAATCACGACTATTCAAAGATATTAGTCGCGTTGCAGCGATATGAATTTGACGGAAAACCGCTTGAACAAAAGGTAACGGACAGCATTTTCAAGAAAGAAGTTTTCGTAAACGATGCTAACTTTACTGGCTTACATTCTACAAAGACGTTAATTTCCTTTCAAAGGGCTCTCGCTCCTTATTTTATCATAGACAAAGAAATCACAGAGACCGCTGAATGGCAGAAAGCCGTCAATTCACCAACCTCTGAAGGAACGATGACCAATAAATTAAGTTTCAATTTTATTATTGAGTCGAGTAAGATTTTTTCCTATTGCGACTATGAACCTGCGTATGATTATGTTTTCACTGACCATACGATCGAAGTCATCGGGCAAGAAAAGGCCAGGCAAATTTGGCTGGAATGGTGGCAAGGATTACCACAAAGCGAGAAAGTTAACCGTTTTTCAACAAATCATATAAAGTGATCCGTAAAGTCCATAGAATTTTAACCGGCATTTGACAATCTAATAGGATATCTCTCATGCAAGTCCTCGTTTATCTCAGTCACATCCTTTTTGATGGCTTAATATAACAATACAGGATTTGATTAAGGAAACTAAGGGGGGTAAACTGCAGCGATATCGCGTTTAAATAAGTGAAACGCAGTAATGGTACCCAACAGCCAAAATTTAGCGAATTTTAAACGCGATTGACTTGGTTTAATGGAGGGGTGCAATTCAAATTGTCGCACAAATACAAAATACACCTTTGTCATTATAAACGAAGTGAAGAATCTTCTTCATCCTGCAATAGCCCGCATGTATAGTTCGCCATGTATATCGCAGAAGATGCCTCGCTTCGCTCAGGGTGACAAAATAAAAACTGCTTACAATAGTACTACGCGACAATTTGATTTGCACCCTAATGGAGTTATGTAAATGTTATTATTAGATATTTCTTTATATTTAGCGCATATTTTATAATCAATAATGATGAAAAGAATTTTATTTGTTGCGATGCTTTTTGCATCCACAACGTTGTTTGCCCAAAAAGATACGGTTGGCTTAAACATACCTTTCAAAGATCAAAAAATAGTTTATGAGGGCGTTGTTGAAGTTCCAAATAAAACAAAATTAGAATTGGACGTAAGTGCAATGAAATTCCTTTCATTTAACTTTAATGATATAGGTGAATCTATGCAAAATAAAAATGAGGAAGAGGTTGTAGATAAGGGAACATTAACTACTACCATAACAGGAAGAATGGGTACGCCATGGAATTTTAAAAATAAAATGACCGTTAAGATAGATTTCAAAGACAATAAATACAGTTATCAGATATTTGACATTACTACTAGCCTGCCTGATGGAAATATTGACGTAACACCAATTGAGACAGCTTATTCTTCTCTTATTTCAGGTAAATGGGTGATAAATAAAAAGTTCACAAAAAGTTTATTGGTCAATTTAAATGCGGATATTAATGCCTTTATTGGAAAACTAAAAGAGGCAATGAATAGCAAAAAAGAAAGTTTTTGATTCTTTAAGTCCATATTGTTCCCCTGATATTTTCCTGTGTCATCCGGCTTTTTTAACAGACATTTTGTCAACAAAAATCACTAAAAAAGCTTCGTGAAAAGCGGCTGTGGCAAAGGCCTTTTAGCAGCAACTAAATGGCTGTTTCGTGCCATTAACACAGCAGGTTAACAATCTGCTGAACACCATGCGCCTGCAATGGCTTGGCAAGTCTGTTGGCTTTGAAAAAATATCGCTTAAAAAGGATGTATTGCGCGGCTACTTCATCACCAACCAGCAATCGCCCTATTTTGAAACAGATGCCTTCAGGCAAATACTATCCTTCGTACAGGCCAACCCGCGCCGCTGCAATTTAAAAGAGGTGAAAAATACATTGCGGCTGAGCATTGAAGGGGTGAATAGTATTAACCAGGCGGTAAACTTATTGAGTGAGATTGTGGAGCCGGTAGGGGTTTAGCACCTATTTGAACAGTCGTCTTCTGTGAAACTTTATAAAAAAAGGTAGAAGCGCCAGGTATCCCAGAAAAGCCAGCACCTCCATTATTTTGCCACCGTGCGTAATAGGTTTTAGCGTCTGGAAATCGACCAGTACAAAGTAAAAGTTAACAATTATGAGCAGCACGATGCCGACGATTGCGATAGTGGTAGCATTTTTCATTGTAGTATTTTAAGTTTTCGTTAATATATTGTTTCAAGGATCGCAGCGCACCTGGTAGCAAATGCGCCTGATATTTTTAACAGTAAAAAACATTAGTTGTTTGTGCTGGTGTATTTATATTGCCCTGATATTTAAATATTTAATTATTCTTGCCAAATAGTCGAAAAGCAGCATAGGCGGCCAATTGGTGGATTAGGTGGTTAAGTGTTAACTGGGTGAATAGCATTGGTCAGGCGGAGGGGTTGTTGAGTGCGGTTGCGGAGCCCATGAGGGTATGAATATCGTACATGAAAACGACCACGAAACTTAGAATACTTTCTTTGACCTGTTTTTAGTTAAAAACCCAATATAATTTGGTGGCCAGGAAGTTCATCCATCCAAACAGTCTTGTTTTTGTCCAGATACTTGCGTACAGGTTTCAATGCCATTACGATTTTTGACCGGTAAGGTATCCCGAAATACCGTCCGGGCGACCAGTTTTTACATTTATTAAATGCTGCGATTAACGCGTCATTAAGTTCCATTGTCGTAACATTTAAAGATTGAAACTCCGTCGCATGGCCATCTTTTTCAATTACAAATGAAACAGCAAGCGTATCTAACATAGCTTTCGTGCCATCCGGGTTTACCGGCAATTTCAGATAGCCAGTGAAAGTCCCCAAAAAACCCAGCATTCCACGGGTATAATTAGCTTCTTCATGCTGAGTTTTAAAAGGATAGGCGACACCTTTTTTATCGTAACCTGTGCCTGATACAAAATTACCATTATTGAATTTTATCATATACTTAATTGAATCGATCACTGTTGAATAACCATGCCATTCGCCATCAGGTTTTCCCTTTTTAACTGGGCCGCTTAAAACCACATGTTTAAAATTCTCGTCGTAATTTTCCCAAATGCCGTTGCCATTACTACATATCTTCTCTCCTTGCTTATTATAACAAGTCACTTTTTCCGATTCTGTAATAAGATCGTGAACCAAATAATCTCTTACAATACAGTAAATCGAACCATCGGGAAAATAAAACGTTTCATTTCCCTGCTTATCGCCGTCTACGTATTGTGCAAAGCTTTTTTTTTTGCCGTTTTCAAAAAATGTGGTGCAGGTTCCCTTCAGGTAAACCTGCTCATTTTCTGTATTCAGGTTTATAATCTGACCCCTCCCTTCCCGCAGTATCTTGCTACTTTTATAATATTGTCTTATCTCATAAAAGTTTTCACCCGAGTCAGATGGAAAAACAAGCCTATAATAATCAGCACTGTCGGGTGTACTTACAATTAAGTCGTAGCTGGCCCGGTATTTAAAATAAGTTTTGATGGTATCAGTGATTTCGCACGTAGCAGTATTTATCGATAGGATGAGAAATACACCTGTAATTAAAGAATGCTTGAACATTTTTTGTAAGATTTATTTTTATTTCGGAATTCTAATATAGGGCTTAATATTTAGAATTCTGTACTTTGAGATTGGATCTGCTTTAATCAAATAACATGGCAAGGTAATTTTTATCGCTCCTCTTTATCCGTTAAAAATTTATCGCCAATATTACCACTTGAAAGCAGCCGATGGCATTAACCGGCAGAATAATCGTATATCCCATGCAAACCCTCATCGACCTCAGCCACACCATTTTTGATGGCCTTGTTACTTACAAAGGCTTGCCCGCGCCCGTAATTTGCGATTACCTGAGCCGCGAAAACTCAAAGCAGTTTTATGAAGAAGGCACCGAGTTCCAGATCGGTAAAATCGAGATGGTGACCAATACCGGCACCTATATCGATTGCCCGTTTCACCGTTTTGAGCACGGCAAAGACCTTTCGCAAATTGCTTTGGAACAATGCGCCGCGCTTAACGCCACTACCATTAATGCCAAAGATGCAACAGCTATAGGTGCAGCATATTTTGAAGGCAAAGACATAAAAAACAAAGCCGTATTGGTTTATACAAATTGGGCCAGGCATTGGAACACCGCCGATTACTTTGAAGGCCATCCGTATTTAACTGAAGATGCCGCGCTGTATCTAAAAGAAGGCGGAGTTAAACTGGTTGGCATCGATAGCCATAACATCGATAATACGGCAACAAAAAGCCGCCCGGTACATACCACCCTGTTAGGCGCAGATATTTTGATAGTTGAGCACTTGTGCAACCTGGATAAACTGCCCGAAAGCGGCTATGTTTTTAATGCCGTGCCGCCAAAAATTAAAGGTGCAGGGACATTTGCTGTTAGGGCGTACGCCAGTTTAAAATAAACTATTTTGTTAATATTATTCCTTGTTATACTGCAACTCAAGTGGTATCGGGTTAGCATGCGGCTGTTTGGCGCCGGGCAGCAGGTAAATTAGTTTCAGGTCGCGGCCGCCGTCTTTTTGGAAATATTCTATACGGATGGGATAAAAGCCTTTTGCCAAAGGCAGCTCATAACTTTGTACTTTTCCGCTACCGTGCAAACCGTCATAATTTATCAATAGTTGATTGCCGACGAATAGCTTTGAGCCATCGTCAGAATCTAAACCGAAAAGGTAATAACCATCTTCCTTTATCTCAATTTCGCCCTCAATAAGCAAAGCAAAATTATTTTGGCGGGGCATTTTATTAATATCGAAATCTTTATCGGTAATACCTGTTTTTACTGGCGTTAGTTTTTTAAAATCGGGCAATTTGTCAAATTCGCCTTCGTAGTAGGCATAATTGAGCCCGCCGGGTTTATATTTTCCCGGTTTATATTTTCCCGGCAATGTTTCACCAATTTTAAACTCGCCCGATGAAACTCTATCATATTTACTGCGGTTGGTAAACGATTTTACCATCAATTTGGCAGGCCCGGTTATACTTACTTCATCCCCCCATTTAGGTGATGCCAGCGTTGGTTCGCTGCCGTCGGTAGTGTACCTTACATTTGAATAATCGCTGATCACCCAAACAAGTGTTGGTTTACCTTTCAGTAAAATACCGTTCATCGGGTGAAACTCAACGGCAGCGTTTATAAAACCCGAATAAGTAAATTTTAACCCATCAAACATACTTTTAAGCCTTACGGAACCATGGGTTTCGTCTGGGTAGGGCTGGTCTTTCCATATAAATCCTGCAGGAGTATGTTTTTTAAGGATGGAGTCCATGTCAGCTATCCCCATACCCCGGTACGCGCCGCCCTCGCGGCCGCTTATATAAAGCGTTTTATTTAAGTTGGCCAGGCCGGGCAGTTTATCGATAGCCACCTGGTCCATATAATTATGCCCCCACCAAAAACTTGGGTCGGCCGCTATGTACGAGTTAAAAGCCTGCGGCGCGTTTAGCAGGGCATACATTACAAACAGCCCGCCGAACGAGTGCCCGAAAATAGTATTATCGCCATTAGAAGGGTAGGTTTTGTTAACATAAGGGATCAGTTCATCCTTTAAAAACCCAAGAAATTTGTCTGCCCCGCCTGAGGTATTAAAATCATTAGAATGCGTAGGGGTAAGATCCCGGTTTCGGTCGGTGTTTATAACCCCTACTATGATGGTTGGGGGCATGTAGCTTTCACCATTTAAAAAACGCGCTATATCGTCGGCGAGTTTAGTATTACCTTCTCCATCAAGCACATATAGTACATCATATTTATCTGCCGATCCGGGTTTATAATTTTCAGGCAGGACTATCTGGATAATCCTTTTTTCTTTTAAAATAGTTGAATTTATAGAATCCCGTTTACCAGGCAGGTCTTGTGCGTTTATAGCTTCAAATAAGCTACAAACAATTATTAGCAGTAATATTAAAAGCCGGGTTACTTTATTCTTCATGGTGATGGTTTTTGTTGGACAGTTGTTTGAGGCTGAATTTAAACAATTGATAGCAGTATTAACATAAATTTACTGATATCCTTATTCAAGTAATAAATAATGTGTTTGCGGTGTACCGAAGCTCTTGGCGTACGCGCAGTTATTGTTGTTGAACTTTCTTTTTGCTTCTTTTTCTTCGTCAATTAATAGCCCTCTTATTTGCATTGTCCCAATTCTAAAGGCAATGACAAAACTTTTCTACATCCCAAACCTTTCCCTCAGCATTTCGCCATTTGACCGGCTGGAGGTGAGCCTGGTGTTTTCGGTGTTATTCATTACGAAAACAAAAGCACCATTAAAGCTTTTCCGTATCTCTTTTATGTGGTCGGTGTTAATGATATAGCTGCGGTGGATGCGCACAAATACTTCGGGCAGCTTTTCTTCAAGGTAACTTATTGTAAAATCAGTAAGGTGTTTTTTGCCATCAGTGGTATGCAAAAACACATATTTTTCTTCCGCTTCGATGTAGATAATGCTGTCCAGCTTTATTAGTAATATCTTGTCGCCAATTTTTACAGTGAGGGTTTTTATTTCTTTTTTTGCCTGCAACTGTTTTATTAAAGCCTCCAATGGCAACTGGGGCCAGGGTAGGTGTTGCGTTTGATGCAGTTTTTTCAGCGTTTTTTCAAGCCGGTCGGTTTCAATGGGTTTTAATAGATAATCGATGGAACCTTCTTCAAAAGCCTTAATGGCATACTGGTCATAAGCGGTAGTAAAAACAACTTTGGGCTGATGTTTTAATTTGGCAAGCATTTCGAAGCCACTAAAAACAGGCATTTCAATATCTAAAAAGAGCAGATCGGGTTTTAGTTGTTCTGTTTTTTCGAGCCCGTCCTGCCCATTAACGCCCTCGCCGATAATATCGATCTCACCATATGGCTTTAATAAACGCGACAGGCGCTGGCGGGCAAGCTGCTCGTCATCAATAATTAAAGTTTTCCACGTTTTATTCATGCTCATGCCGGGATTATAATTTTTACCTGCTTTTCGGGCGAATTGGTTATTTGCACCTGGTAATTTTCACCATATAATAAAGTTAACTTATCATAAGTGCTTTGCAACCCGTAACCCATATCTAATTCTGTAGGAAAAGGCTTGCCGTTATCAACAATGGCGATTACAATGTTTTCCTTGTCCATTGTTATGCTGACCTTTAGCTCTCCGTTTGTTGCCAGCTCATTAAGCCCATGTTTCAAGGCATTTTCAACCAATGGCTGTATCAGGAACCTGGGGATCAGGCTATTTTTAATATCGTCATCAATATGTATGGAAAAATGTAGTCTGTCGCCAAACCTCACTTTTTCAATAGCGAGGTAGGTATTTACTATTTCTATTTCTTCGCTAATCAGGGCCATGTTGTTTTGGTTGGAGTTAATGCTATACCTGAATAAACGCGACAACTTAAGTGTCATATCCTCGGCTTTATCGGCATCCTCGTGGATAAGGCTGGCGATGGAATTAAGTGAGTTATACAGAAAATGCGGATTTATTTTTGATTGCAGTGTCTGCAATTCGGCCTGCGTTATCAGCTGCTTTACTTTAACAAGGTCAAGTTCTTTTTGCCGGAGCTTCGCTTTCATAGTCTCGCGTTGCGCGATATAAAAGTAAATAATGGTATTTACAGCCACCACTATAAGAAGACTGAAGCGATAAACGTCAAAATGGTTTAAAAAATGGTAAGGAACACTATAAATAAAGGATACTGCCAGGTACGATATTTCGATACCTACGAGGGTGCCCAATATACTACAGCTATAATATATTAAGATAAATTGCCATGCAAACCTGTTTTCTGATCGCCAAAAGCAGGCAAAAAGATAAATTGAATTGGTGATGCTTAATGCAATAACCGTACTAAAGATCAGGTTCGCAATAATGTTGACCGAAGGGACTATTTTGTCATTTATTACGCATTCGAATATAGTTATTGTCAACCCAATTGCCACCCCCATTAAACCGTAAAGTACATTGGTTTTAACAAGCGACCTGTTGAAATATTTGTTTTCGGGGACGTGCATATACCACAAAGCTGGTTAAACCTGTTTAAATATCGGCATAAATTGGATGAGCTGCCTTTTTATTCGGACGGGTAGCGTTATCAGGTCTACAAATTGTAAAATAAGCGCGAACCCGTTTGGAAACTTCCGGCTTGCTTACTCCTCCTTTTTCTATATAAATATCAATGATTAAGGGTTTTATATTAAACTGGGCCGTTAAACCTTTTGTGAGGTTTTAAAACCCGTTTGTAACAATACGCCGTTTTATTATAAACCTGCCTGATTTGTTTTTATATTTATAAATAATTTATTTAGTATTAAACCGTTAAACACATCATTAGTCTGTAATTTGTAAACCAGCCTTTAATAAGCTAAAGCACAATTGATCGTTTTAACAACTCAAAATCATGAAAATGACTTATAAAAATTTACTTTACCCTGTTTTTGGAATGCTTGTATACTTGTTTTTGGCCTTGCCGGCCAGCGCCCAGCGTACCAGTAGCGGCGGCAGTAGTAGCGGCTCCAAGTCTTCGGGCGGCGGCGGCGGCTCACATCCATCAGGCGGTGGTGGTGGTTCCAGGCCTTCGGGCGGCGCAAGTTATAACAGGCCCTCAGCCAGCCCCAAAGTTGCAAGGCCTTCAGGCGGCGGTCAACGTCCGCCTGCACAAGGCTATGTAAACCGTCAGGGCGGTGCTGTGCGGGGCAATTACGGGACTGCGCCGCGTACAGGCGTTGTTGTGCAAGGCAATTATGGCGGTCAGCAGCGTGCAGTTAACAGTTATCGCACTGCGCCTGCTATCGGTTATAACGGCTATTGGGGCAACCATGGTTATTACTCTTATAATCGTGGCTATTATAACACCTATTACCGGCCAAGGTTAGGTTTTACGGTAGGATTTTTGCCTTATGGGTACTACCCTTTCTTTTGGGGTGATAATCAATATTTTTATAGCGATGGCTTATACTACCAGTACGATAATTCGCAATACACGGTTGTTGAACCGCCGATTGGTGCTGAAGTAACTACGTTGCCGGATAAAGCACAATCCATTGTTATAAATGGGGTGCAATATTATGAGTTGAACGGGGTTTATTACCAGCCAGTTACCAAAGATGATGGGACAGTAGTTTATGAAATAGTTGGTAAAGACGGTCAGTTAACCACTTCTGACGGCGGCGCGCAGGTTCAAAACCAGCAACCACAAGGCCCGCAAATGGGCGATATCGTTACCCAGTTACCTGATAATTGCCGCAAAATAAAAGTTAACGGCACAAAATTATGGGTTTCGGCAGATGGTATTTATTACCAGGAGCAAACCGATGCCAACGGCAACAAAACTTATAAAATTGTAGGCCTGCCATCTGACGAGCCAGACCCCGGCCAGCAGAATCAATAATATTACACCTGCTTAGCAGGGAATTCACTCAATGGCTGCCCGGTATCGGGTGGCCTTTTTTACGTGCGCCTGGCATGGGCGCAAACTATAGGGTGTAAGTCCCGAACGCGCCCTGATAGTGGGAAGCGTTAACCAAAGGCAAGGGTGTCCTCCGTGAGGGGGAATCTGAAGGAAGTCGGCGGTAAATCTCTGGCCTGACGAACAGGAAGCAGATCAGGCAGTATCATGTGGGTGAGTTTGCATAACAAAACAAAGCCCGAAACTATCCGAAACATGGTGCTGTAAATCTGACAGGTATGTGGAGAGAAAGTTTGCGTTCTTACCCGGGGAGATCTGATAAACGGTGGACGGAGGGAGAAGCGCGTCCCGAAGGAGCAGGAGCATGCAGTGATGCATGGCTTGTTTATCAGAAGTCAGCCGAGGCCATAGTACCTCGTACGTACGGGGGAAGGGCTGAACATTAAACGTCTGAGGAGTACATCTGGCAATGGGCCCATCGTAAAGAAAGCAGAAAACTCCGGATGGAGGGCTTACCTGTATAAAGATATGCTGGAAGCAGAAAGGTAACAGGAAGCGCTGAACGATGACTTGAAAGAAGGAAAGAAACGAGGAAACAGGAAAAAAAAAGTGCAGAAGAAATGCTATTGGAGGAAATCATCAGCAAATCAAACATGCAGGCGGCCTACGGCCAGGTCACGGGAAACAAGGGGGCAGCCGGAGTAGACGGCATAGGGGTAACGGGCTTTCCCGGCCAGCTGAAAGCAGAATGGGAGGCAATCAGAACTAAACTTGAAACCGGAACGTATCAGCCACAGGCTGTAAAACGTGTAACCATCCCAAAACCCAATGGGGGCGAACGCAAGTTAGGTATCCCTACGTACATGGACAGGCTGATACAGCAGGCTATATCGCAGGAGCTAACTAAAATGTACGATGCTGAGTTCTCGGAAAACAGCTACGGGTTCCGGTCAGAAAAGAATGCACACCAAGCTTTGCAAAAGGCAAAAGAGTACATTAATGCAGGCTACAGCCATGTAGTCGACCTTGACCTTGCTCAATTCTTCGACCGTGTTAACCATGACTACCTGATGAATGAATTGAGCCGGAAGGTACAGGATAAACGCGTACTTAAACTCATCCACAAAATCCTCCGCGCAGATATTCAGGAACAAGGAAGTTCAACACCGTGTAAACAGGGCGTTCCCCAGGGCGGCCCGCTAAGTCCCTTACTTTCAAATATCATTCTTGATAAACTGGATAAGGAATTAGAGAAACGTGGACACCGGTTTGTGCGGTATGCCGATGATGTGAGTATCTATGTCAAAAGCAAACGTGCAGGCGAACGTGTAATGGAAAGTATCAGTACCTATATCGAAAAGGAATTGAAGCTAAAGGTTAACATTGAAAAGAGTTCGGTAACCCGTCCATGGTTCAGTAAGCTGTTAGGCTTCACTTTCTACCACAAGAAAGTAGGAAAAGGCATTTCGGTACATCGCAAAAGCATCGCAACTTACAAGGACAAAATCCGTCAGATAACATGCCGGAGCAAACCCTATGCAATGGAAGAACGCATGATGCAAATCAGGCAGTTAAATCAGGGCTGGGGGAATTACTTTAAGCTAAGCGAAGCAAAATCGGTGTTCGATGACCTCGACTCATGGGTTAGAAGCCGGATACGGCTATGTTACTGGAAGCAATGGAAAAGGGTAAGGACACGGGTTGAACAGTTAAGGCGGCTTGGGGTGAAACCCAATAAAGCCTACTGGTGGGCAAATACCCGCAACGGTTATTGGCGAACTGTCCATAGTCCGATTCTAACAACAGCACTGAACAATGCATTTTTAAAGAAAGAAGGATTACTATGTCTAAAAGACATTATAATCCCGCAAAGCCGTTAATGTTTAATGAACCGCCGTATGCCGAACGGCACGTACGGTGGTGTGAGAGGACAGTAAGGGAAATAATCCATTACTTCCTACTCGATTGGATATCCTTTGCAAAACGCCCTATAAATGATATAATAATATTAATTTGGCTTTCGCGGATTACTTAAATTTAACGCTTTAACCTGCCAGTTATGAAACGCTTTATCTACCTGTTTTTTATTTTGCTGCTAAATGTACCGCTGGCCACATGGGCGGCCGGTGGCTTAAAACTATTTAAGGCCGATAACTCCGACATACAGTACATCGGCCGCATTGATTTTACCAACCCGCAGGCGCCGCGCATATGGGCGCCCGGCGTTTATATTACCGCTAAGTTTAAAGGCAGCCACTGCGAGATTTTGCTGAACGATGAAGCAGGCGGCAGCAACCATAATTACCTGGAGATCATCATAGATAATAAAAACCCTTACAGGATTAAACTTACCGACAAAACCAATGTGATAAATGTACCCGATGGCTTATCGGATGGGGAGCATACCCTCGTAATTTGCAAGGACACCGAATCAAATATCGGTTATATCGATTTCATCGGCCTGCGGTGCGAACAACTTTTGCCACCGCCTGCAAAGCCCAAACGCAAAATTGAATACTTTGGCGATTCCATCACCAGCGGCACAGGCATGGACCTTTCTGCTATCCCCTGCGGGCAGGGCCAATGGTACGACCAGCATAATGCCTACATGAGCTATGGCGCACAAACATCCCGCAACCTGGATGCACAATGGCAGCTCACCGCCCTGGCCGGCGTTGGCCTGGTGCACAGCTGCTGCGACATGAATGTTCTTTTGCCCCAGATATACGACAAAGTTTTTCTCCGCAACGACACCATCCCCTGGAATTTCAAAACCTACCAGCCCGACGTAGTTACCATTTGCATAGGACAGAACGATGGCCCCACGCAGGATTCCACCGTATTTTGCAGTACTTATGTTAATTTTATAAAGGCATTGCGCCAGCATTACCCTAAGGCAGATATTGTTTGCCTTACCAGCCCCATGGGCGATGCCACTTTGACGCCGGTTTTAAAGCGCTACCTCACCGCCATTACCGGCAGCATAAATGCCGGCGGCGACAAACGGGTTTACAAATACTTTTTTTCGAGGCAGTACCATAACGGTTGCGGCGGGCACCCCGACCTTGCCGAGCACAAACTTATAGCTGATGAACTAACGGCTTATATCAAACAGTTGAAAGGCTGGTGAGTTTTCAGTTGCAGTTTTTAGTGGCAGTAGCAGCGGTTGTGCAATACTTGTTTAGCCCAATAAAAGCGATAAAAACCCGAATGCGGTTTATTATAAGTATCTTTAGAAAAATCGCTGTGGCTATGATATTGTTTTCGAGGAGGAATTTGCATTATTCGGATTATAAATGGACTGTATATATACAGCACGACCCACGCGTTACAGGCAGGCCCGATGATACCCTTTTTAACAAAGAAGAAGGCAACGAAGTGGTGTACCTCATCAATAAGCTGATGACCCTTTGGGACTACCGTTTCTCGAACACCGGCAACAAAATGGAAAAACTCATTCACGATAAACTTCCCCCCGAAATCACCAAACAAGAAGAAGTCCAAATTTGGCTGAAAGAAAATTTGAAATTTTAGTACTCTTTTTTCCTCCTGATTACTACCCCCCAAGCGTTCACTTCACAACAACACTTGCGTTTTTAAAGTTGTTAATGCCTGATTAACAGGCATTTAAATTTTAACATTTTTAATTTTCTTAATTTTTTTGTCATTATAAGCGGAGCGAAGAACCTTCTTCACCATGCAATAGTCCGCATGCATGGTTCGCTATGTCTATCGCAGAAGATCCCTCGCTATCGCTCAGGATGACAAATAGGATTAAAAATCATCACGTGTGAAGTTAAAGTCTCCCCAACCGGGGGAGATTTAGAGGGGGCTGCACTGACAAAACACTGTCACCACTTTCATCATCCTAACCCCTTATCTTTGTAATATCCGCGGCATTATTGCCCAATCAATAGCCAATGTCATTGTGTTAGGGAGATTTTATTTCATTTACCCTCTTTTTTGCTTGCAAAAGATCGGGTGATCCAGCGAAGCGTAGATCGGGTGAGTCAACTATGCGAGCGGCAACGACGTAAATGCATTAGCGTAAATGCATGGCGCATAGTTTACTCACCCGGACTTTGCTTCGCTCGTCCACCCTCTCTACCGCGAGCGGTAAAGAGGGTATAAAGCATTTTCTTTAATAACATTACCAATACCCCCGCATTATCTCACCATGGACAACGGCAACTCATTCGAAATCCCCTTTTCCCTGCCCCCGCCGGAGGCTTACCAGCGCCCGTCTGCCGGGCGCCCCGACTTTATCGAGCAGCTGCGGGCCGAGGCGCGCGGGGTGCCGTACCGACCTGCCGCACGTAAAAAGCAGGAACCACAGCCACCCGATCCCTATGTCATCCACAGCCTTTTCACGATAGAAAAAGGGAGCCGCTGGATGGAGCTTGGCGAACGGCAGCCTGCCGCCAAAATGCTTTTCGGCGAATTCTGGCACCAGGGCGAACTCTGTATCATGTTTGCCGATACCAACGTCGGTAAATCAGTATTAGCCGTGCAAATTGCCAATAACATCGCCCGTGCAAAACAAACAGGCCCCTTCGCCTGCCAGGCCAAGCCCGAACGGGTAATGTATGTCGATTTTGAGCTCACTAACACCCAGTTTTACCAGCGCTACAGCCATCCCGACGGCGATCACCAGTTCCCCGACAACTTTTACCGCGCACAGTTTAACCAGGCCAACGGCGTGCCCGATTATTTTAAAAGCTACGACGATTTCCTCATAGCAGGCCTCGAACAAAAGATCAGGCAAATAAAAGCTACCGTACTTATTATCGATAACATCAGCTGCCTGCGCGGCGGCACCGAAAGCGCTGCCGTGGCCTTGCGGCTCATGAACAACCTCAAAAACCTCAAGAAGGACCATAAATTATCCATCCTGGTGCTGGCGCATACCCCAAAACGCCGAAATCCTGCCCGCCCCATCTGTGCCGAGGACCTTCACGGCAGCAAACTCCTCATCAACTTTGCCGACAGCGCCTTCGCCATCGGCAGAAGCACCACCGACGCCGGCCTGTGCTATATAAAACAAATAAAACAGCGCAACACGCAGCAACTTTACGGCGGGCCGTTCGCACAGGAGTCCATTGCCGTTTCGGGATATTGCTGCGTGCAGGCTGTTGTGTTGCGCGATGGCGCCTTTGGGTTTATTTGGTGACGTAAGCGGCGGGGGATATTATTTATACAGGGCGGGCTATCCGCAGCAGGTGGTGGCGTTGGCGGTTGGGGACTGGCGGCACAAGCAGTGTCGTCTTTGGGCCGGGGGTTATTGTAAGCCATCAGCTTGTTTACGGTGCCTACCGACAGGTACAGCCGCCGGGCAATTTGCCGCTGGCTGAGGCCATCGGCTGCTAATTGCGCTATTTGGGTGGCCAGTTCATCAAGAT
>Ga0207027_1025_pt1 | contig 37714 bp, 30 predicted proteins | sample Alteio_BWMinCont_43_FD_153280 | JGI IMG/M metagenome (GOLD analysis project Ga0207027, IMG submission 153280) | Enriched cells from forest soil in Barre Woods Harvard Forest LTER site, Petersham, Massachusetts, United States -... | ecosystem: Environmental > Terrestrial > Soil > Temperate forest >... | reverse complement strand
TCTCTTGTGTATAAAATAATATCTGTTGCTGTCGTTGATGTCGATTATACAACCATTGTTATATTTAGGAATATCGGCGTCGGGTACTTTAATTAGTAGATCACTGATTTTCCATATTTGAGGAGCGTTGAATGGTTCGGTATTTCTGTTTGGGATTATTAAGTTTATGTTTTGGATGAGATACATGTTTGGTAGTAGAAAATAACACATTAGTTTTCCTAGGAATTCAATGTAGTCTGGTGTGATTGATTTAATATTAAAGTATATGTGTAAGTCGGTTGTAATGGGTCGATTTCCAAGTAGGAATATGTCATTGGTGTTGTATTTGCATGTGACTTCTGTATTTACTAGAGTGCTGTTGTATTGTCTGATGAACGTATTTGTTTTATCTAGTAACATTATGAAATTTAGATTTTCAGATTTCGTGATAGATAATCTATCTTTGCCGCCGTTATCGATATATGTTTTTATGGTGTTGAGTATTATTGAATATCGTGATTTGTTTAGTGTTGGTATGGAGATTAATTTATTGTAGAATTTAGATATTAGGTCGTAAGATATATTGTTTTGAGTGAAGAATGAGTATGATCTATTTGGCTGGGTGTTGTAAATGAATAGACTGTAGTACCATAAATCTGTTAAGAGTAGGAAATATGTTATGAACCCGTGTCTTAGCGCTGTTAAGTCGTTTGTTATACTCTCTTGTTCGGCTAAACTTAATCTTATTATTTTGTTGTGATTGGATAATTTCAATTCTGATGGTGGATTGCCGCCTTTATGAGGTCTTGGTGATGGTGATATCAATGTTGGTTTAGATAATGGTAATGTTGGTTTAGATAATGGTAACGTAGATTTAAATGACGGTGATGATAATTTTGGTTTAGGTGAAGGTGATGGTGATGATAATTTTGGTTTAGGTGAAGGTGATGGTGATATTAATGTCGATGTAGGTGCTATTATTGATTCTGATGGTGGAGTGGTTATTGTTATTGGTTCGGAGCGTGTCTTCGGTTGTTTTGGAATTTCTAATATAGGTAGTTCTTCATATTTGAGTTGCATTACGAGATTTGATAGATTCTTGATATTAATTGATGCTGTGGTTTGTTCAGATGTGGTTACGTACTGTTTATTTATTAGTGCTGATATATCTGATGACGTTTTTGATATTTGAGTTGCGATTTCTGATTTGAGTTCATATGTTTTAAGTTCGTTGTCTGGTTTTGTAGTATAAAATGTATCTATATCGGGAGTGTTATCACTTATTTTTATGTGCTTGATTTTTTCTGGGAAATAAAAATCGTTGATGATGATGACAGTATCTTCGGTGTTGGTTAGGAGATTGGCTGTGTAGTGGTGAATGATGCTATCTCGAACTTGAGTGAATATTTTTATAATTTCAAGTTCTTTCGTTATTTCGGATGTAATTTCTTCAAATTTGGTTTCGGATATGTCTTGTTTTTGTAGGACGGCGTTTATTATATCTTGATATTGTATGACTGTGCTGTATGTATTTTTATCGATTAGAATGTTGTCGATCATGTATAGATTTTGTTTTGCAAGTTCTTCGGCTGTGTTTAAAAACGGTGATGTATCTATTTCTTGTAGAGGCTCGATTACTTTTGATGAGTCTGTGATTGTTTTTTCATAATCTTTGAGTACATGACATCCAATCACATAAAATACATAAAACAATATATCCAAGAGAATGACATAGATTTATTCAAAAAAAGTGAGATTATACAAGATAGCGGCCTCTATATAGCAAAAACCAAAATAGAAGACTTTCTTATTGAGCTATGTGATGCACTAGGCATGAATCGATCATAAAACAATATTAGCATTGATTAAATGGCATCAGAATTTGTTACTTGACTACATAATCCTCAAACTCAAACCATAAAAAATTATCTATGAAAAATCTGTAAAAATCTGTAAAAAATTGATATAATAAAAATTGATATATAAAAAATTGATTTAATAATATAAAGATACTATATAATTATATGAATATGAGCAATTACAACAATAGTAACAACAATAGCAATAACCGGGGATACAATAATAGGCGTGGTGGTGGGAACCGCGATAATAACAATCATTTCAATAGCCGATACAAGGACGAAAATCATGCTGAGAAGATTGAAGCTTTGAAAGACAAATACAACAAGGACTTTGACTATACAGCAATAGCCGTGGATCTCCTTGAAAGAGATGACATAAAATGTTCTCCTGAGGTATTCGAAATGGAATGTGAATCATTCGATGACATGGGCGGCGAACAAGGACTCAAAGAAGATCTCCTCAGAGGCATCTATGCATATGGATTCGAAAATCCTGCAAGAATTCAAAGCCTAGCCATCCCTCAAATCGTCAATGGACGTGAAATTCTAGCTCAATCACAATCTGGAACCGGAAAAACTGGGGCATTCGTCATCAGTGCTCTCCAACTCATTGACGAAAAAATGAATGTTCCCCAAGCAATCATTCTATCTCCAACATGTGAACTAGCCTATCAAACTCATGTCGTAGCAAAATCCATTGGATCTTTCATGAAAGATTTAAATTTCTCATTCACCGTGGGAGGCGCAGATAGACAAACCAACATCAAAGAACTAGGCGGCACAAATTCAAAACAATCCGGATCATCGTCACCAGTAGCCCAAGTCATCATAGCAACGCCGGGACGCCTCAAAGATCTAATTGCATTCAATCAATCTATCTTCGATAACATCAAACTCTTAATAATTGATGAATGCGATGAACTCCTCCATGGAACTTTCAAAGACGAATTACGAATGATAATTCAAGGATTACCAAAAAAAAATACAAATATGTCTATTCTCAGCTACCCTCAACACTGACGTTGTAGCCCTTGCAGACATAATTCTAAACAATCCCATAAAAATTCTAATCAAAAAAGAACGTATGACTCTTGAAGGTATCAAACAAACTTACGTTGACGTAGCTCACTCATCAGACAAAATCGAAGTACTAATCGATATGCTTGCAACCCTCCCAATCCAGCAATTCATTGTCTACGTCAATTCCAAAAAAAATGCGGAATGGCTACGTGATCAACTCGAAAAAGAAAATTATGCAGTCATGACTATCAACAGCTCTAACTCCAAAGCCGAAAGAGCCGAAATAATTCGTAATTTCAAAAAAGGTGATGCCAAGTGTCTTATCTCAACAGATCTTCTAGCTAGAGGCATTGACATTCAACAATTATCTCTAGTCATCAATTACGATCTCCCGCGTGCTGACAACATTCAAGCATACATTCATCGAATTGGAAGATCCGGACGGTATGGCAAGAAGGGACTCGCAATCAATCTTGTTACCAAATACGACAAAGATATCCAAAACCTAATATCACTCACATTCAAGTGTCCAATTCTACCTCTACACAGTGATTTCATCAAAGACATCTAACACAATCAAATTATTACTTATTTTATTATTTTATTATAATTATTCTCAGAATTATTATTCATTTGAACGAACAGCTACGCTGTCCCGCTTTGCGGGGCAAACAAAGTTTGCGTGATGTTTCACATCACAAGCCGACGGCTTTCGATTATATTTAGTTAGTATGTTCATCAGTTTATTATATCTAAAAAAATTGTAAAATATATTATCTGACTATATAAAAATATTAACACAACATGACAGATAATACAGTTGAGGAGACACGCGTAGCAATGGAAGCCGGACTAGTATTACATGAAAAATATGAGAATTCTTTGAATGATGAAGTCATCAACCATCAGTACGAACTTTCTAAAAAATTGGATAATGCTAAAATTATTGAAAAGTTACTAGCATGCTATAACGATAATATAAAAACTACAAAAGATATTGCGCGTAATGATAGTAATATTGATTAATTTTTTATAGAAATAATTATTTTATTTAGGTCTGTTCGCGTGATTTATTGAATCCTCGTGGCTTGAGGCCCGTAAAATTGGATGTATTGGGCGTCATGAGTTCTCGCGGTGCTCTTGGTTCTCTATGTTCTTGGGATTCGCGTGGTTCTCTATGTTCTTGGGATTCTCGTGGTTCTCTGTGTTCTTGGGATTCTCGCGGTGCTCTTGGTTCTCTTGGTGGTCGTGGTGCTCGATGTTCCTGGAATTCTCTTGGTGGTCGTGGTGCTCGATGTTCTTGAAATTCTCTTGGTGGTCGTGGTGCTCTCTGTCCGCCATCATCTTCATCAGATTGTCTAGTTCGAATAATCATATATTTGTCGTTATCATATTCGATGCCGCCAGTTTCAAAAATGCGTCTGACAAGTTTGTTGTGAATGCGTCCAAGGGTTCTTGAAAGAAATTCTACTCTCTCAGTCTCTTCATTCCAAGACATGCGTACGAATGAATCCAACACAGCAAGCAACTTATCAGCATCCGTCTTATCACATGGATACTCTGATTTAGAATGATAGTGTGAAATGCGAAATGGTTGAAATTTAACCAGCTCTTCCAAACAATCTGATTTCAACAGAAAGAATATGAAGTTTTTATGATGAGAATATTTCAATCCATGTTCCTTCCTAAACTTAGTCAATGTATCAAAGATCTTAGTCAGATCATCATCCTCATTGTAATGAATATAGCCGGTTACGTTACGAACTCTCTCCTCAGTCATTATCTGTTTGTTTGTTATTGTAAGTATAATACTATATCACGATATTCTCATCTTTTTTCAACTTTTTTGATGATATTGTCTTCTGATGCATAAAATCTATATAGTAAGCCTTCAGACATAATACAAAAAATTGATTTTAATGGGCTTAGACGATACTATAGTATTATTATTATCATCATCAGAATCATAAGTATAGAATGGCTATAAACCCAGTGAGAGAGAAACGATTTGTAGGCGACAATAGACTGTTAAGAACAGCGAAATTACATTACATTACGGCATATCAAAGTGAATTAGATCCTTTAGAATGGCCTATTCTTATTCAAGGTCAGAAAGGGACACATTACGAAGGTGGTCAATTTATTGGAAAGATAGTACACAGTCCATCATATCCAGCAAAACCTCCAAAATTTTTAATGTTAACGCCAAGTGGCCGTTACGAAGTTAATAAACCAATTTGCATCACAATATCAGATTATCATGCAGGCGAATGGAGTTCGGCTTGGAATATTAACACAATTCTTGTTGCATTCTATTCGATATTTCAATCAGATGTAGCAGACGAAATTAGAGGAATATCCCATCTCAACGCGTCAAAGGCCGAACGAAAAGTGTTCGCAGATGCATCAATCGCATATAATCTAAAATATCATGAAAATATATATACAAAATTCGATTTTTCAGGATTATCTGATTGTGATCCGGCTCTAAAACCAAAAATTGGTGAATCAGTTTCCGCAGGGGCCAGTGATTCAATTCCAAAAGTATCTGTATTCAGTTCATCAGATGATTTTGATTTCGATTTTGGTTCAGAATCTCCTACCGCTACCGCAACTAATACGATTTCCAAAGCAGCGCCAACGCCTCCCGAAAAAGACACAACCGGCATCACAGCTCTAGTAGCTCAAGTACGCAAAAAAACCAAGACACTACGCAAACAAAAAAAAGATATCAAAGCACTCGAAGATGAAGTATTTGAATAATCACAATTACAATTACAATCACAATAAATTTTATCTACATAATAAAAATTGATCTAAAATTATAATAATTATATATTATAGAAAATAACAATATAACATCATGGTAAAGAATATCAAAGGCGGTAACAAAACCAAGAAACAGAAGCGCGGCTATACCAAAAAGGAGGTTCTAGAGAGATTAGAACCTGGTCAAATGTTTGGCCAAGTAATAGAAAATCATGGAGATCACTTTTCGATTCTATGTAGTGATAACGTAACACGATTAGGACGGCTATATGGCCCTGCAAAACGCGGCCCAAGAATCACCCCTACAACATTCGTAGTAATATCACTACGCGACTATGAAACTGATCAAAAAAAATGTGACATCGTAGGTATAGCAAATCCACCATCAGATAACCGAAATATATTCAAATCAATAAATCCCGTCAAAGCCAACGATAACGATATCACATTTTACAACCCTGACGATGACGTCTTCAAAGAATTCGATACAGCCCCTCAAGCACAAGCTCTAAACCCAAATCCAAATCCAAATCCAGAAACCAAAGACAACGATAACGATAACGACAACGCACTCGATGGTACTAACGACAAAAACACATACACCGATCCTAACTCAAAATATGAAGACATAAACTGGGACAACATCTAACATCAAAAAAAGATGATTTTTTTTATCTAAAACTATAATATTACTAACAATATTATAACAAAGTACATCATGACAGCAATAATTCATAAAAAATGCGAAAACAATCATGCAATATGTAAAAATAATGCAGAGATACTTTTACAAATCCAACCTATAACCAAGATATCAATTGAATTATTCATCAACACATTACTATTGAACAACACCACTCAATGCATCATTCGTGATAAAACTGGCAGCAACTACGGACTAATCCACAAAGTTCTCCAAACAGCATCACTTACCGTTGAAATCAACATACAACAGCTAGCGCTCATCCAACACGAAATCCAAGACAGCATCTTAAAAATAATCTACGAAAATCAATACAATCTAAACAAACAATTCATCAACGATGCCCTAACCACAATAATCCATCAACGTCATGGCATCAAAAGCAACAATCTAATAACTCTCCTCATTGAATCCCGCAAAATGTCCACCATCGTATACATCCAATCCACTATAACCACTGATAATTTCCCAACTTTCATAAAAGTAACAAAACAAATTCTAAACTCCACCAACATAACATCAAATGAACTCGAAACACAAATCATAAACTACATCAAAAAAAACAACACCGTCTCCCAAAAAATTAATATCGAAACCTTAGAAGCATTCACATCCAAACCCAAAATTCTCAAAATTCTATTCGAATTACCAACACCACCACCATTCATAACACCAATCCAAAAAAAAGAATTCTTCGATAAACTAATCATAACACATAATGCACGAATCGATCACAGCTTAGTAATCACAATACTAGACTCAAAAGATATAATCCCGGACATGAAAACAGTCAACAACCTAATATCAAAAGTATACATCTCCAAAGGCCCTTGTTCAGAAAACAGAAATATCGCATCCGTCCTAGACATATTCATACTCTACGGCCTACAAGTCACTCGCCAACTAATCACAACACTAATCACAAAAGGATGTCTCCTAAACAACATCGAAAAATATCCAATAATCATCAACAACGAAATTCTTGAAGCATGTGCAACCCACAGTTACTATCCATACAGTTTTGCATGCAAACCACCTATCTCCGTCATGTACATCGAATGTAAAAAAGAAGATAATCTAATAATCATCAAAAATCTTAAAGAAAAGGGAGGACCCATAGACACAGCATGTCTCCGATGTGCATGTTCAATACGCCGTAACGAAAAAGTTCTAAAATATATCATCGACGAATGTAACATCAAACCCGACAAATTATGTTTAGAAGAATTCAGTAGAACATACTCCATCGACGGATTACTCACTATCATGAACAACTATACAAACATCCCTACAACTAGCAACAACAAAATTCAAAACCTAATTATCGATCCAGACTCAACAATATCTATCGAAAGACACGATATCAAAACCACCAAAGACAAACACTATATCCTAAAAACAAAGATCAAGCGACTCCTCAACCACAAACCCAAAACCATCGAATACATTAAACTATACGAACTGATGTTAAAATATCTCATCGATAAAAAACTAGTCATAGGAAACTATTTTATCATAAACGCCGAACTATCTTCAATCCTCAAAATCAATGAATGTTCCATAATGAACGTATCCGAACTTGATAATCTAATATCATATTTTATTGATGAAGTCTAGGTTAAGTTTTTCTATTGTGATTATTATTATTTACGTTATAACAATTCCTAAAAATATAATTACTTGAAACATTCGACGACCAGTGTTTGATTGATATGGCGGAACAAGAAAAATCTAATAGACATTATAGATGGCATAATAAAAATATTTGATAATTCATCCAATGTATTTAATATCTCAGTACAGTTTAAAATGTCTCTACAAAGTCTAATTGATAATCCCAAAGAATTACTAGAACTCATAGCGGATTGTCTGAAACCAAAAGATATTGAAAAAAAACAATTTGGAGAAGTGTTTACTCCAATGAACTTTATAAATGATCATATGCTAAAAGATTTAGAAAATCACTGGCAAATAATGAATGATGAGAATATATGGACTAATGATAAAATAACATTCTATGATCCGGCAGCTGGCATGGGCAACTATCCAATTGCGATATACTATAAACTTATGGAAGGACTTAAAACAACAATACCCGATGAACTTAACCGAAAGAAACACATCTTAGAAAAACAACTATACATGGGCGAACTTAATAAAAAGAACTGTCTCATCATAAAACAAATATTTAATTTCAACAATGAATATAAACTAAACTTATACGAAGGAGACACTCTCAAAATAGATATCAATAAAATATTTAACATTCTTAAATTTGATATCATCATAGGTAATCCACCTTACAATGAAGAATTAACCAAAGTAGGTGCTAAGCCGCTATACAATAAATTCATTGAATATTATCTTGATAAATGCGATATCCTAACATTTATAACTCCTAGCCGATGGTTTGCAGGAGGCAAAGGATTAGATAAATTTAGAAATATGATGCTTAACAGAGATGATATTGTATTCATAAAACATTTTGATGATGCATGCAAAATTTTTGGTAACACAGTTGATATCAAAGGCGGCGTTAATTATTTCTTGATTGATAATACATACGTTGGTTTATGCAATTATAATAATTCACTGATTGAACTTAAGAAATTTGATATCTTGATCGATAGTAAATATTACAATATAATTCAAAAACTTATTAATCATCAGACAATAACTGATATATATCTTGGAAGATATTTTGGTATTGAATCTAATGATAAGAATTTAACAACGAATGATAAACTAATCAAATGTTACGTGTCTCAACAAAAAGGATTCATAAAGTATATTGATAAACAATTCATCAAAAAAGATTATAGTTTTTACAAAGTTATAACAACACGAGCAGCACATGAACATAATAGCGGCTTTGGTAATGCATTCATTGGAGGTGTATTAGAAATTCATACTGGTAGCTACATATCATTTAAAGTATCAACAAAAATCGAAGCAGAATCATTATTGAGTTATCTAAAATGCAGATTACCTAATTTTATGCTATCATTACGAAAAGTATCACAGGATATAAGCGAAACTACTTGCAAATGGATACCGTTACCGCCATTGAATAAAATTTGGACTGACAACGATATATATAAATATTTCAAACTAACTACAGATGAAATTAAACTCATCAATGATACAAAAATCACGGGATACAAGAACATCGCCATTGATGAATAGAATATATTTTTATAACAAATTCTGATAATAAATTATTTTTAATATCTCCGTACAATTATCTCTACAAAGTCTAATTGATAATCCCAAAGAATTACTAGAACTAATTGCGGATTGTCTAAAACTAAAAGATATTGAGAAACAACAATTTGGAGAAGTATTTACATCAATGAATTTGATTAATGAAATGTTTGATATTGATAATTTTACGATAGTAGTATACTTAAGATTAATGGAAAGTCTGAAGAATGTTATTATTATGCATTGATAGCTAAATAATATTATTGATAAAATATTATTGATAAAATATTTATTATAATTTGTAAGTGAGTACGTTATGGTTATTTACGTGTTTTTGATCCACGTCTTCTTGGTGCTGTCTTTTTGGATGTTGAACGTTTAGATACTGTTTTTTTGGATGCCGTACGCTTAGAGGCAGTCTTTCTTGATTTTCTACGTCCACCAGTCATTTTGGAACTTTTTTTGGAACCTTTCTTGGAACGTCTTTTTGAGGAGACTTTCTTTGATGATTTTTTGGTTGAACGTCTTCGTCGTCTAGCGCCACCAGTAGCAGGATCATGTGTGCCAGGAACGGCGCCAATAACAGTGACTCCAGCAGTGACTCCAGCAGGAGGAACAACACCATGAGCCGCAGCAGGACCAACAGGAACATCAACACCAGAAGCGGCCGCCGCAACAGCAGCAGTAGGACAAGGTGTTCTCCCACGTAACAATTCATCAAACAAAGGACCAATGCCGCCATTATTATTACCTTCCTTGCCCTTGAGAGCAAGCGTCACTTTTGTTTTCAAAGCGGGATCTTTAATATCCGCCACAAATGCATCAACCATGACTACATTGTCAGTTCTCAAACCTTTGTTAGCACAAATGAATGTATGAAGTTCATCAAGATCACCAGCATCCAACAATCCCTTCAATTGAAAAATCAATCTACCATTTCCAGTTGAAGATGCTTGAATATCAGCAGGACAAATAATAGCCCCTCCACGCATCTTTCTATTAGTTTTTGTTTTTGTGTTAGTCATTATATATCTATACCATATATAAAAATTATATAAAAATTATAATAAAATCATATTTTGAATGAATTCTGTACGCACTTACTTACTTACTTACTTGATTTTGAATACATGAATCAGATCTTCTAATGGTATTATCGAACAGCCCATATAAAATAGATGTACATGAGCGGATTTATCTTTGAAGAATGATTCTAGCATTCCATAGTCACCACATGACATATTATCATAGATTTTATTTATAATGGTTCTACATTGTTGATTACGTTTATAAAATAATTTGAAGTTTTTATCATTGAAGTCAAAGTTAGGATTTCGTATGAATTCAAGTAATTTAGCTGTTAGCACCTTTGTGTATTTTGGATTATAGTCATTAATGATATGTTTGTTTTTGTAGACATAGTTGAGTACTAGATTTTTGATGGATTCTTGGATGAATGGTGCCTCAGATAGATTATTTATATAACTGTCTACATCATTGTTTTCAATACAACACATTTTGTTTAGTTTGCATGTGAAATAATTTTTGGTGATATTGTATTCTAGGCCAACTTTTTTGTTAACTTTGTTGCGTATACGATATATTAGCGTTATGAAGTTATCTCTTGATTTATAGAATTCGTCACTTTGTATATCAGTGTCTGGTTGAGAGATATATGTTATATAGGATTCACGACATGATGCACATGGTAACATTTTTTTATATGACGTTAAGAGCATCCTCGCGCTTTTGATGTATTCCGCATCTGGATGAATTGGATACACAGCCGCCATCGAAAATAACGTTCCCCAATATTTCTTACCCCAAAAACAGGGCTTAATGTTTTTTATACTCATATAATATTATTTATGAAAATAAACCAACGTCGGATAGCATTATTATAATTTTTTACAGACGAAGTCATATGTTCTAATTATTATTATGTTTATCAGGCTTGTACGTAATAACAGAAGTTCAGAATAATAATCACTAAATTTATTTCTGATAATAATTCTTAATATAGCCGGACCAAAAATTACTTAAAGACATGAGAATATATTTGTATGACGGATAAAATAAAATTATTTTTGGATAGCGTGCGCGTTACTTAATGCCGTTCGTCAAGTTCGCGCGCAGTTGAATACATTCAAAATAATAACTACTAAATTTATTTCAAATAATAATTTTTAAATAGCCGGATCAAAAATTACTTAAAGATATATTTATGTGATTGATAAAAATATTTTCACTAAGATCTTTACAATATTTTCGTACCTAAATTTATAATATTTTCTAATAATTTTTCAATGATATTATCACGATTTATATTTTTATCTAAGTCAATGTATTCAAACTGAACATCATGAAATTCTTCGTCCTCGGCTCCGTCATCATGTTCATTTCTTTTTGAAGACGCCAATACGCTATACATGAAATACACGTTAAAGTCAGAAATATTCTCATTGAATCCGATATGAATGTTAATCTTAACACCGATGCAATATACAGTTTTCAGTTCCTTATCTACATGCACTAATTTTATAATAGGAAAGAACTTGTCAATCATCGAATCCAACTCAGTTAACTTATAAACACAGTTATACATACTACATTGTCCACCTAATCCAAAGTTCTCTTGAATAATCACATCAGGAACGTCAGAACCAACACCAATATGTCTAACAACCAAATCCAAACAATTCATCTGAAACTGATATATATCACATGTATTATCCCTAATGTAATCATCAACATCTACAAACGTCTCATCATCTTCCTCAACCATCATATAATATAACACATAACAACTAATTCTTAAAAATATTGAATTTCCCAACAAATATTATAATATATACATAATCATTATAATGAGTAACACTAAAAAAAAAATTAATAACAGTAGTCGTAGTCAAAGTCAACAGGTATCAACTAACATAAACGTATATACGGACGGATCTTTCATCAAAAAAGGCCACAACATCTATTGCGGCTATGGAATATATTTTTCAGGAGGAGAATATAAATCAATATCACGAAAATTCACCCACGAACCAATCACTAACAACCGCGCCGAACTCTATGCAATCCTCAAATCCGTAATCTTATGCAACAAGATAGACAACAGACGTCGAATAACAAATAGACCAAGAATTAAATCCATATCAATCTACTCAGATTCAGAATACTGTGTAAAAATATTTAATGAATGGTATATCAAATGGAAGAAAACCAACAAAGATTATCTCAACAAAGACATCATTGATGAAATAGCAGACCATATAACCAATGCATCATTCAAAATATATATCACCCACGTTCACAGTCACACTAACAAAAATGATCCACATAGTGTCGCAAACAATATCGCAGACGGCCTAGCCAAAAAAGGCGCCCTAGGTACCGCAACCTAATCACACAAAACCCAACACACATAATCACTATCCAAAAAATTGAAAAACATATCCCTAGTCTTAAACATATAATACAATAAATTATCAAACAACAAATGGAACCGACAGAAACAAACATACTAGATCACGTAGGATTGACTTTATCAGGAAAAGAATTCAATGAACAACGTACCGATGATCATTTTTACAAGTTATTCAACAAAGATCTAACACATCACGGATTCACATATAAAAATGGACTCAACAAAGATACAATTCCATTCAATAATTCAGAATCGTGTTCAGCAGGAGGATTATATTTTACACATAAAACACATATCTACAAGCACATGTATACAGAATTCTACATATCAAAAATTATAATACCCGATGATGCAACCGTATACATCGAAAAAGATGCGCTAAAGGCAAATAAAATTATTGTCGTTAAACTTGAATCAATCATAGAAGCCATAAATTCACTTGATGAAGATATTCAAATTCAATTGGCCTCAAGAAATCACAAATATCTTAAATGTATAATCAAACAAACTCCAGAATTATGTTTAGCAGCAGTTCAACGAGACGGTTTAGCACTTGAATTTATAGTAATCCAAACACCGGAATTATGTTTAGCAGCGGTTCAACAAGACGGTTTATCACTCCAACATGTACTACTAATCCACCAAACTCCCGAATTATGTTTAGCAGCAGTTCAACAAAACGGTTTATCACTCCAACATGTACTAATCCACCAAACTCCAGAAATATGTTTAGCAGCAGTTCAACAAAATGGTTCAGCGCTCCAACATGTAATAAATCAAACTCCTGAAATATGTTTAGAAGCAGTCCAACAAAACGGCACAGCAATTGAATTTGTGATACACCAAACTCCAGAATTATGTTTAACAGCAGTTCAAACTAACGGCGGTTTATGTCAAAAACATTATTCAGCACTTGAATATGTAAAACACCAAACTCCAGAATTATGTTTAGCATCAGTTAATAAATTTTCGAGATCACTCAAATATGTTAAAACTCAAACTCCAGAAATATGTTTGATAGCAGTTGAACGTGATGGTTGCGCACTCAAATATGTTAAAACTCAAACTCCAGAAATATGTTTAGCAGCAGTTCAAAATTATGGCATGGCACTTTATTATGTTGTAAACCAAAATCAAACTCCAGAAATATGTTTAGCAGCAGTTCAATCATGTACTATGGCAATAGAATATGCAATACATCAAACTCCAGAAATATGTTTAACAGCAGTTCAAAATTTTGGTTCCGCACTTAAATTTGTCAAATCTCAAACTCCAGAAATATGTTTAGCAGCGGTTCAACAAAATGGCCTAGCACTCGAATACATCATAAACCAAACTCCTGAAATATGTTTAGCAGCGGTTCAACAAAATGGCCTAGCACTCAAATTTGTAATAGATCGAATTTATAGAATATGCTTAGCAGCAGTTCAACAAAATGGTTTAGCATTCAAATTTGTAATACATCACACCCATGAAATATGCTTAGCAGCAGTTCAACAAAATGGCCTAATGCTTGAATTTGTAATAAATCAAACTCCAGAATTATGTTTAGCAGCGGTTCAACAAGATGGACGGGCACTTAAATTCGTAATACGTCAGACTCCAGAATTATGTTTAGCAGCAGTTCAATCATGTACTATGGCAATCGAATATGCAATACATCAAACTCCAGAAATATGTTTAACAGCAGTTCAAAATTTTGGTTCCGCACTTAAATTTGTTAAATCTCAAACTCCAGAAATATGTTTAACAGCAATTCAAGAAAATGGTTTAGCACTTGCACACGTAATATTCCAAACTCCAGAATTATGTTTAGCAGCAGTTCAACAAAATGGCTTGGCACTTGGATATGTAGAAAAACAAACTCCTGAATTATGTTTAGCAGCAGTTCAACAAAATGGCTTGGCACTTGGATATGTAGAAAAACAAACTCCTGAATTATGTTTAGTAGCGGTACAACAAAATGGTTTATCACTCGAATACATCATAAACCAAACTCCTGAATTATGTTTAGTCGCAATTCAACAAAATGGTTTAGCACTTAAATATATAAAAAAACAAACTCATGAATTATGTTTAGCAGCAATTCAATCATGTTGTATGGCAATTGAATATGTGATAGATCAAACTCCAGAATTATGTTTAGCAGCAATTCAACGAAATGGTTACGCTATCGAACATGTCAAATCCCAAATTCCAGAATTATGTTTAGCAGCAATTCAACGAAATGGTTACGCTATCGAACATGTCAAATCCCAAATTCCAGAATTATGTTTAGCAGCAGTTCAACAAAATGGCTTGGCACTTGGATATGTCAAATCTCAAACTCCAGAATTATGTTTAGTAGCAGTTCAACGACATGGTTTAGCACTCAAAAATGTCAAATTCCAAACTCCAGAATTATGTTTAGTAGCAGTCCAACAAAATGGTTTAGCACTTGCATACGTAATATCCCAAACTCCAGAATTATGTATAGTAGCAGTCCAACAAAATGGTTTAGCACTTAAATATATAAAAAAACAAACTCCTGAATTATGTTTAGCAGCAGTTCAACAAAATAATGATGCATTAGAATATATTGAAAATCAACAAACAAAATTATTATGTATGACTTATATCAAAAAAGTAGATACGATAACTGAATAACAAAACTCACTTATGATTTCTAAATAAACAATATCACCTTGCAATTTTCATAATTTTATTATAGATATTTCAAATAATTATTTTTATGCACAAGATAAACATACAGAACTGATAATCAAAGTCACAATAGATAATCCATACATGATTGCAGTATTTTGAGGGGTTGCTAGTCCTTGTTCTTTGCTTGCTTGGATACCACAAATTACAGACGTTAATATCAACGCGACACAAGCCCACACAACAACTACGGCTATAGTTCCGGAACCTGTACTACCTTTCTTAAATTCTATAATATAATAAGCTGACAACATCAATAGCGCCAATATAACATATATAAATCCGGGGTTCGTATAGTCCATATAATATAAATTATAACAGAAATAAAAATCAGATTCCACAATATATGAATCCGTAGATATTCACCACTGAATTAACGGTATCTTCGATGTATTCGTTGTCACATTCAATTACTTTATATTTCTTCAAACACCACAGTATATTATTGTAGTACCTGTTAAATCTCTTCCAGTCTATTTTCGATACATTTAATTTGATTTTCTTAATTAAGATCACGTACATGATGAAGTTGATAAAATTAGTGTAGTTGAGTTTTCCATCAGTGATTATACTTGGGTTTTTGTGTGAGATATATTTATGATAGCTATCAAAGACTAAGTCGTATGAGACATTGGATAGTTTAGGAAGATAATCATTTCCTAGAAGGAGAGATATCAGTATGTAATCGTACTTGTATTTTTCAGTAATCTTTTTAACATTAATGAATAGTTGAGGTCGTAAGTTTGAAAGTATATCGATTTTGATGTCTTTGTTGTATATTAGAGAACATGCGATTAATATCATATCTGAATCTCTTGAAATTATACATATGTTGTCGTATGGGTTGTCATTGATGTCGTATAGGATTTTGAAGTCCGCCTCATCGTCTATGTAGTCATCATTGGTATGAATTGTAAAACTATATTTCTGTAAACTTTTATAACGATTGATAATATTACTGAGATACGTCTTGAAGGTAAGAACAATTTTTGATTTAGGAGACACTGGTTGCTTATCGTAATCTATGGATTCTTTTTTGTACTTGGTTCTTGCGATTTGGGTTTGTTTTTTAGGATTTATTGATAATGTATTACTGTTACCATCGAAAATTAGGTTTACAGTTGTTGTGACAGAGATTGTATCGAATAGATTTTTTATAAAGTTATCTATTTTGGTTTGTAGATCATAGTCATTTTTGCAGTTGTAGATTAGATAGTGTATTAGATAGTTACAATCCATATATATGTGATCATAGATACGCTTGATGTCTGTTGAAGCCTCAGACTTGATATGACTTAGAAAGTCTTTGATGCCCATTGTAACTCAGTATATATCCTTTGGTACGATAGTAATATGTAAATCAATTTTTATGAATGATATTATACCCGTTTCATTTAAAACAAGAGTGTTCAAGTGATATACTTAAATCTATCCTGCTCAAAATAATGAGTTAATTGCATCTTACGACATGACAACACTTAACCATTGACTGGTTGCTGTCTTTTTTTAGATCATAACTTCTACAATATCTTTTATTAAGCGCTTGCTTTTCTATATGTCTTGATGTTATGTTTATCATGTTTCGAACTGCGTTCTCATCACGGTTGATACATCCTAGTGTCTTACTTTCCGTTTTATACGTTAGAACTGGATATAACTTTCGTAATACTTGATTTTTATCGGGGAGATACAATTTCTTACTTTTCTCAGCAGCTGGTAAATAATTTAAGCATGACGTCCTAAACTCATCTATGCTATAGATTGTTCTACTCTTCGCTATCGATCTTTTCAATCCTATATTCGGTGTTGATATATATTTTATTGATGAATTTGATGATGCTGACCAATCGCCCATCACTATGATATTATCTTTTCCAAATTTTTGCTTAATTTTTCTATTTAGTTTAGCTACTGTTCTTTTCTGATTTATATACGAATACCATTTGTATTTCCTAAATTTGTCTCCGGATGTCTTATTCACATAATCTGATTTGTATATCTTAAATAATTCAACGTTGGCTTTGTTTTTGTTTTGGATATAATTTTTGAATTCGACTAACTTACACGTTTTAGAATTGAATTTGCTAAGTTCTTCTTCAATTTTTGTGATTCCTAATTTGTTTTTGTGATTCTTAATTAGCGTTTGATATTTCAATCTCTTGGTTCGTTGAACGTGTGTTTTATTGGTGTATCTAAATGTTTTCGTACCGTCCTTGCTTTTCATGTAAAATAATGTTCTACGACCGGGATCACAAACAACCCAATCATTTTTTTTAAGATCAGTAAGTTGTATGTCGGTAAGTTCAGTTAAGTATGGAAATTCTTCATGTGATTTTTTTTGTAGTTCTTTGCGAACTTTCAGTTTCTCGTCGGGTTGTAACTTATTATATTCATCCTTGGCTGTCTGTGCTTTATCAACAGCGTCAGTCTTGAGTTTCATCTTGTTTTCGATGTTCTTGATCTTCTGATTTGCTTTGTATAACGTAAGTTGTTCAGGAGTCATAGCTTTCTTTTTGAGTTGAACAGTTGCTCTACCGGCTACTATTTTATCTTGCTTAATTTCTTTAGATTTGATGTGATCTTTGTGAATGAGTTGAATAGAAACAGTTTTACAATCAGTAGATATTTTATGATCGAATTTATAAGTATTCTGTGTGAAGATAGGATTATCAAGATTGAAAAATGTATTCCATAAGGCATGTTTGTTACCTTTGATATTTTTGAGACACTCTTCTTTGGTTCCCTTGACAAGTAAATCGATGATAGCAGATGTATCTAATTTGATATATTTGACAATTGAACTAGTTCTCAATGGAAAGAACTGAAATGACTTGACTTTATGGTTGTTGTCATTAGTGTTGGATTTCTTAACTTTTTTTTTGATATTGTTTGATGGATTGATAAATTTGGCTTGCATTTGTCTTTGTTTTAACATGGTTCTCTTAAATCGTCTGTTGATTCTCCGTAAATATCCATTATCTTTGATCATGCTACTGACATTTATAAATGTTTTTGATTTGCATTTGGCTTTTGTTTCATTGAATGCTATAAAATTATTTTTAGTAGTTGAATTGACTTTTGTAACAGTGTTAATTTTCTTAGCTGGTGGGTTGACAATAGTTATATTTTCGATCTCAAGACACATAAAAATCATGCTCTTAATATAACCTTGTGGATTGATTTGAATGTCATCGTCAATTATTTTTGATGCGCGTGGTGGAATAAGTTTAGGTCTATTAGTTAAAATCCATTGATGATATTTCTTATCAGATTTTAATGTGTTGCACAATAAATCATCCTTGACAAGAGATAGTTCAGTGAACAGTTCTTTTTTTTTCTTGGTTTTGGTCTTACCTTCAAGCTTGACGGTAATTTCAATAATTTGGTTGCTGTATGAAGAGTTAACAAATTTCTTGACGTACTTGACAAAATTATTTTTGATGTTGTTTTCGATAGATGTGATCATTTCGGTGGCAGAGTATTGTAAAATTTTGGAGAGATTTTTAGAATTATTTTTGAGTTTGCATTCAAGTTTAGAATAGACGTCATCAAAGAATGTTTTGAATTCGTTATAGAGACGGAGATTATCATCTTTGGGTTTAGGTCCATTACTATCAATAGACAAGGCTTTGAAAGCCATAGAGATTAAATCATGATCAATGAGATCGATATTCTTGTTGTGATGATACTTATCTAAAATCCATAATCTAAGGAATTGATAAGCATGAATGACGAGTTGATTAGTACGATTAGCAGCGTCAAGTAATACATCAATATTAGATTTGTTTCGAATGATTGATGTTAATGAACACTTTGATGTTACGTAAATATCCGGAGGACGTTTCATGAGATTTTTATACTATTGTGTATTTTTTTTCTTTAAATCATTTTATTATTTACGTTTTATATATAATTTATTAAATGTAAATATACATACTAAGTATAACAAATTAGTATTATGGAATCTACAAAATGTGTATATGAAAATGGTCTCATTTTCAACTTAATGGGCTATAAACCTATAAAGTAATTCTTTCACAAATTTATTTTATCATTCATTATATATATTTTACATATCAATGGATTTGAAGAACAAATTATATTTTACAAATATTTTCATAATAGACTGGGATGATACATTATTTCCTACGACATGGGTTAATCAAAATTCTATTAATTTGAGTGATGAGGATTCTATTAAGGATTACAAATTATATTTCATTGAGTTAGATAGGACGGTAAGCACATTTTTAGAGAATCTTAGGAAAGTTGGACAGATATTTATAGTTACGAATGCAAATATCAAATGGATCAAAGCATGCATAGCGGTTCTTACTAGCACACGTAAGATAATCATGGAAGCCGATATTCGTATTGTGTCCGCGCGAGATATGTATTCGAGTACTAGTTCATCCCCAACTGAATGGAAAATTAAAACATTCAAAGATATCTTAAATAGCATAGTACTGAGAATATCAGATAAACTACAATGTAACATGTTCCTAAACATCATATCACTGGGAGATGCAAACTACGAATACGCAGCACTAATTAGCCTAGATGACTATTTTAAATCTAACATCAAAAATATAAACTACCTACTCAAAAGCATCAAGTTCATCGAAAAACCACGCTTTGATATCATCATCGATCAAATTATGACTGTCAAAAAAAATGCAGAACACATCATAAACAAAATTGGATACATCGATCTTAAATTCAAAGACTGACTAACTGAAAGCCTCCGATTTATGATGTTTAACATAGATCTCAAATTCAAAGACTGACTAACTGAAAGCCTCCGACTTATGATGTTTAACATAGATTTCAAATTCAAAGACTGACTCACCAAAAAATTGAAAATAATAACATAAGTAACATAAATCATAATACCATACAATGGATACCATCGAAAAATATTATAACCACGATAAAACAGAACTTATATTTGAAGACAACTACAATCAAGATATTTCATACATCACATTTCCTGATACATTGCAAAAAATTATATTTGGACATACGTTCAATCAACCAATCGAACATATAATATTTCCGGACAACTTACAAAAAATACAATTTGGAAGCTTATTCAATCATCCAATAGAAAATATAAAATTTCCTAAAAATTTACAAGAAATATATTTTGGACATAATTTTAATAAACCAATTGAAAACATTAAATTTCCTGAGATGCTACAAAAGATTTATTTTGGACCATGTTTTAATCAACCAATTGAAAACATTAAATTTTCAGACAGCTTACACACGATAGACCTAGGATGTAATTTTAATAAACCAATTGAAAACATTAAATTTCCTGAAATGCTACAATGGATTTATTTTGGATTGTGTTTTAATCAACCAATTGAAAACATTAAATTTCCAGATAGTTTACACACGATAGACCTAGGACGCGATTTTAATAAATCAATCGAAAACATAAAATTTCCAAATAGTCTAGAATCAATGATACTGAGCACAAATTTTAATCAACCATTATATAATCTAGAATCAATGATACTGAGCACAAATTTTAATCAACCATTATATAATCTTCCGCACCATATTGATGATCTATATATTCATAACATGAATTATTTCTATGAAATTCCGAAACTTATCAAAAATATATGGTACGTGTATCACGATAGAGATAAGCACACAATAAATAATTTGCCTAATAGAATCACTGCAATCATGGTTTATAATATCGATACAGATAACAACAGTAAAATTTTAACTAATCTACATAACTCAATCAAAATAATTAAATTACGTTCAAAACAATATCTTGAAAAAATAACAAAGATTCCATACGGCTGCATAATTATCGATTCCGATGGTAATAAACTAGAATTAGCATGTTGATTTTAAATATTTCTCTATCTATCATTAAAAATTGAAAAAATAACAAAGATTCCATACGGCTGCATAATTATCGATTCCTATGGTAATGAACTAGAATTAGCATGTTGATTATAAATATTTCTCTATCTATCACTAAAAATTGAAAATATGACTTTCTAAACATAACTTACTATATATATCACAACACTAACTAACTAACTAACTAATGACTCTAAATCATCCATGGTTCATATATCCTCAAGAACCCCTTAGTGAATATGTAAGCTACAATATATATAGATCAGAAATTACTAGACTATATGATTACATTCGTACTTTAGATATAAATTCTGGCGACACAACTCTAACAAATTTCGTATTAGGAACGCCAATGGAAGCCGCAATACACGCCAAGGAAACAACTTGCAAATTTCAATGGCAGCAGTTATATCCGTCTCACATCAACGAATTTATATTTCATCACCTAAATTCTGATAAACCCACATACATAAACCTAATAATCATAAGTCCTGACGAATTATTTATGGACAAGAATTACAAAGAACCATTATTTCTATCCCACACTGATTATGAATTTACAAAGATCCGCAATCGTGAATATATTTCTAAGTTTGATAACGTAACGATTAACGTAAATATATTTACTTGCCCCTTCCCGCACTTAGACATCAGAGAAGACATCTATGCATCATATGATAGGATCTTAGAGAAAAATAATATTTTAGACATAGAAACATTTAAACCATCCAACGACGATAACACATTTGTAAACGAATTTTATGAAGCATTTGAAAGAATCGCTATTAGCACAAGCACAAATCCAAACCACATTATTATCGTTAATTCATATGTAGCATTCAGAAATATATCCGGACTTGGCGGCTATGCATTATTTCCTAAACTACTTGAGATCGCTAATAAGTATAAAATAATCTGTACTGAATGGAATATGATAGATTCTATGTTCACATCTAAGATCATATCATCAATCGAATTTAACGACATAGACTGTATCAATAATTATCTAACGTATTTGGATGCTGATTACTGTTGTTTTATTATCTCTGAATATAAGAAAATCGAAACTAATACTGACATAAATAATTATTATTGTCCTATTGAGAAACCCAGAACATGTCTCACACTAAAATTTCCATTATCGCTAGAACTCGTTGAAATCGAATACATGTAGAATTATTTATATATCATAAAATATCACGAAAATAATTCATCTAACATGCATGCTGATCATTACGACACATGATTTTCATCAACTTAGCGCAAAATTACTTAAAAGAATAATGTTATATGTAACTGACGCATAATTATTACAGAAATGAATAAGTCACTGTTCACTACATACAACACAACGATTATTTTATACCATAATATAAATGGACAATATACACAAACTCAAAGATAACTCAATATCCTACATAAAAAATCTATACAACATAATACAAAACAATAACACATTCGATATCATAAAACTATATGCAACAATAATATTCTACAAAGTGATGCCGTTCATAATATCAATGTCCCTCCTCGGTTACGACAACTCATACATAAACTACATTCGATACCTAATCACGGGATATCTAGCATTTAATTTACTAATCACAGACTCAATCCTAAGACAATCTATAAAAATACGAATGAATATATCTCCTCCAGAAAATCATAAATGCAACAAATGTTCATCTGATATTGTATGGAATCTCCAAGACATAATCTCAAGTCTACTTTTTATGTTCATAGGACAATTCGCATTCAAATATAACATCTATCTCGACATATATTGGAGAAGCTACATTCACACTCTCCCAATCTACAAAAAAAACAACCTATGTATCCCAAAAACAATGCAATTTCAATATATCGGAATACCATTCGGCATCGCAAATTATCTAATCGAATTCATCCTAAGCCTAATCTTTCCATTCGAATATCTTATAATAATCATGTTCTTCATCACATTCGTAATCGACACATTAATATATAACTCAAACCTCAAAAACTATCACGACAATAATTTTACTAGCATCTTCATAATCATCACATGGAAGATCTCACAATTCATAACGCTGGGATATATCGAACTCAAAAAGAGAAGCTACGTCCACAAAAACAAAGACATCATCACAGAACTTATCAACACACTCCAACACCTTCGATCTAACTCATACTACAGAATATTCCTATGGAAAGAATTCAGTTCACTAGAAAATCTCATATCATTCGGCAAAACATCAGTATTCTACAGAGAACATATTCTATCATTCTATGAATCTCTCCTATCGGCTATGTATTACTTAGAACACAATACCACCATCAAAATTGCTAGAAAAACAAAGTTGCTACACATCACCACCATGTTAAAGCCATTCATGTCATCGCAAAACAAATTCTATATCAGATTATTCGAATCGCGAAAAATAATAGAACCCTTCCTAAAACAAATCCTACACGATCTCGAAGATTCCATCAAGAATACCAAAAGCGAACCCATCTACGAAGATCTCTACAACTGCAAAAAAAAAATAGAAATCGACACCACAAAAATCATCGACTCATATTATTGATATTATGTTATTTGGATTATGTTGCGGGATACTCAAGGCCGTATGGCCAAGTTGCTTTTAGTTATGTTATTTGGATTATGTTGTGGGATACTCAAGGCCGTATGGCCAAGTTGCTTTTAGTTATGTTATTTGGATTATGTTGCGGGATACCGTAAAGTATCTAATTTAGTACCATGGTACTGAACATAAATCATGAATTCAAACTTGTAAGCTTAACTACTTTATTATTTGTCATTATTGTAAATCCCATGAAACTAAATTAGATACTTTATGGTACTCAAGGCCGTATGGCCAAGTTGCTTTTAGTTATGTTATTTGGATTATGTTGCGGGATACTCAAGGCCGTATGGCCAAGTTGCTTTTAGTTATGTTATTTGGATTATGTTGCGGGATACTTAAGGCCGTATGGCCAAGTTGCTTTTAGTTATGTTATTTGGATTATGTTGCAGGATACTCAAGGCCGTATGGCCAAGTTGCTTTTAGTTATGTTATTTGGATTATGTTGCAGGATACTCAAGGCCGTATGGCCAAGTTGCTTTTAGTTATGTTATTTGGATTATGTTATTTGGATTATGTTATTTGGATTATGTTGCAGGATACTCAAGGCCGTATGGCCAAGTTGCTTTTAGTTATGTTGCGGAAGACTCAATGCCGTATAGTCAAATTTTTAATAATTATTGTTTGAGTACGTTGAAACTGTTAGAACACAAATCAAGCAACTTGGCCATACGGCCTTGAGTATCCCGCAACATAATCTAAGCAACATCACCCAAAGCAACTTGGCCATACGGCCTTGAGTATCCCGCAACATAATCTAAGCAACATCATCCAAAGCAACATCACTCAAAACAACATCACCCAAAGCAACTTGGCCATACGGCCTTGAGTATCCCACAACATAATCTAAGCAACATAATCTAAGCAACATAATTCAATACTCCATAAAATAATGTCATATAGCATAAAATATTGATTTATTTAGTCTTAAAGATAATATATATAATATAATATAGTATAAAATATCGTTATATGGAAGACGCGAACCCTTTAGAAACAATGGCTACAACAGCCCTAACTACATCTCCAAGTCCAACAAAATTAACCGACGATATCATCAAAACCAAGAAATTCACGGCTAACAAATGGTCATTCATCGAAAAGCCGCTAACGCCAGCTGAAAAACAACGTAACCAAATAATATGTGATCTTGGCGAGAAAAGTATAACAACACAACTAAACAACACTAACCTAATAACCATTGGAGAATACAACTATTTAAAAATACGAAATGACATCTCAAAACATATCAAACTAGATCCCATCGAACAATCCACAACCAAAAAACAGAAACTTAACAAGAAAACCCAAATGATCCTAGACAACTGTCAACATACTCTCAAATCAAAAGTAGACATTCTCATCAACATCCTTAAAAATAATCCCCATGAAAAAATATATACAGATCTTCTAGCAAATTTTAATTTCATCGAAATGAGAGTCATCATTCTCCTAAAAATCATCGAAAATTTTACTGAAACCAAATCTACAAGTTCAATTAAAAGTAAGATACCTCAACGACTACAAAAAATTCAAGAAGATCCAAAAATAATTGCCGAAAAAGAAGAAGTACTCTTGGCCGCCAAAAAAACATTATACACTCTACGCAAAATACTCGACAACACTAACACTAACAACACTAACACTAACAATAATTTCTTCAATAAAATATGCAATGTCCCGGGAATAGAAATCAATCTGCCAAATCAACTAATTATCGATCTCGAAGCCAAAATCAAAAATCTGTCATCTGAATGCGGCATAAAATTATACGACATAGCAAACAAACGACCAAATCTAATCTTCGACACAAAATACGATATAACAATTCCTCAAATGAGTCTAAAACCATATGACTCCCAAATTCAATTAATGAACTGCATCACTGAAAACATCGCCAATGGATTTCTCATCTTATATAAAACTCTACCTGGCCTAGGCAAGACATCGATGATACTATGCATATGTAAATTCATCAAAATGAAATGTTTCAAAAACGTCAAAGTAATATTCTGTTGTTCAGACATTCTAGAATCTGTACGTATTCAAGTCCTACGAACCATGTTCAATTTTGGAATTCGATTTGGCGTAGCATCAACAGCAAAAACAACCTACAAAATCATAAACAGTTGGAACTGTCCCACAGACGACGATCGCGAATTAATCGTTAGCGACTACGTCTCCACAGCCCAAATCCTAAAAGAAAACCAAAACCAAAATAAAAACATAGAATACTTACTATTCTTCGACGAACCAACTGTTCACACAGACAACATGAAACATAAATCAACTCTTGAATATCTATCAAAAATATTATACTATGCACCAAAGCACACAATTCTATCATCAGCAACGCTCCCTCAATCCCATGAAATACAAAACATAATAGATAACTATAAATCCAAGTACCCAAACGGACAAATTCAAGAGATAAGTTCAAACAAGACTCTCACCGGATGCATCATCAAAGACTTTAACAACACTGTAATCTCTCCACACTCCTACTGCACCTCCACCAACGAACTCCAAGAACTAATCAAAAAAATTAAGAAATTTCCACTACTCGGCAAGTTCTACACACTCCCGTTTCTCATGAACCTAAACGAATTCCTCAAAAAATTCAACAAAAATATCGATCTTGAATCCATCGAATCATTCGATCAAGAAAACATCCTAGAAAATATACTACTACTACTCGAAAAAGTATGTGAATTCACCAACAACTCAGACTTTCAAGAATTCATAAACATCAAAATAAAAGACATCTCAGAAAGCGGCCTCGACTCCACTCTAATCAACGATATCCACTACAACAAAGTTCTACCAGAAAGATTTATAACATCTCACGCCTTCAAATACATTGGATGTTGTCTAATCGCAACCGAAAATCCCTTAGACTACGTTCGCACTCACATGTATCCCATCATCACCAAACTCAAAGAAAAGGTTAACATCCACAACATCAACAACAGCTACGAAAAATATAAACGTGATATCAGAAAATTCGAAGAACAAATCGAAATCATAAACCAAAAATATAAACAAGATTCCATAATCGATGAAGAACTTGAAAAAATTATGCATAAAAAACCAGTCTTCAAATTTCCATCCATCTTCGAAATTAACACTCAAGCCCACATCGAAACCTTTGCAAAGTACGTCAAAACCTACGATCCCAGTATCCTCAAAAATCAAGTCATCTTCGACAAAATTGACATAACAGATTTTAACATCGACGAAGAACTTAAATTTCTACTCTACATGGGTGTTGGCATCTACTCCAAAAACTTAGATCCCGACTACTGTAACCAAGTCCTCGAAATGCTATCAGACAGAGAACTCGCATACATAATCGCAGATGAATCCTTCTGTTACGGCGCTAACTATAAAATATCAAATGTAATCATCAATGATGACATAGGAGATATCCACAGCATCAACACAATCCTACAACTCATAGGCCGTACAAGCCGCGTTGGCAATACATGGTCCGGAAAAGTATATCTAGACACCAACACATGCTCACGCATTATCCAATTCTTCACAAACCCAAACGACAACTCCAACGAAGGCAAAAACATATCTAACGCATTCGAATCCATCAAAGAACTCATCCAACAAGAAGACGCCCAACAACAAGAACTAGAACGCAAAGAATCTGAATTTAAAATAAGACAAGAACTAATCAAACAACAAGATACTGAAAAACAACATGAACAACTTATAGCTCTAATAACCGCCGAAAAAGATACATGGATGGAAGCACGCCGTACACGATACACAGAAGAAACTACAATCACAGATTCATCCTACCATCCAAGCGCAAGCACGCACTATAAACCGAGTACCAAATTACGTTCAATAGAAGAACAACATGCTCAAAACTCAATTCCCATAGCAACCAATGATGACTGGATTAATCTCAGAGGTATCCACATAGACACGAACACAGACAAGGACACAAACACAGACAAGAACAAAAACACAGCATACACGCCGGGACTCCTTCGAAAAAATACCACCAATGAAAAATATGTCAAAGTCACAAAGGACTCAAGCACATATCAAGTCACTAACACAGAGATTTCAACCCACGTAACCCAAACAGCAAACCAAGTCAAAATAACGCACGTCACGCAAGCAGTCAGAATAACACAAACCACCTACATCAAACCTCAAATCACAGAATATTCAAAACCCACAAAAATTACCATCGCACCTATATCACCACCATCATCAGTAGGCCTATACAAAATTTCATACAGAAAAAATTGATAATAAACACATATAATAACAAAAATATATATTAATCCATATGACAAACCACACCAAATACACAACAAATCCAATTGACACAATATATGTCTACACAAGGGTAAGTACGAAAGCACAACACGACAAACATTCATTCAAAAATCAAATATTTAGCTGTCAACAATATCTAAATGAATGTTATCCAAATCATCAAAACGTATCTCTAAAATACAGTGACATAGGAAGCAACTACAATGATAAAAACATTCTCTATGGTTTAAATGAATTAATCAAGAAGTTACCAAACAATTCTCTAATTATTGTATCTGACATTAGTCGATTAGGAAGAAATTATAAACATACTCAACGAATTTTCAAAAAAGTTCAACGAACAAACTCATTCATAATGTCAGTTCACGGAAATATATGTTATGGTATTAATGAACGTATGGATAAGGAATTTCGCAACATCGCTAAAATCTCCAAAAAAGACTCTGATCTAAAAGCCTATTACGCCAAAGCCACCCATAACCGCATCAAAGCCGCCGGCGGATATCCAGGAGGACGAACACCATATGGATATAAAACCATCAGAGACAACGACAACATACCATTCTTACATGAAAATAATCAAGAACGAACCATCATCAACAAAATGATAGAATATGAAATCAACGAATATACACATAAAGAAATAGCAGATGCATTAAACGCCAACTCCATTCTAAATCGTAAAAATCTGTGGACTCAAAAATCCGTCAAGAATATCCTTGACAGAGAAAACCAAAAATATAAACCAATACACATATCATCATACAACACAAGACAATATGCACTCAATACAGAATATCCATTCAATTCAAATACAGATATCACAACAACACGCCCATTCAAACGACGCCATTCAATTAGCAGCACATAATAAAAAATTGAAAAATATACATAATATATAATAATAACAATATAATAACAACAATGACAGCACTATCAAACAACAAAATCTTAATCTCCATTGAAGGAAACATTGGCGTAGGCAAGTCAACATTTGCTAGCATGATCAAGGGACACATAGATAACTCTGAAATAATATGTGAACCAATAGATATTTGGAAGAATATGAAAGATACTGATGGCGAAAACATACTCCAAAAATTTTACAAAGACATTCCTAGATGGGCATACTCATTTCAAAATCTTGCATGCATTTCCCGTATGATTAAAATCGAAGACACAATACGAAACACAGATGCTAAATATATATTCCTAGATCGTTCCCTAGGAACCGACAAGAACGTATTCGAAAAAATGTTATATGACACCAAAAAGATATCTGAAATCGAACATCAAATGTACAATATGTGGTGTGACTTTTACAGCAAATACATTCGTACTGACTCTGAAAATATCATTATCTACCTAAAATGTTCACCAATGACAGCATATAACCGTATCCAAAAACGCGGACGTGACGAAGAGAAAACCATTGAACTAGCATATCTCACAGACTTAAACACATATCACGATGCATGGCTCCTCCAAAACAAATCCAACCAAAAAATAATAACAATCGACTGCGACCGCGAATTCGAAAATGATCCTGAATACCAATACGAAATAATCAACAAAATACTCACAGAAATATCTTAACAGTATTATTTTATGGGTACGAACACTGCGAACACTGCGGACAATGCGCCGGCCCCCATCCGGGCGCACGGTAACTTAAGAATTTGTCAATATCAGTATTATTATTCAATATTATTATTATTCAGTATTATTATTCAGTATTATTATTATTCAGTATTATTATTCAGTATTATTATTCAGTATTATTATTCAGTATTATTATTATTCAGTATTATTATTCAGTATTATTATTATTCAGTATTATTATTCAGTATTATTATTATTCAATATTATTATTATTCAGTATTATTATTCAGTATTATTATTCAGTATTATTATTCAGTATTATTATTCAGTATTATTATTATTCAGTATTATTATTATTCAGTATTATTATTATTCAGTATTATTATTATTCAGTATTATTATTCAGTATTATTATTTTACATCACAAAAAAATTGAAAGATATGACTATTTATATCTCTTGGTATTACTATTATTATTATTATTACTATCATCACTACACGATGGATCTTGAGGAGGCTGAGTACAATATTATTTATGACAAGGTGATTGATTTCAGAGACACATATTCAATATCAGATGATGACTGGGTACCATGTGACGAAAGCGATGTCAAGGAAGGTGATGTAATCTTCATCCAATATACGCCCATATCACAATTAAATCTATATGTTCATCTTCCTGAATGCGGGACTGTAACGAACATCGGAACATATACATACCATTCTCCAACTGACGACTCAATCAAAGAAGATATTAACATAACAATAACCAATCACATAGGCAAAAGTATATCCCTAAACAAAGATTATTTCTCAATATATTCCCGGGGATATTGGACTACGATTCTAAAATACGTTCGTCATTAAGTAACTTAAAAAATTGATTTATATATTCATTATCAATGATACAATAATAAAATATGTTCCAAGTAATTATTCTATTCATATTGGGTTTCATATATGGTACATTCACGATAATTGTGGCCCATGAAATATATTCTCACATCACATTCAGTTTCATATACATCGTAAACGCCATCCTTGATAAAAACATTTCAAATAAACTAACCCAAACATCAAACGTCACACAATTATATTTATTAACATATGGATTATTAATGATTGTTCGTTCAATAATCATGTTATACATCTACAGAAGAAACACTAACATGAAAAGAATTGTTGAAAAATATCTTAGTGACATTTTTAGCATAAAAATAAATACAGAATACAATTCGCGCACAGAATATATAATCAGCAACTCAATATGTTTTATCATACATATAACAGCCTACAACATGAGCACATATAATTGTAATCCATGTTTGTATTTGTCTTACATACATATTTTATGGTTATATATATATATCTTAAGTGAATACAATGATAGACTAAAACATTTATTAAGCAGTGTCACAAAACAAGATCACTTATTACATCACAAACATATCACATATAAATCATCGCATTGTTTCACGTGTTATTACGGCGCTCTAATCTATTACAAATTTTTAGATTCAATCAATAATTTCTGTTATACAAATAGCTACGTTGGACATATCCATAAATATTTTGGTACAGAAATAATATTATTATCAAGAGGATTCTACAATACAGATAAAACCATCATGACATTCCCAACACATTTTGATAGTCCCTTAGATAACATTATATTTCCATTACAACTCAAATCAATAATATTTGGAAATAGATTCAACAAACCCATAAATAAAATCAGTACACTATATAATTTAGAAAGTATAACTATTGGACGTTATTTCAAACAAACGTTTGATGACGTAATGCACCTTTCTAAATTACGAACAATTCATTACAAATACAATACAATATGTGAAACACGTTACGTAGCTGGCATGTGTAGGATATTCTGTTCTGGTTCTCAAATATTCGATACGAATTTTAAAATCATAAAATTTCCAAAATCAGTTAGACATATTATTTTTGATGGATCCCTGCACGCATCAATTGACAACTTACCTAATCACATTGAAGAATTGTCATTTCAACACATACGCAATAATATTTCAAATTTGCCAGCATCCATAACAAGAATCAATATGCTCAACAAGGATACGGAATCAAATAAAATCACAAAGGTACCATATGGATGTGTATTCTATGATTATCTTGGCGAACAGATATCTACAAAAAATTGATTTTTTATAATGTGTACAAGCATAATAAATACAATAATAATGAACATTAGATTCTTTTATGAAGATACAACACTTGATGCTATTTATCGATTAGTTGGTGTTATTTATCCAATCGTGTATCTACTTTTAGGAACATGTATATGAACGCTAATTTTACGCAGTGCATCTTGGTTAGACAAAAGAATTCTTTATAATTATTCGTATCCTAATCATTCATATTATGTGATGCGTGTAACATTTTTGCGGGTGATGAGAGATAATTCAGTCCCTGGGATATATACTTATGAAATAAAATTAAATTTTAGCATAATGACATTCCCTAGTTCAGTAAAACATATTACTTTCGATGGCGCGCTAACGTCAAATATAGACAATTTACCAAGTACAGTCGAAGAGCTATCATTCAATGAAATTCATACAGATATTACTAACTTACCTATATCGATAAAAAAAATTCATATGATAAATAACCGGCATACGCTTGATACATCTGATCGAATAAGTAGGATACCATTCGGATGTGTTATTATCAAAAATTGAAAATATAATATAGCATAAAATATTATTATAATACAAAATGTCTGGAAAAGTATATGTAGCAAGCATGAATATGAGAGGGTGTTGGGCAGTTCCTCCAAACCAAGACATAATAAAATTGAACGTAACATCAGCGCAATCTAAGTCAAGCAAGAATAGACGTGATTTCAGTCCAATGACTATGATTAAGGACAGTTACAAAGGTTTTTTGAATTTTGAAAGTTATTGGCAATCTGGAAAAGTATATGACAGGATTGATCATAAACTAACAAAAGAATGGTGGAGATTGTTAACAGAACCCAAACGTCGCTATCCTAACTCCAAAAATAATAAAATCCTATATGCACAATTTGATGATTATCCTAATGAACATATGGATTACCTAGCATCTAGAAAGAAAATCTATGTTCCGGAATATTTTGATCTAATGAAGAATACTGAAATGGCACAGTTCTATAAAAAATTAGTTGAGCAAGGCACTGACGTAATTGTATATGATTTTGATGGCCCAAGATGCGAAGATGGATCTGTAACTTACATGGAAGCTAACGTCAAAAACCTAAAAACAAAATTAAATGATTTATCAAACCCGTTCGGACATGGTTATATAGTTGCGGGATGGTTGAAAGGTATATATCCGTCCCAATACATTTAACAAAAAATTGATTTTATATTCATCTCACAAATAACATCATCAATAATAACTTATAGCCAACCATTCGTCATGAGCTACATTTCTAACATTTGTTACGTAAGCACTGAATCAGTAACAAGATGCATGTATAACACTGTCTATAATATCATCATTATATTCGTAGTAGCGGCACTCATATTCACGTTACACAATTTTCATCTTCTATCGTGTCTCACATTTATAGTAAGAAAAGTTTAAAACTATAGTATTAGGCTGCTATACCAATTTTCTAAAACGAACATAATATAATATTATTAGACAAGTAACCTTTTAATTTTAATTAGTATGTGATAACACTTATATATATTAATAGTTATCATATATCCTTTTATAAAATCGTACATTCGATTAATTAAATAGATTATTATCATATGCATAGTTGTCTATACTATCAAAAAATTGAAAAAATATTTGATTCACGCGTTATCAGTAAGAATCATTATAATTAACCATCATACCATGCCTAAACGTCGTAAATTTAAGAAAAGAAAGGACATCGACGTTGCTAAACTTACTGGATTCGATTTTATTAAGACCAACAAAGATAATATTATAAACGTCATCATTAACAAAGCTCATCTTATCACCATCAATGAATTTGTTGCTAGAGTTAATAAAATTGTTATCAATGCTTATCAGTACATCAAATTATATCTTATACATTTGTTTGATAACAACAAAACATTCCCTAAACTTGATGAAGCGTTCATTGGCGATGTTTTTAGAATTTTGAGTAGCAAACAACTTTCTGTTAAGACATCTTTGAAACTTAAGGATTTAATTTCGTTCTATGATGACTATTTCGCACCTCTGATTGATAAAAATGATATTCAATCTTATAAATACATGCGTTATACTTTACAATATGAGGCTATTGATATGAAAAAAAATATTTATGTTAACATTCAAGAACATTTTATCGAACATCTTAACTATTATATTTATATCATGCTTGATGTTAAAACCAAACGAAATAAAATCACATCTGACAACAAAGATAAAGAAATTCGAAAAGTATTACATACAGAACTTACACATGATATCAACAATGTTTTAACAGACCTTACCAATTTTGAAGAACCAATTTCCAAACCTGAATATCATAAGTTCATCAAAAACGAACGCAAAAATATATATGGAAATAAAACACAATTTACTGGAGACACAGTATTTTATGAAATCAAATGTGATGATAAACAACATGATTATCTTAGACCTCTGTTTTACATTCATCGAAAACTTGAAGAAAAATATAATGAAATTCATGAACAAAATAAATTTATTGAAGAAACCAATCTTATCATTAAAGAATATAATGATATTGCATTTTCTCAAATTATGAAAGATAACAATGAACTTATTGAAATCATCGAATACAAAAGCAAATTTATTGATACATTTAAAGAATGTGCCAAAGCGTTGAATAATAGCTGGACAAATACTAGAAAAGTTCAAAATACAAATTTCATGAATCTAAGAAACAAGAATTCTAAATTATTTGATGTTATAAAAATAAACAAAGCGACTATTAAAACTAATTTAGAAATTATTAAATTTAACAAACAATTTGGTGAAACTATAGACGATAGACTTGTTGATATGATTGTAAAATGTCAAAAACAAAATTATAACATGATGCAAACTATCAGACATGATAGAAATATCGTTAAAATGACTAATTTGACGATATCACAAGATAATACAGAAATTAATTATCATACTAAAAATAATAAACGTACCATGAAGAAATATGAAAAATTAAATTTCGAAAATAAATTAATAATTCATAATTTGAAGACACGTGAAGCATTAAAAACATTTCCCAAGATTAAGCAAATTAAATTATTTAATGTTGTTCCATTAAGAACCAGTATAATTAGTAAACACATAACGATAGATACTCAAGGTTTGATTTGGATGTTTTATTCAGGAGATCATGTAGTCGAATATATTGAAGATTGCAAAGATGACAAAGATGAGACACTTAAATTATGGGGAGAAATATTTAATCTTGACAAGAAAGTATTTAAGAACAAGAAACAAAATAAAAAAATTGTATATCAATTTCATCATATGATAAGAACAGATGGTGTATCAATTAGTGTGTTATTTGAAAGATTAAATCCAGATGGCTCAGTTCATAAGCAAGAAAAATCTAAGATTTATGGAATAGTAGCTCATACTCCGTACATTGAAAAAACATTGATAACAACTGATTTAAAAACCAGAAAAATAGTATGCATAGATCCTAATATGCAAGATATAATATATTGTGGCTCTAAGAATAAAAATAACAAATTAGAAACGTTCAGATATACTCAAAATCAGAGACGTTTAGAAATAGGAACAAAAAAATATAGTAAGATCATGGATGAAATCAATAAGAAACCGACAATAGTTAGCAAAACATTAACTAATGAAACCATAAAAAGTACAGTGAAAGAAATAGAAACCGAACTAAGTAAATTTAATAGCAGAACAACAAATATGACAGAATTTAAAAAATATATAAAAGCTAAGAACATAGCAAACAGTAAATTATTTTCTCATTATAGTCAAACGCTATTCAGAAAATTTAAGTTAAACAGATTTATAAATACTCAAAAATCAGAAGCAAAGCTAGTATCAAAATTTGGAAATAAATTTGGGAAACCAAACGTAAAATCGATAATAAAAAAAGTAGATACATCGCCGATAATAGTGATGGGTGACTATGACAACGGAACTAATAATTTGAAAGGATGTGAACCAGTGATATGTAAAAAAATTAGAAGAATCTTGAAAAATGCAGGCTATGAGGTATATATGATAAACGAGTTTAGAACGTCAGTGATATGCAATAGATGTCATGAGAAATTAGATAAGTTTCTAAAAAGAAAGTCAAGTAAACCAAATAGCCGAATGGAAGAAATATTAGTGCATGGATTGTTACGTCACACAGACGAGAAGCCGGAAGGAGAACAAGAAGCACCGATATGTAAAATAATCCATAACAGAGACAAGAATGCGGTTCAAAATATGATATACATAGTGAAAGAAATAATGAGAACCGGAATACGACCCGCTCCCTTTAGAAGAGATAATACATAAATTCATGCATCAATTTGACTTAGGTTAAAATCCATGGGATGCATATCCACATTGTGTAGTAAATACAAGATAAGTTATAAAATGATCTTATGGATCGCACTATAATTTTAAACTTTGTTTACTATATAAAAAATAATCTTATAGCCATAAATATATTGTTAGTATTCGGTACCATAGTTGTATTGAAAAGAAATACTATATTGAAATTATAAAAATATTTATTTTAGTTAGTCAGTCAGTCAGTTACATTTGCTAAGTGTAGTTTGATTCCAATCTCATCGAATTTCTTTTCATAGAATATTTTTTCGTCAGAGTACTTGATTAAGCCACACTTTGTGATTGAATGAATTATCTTTTGGGCATCTTCTGATTCTAGATTGTATTTCGGTTCTTCGCTATAGTAGACGTTAATGTCATCCCAAGGGTGTAAGCCGGCTAATTTCCTAGATCTCTGAATCCTAGTTGCTGTGAGTCTGTAATAATATAATTTGTCTATCTCTTCATCATAATATTTATCTACTATGATCGTAATTTTGTTAAGTCCAAATGAGAATTCTTTATATATGTTATTATCGTTGATAGTATCTGACTTGATGGATATGTTATTGTTGTAATCGAATAATATTGAATTTATTTCGAAGCCGTTATAAGTTTTTGAATCAATGATTGTTTTTAGTTCGGTAGAGTTCATGGTAGTTAATTCGTTGTATGTGTTGGTGATTGCTTTGCCGTATGTCTTGAAGAATAAACTTTTGACGGGCTTGATGATAGTTTCAACGGTAAGATCAGAATATTTTAAAAGTTTGATATCTAGTACATTGCATTCTTGAGAAATTATGGATAAGTAATCTTTGTATCTTGGTGAATAATTGTCTTCGAACGTATCTTCTAGAACGATACTTAAATTTCTAATTGGTTTTTTAAGATTAATGTTTATAGATCCGCGTATTTGATGAGTGACGTTGATGACGTTGTATATGATATCAAAGTCTGTAGCATGTTGAATCTTGGATTTAGGGATTGTAATGTAATCCGGTAGCGTATTGATTAAGTGAATACTGATTAGAACCACCATCTCATATAAAATAATTTAAGGATTCGTTATATACATAAATATATTCAA
>Ga0207027_1024_pt1 | contig 38052 bp, 36 predicted proteins | sample Alteio_BWMinCont_43_FD_153280 | JGI IMG/M metagenome (GOLD analysis project Ga0207027, IMG submission 153280) | Enriched cells from forest soil in Barre Woods Harvard Forest LTER site, Petersham, Massachusetts, United States -... | ecosystem: Environmental > Terrestrial > Soil > Temperate forest >... | reverse complement strand
AATCTTTTTCATTTAGATAAATGGGTAAGCGTTCGCTGATGGTTCCGAATAGATCCATTATCAAACCATCATCTACTTTGTAATTGATCTTACTGATGTATGGTGTAAGGTCATTTTGAACACGTGCCGCAAAATCATCCGCGTAAGCAACCAGACTATCCGGTTGTTGAGCTGTGGTATCTTTTAGCGATACTGTTACAACAAGCTTTTCGATGAATTTAGAATTCTGAAATATTTCATTCAGCTTTTCCGTCTTTTTATCTTTTGGTAATATTTTAGAAATATCTTCTTCAAATTTTACCTGCAAGGCAAAATAGGTTAAGAACAAAAAACTTAGACCGAAAGTGATAAAAAAAACTAACCGGTGCTTTGCAAAATAATTATATATCCTTACCAGAACTTTTTCCATGTTATTATACTTATCCTGCAGGGATAGATTTTCTTTTTAATAATTTAAGTAACGTAAAAGTTAGCAACCCGAATACAACACCTGCAACAACAGCTAATGTAACGCTGCCATAAAGATATTGCGTAAAATTATTTCTAATCGATCTCAACGAGATCATTTTACTGTATTCTATAGTAGATGATCCATTATTAAACCAATACCCGCCGACTTTATAGCTTAAATAGATAATCAAAGGGATCATAGGAGGAACACTAATATTTGCGGCAATAATAACCAATGCTTTATTTAACCGAAATAATATTGCTAAAAAAATGGCGGCTATCAATTGAAATCCCCAAATAGGAATTATCCCCATAAAAACGCCAAATGAAACTGAAAATGCTTTAAGCAGATCTGACTCATTAGGATCAAATAACTGTTCTTTAATGAGGTGTAGACTTTTTTTTTATCAAACAATACCCTAAGGAGATTGCGTGGTTTTATATATAAAAAAGTAATGATCACTAATATCGTATTCAATATACTGATCCTGGTAAAATCTTTAAAGGGCCTGAAATGCGATATCCTTATTTCTTTTGGTGCATAGTAAACAGTAACAGGAATTGTTTCAATATTAACGCCTTTCCATACAGCACGTACCAATACTTCTATTTCAAATTCATATTTCTTTGTAAAGAAATGTATGTCTTTCAGCAATTCTAAAGGATATACTCTAAAGCCTGATTGTGTATCGGGAGAAGTAATTCCAGTTTCAACCTTGAACCAAAAATTAGAAAATTTATTGCCAAAACTACTTTTACCGGGAACTGTTGCCTGATCCATATTTCTTGAACCGATTATAATAGCATCCTGAACCGATTCTAATTTATCGATAAATGCAGGAAGGTCTTTTGCAAAATGTTGTCCGTCAGAATCAATCGTAATAGCGAATTTGTAATTATGTTCTACTGCATAAATAAAGGCTTTGCGAAGTGCCCAGCCTTTACCAACATTTGTTTGGTAGCTAATTAATTGTACTTCTGAAAATGACTTTACAATAGCTTCTGTATCATCCGTAGAGCCATCATTTACAACAATGATATTATTTGAATATTGTGATACATCAGTAATTACACCGGCAAGCGTAACTGAATTATTATAAGTAGGTATAATAACACAAGCCTGCAACTCATCAAACTTTGCGCGGATATTTTCCAAATTATTCATTTATTAATTACTGAGTTACTACTGATAGAACAGTCTTAAAACGCTGCAAAAATAAGGGTTATAAAAGTATTGTCATAACCGGATTTTAAAATGTAATAGACAAAAAAATCCCCGGCTTTTAGCCGAGGATTTTACATTATTTTATTAGATATTAAAATACCAAGTATTATCTACCAGCAGCACCGAAATCAAATAGAGCTTTAGCTTCTGCATCAGTTAATGCTGCATTATAAATTCTAACTTCATCAAGTGAGCAAGTCATACCATGAGCTGCCCAAGGACGACTAGCAGCAGATGTGTGTAGCCCCCAACCGCCGTAGTTAATAGGAAAGTCTTCCAAGAACGCTACTGTTCCGAAAGTAGGAACTTTAGGACCACCGCCTGCTCCAATATTGAATGTTGTAGGAGGAGCGATATTAGTTGCAGTTCCCATTGCAGCTGAATCCGTTGTAAGGATTTTTACACCATCAACATAAATTCTAGCTGTTACAGCAGGGCCTGTATATGTTAACACAATATTGTGCCAGCCTGAGTTACCGCTAACATATTGAGAGCTAGTTGTTCTTGGAGCAACTGAATAATTATAAGTATGAGCACTAGCATCGATTTGTGTTTCTACACCACCAATAGCTAATGTATCGCCTCCAAACCCTGGATTAGATATAATTACACCAAATAAGCCCCAAATATCAGAATATTGAGCTCCTGTTAATTGGAATAATGGAGAATATAAATTTGTAGCATTGAATGCTGTACCATTTTGGTTAACCCACAAACTTACAGAGTAGCTTTGATAATTATCAGTAGCTGCTGCTCCGTTAAAATTTGGAATAGTGCTATCGGCTACTACATAGCCATTAGTCAACACTAGAGCTTGGCCAACTTTACCTGTTGCATAAGCATCACCATGATGAGCTGTTAAAGTTCCTTTAGTAGAAATCTTTTCAGTAGCATTACCATCAAAAGGGAAATAAGCTTTTAAATTAGTGCTAGCAATAGAATCTGCGGTTTTATATCCATCAATTGGAGGTAAAGCTGCTGCAAGAACAGTAATAGTGAAAGTGTTAGAAACACCTGCAGATGTTGTAACGATTACAGCAACTGTAGTACCTGGTGTAACACCAACTGGTACTGTAACTGTAATTGCTGTTGCACCAATTCCTACGTTAGTACCAGCAATACCTCCAATTGTAACAGTAGCACCGGTGAAGTTAGTACCATTGATTGTAAGTACTGTACCAATTGTAATACCACTAGTTGGAGTAACACCAGTAATTGTCGGCGTACTTGGAGCAGTTGTACCACCACCGCTAGATTTTTTGCTACAAGATACGGTAGCAACCGATAAAACTAATAACCCCGCTACAATAGCAAGTGTTAAATTTTTAATTTGTTTCATTTGTTTTGAGTTTAATTTTGAATTGATAAATATGTACGTATTGATATTGCTTTTTATTACCGGTGTTGCAGAACGATTTTTGAAAATTTAAGTATATAGCGTAGATTTTAAGCATATAGCATTTACTCAATCGTCTTCCTAAACCGGGACACAAAATAAATATAATATCTGAAACCAAAAAACATTCTTTTGGGTTGCAATCATAACATATTATTTCTTAGTCATCAATAATATGTTAAAGAATTATTATCCTTACCAAAGAGGCTTTTATTTGATCTTTTGTTGCTTCATTTATAAAAATAATATGTTAAAAGCGACTATACATTACGTTTAGTAATTAGATAGTAAACGCCGTATTAATAATTTCAGCTTGTTCTTTTGCATGGATTTTCGCGTAACCTGTTGCTGTTGAGGCACTTGCAGCGCGACTAATAATAAACAAATTAATGTTCTTCACATTCATCCTTAAAAAAGAAGCGGCACCCATATTTAATGGTTCTTCCTGTACCCAATGCCAAATAGCCTTGCTGTATTTTTTGTACAATTCATCCAGTTGATTTTGTGGCAATGGATAGATCTGTTCTAACCTTATAATAGCTATCTCTTTTCTATCTTCTTTTTGTTGTTTTTCAGCCAGATCAAAATATATTTTACCGCTACATAATAATACTTTTTTTACATCAGCCGGTTTTTGAACAAATACGTCATCAATTACTTCTTTAAAGCCGCCGTTTGTAAAATCACTAACCGGACTATAACTTCCGGGATGACGAAGATTTGCTTTTGGCGAAAAATTGATTAATGGTTTTCTGAAATTCCATGCTAATTGCCGTCTCATTACATGGAAAAAATTAGCGGCCGTAGTTATGTTAGTTATTACAATATTTAGTTCCGCGCACATTTGTAAAAAACGCTCCATTCTTGCACTACTATGCTCAGGACCTTGGCCTTCATAACCATGTGGCAACAGCATTACAACACCATTCATGCGTTGCCATTTTGTTTCACCTGCAGCGATGAATTGATCTATCATGGTTTGTGCACCATTGCAAAAATCACCAAATTGTGCCTCCCAAATTACCAGGGCATTAGGGTTAGCCATTGCATAACCATATTCAAATCCTAACACACCGTATTCACTCAATAAAGAATTATATATTCTGAAAGGTTTTTGCCCTGCTTTAAGATCATTTAAACGATTGTATTCTGCATTTGTGTTCTCATCATACAAAACAGCATGACGATGGCTAAAGGTTCCTCTTTTCACATCTTGTCCGCTCATGCGTACATCTTTTCCTTCGGTCAATAAACTTCCATAAGCCATTAATTCGCCTGTGGCCCAGTCTATTTTATTTTCATCTTGGTATAATTTTATTTTATCCTGTAATAGTTTTTCAACCTTACGCAATGGTTTAAAATCTGCCGGCCATTTCATCAATCCGTCAAATAATAATTTTACATCGGCTTCTTTAATTGCCGTTACCGGAGATGATTCAAAATCTGCAACAGTAGCACGCTTTAAGCTTTGCCACCATAATTCAGGAGCCTGAAACTTATAAGGTAATGGATTTTGTTTTACTTCGTCTAGGCGTTCCTGTAACTGAGCCAGAAATTTTTGTTCCATTTCTTTAGCCAGTTCCTGCGCATCAGACTCACCGTTATTGATAAGGTATTGTGTATATACTTCTCTAGGGTTTAAATGTTTATCGATCAACGCATATAATTTCGGTTGCGTAAATTTAGGCTCATCACCTTCATTATGGCCGTGTTTACGATAACACACCATATCGATAAAAATATCACTATTAAATTCTTGTCTGTAATGCGTTGCGATCTGAACCGCTTTAACTACTGTTTCAGGATCATCTCCATTAACGTGTAATACAGGAGCACCCACCATTGCAGCGATTGAAGTACAGTAATCCGAACTACGTGCATCATCAAAATCTGTAGTAAAACCAATTTGGTTATTGATAACAAAATGTATCGTGCCGCCGGTATAATATCCTTTCAGCTGGCACATTTGCAGCACTTCATATATAATTCCCTGTCCTGCAACAGAAGCGTCTCCATGAATTAAAATGGGTAATATTTTATCGTAATCGCTATCATATAGAACGTCTGCCTTGCTTCTTGCAAAGCCAATAACAACAGGATCTACCGCTTCAAGATGCGATGGATTAGGACAAAGTTTCAGGTGAATTTTATTACCCGAAGATGTTTCCACTTCGCTGCTATAACCCATATGATATTTAACATCACCGCTCCCCATAGTGGTATCCGGCAAAGAATTACCCTCAAACTCACTAAAAATTTGCTCGTATGTTTTACCTAAAATATTAGCCAATACATTCAATCTTCCCCGATGCGCCATACCTATTACAACTTCCTGCACACCTGTTGCCGCCGATACATTGAGTATTGCATCTAACGCAGGAATTGTTGTTTCTCCTCCTTCTAAAGAAAAACGTTTTTGGCCGATATATTTTGTGTGAAGGAATTTTTCAAACATCACCCCTTCATTCAGTTTTTGTAATATTCTTTTCTTCTGAGTCAATGGAACAGGCTCCAGCATTGTCTTTTCAACCGCATTTTTGATCCAGTCTCTTTTTATCCTGCTATTTACACTACTGAATTCAACACCAATATTTGTAGTATAACATTTATTTAGATGCGCTATAATATTCTTCAATGTTGTTTTTCCTAACCCTACAAACTGCCCTGCCTCAAATGATACAGATAGATCTTCTTCGGTAAGTCCGAAATTGCTTAATATTAAATTCGCTCCGCGATCCTTTCTTTGACGAATTGGATTAGTATTAGCAATTAAATGCCCCTTTCTGCGATAGGCAAAAATCAATTGATATACCCTGAACTCTTTATCAAGACTAGCTTTGTTTAATGTAGCAGCACCATTTCCGTTTGTACTTGCAGTTGTGGCAACAGGAGAAGAACCTCCATTGCTACTTACAGCAAAATCAAACCCTTCAAAGAAGCTACGCATTTCCTGATCAACGCTTTTAGGATCCTTTAGGAAATCATTGTATAAATTTTCGATGTAAGCTGGACTAGAGTTAGTGATGTACTGAAAATCTTTCATTTGTATTCGTCTTTGAGTAGTAAATAGCAACCTGTTAATTAGTAAACCGACTGCAAATATCGTTATTTATATATCAAATTGTTTAAGGAATTGAGCCAATTTGTATAAAAAATATATTAAAAATCAGCGATTTTAGTAATGATTCTCAGCTATTTTTCGACTTTTGTACGGTCATATTCCAAAATTATTCGCTACCAATGCTGATTTGTAAATTATTTCCTTATCTTTGCAGCCCAAAATTTGATTTAAAATGGCTAATCACTCAGCAACCAAGAAAGATGTGCGTCAAAGCACTAAACGTAACGAGCGTAACCGTTATTACGGCAAAACAACGCGTAATGCAATACGTGATATTAAGGCAATTGACGAAAAGAAAAGTGCTACAGCGAAATTACCTGAAGTTGCTTCTATGATTGATAAATTGGCAAAACGTGGTACTATCCACAAAAACAAAGCAGCTAACCTAAAAAGTAAGTTGGCTAAAAAAGTGAATGCTTTAAGCAAGTAATTTCTTTACTTGTTGCTTAATAATATCATTAAGCCTGTTCAAACTATGTTTGACAGGCTTTTTTTGTTTTCGTGATCTTTTGCAAAAAGATGGTTAAACACATAATTAAGTCAGTTCCGGAAGGCTTTTTCATTACAGCATTTCAATATCTTTGCGCGGCATAAAATGCTTATTGTCAGTATAAATAAATAAATCAAATAATGTATCGTTCTCATACTTGTGGTGAATTAAGAATAGCAGATGTAACAAAAGAAGTAACCCTCGCCGGTTGGGTACAAACTGTACGTAAATTCGGCAGCATCACATTTATTGATCTTCGTGATCGTTATGGTATTACTCAACTACTATTTTTGGAAAGTCTGAATAATCAACTGGACGCAAATCCACTAGGGAGAGAATTTGTTTTGCAGGTAAAAGGAACGGTGAATGAAAGAAGCAATAAGAATGCCAATATCCCTACCGGTGAAATTGAAATTGCAGTAACAGCATTTACTATCCTAAATAAATCAGCAGTTCCTCCTTTTTCTATTCAGGATGATACCGATGGCGGTGAAGAATTGCGCATGAAATACAGGTATTTAGATCTTCGCAGAAATATCGTTAAGAAAAATTTAGAACTACGTTATGCAGTTGGCCGTTCTACAAGAAACTATTTGCATGAAAATAATTTCATGGATATTGAAACACCATTCTTAATTAAATCAACGCCCGAAGGAGCGAGAGATTTTGTAGTGCCTTCAAGAATGAATGCCGGACAGTTTTATGCACTACCACAATCGCCACAAACATTCAAACAATTATTAATGGTGAGCGGTTATGATCGTTACTACCAAATTGTAAAATGCTTTAGAGATGAAGATCTACGTGCAGACAGGCAACCGGAATTTACACAGATAGATTGCGAGATGTGTTTTGTAGAGCAGGAAGATATTTTAAAGGTGTTTGAAGGTTTGGTAAAACGAATTTTTAAAGATGTAAAAAATATAGACTACTCAGAAAAAGTAGAACGCATGAGTTGGGAAGATGCGATGTGGCAATTTGGTAATGACAAACCGGATATCAGGTTTGACATGAAACTTTGCAATCTTAAAAAGCCCGCAACAGTTTTTACCAATAAATCAGATAATGCGGCTTTGATCGGCGGTGTTGATTTTAAAGTATTTGATGAAGCCGAAACGGTGATAGCTATCGCTGTACCAGGCTGCAGCGAATACACAAGAAAACAAACGGACGAACTAACGGAATGGGTTAAACGCCCACAGATTGGCATGAAAGGTTTGGTATTCATTAAAGTGAATACTGATGGTACTTATAAAAGCAGCGTAGATAAATTTTACGACGCAGATAAATTAAAAGCAATTGCTACTGCGGCTAATGCAAAAGCAGGCGATTTAATTTTAATCTTAGCCGGCGCAGAAGAAAGAACAAGAAAAGCGATCAGCGACCTGCGTTTGTATTTAGGCGAAACGTTAGGATTACGCAAACCAACAGAATTCAAATTATTATGGGTACTTGATTTCCCTTTATTTGAATATGCAGAAGATGATAATCGTTGGGTAGCTCGTCATCATCCGTTCACTTCTCCAAAGCCTGATCATATTGAGGTAATGATCAACAATAATCCTGTTATTGAAAACGCGGAAAAATACTTAGAACATCCTTATGCAGGTATTAAAGCCAACGCATATGATATGGTGTTGAATGGTAATGAAATTGGCGGAGGTTCTATCCGTATCTTCCAAAGAGAATTACAGGAAAAAATGTTTGCCGCTTTGGGAATGGATGAAACAGAACAACAACACAAATTCGGTTTCCTATTAGGAGCGTTTGAATACGGTGCTCCTCCTCATGGTGGTTTAGCTTTTGGCTTTGATCGTTTATGTGCCTTATTAGGTGGTAGTGAAAGCATCAGGGATTTTATTGCATTCCCGAAAAACAATAGCGGACGCGATGTAATGATCGACGCACCAAGTGCGATCGATGCAAAGCAATTTGATGAATTGCAGATCAAACTAAATCTTAAAACACAATAATTAAACTAATTTCATTTTATAATAACTAATATATAATGTCAACATCGATTCTTATTACCGGAGGAGCCGGATTTATTGGTTCACATCTTACCAGGTTATTTGTATTAAAATATCCTGAGTATAAAATTGTAAATCTTGATAAACTTACTTACGCGGGCAATCTTCAGAACTTAAAAGATATTGAGAATAAACCAAATTATACGTTCGTAAAAGGAGATATTACTGATATAACATTACTAACTGAATTATTTAAAGAACATCAGTTTACCGCTGTATTACATTGTGCTGCTGAAAGTCATGTCGATAGATCTATTACAGATCCGTTAGCATTTATTACAACAAATGTTGTTGGTACAGGGTCTCTATTACAGACAGCTAAAGAATTTTGGAAAAATGATTTTACCGGAAAATTGTTCTATCATATTTCAACAGATGAAGTTTATGGTTCTTTAGGTGCTGAAGGTTTCTTTACAGAAGAAACTGCTTATGATCCACGCAGTCCTTACTCTGCATCTAAAGCTTCTTCTGATCATTTGGTTAGAGCGTTTTATCACACTTATCACATGCCGGTTAAAATCTCTAACTGTAGTAATAATTACGGACCATTCCATTTTCCTGAAAAATTAATTCCGCTTTGCATACATAATATCATTAATAATAAACCTCTACCAATTTATGGTAAAGGAGAAAATGTTAGAGATTGGTTGTATGTAGAAGATCATGTAAGAGCTATTGATGTTATTTTTCACAAAGGAAAAATTGGAGAAACCTACAACATTGGCGGACATAATGAATGGACAAACATTGATCTTGTAAAAGAATTAGGCAAGCAGATGGATAAAAAATTAGGAAGAGAAAAAGGAACATCTGCAAAGCTGATCACTTATGTAAAAGATCGTGCGGGCCATGATCTTCGTTATGCGATCGATGCTACTAAATTAAAAAACGAATTAGGCTGGTTGCCTTCTTTACAATTTGAAGAAGGTATTTCAAAAACTATTGATTGGTATTTGAATAACGAAGAATGGTTGAACGGTGTAACAAGTGGCAACTATCAAAACTATTATGAAAAACAATATACTCAGCGGGTTTAATAATCCAAAATAAATTACCTATATAAACAACCAACTCACATGAAGGGGATTATTTTAGCAGGCGGATCAGGCACAAGATTATATCCAATCACAATGGGAATAAGTAAACAACTTATGCCTATTTATGATAAACCAATGATCTATTATCCGTTAAGCACTTTGATGTTGGCAGGTATAAAAGAAGTATTGATCATTACAACACCTGATGATCAGGCTCAGTTTATCCGTTTGTTAGGTGATGGTTCACAATGGGGTTGTAAACTAGAATATGCTATCCAGGAAATACCAAATGGTTTAGCACAAGCATTTGTAATTGGCGAAAAATTTATCGGCAAAGACAGTGTTGCATTAGTTTTGGGTGATAATATTTTTTACGGAAGCGGCTTTAGTAAATTATTACAGTCATCAGCAAATCCTGATGGTGCTGTGATTTTTGCTTACCCTGTTAGTGATCCTGAAAGATATGGTGTGGTAGAATTTGATTCGGCATTACATGCAATCAGCATCGAAGAAAAACCTGCGAAACCAAAAAGTAATTACGCCGTTCCCGGTTTATATTTTTACAATAATGATGTTGTAAACATTGCAAAAAATATTCCGGCAAGTCCACGTGGAGAATATGAAATAACCGATGTAAATAAAGTTTATCTTACAAATAAAAAATTAAAAGTAGGTGTTTTAGATAGAGGTTTTGCCTGGCTGGATACCGGAACTTTTGATTCACTAAGCGATGCAAGTGAATACGTTCGCGTTGTAGAAAAAAGACAAGGTTTAAAAATTGGATGCCTTGAAGAAATTGCATGGCGTATGGGTTATATTAATAAAGAACAATTATTATCTCTGGCAGAAAAGTTAAAGAAGAGTGGATACGGAGAATATTTGAAAAAAATTATTATCTAAGCACACATATAAACTTAGTATAGTTTCATTGAAGATTAAAAATGAGCTTGATAAAATTGCCGTAAAGCTTTATGCAACTAATAATAGAACCGGGGCGTACAGAAAAAAACTACTGGAAAGATCTCTGGCGGTATAGAGAACTGTTCTATATATTAGCATGGAGAGATGTAAAAGTACGATATAAGCAAACAGTAATTGGTGCATTATGGAGTATAATACGTCCACTACTTACGATGTTGGTATTCACAATTATTTTTAGCAGAATAGCCAAACTGCCAACTGATGGAACTATCCCTTACGCAATATTAGTTTACGCTGCAATGCTCCCATGGCAATTCTTTTCAACAGCGTTAACTGAAAGCAGCAATAGTCTTGTTACTAATAGCAACCTAATCTCCAAAGTCTATTTTCCCAGATTAATTATTCCTGCAAGTGCGGTAATAGCAAGCTTCGTAGATTTTTTGATCTCATTTATTATTCTTTTCGCGCTAATGATCTACTATCATTATACGCCACCACTACAAATTTTATTACTTCCTGTATTTTTAATTTTCGTCTTTTTAACGTCTTTTAGTTTAGGTCTTTACTTAACTGCGGTTAATGTAAAATATAGAGATTTCAGATACATTATTCCATTTATAGTTCAATTTGGATTGTATGTTTCACCGGTTGGTTTTAGCAGTAACGTGATCCCTTCAAAGTGGCGTTTATTATATGATCTAAATCCAATGGTTGGTGTCATTGACGGCTTTAGATGGTGTATTTGCGGAGATAAATTTACCCAGCAAACATTAATGAGCATGAGTATTTCTTTAGCTATAACAATAGTTACATTAATTTTTGGCACCTATTATTTTAGAAAGACAGAAAAAACATTTGCAGATATTATTTAGGAATGAGCAATACAATAATTAAAGTAGAAAATCTTGGTAAAAGCTATCTCATCGGACATGAGAGACAACAAGGTTATGTTGCCTTGCGAGATGTTATTGCCAAAAATACCAGCGTTTTTTTTAAAGGAATACAAAATGCATTTAGCGGAAAACAATTAATGGGTGGACAGGAAATTGAAGAATTTTGGGCATTAAAAGATATAAACTTCGAAATAAAACAAGGTGAAGCTGTTGGCATCATAGGTAGAAACGGCGCAGGAAAAAGCACTCTATTAAAATTGCTAAGCAGAATAACAGAACCAACCAAAGGCAGGATAGAATTAAATGGAAGAGTTGCATCACTATTAGAAGTAGGCACAGGATTTCATCCTGAATTAAGTGGCAGAGAAAATATTTTTTTGAACGGAGCCATACTAGGTATGAGCCGTGCAGAAATTAAAAGTAAGTTTGATGAAATAGTAGATTTTAGCGGCGTAGAAAAATTTTTAGATACCCCTGTTAAACATTACAGCAGTGGGATGTACGTACGTTTAGCATTTGCAGTTGCAGCACATTTAGAACCTGAGATATTGGTTGTTGATGAAGTATTAGCAGTAGGCGATGCAGAGTTTCAAAAAAAATGTTTAGGCAAGATGACCGATATCAGTCAAAAACAAGGAAGAACTGTTTTATTTGTTAGTCATAATATGGGCGCTATTTCAGCCCTATGTAGCAAAGCAATTCTTTTAAATAAAGGAAGCATAGAATCTTTTGATACTACCGGCAATGTAATAGCTAAATATTTTTCTAACACTTCTCATTCATCAAGTCGTTTTGACCTTACAAATACAAAAGAGAAGTATGGAAATGCTGTGGCGGAATTAATTTCCGGAAATATATCTGATAATCATAACACAATAAAAGAGCAGTTTTATATTAATGAAGAGATCAGTATCTGTATGAAATATAGAATTAAAAAAAATATTGATGCTCCTGTCGTACCTAATTATCATTTTTATAACGCCAACGGTGAATGTATTTTTGTAGTAAATGCGCCTGATATCAAGCCTTTAAAAGAAGGTATATATGAGGCTAGCTGTAGCATACCTGCTAATTTTCTAAATGCCGGTGTGCATTTCATTTTATTAGCTGCCACTACTTATTTTCAAAATAATTTTGAAGTCAATTTCACCTATAAAGATGCGTTATCTTTTGAAGTTGTAGATAAATTACATGATAATCCACTCAGATATAACTATGCAGGCCCAATACCAGGAGCTATAAGACCATTACTTCATTTTGAAATTAAGAACATTACATAATGAGTGAAGTCCAACCTTTAGTAAGTATCGTTATACCCGTATATAATCAACGGGTAGATTTTTTTAGAGCATGCGTAGAAAGTGCTATAAACCAAACTTATCAAAATCTTGAAATAATTATCTCAGATAATCATTCAACAAATGAAATCCCTGAATTAATTAATGAGTACTGCAAATTAGATAGCAGAATAAAAAAAATAAAGCCTGATCAACATTTAACTTTAAGCAATCACTTCCTCTTTGCCTTAAAAAAATCAACAGGGAAATATTTAAGTTCTTTATCATCAGATGATATTCTTCAAAAAGAAGCCATCGCTTCCCTGGTTCCTGGCATGGAAGATAATCCCAAAACAATCTATGGACATGGAATTATTGAAAGGTTAGAAAAAGATAACTATATAAATCCTTCGGGTGAACATAATTTAAATTTGATTACAGGTGTTTATACGATAGATAATGTATGGAAACGGCTTGCAGCCTTTGGTTATATTTGGTTTGTGGGCATGTTAGTAAGAACGGATAGGTTTATAGAATTATTAGCGGAAAATGAAGATATATGTTATCGGATAACATACACTTTTGATATTCTTTTTACATTAATGGCACTTAACAATAAGGGTGAATTTTATTATATTTCAAAAAAGCTCGCGTTGGTAAGAGCCGAAAATGATACTAGGGCACACAGATTTATCCCTTATCTTAATGATCTCAAAATTATAAACAATTACATTGAACAAGTTTATGAAACCAAATATGGCAGTGAAGAAATAAGATATAGAAGAAAATTATTTTACTCAGATATTTGCATCATTTGTTTTAATGAATATATGCTAAAGCGTTGTTCCAAAGAAACATTTATGGAAGCTTTAGCAATTATCAAAGAAGACTTAAATAGTTTTCAATCATTTTTCTGTAGCAAGTATACTTATCATTTTTACATTTTCTATTTAAGAACCCTTTATGTTCTTAATAGAAAAGCAAGAGCAGCAATAAGATCTATACTAAAGAGATTAAAAATTTTATAATAGAAGTGCTCCGTGTTTTAGTCAAGAATTATGCAAAGAAAGATATCCATAATAGTTGCAACAAAAGACAGGACTAATATTTTGATTGAATCAACCCTGAAAAATATTCAGGTTGCCAATTATTATCATTGTGAATATATTATAGTCAATGATGGAGATAATTTTCATATTCCGAATTCACTAAGTACCATAAAAATATTTGATAACAAAAAAATGGGTGTATCAAAGGCCCGCAACACTGGCGCAGAAAATGCAACAGGAGAAATACTTTTTTTTATAGATGATGACATGTGGATCACACCGCAAACAGTCGAAAGAATTAGTGATCTCAGTAATGACAATTTTCTTCAAAGTAATATTGTTTTGATGAATTGGGAATACCCCAAAGAATTGCAAATAGATATGATAAGAAAGAAAATCGGCAGGTACATTTTACAATCAAATTACCATACACTTGAAGGAAGGCTACACAAGAAAATCGATTATACCAAATCATTACAACCAATAAACGGAATTGGAAGTGGTTCGTTTGTAATTAATAAAAAACTATTTGAAACAATTGGCGGATATAATGAAAATATTTCTTTTCAGGGAGAAGATATTGATATGACCAATAGGATCATCAACAATAAAATCAACATGTATCTGTTAACGGAAGTCACATGTCTTCATAACCAGGAAGACAGATTAGATATAAATAATTTCCTTCAGAGAATTAAACATGGCTACGAATCGCAGGTTAAAGCCGGAATAACCGATTTGAAAAAATCGAAATTAAAATTTTATCGTTTTCTTTTGCCATTTGCACCAATATTAAAAGTATTTTATACTCTTATTCCGAATTCTTCTTTTTTCGATTTGTTTACGTTTAGGTTAATTGGAACTTTGTCTTCGCTCACTTACACAAAAGCTATTCGTAATGCAAAGGCCTAAAATCACTTACATTATAGCGGATATAAATAAAGCCGTTTTTTTTGAACAAACTGCCTTAGCATTAAAAAACAAAGGGTTTGAACTGAGTTTCATATTAATTAACTCAGAAAACGGAGTATTAGATAAATTTTTAACAACAAATGATTTTGTAGTAAAGAACATTACTGTAAAAAAAATAACAAAAAGCTTGCCGGCAATAATAAAATGCAGCGCTTACTTAAAAAAGATCAACCCTGAAATTATTCATTCACATTTGGGCTCTGCTAATACAATAGGTCTACTCGCAGGATTTTTAGCAGGCATAAAAAAAAGAATATACACACGACACTCTGGCCTACCATTGAATACTTCCGTAAAAGAAAAGTTGCTTGACATTTTACATAATAAACTGGCAACTAATATCGTAGCAATAAGTCAAAATATTAAAGAGATATTGATACAACAAAAAGTAAAGGAAGAAAAAATTATTCTTATACATCATGGGTTTGACCTCGACAGAATGATGCAGCCAAACACTAATGAAGTATATAGAATTAAAGATACCTATAATAACAAAAAACAATTCCCTGTCATTGGTGTAGTAGCCCGATGGTTAGAATTGAAAGGCATTCAATATACTATACCCGCTTTTAAAAAAATATTATTACAATATCCCAATGCCAAATTGTGTCTGTTCAATGCCACTGAAACAGCTGCATATAGTAAACAAATAAAAGAATTATTAAACACACTACCGGATGAAAACTATATAGTAGTGCCTTTTGAGAACAACGTATACGACCTATATCAACTATTTGATATCTACATACATGTACCCATAAATTCCTCCTGTGAAGCCTTTGGACAAACGTATGTAGAATCGCTAGCTGCGGGTATCCCCAGCATTTTTACACTTTCAGGAATAGCAAGAGAATTCATAAAAAATGAAGAGAATGCTTTAGTCGTTAATTTTGAAACCACAGAAGAAATATATCAGGCTCTTATTAGATTACTCAATAATGATGATCTTGCAAATAAATTGATTATAAACGGCAGAAAGGACGTTTTACAACATTTCAATATGAACATTTATATTGATAAATTGCTAGTATTATATAATATGGATATAAATAATTTATAAAACGTTTTTGCCGAATACGGAAAATAATCACAAACAATGACAACAAATTCAGTTCCGCTTTTTTCTATAATAATTCCTACTTATAATAGGGCTAATTTTATTGGCAAAACAATTAATAGTTTACTGAAGCAACAATATAATAACTACGAAATAATTGTAGTTGATGATGGAAGCACCGATAACACTGAAGAGGTAATAAAAGAATATACTGCACCAAATTTTACATACATAAAAAAAGAAAATGCTGAACGTGCCGCTGCAAGAAATTTTGGCGCCGCAATAGCAAAAGGAGAATACGTTAATTTTTTTGATAGTGATGATCTGGCATATCCTAATCACCTGACAGATGCAGTAAATGTTATTAATAAACATCAACACCCCGAATGGTTCCATCTTTCGTTTGAATTATCAACACCTGAAGGGAAAATAATACAACAGATGCAAAACAATATTACACCCACATTGAATCAAAAAATGTATACAGGTAATATATTAAGTTGTAATGGCGTATTTATCAGGCGTGATATCGCACTTAAAAATAAGTTTAACGAGGATCGCCAGCTGTCTGCTTCTGAAGATTATGAGTTATGGTGCAGGTTAACGGCCCGCTTCCCTTTATACTATAGCAATACTATAACATCTGTAGTTATTAATCACGATATGCGGAGTATGAATAAAATAAATGGTGAGCCTCTTTTAAAAAGATTAAATTTACTGGTTTATTACCTTGAGAATGACAAAGAAACTATGCAATACTTTAGCAAGAATTTCAATAAAATACAAATGCATACCTATTCCTATATAGCAGTTTCATTGGCAGGCGAACGTAAATATAAATTCAAAAGTATACAATACTTAATAAAAGCTTTTAAAAAATCAACAATAATAATAACAAAAAAAACGTTTTACGCTACTATTAAAAACCTGCTATCAAAATGGTAAAAGTATTGATAACCGGTGGTGCCGGTTTTATTTCAAGCAGTCTTGCGGAAAAATTGCTCTCCTTCGAAGAATTTGAAGTCGTACTTGTAGATAATTTTCTTACAGGACGAAAAGAAAATATTCCCAAAGACAAACGCTGCACATTTATAAATTGCGATGTCAATAATTTTGAAGATATTTCTACATTAATGACCGCTTATAAGTTTGATTATGTATTTCATTATGCAGCCGTAGTTGGCGTGGCACGTACTTTACAAAACCCTGTAATGGTACTGGATGATATTCAGGGCATACGAAATATACTCACACTTTGTAAAAACACAGGTGTTAAACGTATATTTTATTCTTCTTCTTCAGAAGTTTACGGAGAGCCCGTATCAATGCCACAACACGAATACACTACACCATTAAATTCTCGTCTACCCTATGCCGTTGTGAAAAACATTGGGGAGTCTTATTGCAGGTCTTATTTGCAGGAATACAATTTAGACTATACGATTTTTCGCTTCTTTAATACATATGGACCTAAACAAAGTCCGGATTTTGTAATGTCAAAATTTCTAAACTCCGCACTCAAAAATGAAGATATAACAGTATATGGGAATGGAAGTCAATCACGTACATTTTGCTACATTGATGATAATATAGATGCCTGTTTAAAAATATTATTTGATGATAAATATAAAAATGAAGTATACAATATTGGGAATGATCATGTTATTACTATCAAAGAATTAGCTGAAACCATTATAGAATTAACCGGCTCATTTTCTAAAATAATTCACTTGCCAGCATTAAAAGAGGGCGATATGACCAAGCGTCAACCTGACATTTCAAATATGAAAAAGATATTAGGCAGGCCATTGATCCCTTATAAAGAAGGAATAAAAAAAGTACTGGAGGCGTGGTCATCTAATCCGTAGATTAGTGTTGAAATAATTAGCTCAAAAATTCTGAATGCAGTTTATCAATCCGGCAAACAACCAAACACTCTCTGTTCTAGAAAACGGATTAAGTGAAAATGGAGAAATAAAATACCCGTTAATTGATGGCGCTTACCGTATCGTGCAGGATAATAATTATACAGAAAATTTTGGATACCAATGGAATAAATTTACACAAACACAAATAGATAAAGACGCCCAATTATCTTTTTCAAAAGACAGATTCTTCTCACAAACGGGTTGGATCAAAGAAGATCTGTCAAATAAAAATGTTTTAGAAGTAGGTTCCGGCGCAGGAAGATTTAGCCAGGTGATATTAGATAGTACAAAAGCAAATTTATATAGTGTTGATTATAGTAATGCGGTAGAAGCAAACTATAAGAATAATGGACCAAACGAAAGATTACATTTATTTCAAGCAAGCATTTATGAGATGCCATTTGCAAAGGCGCAATTTGATAAAGTAATATGTTTCGGTGTATTACAACATACACCCGATGTAGAAAGATCTGTGAAAGCATTAATCGAAATGGCAAAACCGGGGAGTGAAGTAATAGTAGACTTTTATCCAATAAACGGATGGTGGACAAAACTACATGCTAAATATATTCTCCGTTTTTATACAAAAAAATTAAGCAACGAAAAACTATATAAAAAAATCGATACTAACATAGATTGGCTGATAAAAACATATCGTTTTTTTTCAAAAATAGGTATAGGTAAAATTGTAAATAGATTTTTACCAATTTGTGATATTGATGGTACCTTGCCGAAAAACATGAATGAACAACAGTTAAGAGAATGGTGCGTACTTGATACCTTTGATATGTTTTCTCCTCAATATGATCAGCCGCAAAAAATTAGTACCGTCACAAAGTGGTTCAAAAAATATGGGATGGAACAGGTGTGGGATGGCCAAGTATCATATGGAAATAACCATGCCGTTACTGTTGTAAAAGGAATAAAAAAATTGTAGCGCAAGTGAGTTTAAATATGCCAGCAAAATGTCATTTTAAAATCACCTATCTTCAATGGTGAGTTTAAAGAACTAAGTATAAAATTTGCTGCTATTTCGAGCTCATCAAGAGGCGAATAATCTTAATTAATTTTCATGTGTGGAATTGCAGGTTTTATTGATTTTAATAACACATCGTCTGCGGAGATATTAAAAAAAACTACAGATACGCTAGCGCATCGTGGTCCTGATGGATGTGGCTATAATTTTCTTCAAAAGAATAATTATCAAATAGGACTTGGGCACCGGAGATTATCCATTATAGATCTAACCAATGCAGGTGCCCAGCCAATGGCATATCAGCAAAGTATCATCGTATTTAATGGTGAAATTTATAATTACGCTTCCATAAAGAAAACGCTTGAAGGTAAGGGCCATCAGTTTATAGGACATAGTGATACTGAAGTCATTTTACATGCCTACGCCGAATGGGGAAGCGCAGCCTTACAACAATTTATTGGAATGTTCAGCCTTGTAATATTTGATGAAGAGAAGCAAAAAATATTTGCTTGTAGAGATAGAGCAGGTGCAAAACCTTTCTTCTATTATTGGAAAGACGGTCTGTTCATTTTCGGATCAGAATTAAAAGCAATAATGCAGCATCCCGGTTTTACAAAAGAAATTAATATAAATGCTGTTGCTGCCTTTATGCAATATGGTTATGTTCCGGCACAGCATTGTATTTTTAATGACACACATAAATTAAAGGCAGGCTTCCATCTGGAATTTGATCTCTCTACCCAAAAGATCCATACACAGCAATACTGGAACGTTTATGATGCATATAATAAACCTACGCTGAAAATAAGTTTGCCGGATGCAATCACAGAAACGGAAAATTTATTAACCAATGCATTTCAATATCGTATGGTAAGCGATGTTCCTGTTGGGGTTTTTTTGAGTGGCGGATATGACAGTACTTGTGTAACTGCATTACTCCAAAAAGATACTACCGAAAAGATAAAAACATTTACCATTGGAGTAGCAGATGCAAAATTAAATGAAGCACCATTTGCGAAACAAATAGCAGCACACCTTGGAACAGACCATACAGAATATTACTGTACAGAAAAAGAAGCGTTGGAAATATTGCCGTCATTACCTTTATTTTATGATGAACCCTTTGCGGATAGTAGCGCCATCCCTACTATATTAGTAAGTAAAATTGCCCGGGAGAAAGTAACAGTAGCATTATCTGCAGATGCCGGAGATGAAATTTTTGCAGGATATAACCGGTATGACTATATAATGAAGTACGGAAAAGCGATCCAGTCTGTTCCGCCTTTTTTACGAAAAAGTCTGGCTTCTGTGATGGATGCGATACCTACTAATTCAATTCCCTTATTGAATAAAAAATATCTTTTCTCAAACCGGTATGAAAAATTAAAAACATTTTTACAGAATCCTTCTGAAAAAAATATAATGTTGGGCATCACGCAACAAATGAACAGCAATGATGTTACAGCACTTTTTAAAGATTCTATAAAAAAATTATCTTCTCCTTTCGACAGTAATGAACTCTCCGCTGATAACTACGCTGTATTAAAATTCATGATGGCAATCGATTATCAAACATATTTACCGGATGATATTTTACAAAAGGTAGACAGAGCAACAATGAGCATTGGCTTAGAAGGTCGTGAACCTTTTCTAGACCATAGAATTATCGAATGGGCAGCTCAATTGCCTATGGAATATAAATATAACAAAGGCAATAAAAAATTTATCATAAAAGAAATAGTACATAAATATTTACCGAAAAAAATAATGGACAGACCAAAAAGCGGGTTCGCAATACCTATTGAAGCGTGGCTGCAAAATGAGCTAACACCGTTTGTAAATGAGTATCTTGATGAACAATTCATTATTAAACAAAACATTTTCAACAACCACGAGATCCAGCGAATAAAAGATTCTTTTTATAATGGTAAAACAGAAAGCGGACAAAAAATATGGTACCTGCTGATGTTTCAAATATGGTACGACAAGTGGATGAATTAATACACGAAAAATGGGTACAAGCAAAAAGAAAATACTCTTTCTTTCTTACGATGGCATGACGGACCCTTTAGGTCAAAGCCAGGTGATCCCTTATTTAATAGGGCTCTCAAAATATGATTATGACTTTACAATACTTAGTTGCGATAAACCGGATAATTATAAAGCCAATAAAGAATATGTACAGAAGCTGATAGCACCTTATCCGATTCAATGGGTATCATTACCCTATCACAAAAAACCTCCGGTACTTTCTTCTTTATATGATTTTTGGTTGCTGAAAAAAAGAGCAGAGCAACTTCATAAAAAAGAAAAATTTGATATGGTACATACAAGGGTTGGATTACCCACTCTTGTGGCTTTATATCTACAGAAAAAATATAGCATAAAATTTTTAAATGATATACGCGGCTTTTGGGCTGATGAAAGAGTTGATGGTGGAATGTGGAACATCAAAAATCCATTGTATAAGCGTATTTATCAATTCTTTAAAAAGAAAGAAATAGCTTGTCTTACAAAGGCTGATTATAATGTTTGTCTTACCTACGCTGCGGAAAAAGAAATACATGGCTGGCAGAATATTCCTGCTCAACCAGTTCCGCTGGAGGTAATTCCATGTAGTGTTGATCTGGATCTGTTCGATCCATTAACAATTAATAGAGAAGTTAAAAAACAGTTCAAAAAAGAATTACGAATTAGTGATGATGATTTTATCATCAGCTATCTCGGATCTATTGGAGGCTGGTATTTAACAGAAGAAATGCTACGTTTCTGTAAATTAGTAAGTGATAAAATACCAAAAGCAAAATTCTTATTTATTTCACCACATCAACATACAGCAATTGCAAATGCCGCTGCTGCAGTTGGTCTGCCCGCTGATAAATTAATTACTACACACGCTAAACGACATCAAGTACCTGTATTATTATCATTTAGCAATTACTCCGTTTTCTTTATCAAGCCTTGTTATTCAAAAATATCATCTTCGCCTACAAAGCATGGAGAAATAATGTCGATGGGAATACCCGTAATAACAAATTCGGGCGTAGGTGATATAGAAACTATTGTTACAAAATATAATAGCGGATATGTAGTAAACGATTTTTCAGATGAGTCTTTTACAATTGTAATCAATAAGATAATACAGGATGATCTATTTGATAAGAATGCAATAAGAGATGGAGCCAAAAAATTTTACGCATTGGAAAATGCAGTAAACAAATATAAAAAAGTTTATACCGCTATATTTGACAAATAATATTGATGGAAAAAAGAAAAAAGATATTGGTTATTTGTCCTTGTCCGGAAGATATAGCTCCGGCACAGCGTTTAAAGTATGAACAGTATTTTAATAGCTGGAGAGAAAATGGTTTTGATATTACTGTATCTCCTTTTTTTAGCGATCGGTTGCAACAAATTTTATATAAGAAAGGTAATACTGTAGAAAAAATATATTGGGTAATAAAAGCTTATATAAAAAGATTTCTAGAAATATTTACGTTACATAAATATGATATAGTATATATATTTCTATGGGTAACACCTTTTGGCTTTCCATTAATGGAACGGATCTTTACTGCAATAAATCCCAATGTCGTATATGATATCGACGATCTTATTTTTATGAAATCTTTAAATGGCGTTAATACCAAAACAGATTTTATAAAAGGGAGGACAAAACCTTTTCTTTTAATGAAAAGGGCTAAGCATGTTATAACCTGTACTCCATACCTAACAGACGTTGCTAAAAAATATAATACCAAGGTTACTGATATATCTTCAACCATTAATACACGTACATATCAGCCTGTAAATAATTATCAAAATGATCATAAACTAATACTGGGTTGGAGCGGTAGCCATAGTACAGCTCCGCTTTTATATTTATTGAAAGACGTACTGTTGGAGTTAAATAAAAAATATGCTTTCAAATTAGTAGTTATGGGAGCTCCTGAATTTAATATTGATGGTGTAGATATAGAATTAGTAAAATGGTCAGTAAAGAATGAAATTCCAACATTGCAAAGGTTTGATATAGGTTTATATCCTTTACCATTAGATAGCGAGTGGATGCTCGGCAAAAGCGGATTAAAAGCATTACAATATATGGCTGTTGGTGTACCTGTAGTTGCAACTGCAATAGGTGCAAATTTTCGTATTATCGAAGATGCCACAACAGGATTTTTAGTTACTTCCAACAATGAATGGATCGAGAAGATAGAATTCTTAATTAATAATCCTGAACAAAGAAAGAATATTGGATTAGCTGGGCGCGAAAATGTAGTAAAAAATTATTCAATAGATGCAAATACTCAAACTTATATAAACATTTTAAATTCAGTTTGTAAAAGCTAATACTTTTTATAATGAAAGTGATATGAATAATAAGCCTTCTACGAAAATTGATTTTACAATTATTGATTCTTTAAGAGGATTGGCCTCTTTATATGTTTGTATTGCCCATTGCAGAGGCGTATTATGGATCGGCGGAAATGATTATATAAAACTACATCCTTATAATACCTGGCATATTAAAGACTGGCTCATTATGTCTGTAGTTCCACTTACAAAATTAAGTGGCGAAGCGGTTATCTTTTTTTTCGTACTATCAGGATTTTCAATTGCACACAGTTTAACTTACCAGCCAAAATTTAAACCATTTATATATAAACGATTTATCCGGTTGTACCCACCTTACTTACTTGGTTTTTCATTAGCATTAATTACTGTATTGATTTTAAAAACATCGCCTGATATTTTTTTTAGCGGACAGTACCATACATTACTATTTGAAAAGATCGGCAATAGCTTAGCTTTATTAAAGCCTGAAAATATTATCAGAACATTATTGTACGATCCTAAATTAGATACTATAATAACTCCTTATTGGTCATTGGCATACGAGATCATATTTTATCTAGGTGCCATATTCTTTGTACGAAAATTAAGATCGTATTATGTTATAAGCTGTATTTTTTTTATTGCAGGATATTTTATTCAAAACCTGCTCCCGTCGTATTTAACAGGTTCTGTTTTATATAACTTTTTATTCCAGTACAATTTTTATTTTATGATCGGTATGTACGTATACCATAATATAGATAGGATAAATAATTGGAAATTGATAGCAAACAAAAACTGGTGGACCGTGTGTTTACTATCATATTTTTTAATGATCGGACTTGAATCAACAATAGAAGAAAGGTATAATATCTCCTTTTTATTCGCAGGAATAACGTGTACTATAATGATCATTAATATGCTCAATAAAAAGATCATAATAAAACCTCTTATACAAATCGGTAAGTTTAGTTATACATTATATGTTGTACATTTTTCTATTCTTATATTAATAGCATATTGTCTATTCACTTTCGTGCATATACCACCACCCTATTTATATTCATTTTTTTATTGGATCCCTGCAGTATTTGTATGTTTGGGTATCTCGTATCTATTTTATTTGTTAGTAGAAAAGCGCACAAAGAAATATTTAGATACACTAAGAGAAAAGAAATCAACAACCTGATTTCTCTAGATAGAACAAAGAGTTATAGAAAGAATATTTTATTTAAATAGAACATATACAAACCAGCTTAAAAAGTAAGCCAGTCCTGTCATATACACTAACTGAATAAGGGGCCATTTCCAACTGCGTGTTTCTCTTTTAACAACTGCCAATGTACTCATACATTGCATCGCTAAGGCATAAAATATTAATAATGATAGCCCTGTCGCCAAATCATACACTTTACTACCATCAGCTCTTACAGCTGCTTCCATTTTTTGCCGAAGGGTAGTATTATTTTTATCGGCATCTTCGCCAACACTGTATAACGTTGCCATTGTTCCAACAAAAACTTCTCTGGCCGCAAAAGATGTTATCAACGCAATACCGATTTTCCAATCATAACCCAAGGGAGCTATTGCAGGTTCTATAGCTTTACCCAATGTACCAGCAAAAGAATTTTGCAATAATGCCGTTTTACGTTCTTTGTCCAATTCCTTTGCTTGCTGAGGATTTGATTGTAATAATAGATCGTACTTAGCTTTTACGGCAGCCATCTTTTTGGGTGGACCATAAGTACTCAATGCCCACAGCAAAAGACTTATTACCATAATTATCTTCCCAGCATCAAACACAAATATTTTCGCTTTTTCTACCATCGTTGTTAAAGCATTTTTCCATCTTGGGCTACGGTATACCGGTAGTTCAAGTATAAAGAAACTTTTTTCTTTAATACCAATAAACCATTTCATTACATAAGAAACTATTAGTGCCATTACTGTTCCTAATAAATATAAACCCATCATCACCAAACCTTGCAGACTCAAAAATCCGAAGTACAATTTAGAAGGAATTACCAATGCAATTAAAATAGTATACACAGGAAGTCTCGCGCTACAACTCATCAATGGCGTAACCATTATTGTCAACAATCTTTCTTTTCTGTTTTCAATATTCCTTGCAGTCATGATCGCAGGTACCGCGCAAGCAAAACCGCTGATCATCGGCATTACACTCTTCCCATTCAATCCAACTTTGCGCATTAGTTTATCAGTTAAAAAGCTGATGCGCGCCATATAACCTGTATCTTCTAATAATGTGATCAACCCAAACAAGATCATTATCTGCGGTATAAAAACCATGATACCACTTAATCCCGCCAATACTCCATTAATTAAAAGATCACTCCACCAAACTTGCGGTAAAACACCTGAAAGAAATCCGCTTAATTGTCCAAAACCCCATTCAATAAAATCCATCGGATACTGCGCCACCCAAAACACACTCTGAAATAATAAAAATAAAACAGCTATTAATATAATATATCCCCACTTTCGATCCAGTAATATATTATCCAATTTTTCTGTGAAAAGTGCTTTCTTTAAAGGGTCTGCTTCAATTACAGTTTGCTGCATTATATGTTTAATGCGACCATACCGTTGCATAATTTCTTCTGCCTGTGTTTTGGTAGGATTAAATTTTGTTGCAACTTCTGCGGCTTCAATATCTTTTTGCAATGAAGCACCTAATTCAAAATTTTCATGATTGATCAAATAATGCAAAGCCGTATAACTACTAACGTCCGGCAATAGCCTTTTAATTGCATCTACCGAATTATCCGCCAATGCGTAACTATCAATAAATTCTCTTGGTGCAATAAAGTTAGCATTCGCAGTATCTTCAATTACTTTTTTTAATTGCGGTATCCCTTTATTTTTTCTTGGGTTGATAACAACTACCTGAACACCCAACTCTCTCTCCAATCCACGAATATCGATTTGAGTACCTTTTTGATTGGCAAGATCCATCATCGTCAATGCCACTACAACCGGAATTTTAAGATCGATTATTTGCGAGCAAAAAAGAAGGTTACGCTTAAGGTTGCTGGCATCGGCAACCAATAAAACCATATCAGGTTTTATATCTTCATCTTGTTGTAATAATACTTTGTACGCGACCCATTCATCAGCACGTTTAGGGTACAAACTATAGGTACCCGGAAGATCGATAATAGTGGCAGAAAATGTTTCCGAAATAGTGGCGTTCCCTGTTTTTTTATCTACGGTAACACCTGGAAAATTGCCCACTTTTTGATTCAAACCCGTTAAAGTATTGAACAAGGAGCTTTTACCGCTGTTGGGATTACCTACTAATGCTATATTTATCTTTTTTGCCACAGTTATATTATGGCGCAAAATTAGCTGTATTGTCTTGTATCTGCTTACGATTTAAGAAAGATGCAACACTTACATAAAGATTGATGGCTAACTTTGCCTAAACAAGTAAAATTATACTTGAATGAAATTAAAAATTGATAACGATCTATTAATTGAGGAGTTTTTTGAAGGAACTCTTTTATTGGGCCTCGTTGTACCCATCAAGGATTATCAATTTAGCTGGCAACTCAATCAAACGCTCGGTTTTGATTTTAGAATTAACAATGAAATAGAGATTCAGCTTAATAAAAAATCACGCACCTACTTTTTCTCTATTTATCAATATGCAGTTCCATCAACATCTTTAGTACATTATTTGTACAATAATCAGTTTGATGGAGAATATCTTTTACCCGAATTTAAACACCTTGATTTTTTATGGTTGATACAGGGCAACGAAATTACACCCGAAGAACTCAACGCTCTAATGCAGTCTATCAGGTCACTTCCCGGTGTTCAATTAGTTACTGAAATGACCAATGAAAAAATAAAAAATAAGCAGCACCTTATATTTTAAGATAATCCCACCCAGATCTCCCCATGTTTAGATTTGTATTTTTGTAATATTTCAGGCATTATTCAATGAATTGCCCTTCCTCACGTTAGAATAAATTACTTTTGCACCACAAATGGAAAAATCAAATTTTATAGATTACATCAGGATTTTTTGTCGCAGCGGACATGGCGGTGGAGGCAGCAGGCATTTTATGCGCACAAAATTCGATGCAATGGCCGGACCGGATGGTGGTGATGGCGGACGTGGCGCACATATTATTTTAAGGGGCAGCTCTCAGTTATGGACATTATTGCATCTACGCTATTACAAAAACGTTTTGGCAGAAGATGGGCAACACGGAGATAAAAATAATAGCACCGGTAGAAATGGTAAAGATATTATCATTGAAGTACCACTTGGCACTATCGGAAAAGATGAAGAGACCGGGTTAAAAGAAATAGAAATTTTAGAAGACGGACAAGAAATAGTTTGGGTAAAAGGTGGCCGTGGCGGTTTAGGCAACAGCAATTTTAAAACAGCTACAAACCAGGCACCTGATTACGCACAACCGGGCGAAGATGGTTCTGAAGGTTGGAAAATATTAGAGCTGAAAGTACTGGCAGACGTTGGTTTGGTTGGTTTCCCCAACGCCGGCAAATCAACATTGCTATCTGTTATCACCGCTGCAAAACCAAAAATTGCAGATTATGCTTTTACTACACTAACGCCTCAGTTAGGTATGGTAGATTACCGTGATGGAAGAAGCTTTTGCATTGCAGATCTTCCTGGAATTATTGAAGGTGCCGCCGAAGGAAAGGGCCTTGGGCATCGTTTCTTACGCCATATTGAACGTAACTCAATCTTGCTTTTTTTGATCCCTGCAGATTGTGCCGATCATAAAAAAGAGTTTGAAATATTATTGAATGAACTGGAAGAATACAATCCGGAAATGCTGCAAAAAGATTTCGTTATTGCCATCAGCAAAAGCGATATGTTAGATGATGAATTAAAAGCTGCCATTGAAAAAGAACTTCCTGAAAAAGTGCCGCACATATTCATTTCTTCTGTCACAGGTTACAATTTACCTGCGTTAAAAGATCTGTTATGGAAAACATTAAATGCGCCGAAAGATATTTAATTTATAGTGCTGCTATTTATTGTCCAATTGAGATGACACTAACTGCGCAAGCAAAACTAGTATGCAAAATAAAATTACCATTATCAATGCTTTTGATGCAGAAGATTATTTTATAGAAAAATTATCTAAAGAGTATGATAATGCCGTTACCGAAAACGGTATGGTAAGTGAATTGTTATTTATTAGCAGCATGAACTTTTCTTTTGCTCCATTTCCACAGCAATACACTTTTGATACATTGGAGCGCGATCTGCAGGAAAGCGTTAATGCTATCAAATCTGCATCAACATTGGCATTTTTTACATCTTATCATACACGCAAACATATAAATCCGGCCTTTGCACAATTCGTTTCGCGCTTATTTCATTTGCAGAACGGAGGCGTAAATAAAAGTATTTGGGGTGAAGGTGCTACCTATAATAAGCGTATTCGTATCATTTCGGTAATTGATGATGTGGCTACCTGGAAAAAATATAAGTTTAAAAAAGACGCTTCTATACTGCCAATAAATAAAATAGATTTTAGTTTATTTGGATTTGATGAAGTATTTACCAGCACTTTTGGTTATTTACAAGATAATGAGATGAACGAGTATGGCCTTAAATGTCTTTCACGCATGCATGATTTCGCATTAAGTGATTGCTTAAATAAATAATAATTTTAACTATAGATATTTGGTTGGTATAAAAATACTTTATACTATTGCGCTGTAATTATTTTTTTCAAACCCTAAAACAATTTTGTTATGGCTACAACAGCAGGCAAATTGGCTCGTCTTACTATTGATGGTAAGGAGTACAATGTTCTTCAAGCATCTTTTGAATCTACAAAACCAAAAGACAGTTACAACCGAGTAACCGCTTATGCAACTAATGCAGACGCACGTTTCACAATCGAAGGAAAAGATGGTACAACAGCTATCTTCGAAAAGTATGCGAATAGTCGCAATCGTTTCGATGCTAAGCTTACTTTGTACAACACCCATGATGAAGGTAAATTAGTAGAAACTGACTACAAAGACAGTTCTATTACATTTTATTCGTCTTCTTTTAATTCAGCTAACGAGACACCTTACACGTTGTCTATCGTTATTTCTCCAAAGAGTACTAAAGAAGGAAATGCTCACTTGGAATTTGATCAGAATACTTAACTGATTAAATTATTTTAGGGCAATTCAATTATAAGCAATGCTTATATATAGGCTATTCATGTGCCTGCTAATATTTGCTTTGTTTGAATTGCTCTTTAATATTTTATTTTAATTGAAAGAGATAAAAATTAAATAATAAATGATAGCCATCTTTAATGGCTGAGAAAGAAGAAAATATCTTCATAATCCGTACCCTTTAAGAAACTTAAAAGCGCTATGCTATTTTAAGTTGTTCAATTTTAATCAAACACAATCCTATTCTATGGCCCAGACAGCAACATCTGCACCTACTTTAAATTCCCTGCTTCCCGTAAAACTTGTTTACGAAGTAAATATTGATGGAACCATAATAAAACCGATCAACTCAATTCTTATAACTCAACATCATGGGACGCACAATAGTGTAGAGTTTAGTTTTCCGCATGAAGTAGTGCAACAGGAAGGTAGTTTTGTATTAGATGATGCACAAAAATTACTGGGCCGCTTAGTAGAAATAACTATCAAGAACAGTAACGATTCAGGCAGTGCAGCATTAGAAAATAAATTTATTACAACTAACGTAGAATTAGATCAGGAAGGATTGAATGAAGGCATGTTAAAGATAACTGCCTTAAGCCCTACATGGTTATTAGATGGAGCTCCACATTTTGAAAGTTTCTATCAGAACAATTTGAATGACATTGCCACAGCTGTAGCAAAACCTTTAAACTCTGTAAGAACAAATATAAAAGCAAATGCTTCTTTTAAAGACACGCTACCTTATGTTTGTCGTTACAATGAAAGCGGATGGAATTTTTTAAAACGTCTTGCCGCCGAAACAGGCCAATGGCTTTACTTTAATGGCATGGACCTTATATTTGGCGATGCCGAAAAAGGTGAATCACAAAAATTAATTTATGGAAACAACTGCCATAATTTACAAATGAATGTAAAAGCATTGCCAACACAATCAGGTCTATTTGGTTATGATGCAGCACAAAACAACCCACTAAATCAGGAAGCGAATAATTATACCGGCAATCCCGGATCTTATGCAGAAGATGCCTTCAAACGCAGCAATCAGTTATTTTCAGTTGCATCAACATACACTACACACAATTCATTATCAGGAAGTGCATCAGTAGAAGCAATAGGAAAAGCACGTTCAGCAACTACAGCATCAGACATGTACACTATCAGCGGACAAAGCACTTTGTTCACTTTAAAAGTAGGCGCATTGGTAGATGTATCTTTTAAACGTTTAGGAAAGAGTAGCTCGCACAGACAAATGCGTATTATATCGGTACAACACCATCTGCAAGCTGGTGGCCAATATACGAACACATTTAAAGCAATACCATCATCTGCAGAAGCACCTCCAGCTATTAAATATAACAAGCCCGTCACCCATCCTATGCTGGCAAAAGTTTTAAGCAACGAAGATGCTCAGGGTCGTGTGCAAGTACAATTTATGGGATGGCAACAAGATAATGGCTCACAACAAACAGACTGGATAAGAGTTGCAAGCTCTAGTGCCGGTAACAGCAATGCTGTAAGCACTAACAGAGGCTTTATGTTTATACCGGAAGTTGGCGACCAGGTTTTAGTTGACTTTGAAAATGGCAACCCCGATAAACCTTTCGTTGCACACAGCATGTATCACGGACAAAATGGTGCTGGCGGAGGATCAGGCAATCATATTAAAAGCATTGTTACCAAAAGCGGCTGTATGATTCAATTTGATGATACCGACAGCCAGGGAAGCGTAACAGTAACCGACCCAAGTGGTAATACTTTTTATCTCGACGGACAAGGAAATGTAAACGTTACAGCACCAAAAAATATTCTACTGAGCGCAGGAGAAAACATAATGTTAAACGCCGGCATGAGCGTTATGACAAGTGCAGGTACTGACATTATGGATCAGGCCGGAGCAATGATAGCACATTCGGCAGGATCTGATATAATGCACACCGCTGCAGGAATGATGGCACATACTGCGACAAAAGATTTTAGTTTGCAGGCTGCGAATATTACAAAAATTGCTACTGGAAATATAACAACACAATCCGATACAATCGATAAAGAAGCACAAAAAGATGTAACCATTAGCAGTATTCAAGGAAATGTAACTAAACACGCTAAAAAAGAATTGCAAAACAATAGTGGCCAAAATACTAAACATAATTAATTTATGGACGGAGGAAACTATATAGAAAAAGCAGGAGGTTCTATTACAGAAACTTCTCAGAACGATTATACTGTATATTCCAAATGGAATATTATAACTAATGCTAAAAAGGGGATTAATGAAGTAGGCGCGGATAATGGGGTGACATTTGGAGATGCTAAAAGCGCGCCGAAAAAAAATAGCAAACAAACGAATGAAGAGAAAAAATATATACTCCCTTTATTAATAGGATATTCAAGAGGGTATAATTATAATAATCATTTTATGTCGAGTAAAAATGCTGACGTAAAAAGAATTGCATTAAATCTTCCTGATTCGAAATCAAATAGTGGCATGCTTCTACCCAATGATTATGATACTATGATTGGGGTTTCAGAAGCTAAATTAAAAAGTAATATGCTGGAATTAATGCGCGCAGGAACTACTGTTAAGAATGGCATGGGAAGTGTAGCAGAAGATATGGTTAATCATTTTATAGCCAACTCAGGAGGAGAATACGAAAACAGCACCTTAGAAAATGTTATAGGTAATGATGAAAATTTTAAAGTTTTTGTAATAAGAGTTATGTACAAAATACTTATTAAACTAAAATCAGTCAATTGGGATTTATCTCAAATAAAAGATACGCCAGATTTAGTAAGATTTGATAATGTAGCATTTAACACTGCTGATAATCACAATGACGGGTTAACAATAACAATCGATGGGGTTGAGCATGTTGAAGTTTGGATAACAGAATATAAACCGCCGCCATCTATCAATGCACCATGTTATATAAAAATAAAATTCGTATTATATGATACCTTTGGATTAGATCCTGATGATATTAAAAAATATGGTAAAAGAAAAGATGATTCTGCTTTAAGATATATAACAGATTGGAACGATACTACAATGCAGATTCGTGTGCAAAATACTGTTGGATATGGGTTTAACTCGTGGTGGCTTTTACAACATTATTTTAATCACAAGCCTTTTACTACTAAAGTGATTAGATACTTTGAAGGACACTATAAACATAATGATATATATAGATCTCCTGTTGAACCTAGTAAAAACACATCCAATGATGTAAAATATAATTAAATGGAAACATTGAAACTTCTTACTATTAACCTTGTTAAAACATTTATTATAAGTGGAATACTTATAGGTTGTATTCTTAGATTTATAATACAACCTTTTTTAGTTGATACTCTTGGATGCTTCAAAATAGGTTTTATATATAGTTTTGGCTTAACTCTATGCGTTACTTCCGTATATCTCAATCTGATAAATAAGATTCGTAAGAATAATTTTTTTAGAATTTTATCATTCTTTTTAACTCTACTTTTATTAATAATATTAGTAATCCTAAGAAAATTGAGAAACCCTGAAAGCCTTAATGTTCATGAAAGCTTTTTTAAAATAGGTTCTTTTCTTTTGATTCATTTTTACTATTTTATTAAATTTAATAACTCATTAGTTGAAAAATCGTGAGTCAGAAATTAAAGAAGTCCAGTTTATTGTTAATTCCTAGCAACGTCCAGTTTCAAAAGCAATTTATTAAAATCTTAAAATACTTGCTCATTAATTACAGCCTCTTCAGGCGAAGTTCCTATTTCATTATTGTTTACTATATAAATATCACCATAACCAATCTTTGAATTATTTTTTATTCCTACACGAATCTTCTCTTTATCTACAATTCCAATCAAAATACAAGTACTCACTTCATTTTTACCAAAGCTTACATAATAAGTATCGTTGATAATCAATTTAGGAGCTATGCGTAAAGTAATATGTATTGGCTTCACACTTTTATTGACGCTGATGGTTCTATTATTTTTTACTTTCATATTCAAGAAGGTATTAGCAAAAATAAAAAAGCCTGTAACAATCGTTACAGGCTTTTAAGCTGTAGGGGGAGAACAGTAACCTATTTTACATGACTGAACACATAATGTACAATCAAGTATAAAAATCAATATTAACAGGCACTCCACGAACATACGTTTACAATTGTTTTTTAAGTTAATAAAGTTTTAGAGGCACTTTTAGAGACACTCCCCTATCTTTGGAGCATCAACATAAATGATATGCCAAGAAATCCCGAAGTCAATTTTTACCTGAAGCCGCAGACAACGGGTAACGGTAAAGATAACAAATGCGTTATCTACCTACAATTCAAATACAATACGAACCGCTTAGTCTATTCTTTCGGCGAAAGGATTGCAAAGAAAGACTGGAACGATGAAAAGCAAAGAGGCAAGAATAAGAACATTCTTACTCAGGACGGCGAGCATTCACTTAATCAATTACTAGACGGACTTAAAGAGGTATTAGAATCAGCATTTAAAAAAGAGAAGGTTAATGGCATTCCTACAACTGAAACTCTTAGATCCTACTTGATTGCCTTTATGAACAAGAATCAAGATAAACCAACAGGCTACAATATATATACTTTGATCGATCGCTTTATTTCCGGGGAGATCAAATTCAAAGGAAGAAATAAAAGTCTTAATACATTAGATACATATAAGGCAGTAAAAAAACACATGGAAGCCTTTGAGATCAAAACAAAGAGCCGGATAACTTTTGATAGCATCAACCTTGATTTCTTTTATAAGTATGTATCATTCCTCAATGGATTGGGATTAGCTACGAATACAATTGCAAAAGATATAAGTGTACTCAAAGTGTTTATGAGCGAAGCGGTTGACTTAGGTTATACTAATAATTATCAATTCAAGCATAAGAAATTCGCGGTAGCCGAGGAGGACACAGACGCTGTATATTTAACTGAGCAGGAACTTATAAGACTATATAGACATGACATGTCTAGCAAGAAGCTTGAACAAGCACGAGACCTATTTATATTCGGTTGTTTCGTCGGACTACGCTTTTCGGATTATTCAGATATTAAGCCAGACAATATTGTACTAATAGATAACGAATACTTTATAAAAGTAAGGACAAAGAAAACCTCTGAACTTGTTATAATCCCATGTAATCCTATTGTGCTTGAAATATTCGAGAAGTATAAATTAAGTCCTAATAAATTACCGAAATCTATAAGTAATCAAAAATTCAATGACTATATCAAAGATGCTCTTGAAGAAGCCAAACTCACTGAGACAGGCAGACTATCAACAAACCCAACGTTAACCCTTGACAAGTGCGTGTCATCTCATACCGCTAGACGTTCCTTTGCTACTAACTATTATCTACAAGGCTTTCCAACTATCGACCTAATGAAAATTACAGGACACAAGACAGAGAGAGCTTTCCTTAAATATATCCGCGTAAGTAAATTAGATTCGGCCAAGAGACTTAGCGCTCACATGAAAATAAAATGGGCAGAAAAAATACTACGTGTTGCTTAGTAATCATAAAATATATAAGTATGCAAATTGCAAAAAACGAGAGATAGCAAATGAAATGGCTGTCTACTTTGACAAGAAGATTAAAACTGTTAAGCTTGTAAAATGGGCATCAATAGCAAACAGTTCTTTATTATCTCAATACAAATCGAATAAGATTGAGAAACATAACGACAGCAAATACTTTGTTAGCGATATTGATTACTGGTTGCTACCTAGAAGAGATTATAACACGCAAGGGAGATTAGACTTAATACTTTCAGCCATAAATGGTAAGAGACATTTGATTAGCAAATAGCGAGTATTTAATAAACTTATCTAACGTAAGTAATGCTGTTTGGGTATTGGAGGTATTGGATCTAGCTTATCAAAAGAATTTGCACATAAAATATCGTTGATAACCTTTTTGCAATATTTCTCTATAGATTTACTACCAGTATATTTTATTGGGTCGCCTTTAAAATTGCATAAATTATACTCTAAATGCCAATAATTTAATTTTGTTGGGTCATGAACAACTTTAGCAAATCCTTCTAGCTGGTGTTCGCCATCCTTGATTATCGGTTTAGAAATATGGGCGAAAAATTTTTCAATCTCTAAATTCAATTCCTTTGATTTTGTCGGCTGCGAATAAGGTATCGATTGATTATGCATAAGATTCGCATCAAAATAAACAATACAATAATTTTTCAACACCTCGTAATCGTCGATATGCTCAGAGATAAAAACATACTCATTATTTATCCATTTCTTACTTCCGTTCCCGATAATTTTAAAACAAGTATGTTCTGGTTTAAAATATCCTCCCAATAAATTTAATGACATAAATGGGATTTCTTTTGGTTGCAATGCATCTTCTCTAATTTTACCCATATCATTGAATGTATCAGCACAAGCAGCATCAGAACGTCTGATAACATAGACAGTCTGACTCTCTAATAAAGCGTGAATATCAATTTTAGATAGATAACAAATTCTTGGAATAATGCTAACTGGGAAATTTAATTTGCCGCACAAGCGATACCAATTACTAAGAAATATACTCCTTAAAACCCTCCGTGAATTTTTTAAAGTTGGCAACATCTGATGCAATCAATTTACGGTTGATAAAATAAGAATACATTACTTCGTCATCATGATTTTCTTCGTCATTTATAGATTTAGTAAGCATCAGCAATTTGTTATCCAAAAAAGATAAAGTAACCTTAATGGTATTATCTGAATTTATTTCGACAGCGCAGCGTTCAATCGGTAATATTGACAAATATTTCCGTACATGAGAAAACGTTTTGATAATACTATTTTCAACAGGTTGGTATTTCTTTTCAACCCTTTTAAATTCCTTTTTATAAGAATAGTTCAATAGAGCGAAGCTGTTGATATTGATTTCATTTGCATACAAGCTGTTATTTTCATTTTCCACTTCCACTTCGTTTTCAATAATTTTAATGCCAATATCATTAAAATCAGTAGGAGTTAATAATCTTTCTAATTCATCTACGTACAACGTATACTCACTTATCATTGTGGTCTTATTACGCAAATTATCTGCATTAATAGTAAATTCAATATTATCCCTATACAAAGGGCAACACTGCTGAGTAATTGCTATGTTTGGTAATGTAATCATAGTTAATATTTTGGATTTAAAGTATCAATATATTCTGGCTTCAACAGAGTAAAAAAAAGATTCTTTTCTTCTTGATGCAATTTATCAATCAATTCTAATAATTTATTATCCGCATTGATTTTTCCAGTGAATGAAGCGTCTATATCTATATATAATCCAGATGGTACAGATTTTTTTGGAGATTTTATATTTGCATTATCCATAATTTGAAGATGTATATTCATATCCTCAATCTTTAAATTAGATCGATAAACTAAAAATTCTTGACTATACTCCTCAATACTTATTTTTGGTATAAAATTCAAAATTTGTTCCACTCCTCCAGTCCTATCTAATACACTTGCATATCGTACACCAACTCTTTCAACATGCTCAATATCAAATAAACCAAAGAAAGTATTAACACATTTTGAAATGAATGGAAAATAATTACCCCAAAGCTTATAATCAGCAATGTTTTCAAATGACAATACACAATTACTAAATGATAATTTATAACTTTCATTACTCAGCGTGTAATCAGGAGAATATTTAAGCTGATTATTCATTTGCTTAAATTGTGGAAGCAGTTTTGTTTGCTCCATATTTGGTAATTCTTTCATAAACGCAGAGTAAACTAAAGGAAATAGTTTACTTGGTTCGATGTTGGAAACATACCTTATTTCAATACTAGAAGCAATAATTGGACTTGGAGATATTTCTATTGGTAATTTCATGTTATAGTTGAAACGAATAAACTTTAAGTACTACCGTCTATTGTTTCAGTTTGCATTTTACTGATTAATGTGGTTTAGGAACGCTCAATAACCTTTTAATAAATCGTCAAAAGCAGCTCCTTCTTTCTTTTCTTCCATTGTACCCACTTCCAGAGTATCAATCGAGAATTTATCAGCCATTTCTTTTGGCAATATTGATGGGCAAGTATAATTTACAGAAATACCATTTTCAGAAATACTGTAAGTTCCTATTGAAAAATTAGGTTCCATATCATCTATTTTAATTAACATTAATATCTTTTTTAGCGATGAATTTTAGTGGTTCATTCTTTTTAATGATTGCAACATCTATTGCACCGCCACATCCCCTAACTCCAATAGCCAAACTTTGTGCCTCAATGGTGGTTTTTATTAATAAAACAGCAAGATTAACACAATCTTGTAATGGCATAAATTGAAAAGGAACTTGTAATCTTAGCGGCGCAAGTGCTGGTAATAATATTTTGTTTATTTGATCAGCAGTTGCTAACCCATTTTGAATTAATATTTGAAGCAGCCTTTGATCATATCCAGTCAATAATCTACTCATTATTTCATGCTGCCCACCTCCCGAAATTCCAAATGTGTATTGATGATTTATTTTTTGATTTTGTTCTATCGGCTTTGGTTGACTTGGAATTTCAAATTGATATATTGTACCATATGGTTCATTGTCATCAAATCCCGCCACATTAAAAATCATTCCTTGACCCGCTGCCGGTTGGAAGTTCTTATCCATTAATAATTTCCATTGTTCAATAAAAAACTTACTTAGTTTTTCAGCGAATTGATATACACTTAATTTTT
>Ga0207027_1020_pt1 | contig 42298 bp, 51 predicted proteins | sample Alteio_BWMinCont_43_FD_153280 | JGI IMG/M metagenome (GOLD analysis project Ga0207027, IMG submission 153280) | Enriched cells from forest soil in Barre Woods Harvard Forest LTER site, Petersham, Massachusetts, United States -... | ecosystem: Environmental > Terrestrial > Soil > Temperate forest >... | reverse complement strand
TGGTTCCAGGAGTAGGATAATTAAATGTAGTATTGCTATTACAATTGATTACGTTATTGACGGATATCGTACTCGCTCCAAAATAACCATCTTCTTCATCAGGGCCTTGTTGATTGCCATTAATATAGAATGATTTCACTGCTATGAAAGGATTTTTATGCGTATCATATGTCACTCCTGAATACACAATACCAGTAAAAGACCCATCTATATAATATCCCGATGTAAAGTCATTAGAAACTAGTGTTTCTTGATAAAAAACAGTATCAGTGTATGTCACAGTTGCCCCTTGATAATTATAAGCTATGCTGTAGTAGGGGCCTGAATAAGTATATAGAGTAATAAGACTATCCGTGTTATCACCTGATTGAGTATCCTTTTCATAGATTAAATTACCATTACCATCGTATGAATACAAACTGGTAGTGGTATCTGCACCTGATTGATAAACAACAGATTTATAAGGATGGGCATCTGTACTGTTATAAAAAAGAGTTCCGGCATTAAAATCTGTTACAGTTCCGAACGAAGAATCATAACTGTAGTTTATAAATCCATTTAATCTTTTTGAATTATCATATTGAAATACCGTTCTATATGTGGTATCATGTGTTGCAGCGTGCAAAGTATCCAATTCAACAAACTCTGTTAATAAAGTACCATTTATATTGGTGCTATTGTTGGTATTATTGTTAGATGAGGAACTTGTTTTTTTGCAGCTTGTAAACATGACTACTGATAAAAAACTAATGGCTAAAAAGCATAAATTCTTTTTGTTCATAAAGAGATTTTTGGTTGGTTTATATTTTAAAATTATGGTATTTGAAACTAAAAAGCAGTATAAATGATAATTGCTTTACCACATATACTGCTAATCAATCAAAAAGGTTGGGTGGTTATATTTAATACTTAAAATTCCCTTTAAAGTTCTTCTTAAATTCTAAAAAATCAGGTATTGAAACATTCTGTACATAAGGATTATTAGGGTTGTAATAAATATATTCCTGGTGATAATCTTCAGCCGGATAGAATTTTGTAAATGGAACTACTTGCGTAACGATCTTGCTATTATATTTCTTCGAATCTGTTAGCTTCTTTATCTCAGCAGTGATGATCTGTTTTTCTTTATCATTTGTATAAAAAACAATAGAGCGGTATTGCGTTCCTTCATCATTTCCTTGTCCATTAACTTGTGTTGGGTCCTGACTTGCAAAGAAAGCTTCTACTAATGTTTGATAACTGATCTTGGTAGGATCATAATAAACCTGAACTGTTTCTGCGTGGCCAGTTGAGCCTGTACAAACGTCTTCATAACTTGGATTTTTTGTCGCACCTCCCGCAAATCCCGAAACTGCATCTGTTACACCTACTAAACTTTGAAATACCAGTTCTGCGTGCCAAAAACAACCTTCAGAAAAGTAAGCGATTGATTCGTTGGATGCATGATTCTTATTCCCTGGAATAATTTTAAGTGGTTTAGTTTGCGTTTGTCCGCATGATGTAAAAAGAACGATCGCTAATAATGTAGAAAATATGGCTTTCATGATAATTGATTTATAGATTGATAAACGATAACAACACACCTTAAGTTTGCTGACAATTGTTAAGATAAATGCAAAGAGTAGAGTAATTTAACGCGAAAGGAATTATTTTTGTTGAAAAAATAGATATGGGATTGAAAGAATTATTTGAACAGGCACAGGCTGACAGTAAACTTTTAACAAAGAAGCCTTCGACTGATGTTTTGTTACAATTATACTCGTTATTTAAGCAAGGGCAGGAGGGAGACATCAATATTGATCCCCCAACCAATATGTTTGATTTTGTTGCCAAAGCAAAATATGGCGCCTGGGAAAAAATGAAAGGAATCCCAAAAGAGCAAGCCATGCAGGAGTTTATTGATAAGATCAATGAACTGAAAGCTAAGTAATTGAATATTTAATATTGAATACGTAATATTTAGAAATAATCAAAAAATTCAGACTCCCTATAATATTCAATATTAAATCGACAATATTCAATAATAAGACTTATCTTCACAAAGTGATTTAGCTCTGTGAGCACATAGTTTTAGATAGATTCAAATTTTTACATTCTCCACTCGTAATAGTTTTCCTCTTTTTAATCGTTTTGTTTACTGGTACCATCACAGGTATTTTATTTTTATTTATTTTAATTTTTAGATTTTATGAACATTTATGTTTCAAATTTGAGTTTCAACACAAGTGATGTTGAATTGAATGAACTTTTTGCAAGATTCGGTACAGTTTCTTCTGCTAAAGTAATTATGGACAGAGAAACAGGCCGTTCACGCGGTTTTGGCTTTGTTGAAATGGCTTCTGACGAAGAAGGTAAAGATGCAATGTTAGGCCTAAACAACAAAGAAGTTGAAGGTCGTGCAATGAGCGTTTCTATTGCAAAAGAAAGAGAAGAAAGAAGCGGTGGCAATAGCTACAGCAACAACCGTAACTCTGGTGGCGGTGGTAACAGAAGATGGTAATCATTAACTGAATAGTATTTCTAAAAAGAGCTCAATTTATTGGGCTCTTTTTTATTAAGTCAAAATTTAAAAGTGAAAAGCTAAAAATTGAACAGCCATCAATTAAATAGCTTTTTTACTTTTTGGTTTTGACTTTTAACTTTTTAATTAGCTTTGGCATTCTATAATTAAAGAATCAACAAAATGGCTCCTAAACGTAACGCGGCAATACTTTTCATCTTTATAACACTATTGATTGATGTGATTGGTATAGGATTAATTATTCCCATCATGCCGAAACTGATCACCAGCCTTATTCATGGCAGCATCAGCGATGCTTCTAAATATAGTGGCTGGCTTACGTTTGCATATGCCCTGATGCAGTTTTTATTTTCTCCAATGCTGGGAAACTTAAGTGATAAATATGGCAGAAGGCCGATCTTATTATTCTCGTTATTCGGTTTAGGGATCGATTATATCTTTTTATCATTCGCACCTACAATAGGTTGGTTATTTATAGGAAGAACGATCGCAGGAATTGGTGGTGCAAGTTTTACAACAGCCACTGCCTATATTGCCGATATTAGCACAGAAGAAAACAGGGCACAAAATTTTGGTATGGTAGGAGCCGCTTTTGGATTAGGTTTTGTTATAGGCCCTGCAATTGGCGGTTTGTTAGGAGGTTTTGGTGAACGCGTTCCATTTATGGTGGCTGCAGGTTTAAGTTTATGTAACTGCATTTATGGTTATTTGGTTTTGCCGGAATCATTGGATAAGGAACATCGCCGTCATTTTGATTGGAAACGCGCTAATCCTATCAGTTCTTTAAAAAAATTACAGAAATATGGCGAATTGAAAGGATTGATCGTTTCTTATTTTTTAATTTTCTTAGGAGGAATGGCCATTCAAAGTACCTGGTCTTTTTTTACTATTCAAAAATTTAACTGGAACGAACGAATGATCGGTATTTCATTGAGTGTTGTTGGTTTGTTGATCGCAATAGTTCAGGGAGGTTTGATACGCGTTGTTAATCCTAAACTTGGAAATAAACGTAGCATGTATTTGGGTTATGTGCTATATGCAACAGGCTTATTTTTATTCGCATTTGCCTCACAAAGCTGGATGATGTTTGTGTTTTTAATTCCATATTGTTTAGGAGGATTTTGTGGCCCGGCTTTGCAATCTGTTATGTCTGCACAAGTTCCCAAAAATGAACAAGGTGAGCTTCAAGGTGGTTTAACAAGTGTAATGAGCCTTGCATCGATCATTGGTCCGCCATTAATGACCAATATCTTTTCTTATTTTACAAGAGACAATACCACCGTTCATTTTGCCGGTGCTGCTTTTTTCCTGGGCGCTATCATTATGCTTACAGCCTTTGTTGTTTCTTATAAAACATTACATCACAACACTGCTATCTCATAATTTTTATTCAATCAATGTAGGATGATCAAAAGTATTGATGATTTTGAAAATGTTTTTTTTATCGGCGTTGCCGGAACAGGTATGAGTGCGATCGCTCAGTATTTATCAGGCATTGGTAAAAATGTAAGTGGCTCTGATAGATATTTTACGCCTGATACTTTTAATGAAACAAAAGAGAAATTAATTGCAGAAAACATCAAATGTTTTTTGCAAAACGGCGAAGGTATTAACGAAAAAACCGACCTGATAGTTGTTTCAACAGCTATAGAAGACACTGTTTTTGAAGTGCAGAAAGCAAAGCAATTAAATATTCCGATCATCAAACGTTCTGAAGTTTTAGCGTTGATCGCTAAAAGTAAAAAAACAATAGCAGTAGGAGGGACTTCGGGCAAAAGCACTACCAGCGGCATGTTGTTTGATATTCTGGAGAAAGCAAATCTACAACCGAGTATCATTAGTGGCGCCGGATTAATCAGTATCATCAAAGAAGGAAAGATCGGTAATGCAAAAGTTGGCCAAGGGGAATGGCTGGTGATTGAAGCCGATGAGAGTGACGGTTCTATTGTTCAATACGAGCCTGAAGTTGGATTGTTATTAAACATAGATAAAGACCATCAGGAAATTGATGAGCTTATTGAAATTTTTGGAACTTTTAAAAAGAATACAAAACAGTTATTTATTGTTAATCAATCAAATATTTTAGCAAGACAATTATCTGCCAATATCAAAAATGATTTTACAACAGATGAAAATATTCCTGCCGGTTATATTGCAAAAGATTTTAAGCAAGAAGGTTTCAATATTAAATACTCAGTCAGCAATATTCAATTCTCCATAAATACCGTAGGCAAACACAATATGGAAAACGCTTTGGCAGCAACAGCCGTTGCCAATCAATTAGGCGTTGATTTAAAGATCTGTGCGGCAGCATTAGAAAAATATGAAGGGATCTATCGCCGCCACCAAATATTAGGCAATAAAAACGGCATTTGGGTAATTGATGATTATGCGCACAATCCTGCTAAATGTGCGGCTTCTATTGCGGCTTGTCAATATATCGCACCTAAAGTAGTCGCCTGGTTTCAACCTCACGGTTACGGTCCAACGCGTTTTTTGCGCACCGATTTTGTAAAAGAAATTGCTGCAGTATTAAGACCGCAAGATGAAATATGGATGAGTGAAATTTTTTATGCAGGAGGTACGGCTGTGAAAGACATTTCATCAAACGACCTGATCACCGATATTAAAGCTTTAGGCAAAAATGCTTTCTTTGTTGAGGATAGAAATAAATTTTTGCAAACTGTTCGTCCACATTTAACAAGTAATACAGTATTGTTATTAATGGGTGCCAGAGACCCAGGATTAGAACAGTTTGGAAAAGATGTTTGGGAACAACTATAATTTAAAACACTTGTCCGTGTGTTTGCTTTATTAGGTAATTAACCACTTTAGGAAATGGCTTTAATGTAGTAATAAAAATATTTGTAACTACTTTATTGCCAAATAATTTTTGAATGATCCTACCCGCTTTTAACCGTTTGCTAAAATGATGATTCCATTGTTGAACATATTGCTGCTCCATCTTTTCTCTTGAAATATCATTTTGTAAAAAAGCGTTAACCTGTTCAAATGCAAGCTTACTGCCATGTAGCGCCATACTCATTCCGTTACCGCATAAAGGCGTTGTCATACCCGCAGCATCGCCAATCATTAGTATATGATCATCAACCTGACTTTTTTTATCAAAGCTTATTTGCGAAATAGTAAGTGGAGCATCATATAAAATTTCCACCGAAGAAAATATATTTTTAAGATGTGGATTTTTCGACAAAATATTTTGTTCCATCATTTTAATATTGCCATTACTTTTTTTGAGATTATTCGCCGTTGTTAAGTAGCAAAGACAATATTTGCCATCTTCAATTTTTGAAATACCGCAATAGCCGTCCTGAAAATTGTGTAATGAAATTGAATCGGCCGGTAGATCTGCCGTAACATGATATTTTATACCAACATAATTATTGCTGTTACTTTTTGCAGCCAGCGCAAAAGGACGTTTCCATTTTACATCAAGATTACTTCGTTTACCAAAACTTCCACATACAATTTTTACTTTGTAAATGTTCTCTTCAGTATAAATATCAAATACTTCATTTGTAAAAACAATATCTGTAACTTTTGTATTTTCTTTAATAATCACACCATTAGATCGTGCAATTTGCGCAAGCATATCATCCAATAAATACCTGCTAATACCAAATCCACCCAATGGTAGCGTATGTTGTATCAATTTTCCATTTGGAGCAGAAACTTTTAATTGACTAATATGCGATACATTTAATTTATCCAGATCTACACCAAGCGATTGAATAAAATCCCAAGATTCCATACTAATATATTCTCCGCAAACTTTATGAAAAGGGTAGGTTTCTTTTTCAAACAAAACAACACTGTATCCTTTTTTAGCCAACTGAATAGAAAGCGACAATCCAGCTAGTCCTCCACCAACAATAGCTACATAGGTTACTGTATGATGTGGAGATACATTATTCATGCAATAATTTATTATCAACAATAACCAGCCAGCGAAATGCCCATTGCCAGATCACTTTGTAATTTTTTATTCCTGCCTGCTGTAATAGATCTAACCATTCATTTTTTGTAAAGCCACGTGCAACAGATAAGCAAGCATCATTTTTTACGAGGTAAGATCTGCTAAATATTTTTGTAAGATATTTTATGAAATAATAAGGCAGCCAATGACGCTGAAGATCATTGATAAAAAAAGCATCGCGACTATTTTTTTGCAACCATTGCATCATTTGTACTAATTGGTCATTACTAAAATGATGACAAAATAAAGAAGAGAAAATAACTGTAGGATTTCGCTCGAATGCAACTGCGGCATAATCACTGCAGATCCATTTGCAATCGAGTTGCGGATATCGTTCGCGTGCATAATTAATGCATCCTTCATTTATATCGATACCAATAAAGTTTACGGGAATATCTTTTTTTAAAAAATATTTATAAATAGTAAAAAGGTTATCACCACCTCCGCAACCAATTTCACATACAGTAATAGTTTGTGCGTTACCGATAGAGCGTACTATTCCCTGAAGGGTAATATCATGCCCACCAAGCCACGTATTGATAAAGTTTAATTCTTTAAGATTCTGTTTCAACGCAGGGAAGGGAATGTTATCTCCATCCAATAATTCTTTTTGATTGCTGCGTTGACGAAGATTTATCATGAGGATAAAATAAAAGTTTCCATTGTTAACCCTGGGCCAAAAGCAGCGCCGAATATTTTTTCTCCTTTTTTTATGGTAGAAGCCGACAATATTTTCTGCAATACAAACAATATTGTTGGTGATGACATATTACCATAATCTTTCAAAACATCATAACTGGATTGTAATTGTCCGTTTGTAAATCCAAGACTTTTATGCACTGATTCCAATATTTTCTTCCCTCCGGGATGAATGCACCAATGCGAAATATCCTGCTTTTGTAGTTTTACTGCTGCTAAAGCATTAACTGCCAGTTCATCAAAATCTTCTTCTATCAGATCAGGAATGTAACTGCTTAGAGTCATTAAAAATCCTTTAGAAGAAATATCCCAGGCCATATCACTACTACCTTTCGATGCTACCATAGAATAAAAATTATCAATATTTATTCCTTCCGCTTTATTATTTCCTGTAACCAACACAGCTGCTGCGCCATCAGCGAACAACATACTGCTCGTCATATTTTCAACAGTTGGATCATTTTGAAAATGTAAGGTGCAAAGCTCAGTACAAACAATTAATACATTCGCATTTTCATCAGCTATACAAAATGCATTGGCAATTTTTAATGCATGTATCGCGGCATAACAACCCATAAAATTTACAGATGTCCTGCAAGTAGTGGGAGGCAAATGCAATAATTCAAGTAGCTCAAGATCTAGTCCTGGTGCACTCATTCCCGTACAACTCACCGTTATTAAATGAGTTATTTTTTCTTTAGAAAATGAGCCGATACAATTTTCAATAGCTTGTAATGATAAAGGCGCCGCATGCTCTTTGTATATTTTCATTCTTTCTTCTACCGAAGGAAATGGTTCCAGATTTTCAGTAGGAGAATAAAATTTCCAGGAAGCAGCTTCAGTACTATAATCAGGAATAACAGAATAGCGCGTATCAATTCCACCTTGCTTATACAAAAATTGTAGCTTTCTGCTATCGCCTTCAGATAGTGCATATACTTTTTTCATGAACGACAGAATATTCTGCTGATCATGTTTAAAAGTTGGCACGGCTGTACCTATAGATACGATCTTACTCAAAATGGTTCCATATTAATAAAATGATAAAAGCTGTATTAGTACAGGTTGCCGCGATCCAATTCATACGCATTGTATTTTTAAAATTCGCTGCGCTATGATCTTTTTTCACCTGCAAGAACCACCAGGAAAAATAAATTATGATGGGAACAAAAAAAGCAGTGATCAATAATAGTTTACTCATACTATTCTGCTGTAGAAAAAATTGCACCATTAATATCCATGCAATAAAATAAATAATTCCACAAAAAATAAAAGTTCCTATATAACCAAGTTTGTAACTAATTGTAGTAACGCCGTCTGCAGTATCCTGCTTATGTTGATATATCTGAGTAAGCGGATAAAATCCTCCAATCAATAAAGCACAAATGCATAAACCTTGCCAGGGAATATTAATAGTACTTATCGTATTAGTGCCGTTGTATACCATTAAGAATGTTAACGCTCCCTGAAAAATAATTACTGTCAGATACCCAATAATTGCAAACTGCTTTAATCGTATACCTCTATAACTGTATGCCTTAGACGCTATCACATACAATAACATCATCGCAGCAAAAGTAGAGGAGATCAATAAACTCAATAAAATACCTATTGTATCCAACAATATCGTTACATAAAAAAGTTGCTGTGATGGAGCAGGGGGTTTTTCTATGCCACCGATACTGTCTGTATCTCTGTCCATATAGCTATTATAGCCATTGCTGGCAGGGTATATCAAAAAATTAAGGATAACAAATATCAACGTGGCTTTCGTCCAATTGATATCCGGCACCATAGACAACGTAAAAAAATACAACGGTGCCAAAAAGAAAGAAAAAGGAATTCGCAATAATTTAATGCTATCGGCAGATATCATGTAACCTATTTAATTTGTTGATGTAAAATAATATGAATCGTTGATTTCTGTAACAAAATATAGACCAGTATTATTAATTACATACGCAATACTATAAAGAACGGATGTAATTATACTCTAAGAAACGTTATAGCCCTTATAAAGGATGCCATTAACGGAAAATAATCCAAGACTATGGGGAAGAAAATAAAAACATTATTTAAGCGCTTGCACAAACCTTTTTAAGTCTGCAACTTCAGTAGCAGTAAGTACTTCATTTTTATCGTACTTTATTTTAAGCAGCAATACTGTTTTGTGTTGTGGACGCTTTTCTAAAATGGTAGTTATCATTTCACCAACAACAATATCTTTTTCAAATGAGGCTGGTGACGCTGATACTTCAGACTTGTACCTGGTAGGCATCTTTTTTATTAAAGCTTCCAGCGTAGCTAATTTGCTGGAGGAGATGTTTTCTATTTGGGCGGTTTTACTATATAATCCTTCTAACTGTTTTTTGCTAAGACTTCCTCGTTGCTGATATTGTTTGTATAGACTGATTACAAAAGAGGATACAGGATAGGCAATAATACACTCCTCTAAAATGTCATTAACGATGTCAATTCGAGGTTTTGGCTTATTCATATACAAATAATAAGTGCCAAATTTTATATAGTTTATACATAAAACTTAGCACTCAAGCTGTAATAGTTAGATTTTAATATTCATCTTCGTTAAAGAAGAAGTCATCCTGGCTTGGATAATCGGGCCAAATATCTTCTAATCCTTCATATACTTCACCTTCGTCTTCTAATTCCTGCAAATTTTCAATTACTTCAATAGGGGCGCCACTTCTGATGGAAAAATCTATCAATTCGTCTTTAGTTGCAGGCCAAGGTGCGTCTTCTAAATGAGAGGCTAATTCGAGTGTCCAGAACATCTTCTAAATGGGTTTAATTTTTGCAAATGTAAAAGTTTGGTGGAACTGACCAAATGTGTTTTTCCCCCGCTGTATTTTTCAAATTAAAGAAAAGCATAAATATTACAAAAAATCCCTTGTAATCACGTAATTTCTTAATTATTAATTACTTTAGCCTGATGTTGAAGGCCACAGGAATTATTAAGAATTATGGAATATTGCCCGTATTAAAAGGGGTAGATATTACTATTCAAAAGGGAGAAATTGTCAGTATAGTGGGTTCATCCGGTGCGGGGAAAAGCACTTTACTGCATATTCTCGGCACTTTGGATAAAGCCGAAAAAGGAATAATAACTTTAGAAAATGAACGTGTAAATGAACTTACCGGCAAAAGATTGGCTGCTTTTAGAAATAAACATATTGGGTTTGTCTTTCAATTTCATCATTTATTACCGGAATTTACAGCTTTAGAGAATGTTTGCATCCCCGGATGGATAGCAGGCACAAAAAAGAAGGAAGTAAATGAAAGGGCTACAGAGCTATTAGCGACTTTAGGACTTTCTCAGCGATTAGAAAATAAACCCAATCAATTATCAGGTGGAGAGCAGCAAAGGGTTGCAGTGGCAAGAGCATTGATCAATAACCCATCTATAATAATGGCAGATGAGCCAACCGGCAACCTTGATAGTAAAAACGCCAAAGAATTACACCAATTATTTATAGATCTAAGAAAAAACTTCAACCAGACTTTTTTAATAGTAACCCATAATGAAGAGCTAGCTCAAATGAGCGATAGAACTTTACACATGAAGGATGGGTTGATTGTTAATGTTTAATGGTTAAATTGTTTAATAGTTTATTGGATACAATGTGTTATAACAATCAAACAATTTAACCATTAAACTATTTAACCAAATCTAAATACGAGGCTTCCATGCCACTTCAGGCACATTCAATAAATGCCCCGTATATCTTGCTACAACAAAAAGATAATCACTCAAACGATTCAGGTATTTAATAACTAAAGGCTCTACAAATAATTCCTGCTCTTGCATATTCACACATATTCTTTCTGCTCTTCTGCATACACAACGGGTTATATGTGCGGTAGATATTGTTGGATGTCCACCGGGCAAGATGAAAAATTTCATTGGCGCTAATACTTCATTCATCGCATCAATTTCCTTCTCTAACAAAACAACATCACTTTCTTTTAGATCAGGGATCTTCATTAATGGTTCTTTGTCGGGATCGCATGCTAACGATGAGCCGATTGTAAACAATCTATCCTGTATTTCTTTTAGAATAACTTTACCATGTTTATCTGTAAGATGATCTGCCAATAACCCTATATAAGAATTCAATTCATCAACTGTACCATAGCTTTCAATACGCAAATGGCTTTTAGGAACTTTAGTTCCACCAATCAGACTTGTTTTACCAAGATCACCGGTTTTAGTATATATTTTTAGTGCCATGATTGATTATTGTAGATTCGCCGTTTTATCAGCTGTTATAATATCACTTGCAATAACTCCATCTTTTAAACGAATAACACGTTTTGCATACTTGGCGATATCTTCTTCATGTGTTACTAAAATAACGGTGTTCCCATCATTATGTATTTTGGTAAGGATATCCATTATTTCATAAGATGTCTTTGAATCGAGATTACCCGTAGGTTCATCAGCTAAAATAATAGATGGATCATTGATCAATGCTCTTGCAATGGCAACGCGCTGACATTGGCCGCCACTTAGCTCATTTGGTTTATGATGACTGCGATCTTCCAGCTTTACTTTAGTCAGAACTTCCATAGCTCTTTCTAATCTTTCTTTCTTTTCAACACCACTATAGATAAGCGGTAATGCAACATTTTCTATTGCGGTTAAACGTGGCAGTAAGTTAAATTGTTGAAAAACAAAACCGATCTCTTTGTTGCGAACCTCAGCTAGATCATTATCAGGCATACCGCTCACATCTTTTGTATTCAAAATATATTTGCCGCCGGTAGGAGAGTCGAGGCACCCCAAAATATTCATCAGGGTAGATTTACCTGAACCACTTGGCCCCATCAATGCTACATATTCATTCTTAAAAACATCAATATTGATGCCTTTCAATACCTGCAACTCTTGCTTACCTAAGTAATAATTCTTGCTGATATTTTCTAAATGGATAATGCCCTGCATAGGTTAAGTTAAAAGTAAAAAGTGAAAACCTAAAAGTCTGGGAATATAACGACACAAGTATTTTGTCAATACAAAAAGAAGATTTCTTACTTAATGTGTTCTAACTTTTTGCGTTTGACTTTTTACTTTTGAATTACTTTCGGTACTTTAAAAAATTGTTCGTCATGCACAGGTGCATTTTTCAAAGCATCTTCTCTTGATATGCTGCCTTGTACCTCATCTGCTCTCAAAACATTTACATTATCGCTCATGTGTAACAAAGGTTCAACGCCTGTAGTGTCCAATTCATTCAATTTATCTATGAATTGTATCATGCTTTGCAGATCCGCTTTAATAGCCACTTTTTCAGCAGTATCAAACTGTAATCTTGATAGATTGGCTAATTTATCTACTAATTGATCATTTACTTCCATACCCAAAAGTAATAAGTTTTGGAGAAGTTTATAGTTTAAAGTTGATGGTTTAGTATAAAGAATAATATTGTAGAAATTTGTTGACCTCTCAACTGTCAAACCCTAAACAAATAAACATAAAAAACTATCTTCGCGGACTTATGAGCGATAAGAAAAAAGAAATAGTAATGAGTGGCATTCGCCCTACAGGTTTTTTGCATTTGGGCAATTACTTTGGGGCTATTCGCAATTATGTGCGTATGCAGGAAGAATTTAATTGCTTCTTTATGGTGGCAGATCTTCATTCGCTTACTACACATCCTGATACAAAGGAATTAAAAGCCAATGTACATAGAGTTTTAGCTGAGAATATTGCCTGCGGATTAGATCCTGATAAAGTAGCATTGTATTGCCAGAGCCATGTTTACGAAACATCAGAATTGTATTTGTATTTGAATATGATGGCCTATAAAGGTGAACTGGAAAAAACTACAACTTTTAAAGATAAGGTTCGCTTAAACCCTGAAAACGTAAATGCCGGATTGCTGACATATCCTGTTTTACAAACTGCAGATATTCTATTACACCGTGCAAAATATGTTCCTGTTGGGAAAGATCAGGAACAGCATCTTGAAATGGCAAGAAACTTTGTTAATCGCTTTAATCATCGTTATGGCGAAGTTTTTCCTGAACCGGTTGCGTTTAATTACAATGAAGAATTGGTAAAGGTTCCAAGTCTGGATGGTACCGGCAAAATGAGTAAGAGTGAGAATCAGCTGGCAACTTTATACTTAGCAGATGATGATGAACTGATACGTAAAAAAGTAATGAAAGCTAAGACTGATGGCGGTCCAACAGAGAAGAATTCGGCTAAACCAGATTATATTGATAATATTTTTGGATTGATGAAACTGGTGAGCAGTGAAGATGTTATCAAAAAATATGATGATGATTTTATTAATTGTACTATTCGTTATGGCGATATGAAGAAGCAGTTAGGAGAAGACATGGTGAACTTTATCTCTCCAATACGCAATAAAGTAGAAGCCATTTTACAGGATGAAAAATATTTAAAACAGGTAATGGAACAAGGTGCTGAAAAAGCCAGACAAAGCGCCAAAGCAACTATGGAACTGGTACGAACAGCTATTGGCTTAAACTATTATTGATCCCTCTCCTCTAAAAGGAGAATAAAAGCCATATTATGTTTGCGATATAATTAAGTTTGCATACTTTCAATCTTTGAAAACTATAATACATTAACCATAAAAATAAAAATTCTCTTTTAGAGGATAGGGGCATGGCAAAGACAAAAAAACCAAAGCACATTGCTATAGCAGGAAATATAGGTGCCGGTAAGACCACTTTAACAGAGTTACTTAGCAAGCATTATAAATGGATCCCTCAATTTGAAGATGTAGACCATAATCCATACCTCAATGATTTTTATGAGGATATGCCACGCTGGAGTTTTAACCTGCAGATATATTTTCTTAACAGCAGGTTGAATAATTTATTGGACATTCACCGTGGTACTGAAACTATTATTCAGGATAGAACTATATACGAGGATGCCAATATATTTGCACCAAACCTGCATGATATGGGCCTTATGGGCAAACGCGATTTTACCAACTACTACAATTTTTTCGAAACACTTAAATCAATGGTGCAGCCCCCGGATCTTTTAATTTATTTAAAAGCATCGGTGCCAACATTGGTAGCGCAAATACAAAAACGTGGGAGAGAGTATGAAGAAAATATCCGCCTGGATTATTTAAAAAAACTAAACGATTATTATAATAATTGGATAGAAAACTACAAAGAAGGCCCATTATTAATAATCGATGCCAATACTAACAAGTTTGCAGAAAATGAAGAACATTTGGGACAAATCATCTCTAAAATAGATTCTACCTTATTCGGACTTTTTTAAAAAGTTACAATACCACTCTTTATTGCGTAGATAGCCAATCCAACCCTGCTTTTTACATTCAATTTTACAAAAAGAGAATCGCGGTGATTGTCGATCATACGGGGAGTTTGCTTCATAATATCAGCAATCTCTTTGTAGGTCATATCCGTACTGGCTAATTTCAAAAAATCAATTTCAATATCATTTAAGATAGCATTGTCTAACGAAGAATTGTTATCATGATTTGTTTGAAACAATGTTACCAATCTGCCTGTTACGCCATGAGAGTAATGATAATCGCCATTAGCAACTGATATTAATGCAGTTTTTAATTCATCAGGATTCACATCTTTTTTTAGAAAGCCTTTTACACCTAATTGTAACAACCGTATCAGCGCTATTTCAGAATCATACATGGTTAATATCAATACGCCTATCTGAGGATGATTATCATGTAACCATTTTGCCGTTTCATAACCGTCCATTACTGGCATATTAAGATCTAACAGTACAATATGAGGGATATTACCGTTTCCTAATTCATCCATAAGTTCTTTGCCATTACCTGCAACATTTGTTACACGACATTCATCAAAAGTATTTATAAGGGAAGCAAGGGCATCGCGTAGTAATACATGGTCATCTACCAATATCACATTGTAAGGATTAGGGCTCATAAATAAAGTAAAGTTTGCGGCGGTTTGGGATATAGCTTAAAGATAAATAAAAATGCAACAATAGTGTTACTTTTAATCATCAATTATCAATAAACTAATGAACACATGTTAACAAATAATGACATACTGAAAAAATTACGTGTAGCACTTTCTTTACATACCGAAGACATTATAAAAATACTAGCCTTAGCAGATTTTGAGATCAGTAAAGGTGCTTTAGGAGATATTTTTAGAAATGAGGACCAGCCTGGTTATATGGAAGCAGGAGATCAGCTGTTGAGAAATTTTCTAAATGGCCTGATCATTTATAAACGAGGCAAGCTACCTAATGCCAAGCCACAACCTAAAGATGATGCCGGAGATATTGGGCCACAACGTAGAGATAGAGCTGAATAATATTATACTCGACTACAGTAGCTGTAAAAACTATCATAGTCTTTACAGCTACTTCATTACGATCTGAATAGTATCCTTATTCTGTTGACTTAATAATTTTACTTTTCCTTTGGTTAATTCCTGCAAAACAGTCTCCGTGAAATGCCTTACCGTTAAAAGTGTAAGATTTTTTTCTAATTGCACATCAAATATTTCTCCCGCAGCTAATGCCAATTTTTCAATTCTATCCGGCTTATCATCCAAACAATATAAAATACTAATGGCGCCGTTTTGAGATAAGTTTGGCCTGATCTTTATCTGTTCAAACAATTCATACAGTTTTCCAACAGGCTTTTCTTCTACAAAAGAAAAATCTTTCGAGCGAAGCTCCATCAATACTTGTCTCTCTTTTATAACAATAATAGGAGGAAGGCCTTGTACATTTTTTTTGCTGATTATCGTTCCGGCTAGCTCCGGTTTTAAAAAGCAGCGTACGTGCAATGGAATATTTTTGTTTTGAATGGGCTTGATCGTTTTAGGATGTATTACCTGCGCGCCATAATAAGCCATCTCTATCACTTCGCTATAACTTAATTCATTAATAATTACAGCTTCAAGGAATTTTTTAGGATCCGCATTAAAAACACCTTCTACATCTTTCCATATCGTTTGACTTTCAGCATTCAACATGTTAGCAAAAATGGCTGCAGTATAATCGCTTCCTTCTCTACCTAAAGTTGTACTTTCATTTTCATCCGTAGCGCCAATAAATCCTTGTGTGATAACTATTTTTTCTTTGGAAAAGAGCGGTAAAATATTCTTTTGAACTTTCTGTTCTGTTAGCTTCCAGTCAATAGTTGCATCTCTAAAATTATCATCTGTACTAAATGTATCTCTTACATCAACCCAAATATTTTTGATCGATATAGCATTAAAATAATCACTGATAATCGCTGTACTTAATAATTCTCCGCAACAAACAATCTGATCGTAATAATAATCATAATCTCTTACAGGTTTATCATGTAATAACCATTCTACTTCAGTAAACAAATCACTTAAAGTAGCAACAGACCGTAAGTCTAATTGCGCCACCAATGTTAAATGTTCATTTTTTATTTCGGTAAAAAGTTTCAACGCTTCCTCTTTATTTCCTGCAAAAAAAGATTCGGCTACTTTTTCCAAAGCATTAGTGGTTTTGCCTATGGCAGATATTATTACTAAAATAGGCTCGCCCTTAAATGACTCTAATATTTTGCCTACATTCTTTATCCTGTCGATACTGTTAATACTGGCGCCGCCAAATTTAAAAACCTTCATCTGTACTACTTCTTATTTGGGTTGATTGAGTTAATTCGTTTAATTTAGCCCTCTCAAATAATTTGTAAAAGTCGTATTCTTATCCAATTATAGCAAGTATTTAAAACCATGTTATTAATTGGCAGAAAGACGCAATAAATACAAATATTTGAAAAGGTATTTTTTTACTTAAATTGCTCTGCCATTAGGCACGTTGAGGTATGCATAAAACAATTATTTCGGTTAAAGATCTAAAAAAGAATTATGGTTCTTTTGAAGCGGTAAAGGGAATATCTTTCGATGTGTATGAAGGAGAAATATTTGGTTTACTTGGGCCGAATGGTGCGGGTAAATCAACTACACTGGAAATTATAGAAACGCTTCGCGAAAAAACAAGCGGAAAAGTAATTGTTGACGGACTCGATCTTGATAAGGAACCTGATAATATTAAAAAGATAATCGGCGTTCAGTTACAAACATCGGGTTTTTACCCAGGATTGAACCTGCTTGAGCTGATCGATCTTTTTGCAGGATTGTACAACCGAAAAGTAGATCCGATGGATCTGCTGAAGCTGGTGAATCTGGAAGATAAAGCAAAAAATAAATTTAAAGAAATGAGTGGCGGGCAGAAACAACGTTTCTCCATCGCTACAACATTGATCAATAAACCAAGAGTTGTTTTTTTAGATGAGCCGACTACAGGCCTGGATCCGCAAGCACGTAGAAATTTATGGGAGCTAATAAAAACGATAAGGGCAGAAGGAACGACCGTTATTCTTACCACGCATTACATGGACGAAGCAGAGCAATTGTGCGACCGTATTGCGATCATGGATGAAGGCAAAATAATATCATTAGCCTCGCCTGATAAGATGATCGATGATCTGGTAGCAAAAGGTTTCGAAAGACCAAAGCAAGTGAAATCTGCCAACCTCGAAGATGTATTCATTCATCTTACGGGAAAAGAAATAAGAGAAGAATAAATTTTTATACATCACACCAATTAAAACTAAAAAATGACAAAGTTTATTTTTGCGACTTTATTAGTTGCAATCGCAAGTACCGCTGCACAAGCACAAGTAGCCCCTAAGAAAACTACAAAAATGAAAGTAGTATCAGCCCCGCAACCCGCTACTGTAAACCCTTTAAAGAATTCAACTGATTCATTCAGCTATGCTTTAGGGATGAATATTGCACACAACCTGGATAAACAGGGAATTGATAAAATAAATTATGCTGCCATGCAGAAAGCAATGGAAGACGTATTCAAAAATAAAACAACAGCAATAACTGAAGAACAAGCTAGCATGACTATACAGAAAAAAATACAAGAGTATATGGCTCAAAAGCTTACCGGCACAAAAGCAAAGAGCCAGGCTTTTTTAGACGCTAACGGCAAACGTACAGGAGTAACTACTTTACCTGATGGATTACAATATGAAATATTAAGAAAATCAGATTCTTCTAAAATATCTCCAACAGCACAGGATACAGTGGTAGCTAATTACGCAGGCACTTTAATTGATGGAACAGAATTTGACAACTCTTACAAAAGAGGTGAACCATTAACTATACCTGTTGGTGGCGTTATTAAAGGATGGACAGAAATTCTGCAATTAATGCATGTTGGCGATAAATACAAAGTATATATCCCAAGTGATCTTGCTTATGGCGATAGAGGAGCTGGTAGTCAAATTCCAGGGGGTTCTGCTTTGATATTTGAAATGGAACTGTTATCTATCAAACCTGCAGTTGTTGCACCGGCTCCACCAACTCCGGCAACTACACCAGCACCACAAGGAAAAAAATAAATTAGGTTTGTTGTATGACAGAAGATTTAAAGTATCCAATTGGTAAATACGAACCGCAGCCATTTTCTGATAAGCAATTACAAGAATGGATATTGGATATAAAGTTTCTGCCACAACAACTTTAAAATTCAATTTTGAATTTGGATGAAGCGCAGATCAATACACCATATCGTCCTGATGGCTGGACGGTAAAGCAATTGATACATCATGTAGCAGACAGCCACATGAATGCTTACATACGTTTTAAGTTAGGGTTAACAGAAAACAATCCAACAATAAAACCATATCAGGAAGCTTTATGGGCCGAGCTAAGTGACACAAAAAATTTACCTGTTAATATATCACTAACACTATTGCATGCATTACACGCAAGATGGATCGAAGTGATAAAAAATATTAAAGGTGAGGATTGGAACAGAACTGTCTTCCATCCTGAAATGAAGAAAGAAATAACGCTTTGGCATTTATTGGGTTTGTATGCATGGCACAGTAAGCATCATACGGCACATGTAATAAGATTGCGAGAAAGAATGAATTGGTAATTTTGTCTGAACAAGATTAGAAAGATTAAAGGATAGACAGGATTTTTGTATAATGATAAATCATGTCTATCCTCAAATCAATTAAAAATCGTGTTCAGATTCTTAATAACACACAATGAACTGGAAAAAACTCTCTTCAGAATATATTGCCCGCTTTCAATATTTTACTGCCCGTAAAGACAAATGTGAAATGCCCGATGGCAAAATTGTCGAATCATATTATGTTGTAGAGCTACCTCGTTCAGCTTGTGCATTGGCTATAACTGAAGAAGGCGACGTAATTTTAACTAAACAATACCGCCATCCAATTGAAAAAACTATCGTGGAACTTCCCGGTGGTTTTGTTGAAGAAGATGAAGATATTACGAAAGGGATTGCAAGAGAATTATTAGAGGAGACAGGATATGAGTTTGCACAGATCGAACTTCTTGGAAAAGTTGCCGCTAATCCCGGTATATTAAATAATTATACTGATCTGTTTTTAGCAACAGGTGGTAAAAAAGTAGCCAACCAAAGTCTGGACGCAAATGAAGAGATCGAGATCATTCTATTACCGTTAGAGGCTGTAAGAGGAATGTTACATAGAAATGAATTTGATCAGGCATTACATGTTAGTTGTATGCTATATGCTTTTCGAAAACTGGATGAAGATAACGATGCAATGAATTTCTATTAAAAGCTTTTCAGTTTAGCAATGGTTTCTTTTGGATCCGTAGATTTAAATACAGTACTACCCGCAACTAATACATCTGCACCTGCATCGATAATTGATTTTGCATTTTCTAAAGTTACACCACCATCAACTTCAATTTTTACCTTTAAAGAGCGTTCATCGATCATTTTTCTAAGTGCTTTTATTTTATCTAATGTATGCGGAATGAATGATTGTCCACCAAATCCGGGATTAACACTCATCATACAAACCATATCAATATCACCCAAAATATCAGCCAGGCCACTAACAGGTGTATGAGGATTGATAGCAACACCAGCCTGCATTCCTAAACCTTTTATTTGTTGAATATTTCGATGCAAATGCTGACAAGTTTCAATATGCACCGTAAGTATATCTGCTCCGGCTTTTTTAAAAGCTTCTGCATATTTTTCCGGTTCTACGATCATTAAATGAACATCGCAGATCTTTGTTGTGGCTTTGCGAAAAAATTCAACCATCATTGGTCCAAAGCTAATGTTTGGTACAAAGCGGCCATCCATCACATCTAAATGAAACCAGTCTGCTTTACTTTCATTTAGCATGTTACAGTCTTTTTCAAGATGTAAAAAATCAGCAGATAATAATGATGGAGCGATGATAGCCATTTAATGATAAAGTTTAGTATGTCGAAATTATGAAATAAAAAATAAGCAAGAAGTAAAAGCTATTGAAGCTTACTTAAAGCATCTTTAGCTTCGTCGTAATCAGGATCTATTTGTAATGCCAGCTGGTAGCTATTAATAGCGTCTTTTTTATTATTCAACTTCTCATAACATCTTCCCATCCAATAATACGCAACAGAGAAATCACTTTTAATACTAACCGCCTTTTGTAATTTTTTTAGCGCCTCTTCATACTTACCCATATTGTACAAACAAATACTCTCTTCCCTATATACATCGAAATAAGTATAGTCGATTTCCAGACTTTGATCAAAAAAAGTAACTGCTTTTTCACGTTCGCCGATAGTTGAATAATATAATCCTTTTATAAAAAGAGATTCTTTTTTATAATCCTGAGTAGGGTATGCATATAATTTATCAGCAACCTCCAACGCATTTTCATTTTTTGTCTGTGCATATACAGAACCTAATGTTACATAATATATGGGATTGGAACTTAATAATGTCGCTTTTTCAAGGCTTGCTATGGCATTGGTCGTATCCTGATCTTCATAGTACAACCAAAACAGATCATTCCATAAAGTACCATTAGCGCTATCTTTAGCAATAGTGCTTTTAGCTTCGGCGATAGCAGCTTCATAGTTTCCGCTATCACGATAATTTTGTATCAATGTTTCCCTTAATAAAATTGAATCGGGATACTTTTTTACCTGCTCTTTTAATTGTTGCTGAATAGTAACAGCAGTCGATTGTACAGTATCATCAACATTATCATTTTGATTACATGATAACCCTACATAAACGGTAGCAATAATAAAAAATGGTAAAAGCCTTCGCATAGATAAATTGATATCCGCGAAATTACGGAATTAGACAGTTTCCGTTTTATTTCATATTTAAAGTAGTTAATGAATCAAAACAATGCCAAAGAATAACCGATTTACATAATTTTTCACATTATAATTGCTACTTTTGGCACTTATTAAAATTCAACCCGCCTTAAATAAAAAAGAAATGTTATTTGGATTTGATGTTTTTAATCAGAATTTTGTCGCCCTATGGTTCATTCTTGCATTAATAAATTCAGGACTTGCTCAATCAAAATATAAAGATGGTCTTACATGGTTTATAATCTCCGTTTTATTGGGGCCCATAGCAACACTTTTAATTGTCATCAGTAAAAGGGATTATGATGAGCATTAATCCAATTCTATCACTTCGCAGCCCTTTATATCATTCGCATCAATAGTAAATCTGATAACTGTTCTTACCTTTTGCCAACCTTGTTTACCCGCAGCTCCCGGATTCATATGCAGACAGTCTATCTTTTCATCAAACATTACTTTTAAAATATGAGAATGGCCGCTGATAAATAATTGAGGATGTACCATTAGCAATTCCTTTTTTGTTACAGCATTATAGTTTGGTGGATAACCACCAATATGTTTCATAAAAACTTCTATTCCTTCACATTTCCATTGTAATTTCTCAGGATAAACACTTCGTACATCCTGTCCGTCAATGTTACCATATACACCTTTTAAAGGTTTAAAAGCAGCTAATTTGTTGGCAATATCGATCGTACCAAAATCTCCGGCATGCCATATTTGATCACAGTTTTTAAAATGTTCAAAAATGGCATCGTCTATATAATTATGCGTATCTGATATCAATCCAATCTTTGTCAAACAGAGTTATTTATAAGTAAAGTTATCGTATCAATTTATATCATCATTCCTACACAAATTAATTATACCAATTTTAATAAATTAACTTCTAATTTTGTTTAGACAGCAAAGCATGCCGTAATAGGCTCTAAGTAGAGTAGTATAAATGAAGATCAACGTAAACAATAATATTATTTTAAAACTATTACTATCCGGTATTGTAGTAGTATGCTTATTAATTTCCTGTGGAAAATATAAGGCAGAACCGGGGAGTTCAACAAATACAGGTTCCGGCATACCTGTCGATTCATCGAATGGTGTTGGTATAACCGTGGCAGGTGGTAATGGAGATAGCTCTGCTGCTAACCAGCTTAACTGGCCGTTTGGCGTATTTGTAGATAGTACCGGAAATATATTTGTCGCTGATACATACAACAATCGCATACAGGAATGGACACCGGGAAGCACATCAGGTATAACTATAGTCGGAGGCAATGGAGTAGGTAACGCATCTAATCAATTTAGTTTACCTACCGGATTATTTGTAGATGCTGCAGGGAATATTTATATAGCAGACCAAGGCAATAACCGTGTGCAAAAATGGATAAAGAGTTCTAATACCGTTATTACTGTGGCCGGTGATAGTACTTCAGGACAAGATTCTGCTCAATTGAATGGTCCTACCGGGTTATTTGTTGATAAAGCAGGAAATATTTATATAGCTGATCAATATAATAACAGGATACAAAAATGGCCCGCAGATACTTCTATTCATTATGGAGTAACAGTGGCAGGCAGCGCAAGTTCCACTCAACTGGCAAATCCTGTAGCGGTATATGTTGATTCTATCGGGAATATTTATGTAACCGATAATGGGAACAGCAGAATACAAGAATGGCCCGCAGATACTTCGATTCATAATCCAATAACAGTTGCCGGCGGCAATAGTTTTGGTTATGGTAGCAGTCAGCTTTATTTACCCTGGGGATTATATGTTAATGACCAGGGGGCCATATATGTATCAGACAGATCTAATGATCGTATTCAAAAATTCATGCCGGGAGTTGACACAGGCACAACTGTTGCCGGTGGTAATGGCAGAGGTTCCGGAGCTTTACAGTTTTTTGCTCCGACAAGTATATATGTGGATAGGAATGGAATTATTTATGTAGCCGATACATACAATAGCCGCATACAAAAATGGACTGGACATTAAATAAGATTCAAAAAATATATAACAATGAAAACAGCATTGATTGGTGCAACAGGTTTTGTAGGTGAGGCAGTGTTAAAAGAATTATTACAAAGAGGGCATGAAGTAAAAGCCATTGCACGTAAGCCGGAAAGTACTCCTACGCAAAAGGGCCTGATATTAGTTAAAGCTGATATAACAGATACGGCTACATTAACAGCAGCTATAAAAGGAGAAGATGCTGTGATCAGTACTTTTAACGCAGGATGGACAAATCCAAATTTGTACAATGATTTTTTGAACGGATCAAAAGCAATACAATCAGCGGTAAAACACGCAAGTGTTAAGCGTTTGATAGTTGTAGGAGGAGCAGGCAGTTTATTTATCGATGGAAAACAATTAGTGGACGATCCAAATTTTCCGGCCGAATATAAATCCGGAGCAACATCGGCACGCGATTATCTAAACATACTTAAAGAAGAAAAAGAATTGGATTGGGTATTTTTAAGTCCGGCTATTGAAATGCATCATGGTACATCCGGCGTTCGTAAAGGTACTTATCGTACAGGAAAAGATAGCCCTGTTTTTAATGAAGAAGGCAGAAGTATCTTATCGGTAGAAGATCTGGCAGTAGTAATTGTAGATGAACTTGAACAGCATAATCACAGCAGAGAACGATTTACCGCAGCCTATTAATTTTAATAATAAATAAGGAAGTTATGTACTGCACTAACTTCCTTATTTATTATTTGAAAATTTTTCCATGATCTCCAAACTAACAAGTGCATCCTCCAAAGAACAAGGGTTAGTTTCATTTCCTAAAAAGTATTGTACTACTTTATCGATCATCGGTTGTTGAATATGAGCAGGATGTTTAAATGAGAATTCTTCTTTGCCTTTATCAGTGATCATCTCCAGCGTATTACCAAAAAATGGAAAGCGTAGTGAGCCTTTCTCTCCAATTATTTTACATTCATCTTCTTTCATATTTTCCGGCACAGTGAAACACCAGTTGCCTGTAAACAAAATATTGTTAGGCAATTCGATATATCCAACAACCGCATCTTCCGCTTCATACAATTTTGCCTGATTAGCAGCTATCCCTGAGCAATTAATATAATTACCAAAGATGAATGTTATAATATCCAACTGATGGGGAGCCAGATCATAAAATAATCCACCGCCCGCAATCGCAGGATCAACCCGCCAGTTTTTTTCACTGTTGGCAATGATAGGAGATTGGTGCGGTTGCAACATATTTAACTGGATCAATTTTACCCGACCAATTTTATTTTCGGCGATCATTTTTTTTATAGTAAGAAACATTGGCAATGCTCGTCGGTAATGAGCTACGGAGAGTTTTCCTTTTGTACTATTTACACAATCGATCATCCTTTTGCAGGAAGCAATATTTAGAGTGACCGGCTTTTCTACATACACATATTTCCCTGCCTGCAAAGCTTCTATAGCATATTGCTCATGAAATTTAGGCGGCGTAGCTATATAGACAGCATTGATCTCAGGGTCGTTAATTAAATCGTTTGCATCATTGAACCATTTAGGCACTCCATGACGGTTAGCATAATCCGCTGCTTTTGCAGCGTCTCTGCGCATTACTGCTATAAGTTTTGAATTGCTGACTTTATTAAAAGCAGGTCCGCTTTTTACTTCTGTAACATCACCACAACCGATAATGCCCCACGAAAAAATCTTGTCTGTAGAATTATTCATTTGTTTTATTAAGAAATGAGGATATCATTCAATACAAAAATAGAGGATAAGTGTTGAAGGTTAGCAGATATTGTTATCTCAATGTTATAAAATCTAAATAGGGTATAATCACTATCCCTTTAACCAGTTTTAACTTTTCAGTGTTGATAAAAGTTTCAAATTTTGTGCAAATTAAAATTGTAATGATATGGCTAATATACTTGTACTGGATGATTCAAAAGATCTGTTGAATATGATCAAAACTATTTTTCAATTGCATAATTATGAAGTAAGAACGGCGTCTACAAGATCTTCGTTAATGGCTCACATCGAAATTTTTAAGCCGGATATTATACTGATGGATGTTTTACTGGACGGCGTTAACGGCCGGGAGATATGTAAAGAATTAAAGGAAAATGATGATACAAAAAATATCAACATTATCTTATTGTCCGGAAGCCATGAGCAACTGAGAAATTATAAAGAATGTAAAGCAGATGATATTATAGAAAAGCCTTTTGAGTTTGAAGATGTAGAAAGAAAGATAAAACTTTTATTGAACAAGCGCATACCGGGAAAACAATCTGTGATTATTTAAAACGAGTTCAATAAGACAGAGAAGTAAAGCCCAGATATAAAAAACATTAGCCGTAAAATAGCTAATGTTTTTTATGCAGAAAGATCATCGTATTATTTATGCAGGTTAATATTTCCTAACCAATCATTTTCACTGGCGGTTAAATTAATACCGCTAATTGTACTATCTACGTAACCGTTAGTAACATTAATTAAAAGGCTGTATGTTCCGGGCGTTAAGTTACTTACAATAAAGTTTCCATCTCTGTCAGGTTCCGCATAGGCCGTATCTGTACTGTTGAAAACAGTTATAACAGGATAAGCATTCAACGGATATATATTGCCCGAAATACTTGCAGCTGTATTGACTGTAAATGCCGTGATATAAGGATACAAAACAAATGCATTATTACGTAATTGTACCGAAGATCCCGTTACATCAAAATTAACAGGCGTGCTTAATTGTACGTTCTTATTTATATTGTTTTGCTTGACAGAATATACAGGAATTACAATGCTGGAAGAATCATGCAATTGGAGCGGATAATGAACACTGTCTTTTATTAAAGAATCATTTGGCCCAACCGATATTTTGATCGCATAAATTTCTGCTGCAGGAATATTAGCGCTAACAAGTAAGGTATCTATATTACTGCCAATTGCTAATAGATTATACATTCCCGGTATGGCATGTAGTGATTTCCATACCTGGCAGGAATCACTATTAGAGTGGTTAGTATTGCCACACGTATCTACCAATACTTCTACAGAATCAATATCGATCAATACTTTGTTATAAGCTGTATCAGAATTGCTACCAAAATAACTGGTGAAATTTTGCTGACCTCGTTGTTGATTGCCTATATCATTTTCCTTTGCACATGCAGAAAATAATATACTTAGTATGAAAGATGCTGCAAAAAAGCGTGTGAGATTTATTGTCTTTTTCATAATTTATAAATTTCATTTATCAAGAACCGAAAACCATTTTGCCTTCAATAACAAAATTAGGTAGTGTTCTATTTTTATAAGTGAAATTTATACCTATTAACAATTGTGTAAGTTCTCATTAACAAATCTTATAGTACCCGAACTGATTTATGCAATTTAAATGGTATATGTCTGGAAAGAAAATCAACAACTAGCCATGAAAACCTGACTGCATTTTTAATTCTTCCACCACATTAAAAATAATCGGACACATGGCATAATACATCAATGTGCCAAACAAACGATCAGTAAAATTATCTTTATGTAAGTGAGGGAAATCTCTACATTCTGTAAAACGTTCTTCGTAAATAGTACATTTAGTACCGCCTAAAAAATGACAAGGGATCGTATTCATGATCATTTTTCCCTGCAAGCTCTCTTCAATATATTTTGATTTCAGATCGGGTATCGTCATTTCTAAATGAGTAGCTAATCTTTCGGATTCTTCAGGAGTTACATTGATCATTAAAGTCTTGCAACAGTTGCCACATTTGGTACAATCAATTTTTGATGTTATTTCATTATTGATAGAATGCACTAATCGGTCAATTTCTCTGGTATCCTGTTTTTTCAGGAAGGAGCGAAACATATCGTTCTCATTTTCTCTTTCTGCTGCCAGTCCCAGTATGGTGTTAAGATTTGTTTCCAGAAAATGAGTTTTAATGATAATATGAAGCCGCAAATATAGTATTTAAGCCTGTTTACCGTCTGCAATGTTATTTTATACACAACTGTTAAAAAGGGAAACGGATTCTCTTTACTCATTTAACTATATTTGCCACAGCTCTAAAATACTAAAATTATTAGTATATTGGGTCGCTTGCAAGTAGTTTTTAAACTCAAAAGCTATAAATTAAAGTCAAAATGTAAAAGTTAAAAGCAAAAAGTATGTTATGAGATCCAGGTATTTATGGGTTTGACTTTTCAATTTTAACTTTCAGAAACTAACTATAATAACACTCTAATGGCAGAAAAAGAAGTATCGACTTATAATGAAGACTCCATAAGGAGCTTAGATTGGAAAGAACATATCCGCCTTCGCCCAGGTATGTACATAGGTAAACTTGGCGACGGTAGCAGTGCCGATGATGGTGTTTATGTATTGATAAAGGAGGTGATAGACAACTGTATTGACGAGCATACCATGGGGTTTGGCAAGCAGGTAGATGTAGTGATAGAGAGCAAAACAATTACGGTACGTGACTTTGGTCGTGGTATTCCATTAGGAAAAGTGGTGGATGTTGTGAGCAAGATAAATACCGGGGCCAAATACGACAGTAAAGCGTTTCAGAAAAGTGTAGGATTGAACGGTGTGGGTACAAAAGCAGTAAATGCCTTGAGTAATAGTTTTACTGTGACCGCTTACCGCGATGGAAAAGAAAAAACAGCTGAATTTCAGAAAGGTGTTTTAATAAAAGAACACAAAGAAGTCGCGACGAAAGAACCCAACGGAACTTTTGTAACCTTTATTCCCGATGATACGATCTTCAAAAATTTTCATTTTGTACAGGAATATTTAGACAGCCAGTTTTGGAACTATTGTTACCTGAACGCAGGTTTGATAATGAACCTGAATGGCAAAAAGTATGTGAGTAAAAATGGTTTGCTGGATCTTTTGCAACGCAAAACAAATGAAGATGAAATTCGTTACCCGATCATTCATTTAAAGGGTGAGGATATTGAAGTGGCGCTGACGCATGAAAATGCCTACGGCGAAGAATATTACAGTTTTGTAAACGGGCAGTTCACAACGCAAGGCGGTACGCATTTGGCAGCATTTAGAGAAGGTTATGTAAAAACGATCCGTGAGTTTTATAAGAAAGATTATGATGCGGCTGATATAAGAGGCAGCATTTGCGCGGCGATAAGCGTGCGTGTTCAGGAACCTGTTTTTGAGAGTCAGACGAAAACTAAATTAGGTTCGTCAAATGTTTTTGAAGGAGGTCCGTCAATGAGGAATTTTATCGGCGATTTTTTGATGAAGGAACTAGATAATTACCTTCATCGAAATACAGCTACTGCCGAAGCTTTAAAAAAGCGCATCGAACAAAATGAAAGAGAACGTAAAGAATTAGCAGGCATTAAAAAATTGGCAAATGAAAGAGCAAAAAAAGCCAATCTTCACAATAAAAAATTAAGAGACTGTAAGTTTCATTACAATGATGAAGCAACGGGGAAAGACAAGGACAGCATATTAGAAAAACAGAAAGAGAGTACCATCTTTATTACCGAAGGGGATAGTGCGAGTGGTAGTATCACTAAGGCAAGAAACGTTAATACCCAGGCTGTATTTAGCTTACGTGGTAAACCATTGAACTGTTTTGGCTTAACAAAAAAAGTGGTGTACGAAAATGAAGAGTTCAACTTGCTGCAACATGCCTTGAACATCGAAGAAAGCTACGAGGATCTTCGCTACAATAATATCGTATTTGCAACCGATGCCGATGTGGATGGTATGCACATTCGTTTATTATTGATGACATTCTTCTTACAGTTTTTTCCTGATGTTGTGAAAAACGGACACGTGTATATTTTGGAAACACCTTTGTTCCGCGTAAGAAATAAACAGGAAACTATTTATTGCTATGATGAAACGGAAAAGCAGGCCGCAATGAAAAAGCTTGGCAGCAAACCTGAAATAACAAGATTTAAAGGATTGGGAGAGATAAGTCCGGAAGAGTTTGCACGCTTTATCAGTGCTGATATGAAATTGCAGCCGGTTATGTTATTACCGGAAACCCATATTCAACAATTGTTAGAATATTACATGGGCAAAAACACACCAAGCAGGCAGGATTTTATTATAGATAACCTTAAGATAGAACAAGATCTTGTTGAGGAAAACATTTAGTAGTTAATAATTCTTAATAAAAAACAACATGATCCATATAGTTTTTAACGAGCCCGATGTAAAAGTATTAGAACAGGCCATTGCGTTAGACGAAACATTACAAGGCGAGATAATGCTGATCAGAGATGATTATGCAGTTGGTCCGTTAAATAATATTTACCTCGGCGAAGGAAAAGAAGAACGTAAAAAATGGTGGACAGATGTTTTAGCGGGTGGTGATTATGAAAGCAAAGTACAGGACGGCGAAGTGGATGATTATAAAGTTGCAGCCGAATTGGTTGGTACGATGCGCCGTGATACAGAAGAAACGATCTGGATATGGGCCGCGCAAAACAAACACGATGTAAGCGGTTATTATTGGTTATTAAAATACATGCAGGAGTTCCAGAGCCGCGTGTACATTTTATATTTAAACAACCTGCCGTTCATCAACGAAAAAGGAAATATCTTTTATCCAAACTGGTTATCGGAAATCCCCGCAAAAGAATTTTTAAAAGCAAAGAAATTATCAAGAGAAATAACGCTCAGCGAATTCGAAGTTGATCCTGATGAGTGGACAAAGATCTGCAACGAAAACAAAGGCGTACGCATTTTAGAAGGCGGTAAAAAATTAGTGAATGAAGATTATTCTTTCTATGATGCAGAACTAAAGAAATTCATTACAGGCGATTGGCAAAAGGCTTCTAAAATAATTCAACAGTTTTTAAGCAAAGCCAAACATACTACCGGTGATGCATACTTGCTTTGGCGTTTAAAAGTAATGATCGCGCAAAATATGTTTGATGTGCAAGGCAAAATAGCTAACATGAAAGACTTTGAAATAAAAACAAAAAGTTAGCGTATGAAAACACTATTAAAACTCGAAGAACTGGCGATGTTTTTTGCAAGTATATATGCCTTGCATTATTTACAAGTCAGCTGGTGGTGGTATTTAATAGTGTTCGTTGGTCCGGATATTAGTATGACCGGTTATTTGGCCGGGAACAAAGTTGGTGCAGCATGTTACAACCTGTTTCATCACAAAGGAATAGCCATCGCAATTTTAATGACGGGTATTTTTTTAAGCAATTGGAATATGGAAGTGATAGGTTTGGTTTTATTCGGCCATTCATCATTGGATAGATTTGCAGGATATGGATTGAAATACAATGAAGGATTTAAGTTTACGAGTTTAGGGAAGATCGGGAAAGAGGAATAGTGTAAATAATCAATGTCCAATTTTCAATGCTCAATGTTCAAGTTTTTAATACCTCACCTATGCAAACTAAAAAATATGATCTTGAAGATCGTTTGGTTGATTTTACCTGTCGAATGATTGATGTTGTTGAAACGTTGCCAAATACAAGAGCTGGAAATTATATCGCCGGACAATTAATACGCTCTTGTCATTCACCTACATTTAATTACGGCGAAGTGCAAGCGGCAGAATCCAGAAATGATTTTATTCATAAAATGGGGATTGTACTGAAAGAATTAAAAGAATGTAGAACAGCGTTGAAAGTGATAATTAAAAAAGTAATGATAAAGCCAGTAGAAAAGCTTGATGGTATTTATAAAGAAACGGAAGAACTGATAGCAATTGTTGCTAAAAGTATAGACACAGCTGTTAAGAATAAAGAGAATAAATAATGTTCAACGCTCAATTTTCAATATTCAATGCTCAACAGAGGAGTTGAAAATTGAACATTGACGCATTGAGAATTGAACATTTAAAAGTAAAACACGAGATAATTTAACCATAATAATGGCAAAAGAAAAAAACAAAGAAGAGTACCTCCACAGCGATTCCGGCATCAGCGGACAATACAAAACATGGTTCCTGGATTATGCCAGCTATGTAATATTAGAAAGAGCTGTGCCAGCATTGGAAGACGGATTAAAGCCCGTACAAAGAAGAATTTTGCACGCCATGAAGGAAATGGATGATGGCCGCTTTAATAAAGTAGCCAATATCATCGGACAAAGCATGCAGTACCATCCGCACGGTGATGCGAGTATCGGCGATGCATTGGTAAACCTCGGACAAAAAGATCTCTTAATAGAAACACAAGGAAACTGGGGTGATGTGCGCACAGGCGATGACGCAGCAGCAGCACGTTATATCGAGGCACGTTTAAGCAAGTTCGCTTTGGAAGTTGCCTTTAATGCAAAGACTACCAACTGGCAGTTGAGCTACGATGGCAGAAAAAATGAACCGGTTACTTTGCCAATGAAATTCCCATTGCTATTGGCGCAGGGTGCAGAAGGTATCGCAGTTGGTTTGGCGACAAAAATATTACCACATAATTTCTGTGAGCTGATAGATGCTTCTATCAAATATTTAAAGGGTAAAAAATTTGAGATCTATCCTGATTTCCAAACTGGTGGTACAATGGATGCCAGCAATTACAATGATGGCAAACGCGGCGGTAAAGTAAGAGTGCGCGCGGTGATAGAAGAGCAGGATAAAAAAACGTTGGTGATCAGAAACGTTCCTTACGGTGTTACTACAACGCAGTTAATGGAAAGTATTGTAAAAGCAACCGACCAGGGAAAAATAAAAATTAAAAAAGTAACCGATCATACGGCTGCTGAAGTAGAAATTATTATTGAGCTGGCACCGGGTATTTCTCCGGATATCACCATCGATGCCTTGTATGCTTTTACAGATTGCGAAGTGAGCATTTCTCCGAACGCTTGTGTAATTGTTGATCAGAAACCAATTTTCTTAGGCGCACACGAATTATTAAAGATCTCTGCAGATAATACCAAAGAGCTGTTGAAACGTGAGCTGGAAATTAAGTTGGGCGAGTTACAAGAAAAATGGCACTACACTTCCTTAGAAAAAATATTCTTCGAAGAAAAAATATACAAAGAGCTTGAAAAGAAATATGATACCTGGGAGAAAGTGATCGATGGTATCAATAAAGCATTTGAGCCATTTAAAAAAGTATTAAAGCGCGAAATTACAAGAGAAGATATCGTTAAACTAACGGATAAGCCTGTACGCCGTATCTATAAATTAGATATCGACGAATTAACAGCACAGATCAAATCTTTAGAAGCAGAGATCAAACAAGTGAAGCATGATATTGCCAACCTGGTTGATTATGCCGTGGCATACTATGATAGCTTATTAAAAAAATTCGGCAAGGGCAGGGAACGCAAAACGGAGATCAAACAATTTGATACCGTGCAGGCTAAGTCTGTAGCTATTGCCAATATTAAATTGTATGTGAACTATGCCGATGGTTTTATCGGCAGCGGTTTAAAGAAAGATGAATTGGTTGCGGAAGTATCCGACCTGGATGATATCATCGCATTCACCAAGGGCGGTATCATGAAAGTGGTAAAAGTATCCGACAAAGTATTTATCGGCAAGGATATCATTCATGTGGCCGTGTTCCAGAAAAATGATGAGCGCACTACCTACAACATGATTTATGTAGATGGTAAAACGGGCGTAAGCTTTGCCAAGCGTTTTAATGTAACAGGAGTTACCCGTGATAGAGAATATCCATTGGCGAAAGATGAGGAAAAAAGCAAAGTGCATTATTTTTCTGCCAATGCTAACGGTGAGGCGGAGACGGTAAAAATTACGTTGAGTCCGAATTGTGCGGCAAAAAATAAAGAGCTGGAATTTTCTTTCGGCGACCAGGAGATCAAGGGACGTAGCAGTGTAGGTAATATCGTAACAAAATATCCTATCAAGACCGTTAAATTCAAAGAAGCCGGCAAATCTACGCTGGATGCTAAAAAACTTTGGTTCGATGATAAATTCGGCAGACTGAATACCGAAGAAAAAGGAACCTACTTAGGCAAGTTCGATGCGGAAGACAGGCTGCTCGTTATGTACAACGATGGTAATTACCAGATAACCGACCAGGAACTAACACAGCGTTTTGATACGGAGAAAGTGATACTCATAGAAAAATTCAACCCTAATAAAATAGTTACTGCCGTTTACCTGGATAACGATAAGCTACAGTACAATATCAAGCGTTTTAAAATTGAAACAACAACGCTCCACAACAAATTCTTCTTCATCAAAGAAGGCGATGGCAATCGTTTGGAAGCAGTCACAACCCAGGAAGAACCCGTACTAGTGGTACAAAGTGGCCGCGGACAACAAGTGCGCCTCAACAAATTCAAGCCGGCAAAATTAGTAGAAGTAATGGGCTGGAAGGCAGTAGGAGCCAAGCTAACAGAGTACAGCAAAAGCATGGACTTTGGCTGGGAGAACAATGATAAAGGCAATCTTCAAACAGACCTTTTTGAATAAATAGTTTTGTTTGCCAAGGCCTTAAAGAAGTACACATCACCGTTGTCGCGTATGTCGGGTAGCTAAACTCATGAAAGTATCGCCAGTAATGTTTACACAATATGCAACTGCAAAAAAGGATAAGCTATCATTGCAGCTTATCCACAAACGTTGAAAACTCTTTCAACAAAAAAGCTATTAGTTGCAAATTTGACACATTACATTTGACAAATAATGTCAAACAAAGTATTCAAATGCAAACATTAGGGCAATTACTAAAATCAAAGAGGCAAGGAAAAGGCTTACTGCTTCGACAGGTTGCAGCCTTCGTAAACATTGATCAAGCAATTTTAAGTAAAATCGAAAAAGGTAATAGAAAACCAAGTAGAGAAATTATAGGAAAACTTGCGGAGATTCTTGGAGTTGATAGAGAAGAATTAATGATTCAATTTCTAAGCGAAAAAATTGCATATGAAATTGCTGATGAAGAATGTGCATCACAAGCATTAAGGATAGCAGAAAAAAAAGTAAAATATATTAAAGCTCACAACAAAAAATAGAATGACGATGAAATGGCATTGGGACCAAGGTAGGTTGAGTTACTTTCAGTTTGAAAACCTGAAGGCTATTGCCCATTGCCTCTTGAAATTAGAAGGTATTGTCATTAATCAAAAAGATATTGACCCTCTTCGACCAGAATTAGAAAATTTTACCGGACTTCCATTTGCACCTCAACATTATAGGGTATGGCGTAACTATAAAAGAGTTTTTGAATGCTCATTTCTTGCAACTAATATTCATGATAGACTTTATGTAACTGATTTTTGCAAAAGAGTTGCTTCAGATGGAGAAAAAAAGATTGACGTCGATGAATTTCTTTCCCTTTTTATTCCTCGTTTTAGATTTCCCTTTGCTGCATTTAGTGACTACGAAAAATCTGATAATCTTGTTTATCCGTTTTGCGCAGTTTTAAAATATCTTATTTCAAATTTTCAAATGGGCTTGCAATCAAATATTTCTTTATCGGACGTTTTCTCTATAATTATCGGTAATTATTGCACAGGGCTTGAACCAATTGAACATTATGCCAAATTAAAAAAAACGAATTATAAACCTGATGGTGATGAAAATAGGCAAGTAAGAGAGATGTTGATATTTATTAGTCAGTTAAGTATTCTTAAATGGCATAACGGCGCTTTATACCTTGACATTTCCTCAAAAGATTATGAAGATTACAATGGCTTTCAACATTTAACGAATCCGTTTTATACACCGCCTAAAGATACTAGAGAAGAAGAATATTTGGCAATGACCTCATTGAGTGGTGAGATTGTTTATCCTTTTAAACTGCAATCAAGAGAAATGCCAACCGACGATATTTTTATTGAAGGCAAACGAACAAGGGTTACACATATAAAGATTGAAAGAAGTCCATTGTTGAGAAGATTATTTTTTGAAAAAAACCCTGAAACGATTTGTGACATGTGTGTGTGCGATACAAGCAAAAGATACCCATGGACCGAAAATTTATTAGAAGTTCACCATATTTTACCTCTATCATCAACACTTTTAATTACCGGAGAAGGTACTTCATTAAATGATGTAGTAGGACTTTGTCCAAATTGCCATAAAAGTGTCCATACATATTACAAGAATTGGCTTAATAAATATAAAGTTGATGATTTTACAAGTCGCTTGCAAGCTAGAGAAATTTATGAACAATCAAAAAGTAGCATATTATTATGATGATAAAAATTGAGGAGAAAATATCGCTAAAAGAACAGTCTGCACTTTTAAAAAAGTGTGTTAATAAAGATTTAGATTTAAAGCTTGAATTAAAAAAAATGGGGTTAACTTATGACCATTTGCGTTATAAAAATTACATACAAACTGATGTGCCGAAGAATGACTATAAAAGCATAGAAGATTTAATGCAAATTAAAAAAGGAATTCCTGCTGTAAGTTTTTTCTCTGGTGCAGGTGGGCTTGATATTGGTTTTGAATATGCTGGTTTCAATAATTTAGCGTCTGTTGAAATCAATGAGTTATTTTGCGAAACACTTCGCTTAAATTTTCCAAACCATCTTGTTATCGGACCGCCAGACTTGACAGGTGACATAAAAAACAGGGAAACCATTGCGCGTATTCTAAAAAAGTCAGTTGGTATTAAATATCCATTTGAAGGAGTTTTTCATGGTGGCCCACCTTGCCAACCATTTAGCATTGCATCAAATCAACGCTTTAGTAAAGATGATGATAATTTCAAAAGAAAGGGTTTTGAAGACAAAGAAAAAGGAAACTTACTTGAAGATTACATTTGGTTTATTGAACAATTTAAACCTAAAGTTTTTATCATCGAAAATGTTCCTGGATTAAATGAAATTGATAACGGAATGGGGCTAACTAAATCACTCAAAAAGCTAGTAAAAATTGGATACAACATTTCTAAACCACAAGTTGTGAATGCTGCAGATTATGGTGTTCCGCAAAAACGTATGCGTTTAATTGTGATTGGGACAAGAACTAAATCCAAATTTGAATTTCCTACAATGAGTTTATTTCAAACACCCTGCTTTGACGTGTTTGCTAAACCCATCGGGGATAATATAAACCACATAACAAGAGAGCATACAGCACAATCTGTTTTACGTTACATGGAACTCTTGTTTGGACAGCGTGACCATTTGGGTAGAGTCGATAGGTTAAGTCCATATTTGCCGAGCAAGACAGTAATAGCAGGTGGAACAAAGGGTGGCGGACGCTCACATTTGCATCCTTATTCTCCTAGAACTTTATCGGTCAGAGAAAGTGCAAGACTTCAAACCTTCCCTGACGACTATATTTTTGTTGGACCTTCGGCGAGACAATTTACACAAGTTGGAAATGCTGTTCCACCGTTACTTGCTTTTAAGCTCGCTTTTCAAATTTATAACCAGTTCTATCTATAGTCTGCCCTCACTGGCTCCCAACTGGCGCAGATATGCGGCGTTGATATTGTGCGTGGCGTATCTGTGCCAAGTTTGAAATAAATTCAACGAATAACTAAACAATTAAGTTATGTCATTTCAAGCATACATAGATAACATCAAAACAAAGACAGGCAAAAGCTCTGATGATTTCAAAAAGCTGGCAGAAAAGAAAGGTTTTCTCAAAGCCGGCCAACTGGTAAAAAATGTAAAGGCAACTGAAATTACAAATTGGCTAAAAGAAGAATTTGAATTAGGGCACGGGCACGCGATGGCAATTTATGCAACATTCAAAGGTCGAAAAGACTAATAAACAATATCCTCACTTAATTATTTAAAAGCTTTCCCAACTGGCACAGATATGCGGCATTGATATTGTGCGTGGCATATCTGTCCCAAGTTTTCTGCCGCTATGGGTGTTCCTTAATAATTAGAAATCAAATCTATTAACCTGCGGACGACGCCATCTGGTCTCCGACCAACGGCACAACAAAGTATATTTTAAATACTAAAGGCCGTTGGACGAAGGCCAGACAAAAGGGTAGTGCATCAAAATCCATATTTGAAATTTAATGCCCCAAAGCGATCCCCGTTGCACTACCCGACCCAAGTGTATCAATAACGCTATTTTTCCAGTAAACAGCATCGTTATTGCCGCCGTTGCCGCAAGTATAAACTGTATTGCCGGATACAGCAATACCTGTAGCATCCGAGCCATTTGGCAGCATAACAGCAACACCATTTTTCCAATATGCAGCCTGGTTAGGGCCAAGCGCGGAATACCCCGCCAGGTAAACATCTGTCCCTGATACTACCATTGAGTTGATAATGGCGGCGCCACCAAGTATTTGTTCTGCACCGTTGATCCAGTACACATCACCGTCGGTTAAAGATGTGCCCGCTACGTAAATATTAGTACCTGATACAGCAATAGCTTTTGGCATATAAGCATTTGGGATGCTTACCCGGTTGCCATTTTTCCAATAAACGCCAAATTCGTTTCTGTAATTAATACCTATTATACCTGCAATATATACATCACCGTTGGATACAAAAACAGCATAGGTTGTTGCAGCTGTAACCGTATCGGTTGATTGTGTAAGATTTACCTGCACTCCGTTTTTCCAATAAATGGCAGCCGCTGTAGCTGTACTAAGACTGGCTGCAGTATAACCGGTAACATATACATCTGCGCCGTCAACAAAAAAACCTGTTGTGCCCATTGCATTGGGAAGAGTAGTTACAACGCCATTCTTTGCATAAAAATCAGATCCTAATGTATAGATATCATTTCCTGACACGATAATATTATTTAGTGGCGAAGTGACAGGAACAGCTTTCTTGTTTTTCCAATAAACTGCACCGCTATAGGTAGAATCTTGTAAACTCCCAGATATATAAACATCGGTAAAAGAACCATTTTTATTGGTACAGGAAGAAATAATGATAGAGGATAGTACGGCAATTACAACAATAGGTATTTTCATTTTTTTATTTTCAGGGTCAATAGAATAACAAAAATACAAAAGGTTAGTGTAAATTCCTCAAGTTAATACTGTTCAAATTACTTACCCTCACTGGCGCAAATTATCCTTCGGAAGATTTGCGACAGTTCATTAATTTATTAGTCTACTAATTTGGTAGATTAATAGGATCTACTTATTTTCGTTTTCTAATTTAACTGACATGAGTACAAACAACACAGAAATAGCAGATACAAATAAAACCTCTAGCTGGTCGGAATTCTGGTCGAAGGAAGATTGGTGGGCAGTTTGGCTTGGACTTGGCATTGTTATTCTTGCCTATGTCTTTTATCTTTCCGGCTCAAGCATCTCATGGATCGCGGTAGCTCCGGCTAAATGGTCAAACTTTTCACAGTTGGCTACGCAATTATCAACCACTGGCATTCGCTATCTTGCCTTGCTTGCCGCTTTGCTGATACTTTTCACTATTGTAATAAAATTCATCGGACAAAAACCTAAGGAATTTATTCCGGCATTTATTTTCATTTTTATCTTGTCAGCGATCATTTATATTTTAGGCAACTGGGATCAGGCCTGTCATTATAATTTGGAACCACCATTGGTGGCACTTGTTATCGGGCTGCTTATTTCAAATGTAATTGGATTACCACGTTGGCTCGATGCAGGTTTCCGCGTTGAGTTTTATATAAAGCTCGGTATCGTTTTGCTGGGAGCAACATTACCTTTTACATTAATTATCTGGGCGGGGCCGGTAGCTATTTTGCAGGCTTCGATCGTTTCCTTAGTTACATTTTTTGTCATCTTCTTTACTGCACGTAAGCTTGGTCTTGACCACAGGTTAGCAGCAGTGTTAGGAGCGGGTGGTGCTGTCTGCGGTGTTTCAGCATCGATCGCAGTTGGCGGTGCCGTACGTGCCAAGAAAGAAGATCCTCCGATCGCTATAACATTGGTTGTATTGTGGGCCATCATTTTCATTTTTGCGTTGCCATTAATTTCACGCGTACTAGAGTTACCAACAGGTGTAGCCGGCGCATGGATCGGAACATCTGAATTTGCAGACGCTGCAGGCTTAGCTGCTGCTCAATCTTATGGCGGATTAGCAGGTGGGCATATTGCAGGAACAGCAGATCAGGCACTGGCATCATATACATTGATCAAAGTTATCGGGCGAGATATATGGATCGGTATATGGTCGTTTGTATTAGCGCTTATCGCAGTTACCGTTTGGGAACGCAATGAAACCAATTCAAAAGTTGAGGTTAGCCAGATATGGTTGCGCTTTCCAAAATTCGTATTCGGTTTTTTGATCGCTTCGATACTAACAACATTGATCGTTCACGGAAATTCATTAGCTGATTATAATAAATTGGTAAAACCTGCTCTTATCGCACCAATCACGTCGTTGCGTACATGGGCATTCACTTTTAGTTTTTTAAGCATCGGGCTTACAACACGTTTCCGTGAATTGGCGAATGCAGGTATCAAACCATTTATTGCATTCACTGCCGGGGTTTTAGTAAACGTAGTTTTAGGATATGTTTTATCAGTAATTGTTTTCGGTCATTACTGGTCAACCATTGTAACGCATTAATGCATGAATATTTTAAAATCCATTCAATTCACTAAGTCCGGGTCAGTGTCGATTTGCCAGAACTGCGCACATTTCCAAAACGATCCGGCGCTCATAGAAGCGGCATATCCCGGACTCACGATCATGAGTTCAGGATATGCTTCCGTGAGAGATAAAGATGGTATTTGCAATTTTAATCAATTGTATCTTTCTGCACGGGATAGTTGTCCGCACTTTTCCGCTAGAGGTGTAAGTCTTCCGAAATAAAAAAAAATCCCGATAGCACCTACCGGGAAAAAACTGACTACAGCTTTTAAAACCTTTAAGACACCTGGATCTCTTTCTTTTCTTTAGCTGGATTATCTGTTTTTGGAATGTTTAATTGAAGGATGCCGTCTTTGTATGTCGCGGATACTTCATTATCTTTCGCGTTTTCCGGTAACCGGAAAGAACGGGTGAAAGAATTGTAGCTGTATTCTCTACGGCTATACTCGCGCTTTGCATCTTCATCCTTACTTTGTGTTTCTGTTTCTGCACTGATGGTGAGTACATCATCTTCCACATTTACTTTAAAATCTTCCTTCTTAAAACCGGGAGCAACAACATCTACACAAAAACATTTATCATCTTCTGAAATGTTTACAGAAGGGAATGTTTTACCCAGATTATTGTTCCAGTTTCCTGTAAAGATATTTTCAACATCAAAGAAATCCCTCAACCACGGATCAACTTTATTACCAGTTGTTTTTACCAAAGTGTTGTTCATAATTACCTCCTTTTTGTTTGTAAGAAGAAATGCAAAGCTTGTGCCATAGCCGTTTTATTCTGTCAATAATTATTGACATTTATGGGTACTGAAGTAGTACCCTCACTAGCCTATAAACGAGCAACTAAATATTCTGTATATTTAGTTTTTTCAACAAAACTTGCGATGAACAATACTTGGCTCCAACATAAAAATGCGACAAGACTCGATATCTATATTCATCAGATCTATCAACATAAAATGGATCCTGATCTTGTAATAGAAGATACTAAAGCTATCAAAAGTTTAATGGATCGTATTGAGCAGCTTCCTGCAGATGGGGATATGATGAAATCCTTCGGACCTGATGCCGAAGAAATCGATCTTTGTTTTTATTATGAGGGTAAATGTCAGCAAATAGAAATATATCAGGGAAAATTTAAAACACCCTCAACAGGTTTTAATTCCAATGCAAATGAATCTGAAAAAAAACTCTATGACGATATTGTTGCTTTACTTTTTCCTTCCATTAATAAACAACTATTAAAAATAGAAGAGCTGGAATTAAAATTCAACAACTTTTCAATCACTTACAAAGGAAATGAGTTGACTGATATGGCACGGGTAACTGCATCATTCACAAAAGATAAATTTGTTATAAAAGATAAAAATGATCAAGAGCAACAGGTTGCAATCACATCTGGTCAATTAACCCCGCAACCGCTGCTAATAAAAGTAAACCATTCGAAAATGGAAATACTTACTTATCAAACCAAAGAACAACAAAGATTATATCCCGATTATTTTCAGTTAGTTCCTAAAAACTAGTTGTAAATAAATTCCTTTGCGTACTTCACTTGCACTGCTTAATTATTTGCCGTACTGCTTATCCGTTACATGTTCCATCCAATCAACAGGTGAACCATTTAGTTTTTCCTGAATAGCGATATGGCTCATTGCTGTAGTGGCTGTTGCTCCGTGCCAGTGCTTTTCTCCGGGTGAGAACCAAATTATATCACCTTGATGTATTTCCTCAATTGTACCACCTTCGCGTTGTACCCAACCAGAACCTGCGGTAACAATTAAAGTCTGACCCAATGGATGGGTGTGCCATGCAGTACGAGCACCAGGCTCAAATGTAACCAATGCCATTGCCACACGTGCCGGATCCGGTGGTGTAAAAAGTGGATCAATTCTTACTGCACCCGTAAAATATTCTGTTGGGCCTTTTCCTGAAGGCTGTGATCCGCTGCGTTTGATTTCCATAATTATTATTTATTATTAAAAAAACAATATTTTAGCTGATGAAGTTTTATACAAGTTAAGCATTTACTCATTTACTGAAATTTTGTAATAAATTCGTTACAACTTAACCTTCAGGAACAATGCAGGATATCATAAAAAAATTCAAATTCAAAAATAGCGGCATAGTTTGTAATGCTCCTGCATCAATTGAAACTGCGTTAAAAAAACTTGGCTTCAAAACAAGTTTTGATAAAAAAGTAAAGAGCTCCAATACTCTGATTTTCATCAATAACAATAAAGAGTATTTGAATTTTCTTACAACCGAGCTGAAAAATATTGAACCCGATAGCGTTTTATGGTTCGCTTATCCAAAAGGCACTTCGAAAATAAAAACAGATATCAATAGAGATACCATTCGTTTAACAGGAGAGGAATTTGGCATTACCACAGTAACAGCTATTTCTATTGACGATACATGGAGTGCCTTACGTTTTAGACCAATTGACAAAGTAGGAAAGTAACCATCACAAACA
>Ga0207027_1006_pt4 | contig 42956 bp, 41 predicted proteins | sample Alteio_BWMinCont_43_FD_153280 | JGI IMG/M metagenome (GOLD analysis project Ga0207027, IMG submission 153280) | Enriched cells from forest soil in Barre Woods Harvard Forest LTER site, Petersham, Massachusetts, United States -... | ecosystem: Environmental > Terrestrial > Soil > Temperate forest >... | reverse complement strand
GTAATAGATCGTAAACTTGATGGTAAAGTCACTGCGTTTAGTGATTGATTAAACATATGTCCAAAAGTAATAGATTGTAAACTTGATGGTAAAGTCACTGCGTTTAGTGATTGATTAAAACGAGATCCAAAAGTAATAGATTGTAAACTTGATGGCAAAATCACTGCGTTTAATGATTGATTAAAACAAGTTCCAAAAGTAATAGATTGTAAACTTGATGGTAAAGTCACTGCGTCTAATGGTTGATCATAATAAGTTCCAAAAGTGATAGATTGTAAACTTGATGGTAAAGTCACTGCGTCTAATGATTGATCATAATTATTTGGAAAAAATAATTCTGTTTTATCGTGGTTATAATAATACTCATCGATCAATGACATATGGCAACTTTTTTGAACGTCTTCTATGTTATTGTTAGTATGTTACTGTAATCATATATAAAATTATAATTTCAATTTTTAGTGGCGCGCTGGATAGATGATATCGAATTGCTGACTGGTTAGTTAAAAATTATGTAACTAATAATTCGTTATCATCCTTATCAACAATCTTACATCCGTATGGTATTTTTGTTAATTTTTTTATAGATTGGTTTACGCTGTCCTTACGTCTATTGAATATTTTTATTTGTTTTATTGAAATAGGCAAGTTCGTAATATTTGTTCGTATTGTATCGAATGCAAGTGTTGTTAGTGTTGCTGGCAAATTATCTAATGATTGATTATAAGACCATCCAAAAGTAATAGATTGTAAACTTGATGGTAAAGTCACTGCATTTAGTGATTGATTAAAATCATGTCCAAAAGTAATAGATTGTAAACTTGATGGAAAAGTTACTGCATCTAATGATTGATTAAAATTAAATCCAAATGTAATAGATTGTAAACTTGATGGTAAAGTCACTGCGTTTAGTGATTGATTAAACATCTGTCCAAAAATAATAGATTGTAAACTTGATGGTAAAGTCACTGCGTTTAGTGATTGATTAAAATGAGATCCAAAGATAATAGATTGTAAACTTGATGGTAAAGTCACTGCGTCTAGTGATTGATTAAAACACCATCCAAACGTAATTGATTGTAAACTTGATGGTAAAGTCACTGTGTCTAGTGATTGATCAAAATAATCTCCAAACGTAATAGATCGTAAACTTGATGGTAAAGTCACTGTGTCTAGTGATTGATTAAAATTATTTGGAAAAATTAGCACTGTTTTATCGTGATTATAATACTTATCGATTGATGTCATTATTTGTTGTTACTATAATCATATAGAAAATCATAATTTCAACTTTTTGACACTTCAATGGGCTTATCATCTTTATCAACAATAACACATCCGTACGGAATTTTCAGGTTAGTAATATTATAATCAGATGATCTAAATTTTATTTTTGTTATTGAATATGGCAAATTTGTTAAACGTTCTGGTGATATATCATAAAATGTTAGTTCTTTTATTGTATTTGGTAATTTGTTAAGTGATTGATCAAACCAATACCCAAAAATAATAGATTGTAAACTTGATGGTAAAGTCACTGCGTTTAGTGATTGATTAAAATGAGATCCAAAAGTAATAGATTGTAAACTTGATGGTAAAGTCACTGCATCTAGTGATTGATTAAAATTAACTCCAAACGTAATTGATTGTAAACTTGATGGTAAAGTCACTGCATCTAATGATTGATTAAAACTCCATCCAAACGTAACTGATTGTAAACTTAATGGTAAAGTTACTGCATCTAATGATTGATTAAACATATCTCCAAAAGTAATTGATTGTAAACTTGATGGTAAAGTTACTGCATCTAATGATTGATTAAAATTAACTCCAAACGTAATTGATTGTAAACTTGATGGTAAAGTCACTGCGTCTAGTAATTGATTAAAACAAGTTCCAAAAGTAATTGATTGTAAACTTGATGGTAAAGTCACTGCGTTTAGTGATTTATTAAAACAGTGTCCAAAAGTAATAGATTGTAAACTTGATGGTAAAGTCACTGCATCTAATGATTGATTAAAATTATCTGGAAAAAATATCTCTGTTTTATCATGGTTATAATATTCGTCGATTGATACCATTGTTAGTTATTATCATAATCATATATAAAATTATAATATCAACTTTTTGCGATTCTATAAAGATTATAATATCTATGTGAATCATTATCAACACCAATGCCAATCACATATCAACTCACATCCAAATGGTATTTTTGTAATCATTGACTCCATCTTCTCAATATTATTTTTATAGCTATGTGAATAAAATATTATTTGTTTGAGACTTGATGGTAAATTAGATTGATGAACTGTTGTATCATACATCGAAAATATTTCAAGTGATAATGGTAAGTTGCCAATCAACGTGTTACAAGTTCCGGCATAATATAATTGTTCTAATCCATGATTGAATACGATATTATGTATTTGGCCTTTGTATCCTCCAAAACTTATTATTTTTAGATTTTTTGGAAGAACGAAATTATCTAATGATGTGCTATAGTAAAGACCAAGTTTGATAATCTCAAGATTCAATGGAAATTCTGCGCCAACCAATGATTCACTATAATCATCACCTAATCTAATGTATTTCAGTCCAACTGGTAAATCCATGTCAATCAGTGATTCATTGTAAAGGCGCCCAAACGTAATCGATTCCATTTCTGGAGGAAATTTTATTCCATGTATAGACCAAGTATATTTAGTTCCAAAAACAATTGACCTAAATGATGCTGGAAATCTAACTCTCCTAAGCGATCTATTGAAATCACATCCAAAAGTCATTGACACTAGGCTACATGGCAAATCTACATCATGTAACGTACGATCGTATCTATCTCCAAAAACAATGTGATTCAAAGACACCGGAAAACATAAATCACGAATCGATCTGTTATACGTGCCCGGAAGAGTTATACTTATCAATCCTTCTGGCAATTTAAATTCTGATAAATTATTTCCATAACAGTCACCAAATTTAATTTCTGTCAACGTCTCCGGTAATGTAACATTATAAAGTGTAGAAAATGTATTACTTGGAAAAGTTATTGATTTCAACTGTGCAGGTAACTTCGTTGATGAATCTAACCGAATGGGATATGCTTTACACGCGATCGAGATGACACTAGACGGATAATTTATATTATTAATCGATCCACACAAGCTTGTAAAAATAATATGTGTCACGGTTGTCGGTATGATAAAATCATAAAATTTGAATGGTATTTCGTGTTGTAATTTATCAGACGTATAAACCCAAAATTTATTGGATTCCAATCTCATCTTGAATGTTGTAAATTCTATGCGATGTTCTGTCAACGTTCTCAAATCAGTTGATAATGACATATAAGTATTCGCGGTTGTGAAGATTATTTTAGAATCTGAAGAATTATCAATGTTCCAATCTCCAAACATAATACAATCTAAGTTACTTGGCGCTTCTAAGTCTGATACTTTTCCATGAAAAATCAATGGCATATAAATATAACGTTTGTCATCACTGTAAATTATTGTTGAATCCATTATGTTATATCATGAATACATATTATTTTCAATTTTTATCATCGTGTCTATTTTATAATAATATTTAACGTGAAAGGCTGATATAAAAATTTGAATCCCAAGATTTTTGTTTCCGATATTTTGATGTGAATGTCAAAAATTCACGATACACCATACATATTTTGATAGATCACAAGTACATCAGACATATAATATTTATACATGAATTTTAGGGCATTATCTCCTGCATTATTTTTATGTAATGGTAAACAATGATCACCATAATTAGTCAATATGTTCATTGCGACAACTGCATTGTTGTTACGGCATGCTGTTAAGAACGCAGTATCTCCTGCATCATTGATTGTGCCTGGCATGCATAAACCTTCAAACTTATCAACTAATTTTATGCAAACATCAGTCATATTATTTTCACATGCCGAATGCAACGCTGTATTACCGTAATTGTTAATATAATTTGGTAAACATAAATCTCTACATACGTCAATCAATTTTATGCAAACGTTCTTCATCTGTTTTTCACATGCAAGTAACAATATTGTGTCACCAAACTTATTTATGTGTTCTGGACAACATGATATACTAAATGTATCAATTAATCTAATGCATATATCTGGCATATTATTTTCACATGCCCACATTAACATTGTGTTACCGTCGATATCTTTTTCTGGATAGCATTGTAGGCCGTATGTATCTAATAATTTCAAATAAATATTTTTCAGTTGGTGTTTACACGCCAGCACAAATGCAGTATTGTCACTGTTGTTCAATTGTTGAGGCAAACATAAATCTTTGCATGTATCGATAAGTTTTATGCAAACGTCATCCATGCCTTTGTAACATGCTAATATAAGTGCAGTATCACCATATAAATCTATTTGTTCCGGATGACATAGAATTCCAAACGTATCGATAAGTGTTATACATATCTCTGGTTTTTTATTATAACATGCAATCATTAACGCGTTTCTATTATTACTAATTAATTGTTCCGGATGACATCGAATTCCAAATGTATCAATTAATTTACTACACACGTCTAACATACCTTTCTCACACGTGATCATCAATGCGTTGTATCCATTTTTATTTATTTGTTCTGGATTACATTGGATTCCGAGTGTGTCAATTAATTTAATGCATATCTCTGACTTATTATTATAACACGCAATCATCAACGCATTATTATTTTTATCTGTAGTTAGTTCCGGATGACATAAAATTCCGAATGTATCAATTAATTTACTACATACAGTTGTCAAACTTTTAGTACATGCATGCATTAAGGCATTATAACTGGTGCTATCTACTATTTCTGGATGACAATGTTCTTTGTAGATATCTATTATTTCACATATAGTTTTTTCAGATATTTTTGTTCTTTGGAATTTCGTTGGTAATCGTTTGATTGCTTGAATTAGTATAGTTGTGCCGGCGTAGGTTAGTCCCTTGACAATATAATTACTGAGTATGTGATATGTGCTTGGATCAAAAAAATCGAAAATATCAAACATAATACCAATGTCTTTGATGATTTTAACGTATTTACTGAAGAACAGTGCTTTGAATTCTACTGACTTTAATTTTTGTATTTCTGTCTTGAAACCGTCATTATGAACGGTGATACCGCGTGCGATCATTGAATCGATGTACATTGATAGTCCGATATACGTGAAATAGTCAGGATGGAGAATATATTTATCTGATAACATTTTTTGTGTTTCATGATCGATAAATGGCATTGATAATATCAGTAGTTGGATTTGATCTAATGAACATGTTGAACCGCCGATCGTTGTGTGTTTCAATCTATGAAAATATGTTTCTGTTAGCTCGGGTGTTATATTGAGCTTATCTTTGTCGATCGTTATTGAATGATCGTAGGCTTCCATGATTTAGTATAGTAGATGATTTATAGTAGTATTTCAAATATACGAAATTTTCAATTTTTTGTGAAGATGTATGATAATTCACAGACGTACTTTAAAAATAGTTGTGCTGACTGATAATGGTATGATATGATTATGATATTATGTTATATGATGGTACTGAGTCCAAGGCCGTCTTTAATCCAAAGGAAATTAGTTGCTGGGAGATATTGAGTTAGATTTAAGTCGTCGATTGCTAACCATTCCGAATTATTGTATTTGTGTTGTTTTAACCAAGTTTGGATTTCATTTGCGCGATATTCTTCGATGTTGTGATGGTTTTTCTCAAATTTATAAGGATTTTTATGTGTATAATCTATTGGTGTCTTGAGATTATGTTTGTTGTATAGATCTTTTATTTGGTTGAATGTCATAAAGTTAGTCCAATCTGATGAGACTACGATATCTATGTTGTAGCGTTCTGTTATGGTTCTTATGATGAATACGTTATCTAGTTCGAATTCTAATGTGCTGTTGTTTTTGAGTAATACGCCGGTGTGATCTAAGAATATTATTTTCTTGTTGTTAAAGTATTGATGTATGCGCGTTTCATTGGCTATTAGGTTAGATATGTAGTTGATGTTGTCTTGTGGATTGAATTGTTGTTCATGTAGTCTTAGTCCATGAATATATTTAGATGGGATCATATCGTATGAGTGATTATTTGGCGTGATTTCGTGTTTGATGAATTTCATGTCTTTGATGGGATAGATGTTGTTATAGCGGCAAGATGTTAGAATGGTGTTTGCGAATAGATTTATGTGGTGGTTGGTGATTATGTTATAGAAATTTATTGTTTCATAGATTATTTCTTTGCTGATTAGTGTAATGAATTCTTGTTTATCTGTGAATGTTGTTGTTTGTAGTGGCGTGTCTTCTGTTAGTGGATAGGTGAATTTGCCGGCTTCCTTGTTGAAGATACGATGTTGGACGATTGTTTTTAGTTGTGTACCGTCGCTAAATGTTAGTAAGTTGTATTGTGTTGTTTGTTCTGTTTTTTTGATCCAAAGTGGATATGCTTTTGATAATTCGCCGTCATCAAAATTCCATACTAGCATTTCGTCGTCGTAGGTTATATCTTGGATGTATTTGTGAGTTCCGTCGGACAATGTTATTCTTGTGTTCTCCGCTAGACATAATTCAGAAAAATAATATGTTTGAAATTCTGAATATGCTGTTCCGTAACTATTTGTGGCATATGCTTGGTAGTTCATTATGTAGTTGGGAGGAGGCCCGAATAAACTTGACTGAGACGTGATGTTGACAGTGTATTGAAATTCGCCTGGAGAACAAGATTGAATTGTAGGATTTATTAGTAGTGTTTGTGCTGGCCCTTTGGCAACTTGAAAATATATGTAAAATCCATAATCAGTAATTGTACTTCCGCCATTATTTGTGATCGTTCCTGTTAGTAATAAAATACCTGAATCAAATCCTGATGATGACGTAAATGTTACTGTTGGCAATCCATTATTTGTTGTAATTGTTTGTGTGATTACTTGAGTTGATGGTTGATAGATTTTTAACAAATTCTTATAGATGTTTTTAACTGTATCATGATATTGTTCATCGTATTTGATATAAGTTGATCTGATACTGACATCAATATTTTCTATCTGTAATATGTATTTCAGAACATTCTTGAATTGTGGTGATATGTTATTTAGATATAATTTCATGTATATATATTTTGTGAAGAATATAATTTGTAATAACATATAATTATATTATGGTGAATTATTTATACAATTCAATGGGCTTATCATCTTTATCAACAACGATGCATCCATATGGAATTTTCAAGTTATTATAATTATAATTGTAATCATATGATGTAATTTTTATTTTTGTTAGTGAATATGGTAAATTTGTTATATGTTCTGGCGATATCGCAAAAAATGATAGTTCTTTTATTGTATTTGGTAAATTATTTAATGGCTGATCATAACAATATCCAAATGTAATTGATAGTAAACTTGATGATAAAGTCACTGCGTCTAATGATTGATCAAAATAATATCCAAATGTAATAGATTGTAAACTTGATGGAAAAGTCACTGCGTCTAATGATTGATTAAAATTAGATCCAAATGTAATGGATTGTAAACTTGATGGAAAAGTCACTGCGTCAAGCGATTGATTAAAATTAGATCCAAATGTAATGGATTGTAAACTTGATGGTAAAGTCACTGCGTCAAGTGATTGATTAAAATCATATCCAAATGTAATAGATTGTAAACTTGATGGAAAAGTCACTGCGTCTAATGATTGATTAAAATTAGATCCAAATGTAATGGATTGTAAACTTGATGGAAAAGTCACTGCGTCAAGCGATTGATTAAAATTAGATCCAAATGTAATGGATTGTAAACTTGATGGTAAAGTCACTGCGTCTAATGATTGATTAAAATCATGTCCAAATGTAATGGATTGTAAACTTGATGGTAAAGTCACATCGTCTAATGATTGATTAAAATTAGATCCAAATGTAATAGATTGTAAACTTGATGGTAAAGTCACTGCGTCAAGCGATTGATTAAAAACATATCCAAACGTAATTGATTGTAAACTTGATGAAAAAATAATTGCATCTAACGATTGATTAAAAACATTCGGAAAAATTAATTTCGTGTTATCATGATTATAATATTCGTTTATTGATTCCATTTGTTGATTATAGTAATTTTTATATAAAGTGTCCATTATTCAACTTTTTTCAATTCAATTCAATTCAATGGGTTTATCATCTTTATCAACAACGATGCATCCATATGGAATTTTCAAGTTATTATAATTGTAATCATTACGTGTCCTAATTTTTATTTTTGTTAGTGAATATGGCAAATTTGTTATATGTTCTGGTGATATCGCTAAAAATGATAGTTCTTTTATTGTGTTCGGTAAATTATTTAATGATTGATCATAACAATATCCAAATGTAATTGATAGTAAACTTGATGGTAAAGTTACTGCATTTAATGATTGATCATAACAATATCCAAATGTAATTGATAGTAAACTTGATGGTAAAGTTACTGCATTTAGTGGTTGATTAAATGTATCTCCAAAAATAATAGATTGTAAACTTGATGGAAAAGTCACTGCGTCTAATGATTGATTAAAATTAAATCCAAATGTAATAGATTTTAAACTTGATGGTAAAGTCACTGCGTCTAATGATTGATTAAAATTAAATCCAAATGTAATAGATTTTAAACTTGATGGTAAAGTCATTGCGCCTAGTGATTGATTAAATTTAGATCCAAATGTAATTGATTGTAAACTTGATGGTAAAGTCACAATGTCTAGTGATTGATTAAACATATCTCCAAAAATAATAGATTGTAAATTCGATGGAAAATTAACATAAGCTAGTGATGTATTGAACGAATATCCAAAAATAATAGATTGTAAATTCGATGGAAAATTAACATAAGCTAGTGATGTATTGAACGAATATTCAAAAATAATAGACTGTAAATTCGATGGAAAATTAACATAAGCTAGCGATGTATTGAACGAATATCCAAAAATAATAGTTTTTAGACTTACTGGAAAGACTACGTTGCAAAGTGAATAGTTAAAATCATTATCAAACGTTAGTACGGTTCTGTCACTATTATAACAGTGTTTGAAACATATAGTTATGACGACATTTTCACTATGTATACCATATGGGGACGTAATTGATAGTGATTCAGTTATATCCATTGTTGATTATAGTAATTATTATGTAAAGTATTCACTATTCAATTTTTTTCATGTGCTGTAATACCATCAACAGACTTTTATAATTTATCATCAATTTTTACTACTCTATCATATTCATCAACAACAATACATCCGTATGGAATTTTCAAATTATTATAATTGTAATCAGGTTTCCTAAATTTTATTTTTGTTAGTGAGAACGGCAAATTTGTTATATGCTTTGGAGATATGTCGTAAAATTCTAGTTCTGTTATTGTATTTGGTAAATTATTGAGTGGCTGATTATGATAATATCCAAAAGTAATCGATTGTAAACTTGACAGTAAAGTTACTGTATTAAGTGATTGATTAAAATCATATCCAAACGTAATTGATTGTAAACTTGATGGTAATGTCACTGCATCTAGTGGTTGATTAAACATATCTCCAAATGTAATTGATTGTAAACTTGATGGTAAAGTCACTGCATCTAGTGGCTGATTAAAACTAAATCCAAAAATAATCGATTGTAAACTTGATGGTAAAGTTACTGCCTCTAATGATTGATTAAAAACATATCCGAACGTAACTGATTGTAAACTTGATGGTAAAGCTACTGCATCTAATGATTGATTAAACATATCTCCAAATGTAATAGATTGTAAACCTGATGGTAAAGTTACTGCATCTAATGATTGATTAAAACAAGATCCAAATGTAATAGATTGTAAACCTGATGGTAAAGTTACTGCATCGAAGGATTGATTAAAACGAGATCCAAATGTTATTGATTGTAAACCTGATGGTAAAGTTACTGCGTGTAAGGATTGATTAAAACAATATCCAAATGTTATTGATTGTAAACCTGATGGTAAAATTACACCATATAAGGATTGATTAAAACAATATCCAAAAGTAATAGATTGTAAACTTGATGGCAAAGTCACTCCGTTTATTGATCGTTTAAAATCATTTGGAAAAACTAATATTATATTATTATAATTGAAATATTTATTGATCGATATTTTTGATAAACGCAAGCCCATCTAATTTATTGTTGCTATAAACATACATACATAAAATAATAATATCAATTTTTTACTACTCTATCGTGTTCATCAACAATAATACAACCGTATGGAATTTTTAATTTTTTGACAGATGTATCAATATTCTCAATAATTTTTATATGTCTTACTGAAAATGGTAAATTAGTTACGTTCATTCGTATTTGATAAAATAGTAGTGTTTTGATTGAATATGGTAAGTTGTCTATTGGTTTATCAAAATTGTTTCCAAAAGTAATAGTGTGTAGGTTGCTAGGAAATGTTACTTTGTCAAGCGATTGATTAAACTTACAACCAAAGGATATGAACTGTAAGCTATCTGGAAACTTTGCTTGATCAAGTGACTGATTAAAATAGTACCCAAAGATAATAATCCGGAGATTTTTAGGTAACTTCACATAGTCTAACGATAGATTGAAACACATTCCAAAAAATATAATCTGAATGCTTGGTAGGAAATTGATGTTACTTAGTGATTTATTAAATTCATCTTCAAAGTCAATGACATTCAAATTTGTTGATGACGTTATTTTATCCAATGATAGTTTACAGTGATCTTCTATATAGCGCATATATCCTTTAGTTAATGTAGTGATCTTATAATCAATGTAAATGATTGTCTGTAAACTTGCTGGAAAAATAACGTCAATTAGTGATGCACTGAAAGAACGTCCAAAAATAATAGTTTTAAGACTCACTGGAAAAATTACATCATCGAGTGAATAGTTATAATCATTCTCAAATGTTAGTATGGTTCTATCACTATTATAAAAGTACTTGAAAGATATAATTGTATCGGCGTTTTCATTATGAATTGTAATTGATGATGGTTTAGTTGTATCCATAGTTGATTATAATAAATATTATATAAAGTATTCATTATTCAATTTTTCATGTGCTGTAATATCATCAACTCAATTGTGATCTTTAAATGGTTTGGTGTCAGTAATGAATGTTTTATTTATGAGTTCGATTATCATCAATTTCTATTACTTTGTCATCTTTGTCAACAACAATACAGCCGTATGGAATTTTCAAGTTATTATAATTGTAATCAGGTTTCCTAAATTTTATTTTTGTTAGTGAGTATGGCAAATTTGTTATATACTCTGGGAATATTTCATAAAATGATAGTTCTTTTATTGTGTTTGGTAAATTGTTGAGTGGTTGATTAAACCGCAGTCCAAATGTGATAGATCGTAAACTTGATGGTAAAGTCACTGTATTAAGCGATTGATTAAATTCATTTCCAAATGTTATAGATAGTAAACTTGATGGTAAAGTCACGGCGTTAAGTGATTGATTAAATACACTTCCAAATGTAATAGATTGTAAACTTGATGGTAAAGTCACGGCGTTAAGTGATTGATTAAATACACTTCCAAATGTAATAGATTGTAAACTTGATGGTAAAGTCACTGTATTAAGCGATTGATTAAAATTATATCCAAATGTTATAGATAGTAAACTTGATGGTAAAGTCACATTGTCTAATGATTGATTAAATGCACTTCCAAATATGATAGATTGTAAACTTGATGGTAAAATTACTTTGTCTAGTGATTTATTAAAACTACGCCCAAACGTAATAGATAATAAACTTGATGGTAAAGTCACGGCGTTAAGTGATTGATTAAATACACTTCCAAACGTAATAGATAATAAACTTGATGGTAAAGTCACGGCGTTAAGTGATTGATTAAATACACTTCCAAATGTAATAGATTGTAAACTTGATGGTAAAGTCACTGTATTAAGCGATTGATTAAAATTATATCCAAATGTTATAGATAGTAAACTTGATGGTAAAGTCACCGCGTATAATGATTGATTAAATGCACTTCCAAATATGATAGATTGTAAACTTGATGGTAAAATTACTTTGTCTAGTGATTGATTAAAACTGCGCCCAAACGTAATAGATAATAAACTTGATGGTAAAGTCACTGCGTCTAATGATTGATTAAAATTATTTCCAAAAGTAATAGATTGTAAATTTGATGGAAAATTAACGTCAATAAGTGATGTATTGAAAAAACGCCCAAAAATAATAGTTTTAAGACTTGATGGAAAAATTATGTTGCAAAGCGGATAGTTAAAATCATCATCAAATGTTATAACCGTCATATCACTATTATAACAGTGCTTGAAAGATATGATCATAACAACATCACTATGTATATCATATGGGATTGTAATTGATGATGGTTTAGTTGTATCCATTGTTGACAATAGTGATTATTATATAAAGTATTCATTATTCAATTTTTTCGTGTATTGTAATATCATCAACAGATTTTTAGAATTCATTAGCTCCGTTGTGATATTCTTCATAATCTTCAAAAGTTGCATTTAAAAACTTAGTATCAGTAATGAACGTTTTATGATCTTGGTTATCATCAATTTCTACTACTCTATCATGTTCATCAACGATAATGCAACCGTATGGAATTTTTAATTTTTTGATAGATGTATTTATATTCTCAATAATTTTTATATGTCTTATTGAAAATGGTAGGTTAGTTACATTCATTTGTACTTTATAGAATAATAGTGTTTCGATTGAACATGGTAAGTTGTCTATTGGCTTGTTGAAATTATTTCCAAAAGTAATTGTGTGTAGACTCTTTGGAAGATGTACTTTATTAAGTGATTGATTGAAACTATAACCAAATGATATGAATTGTAAGCTATCTGGAAAAATCGTTCTATCAAGTGACTGATTAAAATCTGATCCAAAAATAATTATTTGAAGATTTGGTGGTAATTTAGTGTAGTCTAGTGATAGATTGAAACACATCCCAAAGAAAATAATTTGAATGCTTGGTAGGAAATTGATGTTGCTTATACATTTATTAAATTCTTCGTCAAAGTCAATGGCATTCAAGTTCATTGATAGCGTTATTTTATCCAATGACAGTCTACAGTGATATTCCATATAGCACATATATCCTTCGTCTGATGTCTTAATTTTATAATCGTTGTAAATGATTGTCTTCAAACTTGCTGGAAAAATAACGTTGCTTAGTGATTGACTATAAAATTTCCCAAATATAATGGTATGGAGAGTATCCGGAAATATAGCGTCACGTAATGATTGATTGAACATATTACTGAACGATAATACTGTATTGTCATCATTATAAAACTGTTCAATATCATCAAGCCCTTCGTTAGACATGTTTAACTTAAAATATTACTCAAGCTTTATGTCATGATCATATATATCAACAACTTTACATCCAAATGGAATTTTTCAATCTGCTAAAGAATCTTTTCATATTGTCGTTATCGAATATAATTATTTGTTTTATTTTTATTTGTTTTATTGAGAATGGTAGATTAGTTATATCCATGTTTATGATTTCGTAAAATATAATTATTTCAAATAAGGACGCATCTAAATATCTGACGAAAATAATATATCTAGGTCATCATATGTTAAATATTTGTCATCAAGCAACCATAGTTTTTCTCTTAGACAGTATGAGTCTATATTTGTCCGCGTGTAGTTTTTCATTATTTTGTAGTCTTGAGAAGATTCCATTTTCTATATCATATTTTTCGTATAAGTCGCCAGTTTTAGTTATAAATCTTGTTACATAATATTTCAGTTTATCAAGAAAATCGGGATTTGGTAACATATTTAATTCCATGACACCTAATATTGATTCACGTCTGATTTTTGTGGTTGAATTGCTCCAACGTAACATAGTGTCCATGTTTGATTGATATTGAAGATATTTTCAGTATATATTATTTTTCAATTTTTTAGCTTATCATGTTCGTCAATGATAACTCATATGAAATTTTGAATATGATGCATCTATAAAAAATTGAATAATATTGTGTTTGAATGGCTCAATGTTTACTACATGACATATTCAAAAACTGACATGACACATTAAGAAACTGACATGACAAGTATTACAACATTGGAAGATAGATGCTATGATATGAGATTTACAAAAGCTACTAAGCGCAACATTCGAAAATTATTTAAAAAAATATCGAAATGGATTAGAAATTATCATACTTTTGAATCAGATCCGCTTATTGATGATGCCCATATGAAAATAACACAATCGTTTAGAGGTATTGATTATCGAAATTCTGATGGATCTTTTATTGAAAGAGATGATGCATATGATCTTGCAAAATGTGATATGTACATTTATTCACCGCAAACAACTGCCCAACGTTTCGATATAACCAGCATCATTGTTAGTTTCCTATATGAGGCACGTAAGAAATATGGTATCCATGACACGTCAGATCATATACACATCAAATTTGTGCATCATCATTTTGTCAGATTAGTTATATCATTTCTTCAAGAACAGCAAGATAAAAATCATTGTAAAATAAAATTGTTTCGTACAGATACAGAATTCAAATGGACTAAGCATCCGGACTGTTATCAGTTTTATGCAAATATTACAAAAATTAAATTTGATTCAAAATTCTATGTGTTCGATGATTTGACAAAATATAAATGTGATGAATGGTATGATCCAGAAAATCTTATGCGGACAACTTTCTTTATTACGGCTACGGGAATGTAGATTATGATACATATATATTTTTATGGTAATATAATTTCATATGTTATTCCAAATGACTTCGCAAATTTTATAAGACGTTCAATTAATTATCGTGTAGCTACCATTACACATAATTATTTTTAACATATATGTATATGCACGTAATTTTATTATGTTCTATAAAATTGTATTTCACATATCATAATCTTTATATTTATCTATGAATGTATCGTCACCAACTGGTAATATTTCATCATTATTAGAATCTACGATTATACAACCGTGGGGAACTTTTAATTTGCAGCGATCTTCATATTTATTATCATGAATAGTTATTTTTTTGATTGACGATGGCAAATTTGTTAGATGTTTATGTGAAATTTTATAAAATGATAGATGTGTGATACTATTCGGTAATTTATTTATGGGTTGATTGAAATGGCGTCCAAATATAATTGTTTCCAGATGTGGGGGCAACGTGATATTATTGAGATCGCCTTTAAATGTAATTGATTTCAAATTTTGTGGTAATATTATGTGTTCTAATGATTGACGATAGCATATTCCAAATTCAAGTGATTCTAAATTTGGTGGTAGTTTTACATGTGTTAATGGTTGATTAAAAAATTCGTCCAATACTAAAGTCCGTAAATTATATGGAAAGTTCACTGTTTCTAACGATTGATTAAATTTATTTCCAAATATCAAAATTTGTAGGCTTGATGGTAATATGATATCTTTGAAATATTGGTTAAATTTGTTTCCGAATGTTAAAGTCTGTAAATTGGATGGTAGCGTAATATTATCGATTGATTGATTAAATTGTTGTCCAAATGTCAAAATCTTTAAATCGAATGGCAGTTTAAGATATTTGAGAGTCTGATTAAATGATGATCCAAATATAAGAATCTGTAGTTCTGATGGTAGAATAATATGAGAAATATCTTGATTAAATCTTATTCCAAATTCTAGTGTACGTAGTGCTGATGGAAAATGTATGTTATCGATTGGTTTATTGAATTCACCGTGTATTATCAATGATTGTAATGCATCCGGAAAATATATATTGTCAAGAGGCTGATTAAATGCCCATCCAAATATTAGATGCTTCAAGCTAGATGGAAATATTATGTTATGTATGGACATATTGTAAAAACGATTGAATTCTATTGATTCCAAAGATTGCATTACCGGGTTTACGTTAAAAAATAAGCATGAACTAACGGATTCAGTAACGATAGATAATAAACTAGACGGAAATACGACATTATCCAATGATTGATTAAAATTTTTTCCAAATGTCATCGATTTTAAATTAGATGGAAATATAACGGCCCCGAGCGACTGATTGAATTCTGATCCAAACGAAATATTTTGAATACTATTTGGTAAATGTACTTTGTCAAGCGATTTATTAAATTTCTCTGAAAATATTATTGATTCTAGTTTAGATGGAAGATGTATATTGTTTAGTGACTGATCAAAATCTTGCTTGAATGTAAGTGATTTTAGATTAGGCGGAAATATAAAATTGTCTAGCGGTTGATTATATTTACTTGGAAATATTATTGATTCTATGCTGTCAGGAAATATTATGTTATCAAGTGATGTATTGAATTCTGAACAAAATTTTATTTCGCTTATGTTTGGTGGAAAGATTATGTGTTTATGTGACGTTATAGATGATATTCGTATTTTATGTATTACTCTGGCAGGATCAGAATGGTTTTTTATTAGAAAATAATTCATTATTATATATTTGTTTGATACTTTATATTTTATAAGATAATGCACTCATAATTTCTCATGTGACGGCAGTTACACATATTATTCTAAGTGACTGTTTTTATAAAACACTTTTATGTAGATGCCATTGCGTTGAATTATGTTTTTAACAAATACAAGGTTATAATATACATGGACACTTCAAACACGCGAACAATATCTGATGTCTTGGAACGTAAAGTATTTGCTTCAAAAGAACGTCATATGTCCCTATACAATCAAACGGCATATTATTGTATATATCCAAAACGTATGGCAATCATGCTGACAGCGAAAATCAATAATTTTATAAACAACAACGATTCTATAAACTTTGACACTTATGAACTTCGTGCAGATAACAGTATGCTACAAGAGTATATCACATCATTTGGTGATACGAATTCACATGAAATACTACGTGTCAATCTACAAATATTGATGAATAAATGTATAATAACGAACATCACAGATATATATTACAAATACATAATCTCTGTGTTAGATGTAGAAAAAATATGTACGATTTCAAAATAACACATATCAGTAAAAAATTCGAAAATTCTTTGCATAGACTTCGAACACAATATTACAAAGGATGGCATTATCTAAACGGTCCTAAAAATAATGAAAATTTTGAAGATGACGAATATTATTACGACGAAGATTCTAATGAAAATTATAAAAATAATGTATATAGACGAATGATATTATATCAAAAACTAAAATATATGCCCAATGAGATTAAATTATTATTCGATAAACGGACGCCAGGATTGATTAGAGATTTTATGAGACTTATAAAAAATTGTTATGTAGACTGTAATGATGAATCTATCATAAAACGTGCAGGTTGGTATTGGGATGATTAGAATGACATTATTTTTATTGTAGTTATTTGCACATATCAATTGTTAAAACAATAATAAGTCTATCACGAAATACATATATCAATTATAATTATAACAAACTTAAAAAATAATATATATACATATATAGCAAGATGAGTACAAAAATTCAGACTAAGTTTCAAGCAAACATATATTCTGAACATGATATTATAAATAAATCAATGAGTGAACTGATGATAGAATATAACCAACTCATTCAAAGATATAATGAATTGCTTTCAGAACATTCTACAGACAGTTATCCCGTCATAAATACATTATTCACTGGAAATGATGACATAATAGCAGAGAATGATATATTGCGCAACAAAATTAAAGAACTTGAACAACGTAATGCTAAACAAGATATTCGAATTGATGATTTGGATAAAAAATGTTCTGATCTACAGCAGACATGTTCTAACTTACAAGAAACGTGTTATAGTTTACAGCAAACGTGTCACAGTTTAATAAAAGAATGTTGTGATTTGAAAAATGATTCAGTCAAACGTGCTACAAAAAAATTATATAAAAAATATGTTGTTGCGTTGCAAGATATAAATTTTATTGATAGACTTGAAAGAACAGCCAATAGTCAATCGCGATCTAAGTTGATAAAATTGAAAAAAAATAGACTTGAAGATTGTCACTATTTAGACAATACTGATGAAGACGGATCCAATGGATATAGACGCACAATCTTGTATCAAAAACTCAGTATTATGCCGAATGACATCAAACAATTATTTGAACAAAATCATGACGGATTACTAGCCTACATATTGCCGTTAGTCTGTAAAACACAAATAAGATGTGATGATCATGAAATTGTTGATGAGGTCGCAAGATGGTGGGAATAATGATAACGAATTTTATTTATTATAAAAAATATTATGAACGCTACATAACATTACATTATTTTGTAATTACTTTCGATATACATTATAAATAAAATAAAATTATCTTAAGATAATATGATCGTCAGAATCTGTTACGATACATTTGTATGGTAGTTTCTTGAATTTTTTTCGAATATCTGATGCGTCCATGCATGTAACTTTTATTTTTTGTAGTGTGCATGATAAGTTTGTAACATCTTCTTCAACATTACTTACAGTCAATTCTTGAATACCATTTGGTAGGTCGTTTAATGAAATTATGTCCCCGCGAATCCATAATTCATGTAAAATTGGCGGGAATGACATGTATGTGAGATGTGTATAAGATAATTCAACATATGTAAATTTTGATGGAATGCTAAACATTTTACCAACACATTCAGATTTAGGTGCCTGCGAATCGATTATTAGATCTGTCAAACTCTCTGGTAAAATTACGTCATCAATGGATAATAATGTAGTACAACATACTTCAATTTTTGTGATATACTTCGGTAATATGATGCCAACTAATGATTGAATTCCTCCAAAATCAATATATTGCAAACTTTCTGGAAATATTATGTCAGTTGGGGGATAGGTGACAGTGTTACTGAACAATAATTCTTGTAAATTTTCTGGAAAAGTCATAAGGGCAAGCGAATTATTTACATTTATCCATAAAACGCGTAGAGACTTAGGTAATTTCAAGTTATTGACATTTATAGCATCTTCATTGACATAAACTGTGTCTACGTTTTCAAATAAACTAAAATCTGCAATGCATTCACATTCAATATGAATTACTTCTACAGTTTTGATAAATATATATTTGCTAAAGTCAATTACTTCGGTGTTCCCAAAATGTATTGTGGTAAATTTATATGATGTTCTACAACTGCATTTTGTTGGAGATATATCGGATCTGATACATATTTCAACTATTTCTGAAGAATTTATTCTATGAATTTCTTTTGTGTTATATATTTCTAATGTTGGCGTGTCTTCACTTAGGCTTAGGACATTGAATTTAAGGGCATTGAATTTAAGGGCATTGATGTCTATGTCAACGAATACTGCATCATCATCACTGTTATAATCTGGATAATCGCCGTAATAGTGAGACATGAATGATGGGTTCAATAATGTAGTTTAGTTCAAATATAGATTTTCAGTATTATAATAATTTCAATTTTTTATGCTATATAGTAAAATAGTCTGTTATCTATCACAGTAATAATCATCTGGTTTTTCCGTCAATCCATTTGGTTTTGTGTTTATGTATAATCGTTGTAATTCTTCCAAAATGACTGTATTTTCAGTTTGTGTAGCTTCCATAAATAATGTTATTCTGTTACGATACCAATCCCATTTGAAGGATGAGTTCTTATATTTGTATGTTATTATAGTGGATACGGTGGGATCATTGTTAGTGTTGTAGTCAAGATAATTATCGATATCAGCTTGAGTATATGATGTGTGTTCATATGTTTCGGTAGGATCATATCTGCGTACGTATTTATGAGTAGATTTTTTAGCATATTTATTTTTATCATATGACGCAAATTGTGATTCAGATAGTAGATTAGATGTTTTTGTATCGTCGTTAAGTAATTTTTTGATTAGCGCTGTGTTGTTGGTTTTTCGTAATATTAGTTTTGTGGGTATTGTGTCATAATATTTTTGTAGAAATGATGTATCGTCGGACTTTAGGTTTTCGGCTGTGTAGTTTATGAGTTCGTGATATAATTTGTGTTGCTTGTTGATATAGTTTAAAGCGTCGATTGGGAATAAATCTTTATGTTTGTGGAAAATTTCATATAGTATGTCATTGTCGATTTTATATGTTTGTATGAATGAGTTGTTTATGGAATTTAGATCATCGATGATACGTTGCTTATATATTTTTAGAACATCGATGATGTCGCGTAGGTTTATTAGATTGTTGACACAGTTGTAGTATTTGTAGAACAAACTTGAGTCACTGTATTTATGTTTTGATATAAATTTCGTTATGTAGTTGTTGATTGCTAGCTTATCTACATCTTTGCCATTATATTTTTTGGTTGTGCATACTTGTATTGCGAATATTATGTCAAAGTTTGTTTCTTTTTCTAGATTGCAGGAATTTATTGATATTAGTCTTATGTTGTCATCTATTTTCATTTTGGCAATATCATGTTGATGTTTGAGACATTCGGTGAGGGCAGTACGTTTATCTGATGACATGGCTATTCGCAATGAATGATATTCTTTGTCATATGTAAATGAATTGGCGTCATATTCACACTTTTTAAAATCATCGATGGTTATAGGTATTATAGTTGCTGGCAATAGTAGTCGTCTTGTTATACGTATGAGCATTATATTTTTCTAGGTAATACTTATTGAGTGTAATATATTTTTCAATTTTTATTATAGGTTATCTTTTATATAGTAAATGGTATGTTGTCTTTGTCAACTACTTTGCAGTCATATGGTATTCTTAGTTGTTTGACATATTTTATGGCGAATTTATTTGCATGTGATTGATGTAATAATTTAATTTTTCGTATTGATGATGGCAAGTTCGTTAAGTTATTTGGTGATATGTGAGTGAAGAATAGATTTATAAGATTGAGTGGTAGATTGTTGAGTGGTTGATCAAAATAATCGCCAAATTCTAATGATTCAAGATTTGGTGGAAATTTAACGGAATCAATGGATTGGGAAAAGTCACGGCCAAATGATAGAGATTTCAAATTTGATGGGAACTTGACTCTGTTTATTGGACGATCAAAGTTTTGGCCAAATGATATAGACTGTAGCTTAGATGGAAATTTAACGCCATCGATGGGTTGATTAAAGCTATCTCCAAATGTTATTGATTGCATGTTAGACGAAAATTTAACGTCGTCAATGGGTTGATCGAATCTATCTCCAAATGTTATTGATTGTAACCTGAATGGGAAAATAATGTGACTTACTGATTGATTAAATTTATCTCCAAATATTATTGATTGTAACTTTGATGGAAAAGTGTAATGATCGATTGGTTTGTTGAAAGTATCTGGGAAAATTAGTGTTAGTTTGTCACTTGATAGATATTTGTTCATTGATGTCATGGTTGTATTATATATTATGTTATTCATTTGTTATTTCAATTTTTTTGGAGTTATATTCTTGTTGTGTTCATCAATGATTTTGCATCCATATGGAATTTTTATGATGTTGTCCATTATGTCGATGTCATTGAAATAATCATTATAATAATTTATTTTTATTGTTGTGACTGATGCAGGAAGATTATTTATTATAGGTATGTCGTGGAAATAACATTTTTCAAGATTTATTTGTGTGATTATGTTGGGTAAGTTGTCTATCATATCGATATTGTTAGCGTTGAACATGAAACATATATTTTTGATTGAATCTGATATTGTGTGAATGTTATTTGTGTTCGATATGTTTAGTGTTGTTATGGAGTATGGTAGGCTGTAAAATGATTTGTTGAAATTAAATCCAAATGTGATTGATATTAGATGTTTAGGAAATTTTATTGATTCGATTGGTTGATTGTAATTGTGTCCAAATGATATTGATTGTAGATTTTCTGATAATTTTATGTTCTTTAGTGATTTGTTGAATATGTGATGAAAAATTAATTCTGTTTTATCATTGGTGTAATAATGTTCGATGTTCATGATATTATGCTATTACTTATTTGTTTAGAGAAATTATTTTATTTATATTGTGTTGGTTGTTAATTATTATAATACTTATCTCAAGGCATTACAATTTCAACTTTTTATTATGTGCTACGATGTTGATTATTAACGTAAAGGACTGATATAAAATTTTAAACGATCGATATGATGATTTTGGAGTGTAGATAGATGATATAAAAATTTGACAAGATAATGTTTGACGTAAATGGCTGATATAATTATGTAGTTTGTATTAGAGGTTCATTGTTGTTGTTGACAATAACACATCCATATGGTAACTTGATTCGTTTTGCATATTCGCAGTTCATATGATGCCAGCTATTGAATGATATTATGATTTTTTCTAATGAAGGTGGTAGATTCGTTAAGTTTTCAAGAGATATGTTACGAAATGTTAATATCTTGAGATTTATTGGTAAGTTGTTTAGTGGACGATCAAATAAATAACCAAATGATAGTGATTCAATGCTTGTTGGAAATATGACTTTATGGATAGGTTGATTAAATTTACAACCAAATGATATCGATATTATTTTTGATGGAAATTTAACTTTATCGATGGGTTGATTAAAATCATTACCAAATTCAATGGTTTGAAGGTTTGGTGGAAATGTAATTAAGTCAATTGATTCGTTATATTGATATCCAAATATAATTGATCGTGTTTTGGGTGATAATTCGATGTGATTTATTGATTCATTGAGTTCATCCGGAAAGCGTAGTACTGTACGATTATGATTATAATATTTATAAATATCACGTTGTTTGATTGGCATTAATTGTTACTTAATATTTTTACTATATATAGCAAGTTTTTTCAATTTTTTTGAGGTTATGTCTAATATTATTATATATCAATGTATCGCGTTATCATAAATTCGCATCCGTATGGAACTTTTATATTTGATATCATGTTAGCGTGATCGAGAGCATAGGGTAGTACAATTTTTTTAAGAGTGGTTGGCAAATTTGTGATGGGTAATTTTTTATAGCCTGTGATCAAAATTTCTAATTCTGGCGGTAGATTATCTAAATTGTCATGTGGTGATCTTGATGATAAAATTCGTAAACTTGGTGGTAATTTAAAATCGGCACAATGATGAACGCCGCTTAGATATAATGTATGTAGATTTGATGGTAGCTTGACATCAAAAATAAATTCACAATTCAATAAAAATAATGTATGTAAATATTCTGGTAAATTTATGTCGGATACTTGTAATATACGATATCGCTCACGTCCAATTATTTTTATCATACGTAGGCTTTTGGGATATTCAATATTTGTGAATGGTGTCGTGTTATATCCTGTTAGCGTTAACATTACGATTCCTTCGGGGATTATTGTGAATGATTTTAATATATTTCGTGAATTTTGTTCAATTGTTATATGTTTGGCGTCACGTGGTTTGTATCCTTCTGGTATCAAGTCGTCATATACTTTGAATCCTCTGATGGTTTCTGACATAGTAAGTTTATGTTATTAAATGTATGTGATGGGTGATATGTTTTTCAATTTTTCGTAGGACGTGAATGATATAGAAAATATATTGTATGGATACTGTTTGAAGATTTATCTTACGTTGTCACATAGTTATGATCTTTCAATATGTAATTTGCAACCATATGGTAATTTAATTTTATCTAATTGTAGTTCTTGTGGTGTTCCAATTTCAAATGATATGGTAATGGATATGAGTGATGGTGGTAAATTTTGTAGATATCTGGTGAGTTTGGGAAATGTATTTATACTGCATAACGTTATTTGTAGATACTCTAATGTTATCGGTAGATCATTGAAAATATGTAGAAAATCTTTATCTCCAGTTATGTTTACAAACGTTATGCTTTTTAGGTTATGGTTCTTAAAAATATACTTTATTTTCTTTATTATCTGACTTTGACAATCAACAAAACTAGGTGATCTGATTAGCAAATTTTCGTCGTGATGAAATAGTAACATATTTTTACGTGGCTTGCTTGATTTATAAGTTTGTATGTCTATTGATAATATTTTTGTTAGTGTTGATAGCTTGTGTAGTAAGTCTTGTGGAACAGTTTCAGAACAATTAATGTGTATTACCCTGACATTTTTGCATTTTAATATTGTGATGATGTCTGCCGATCTACATAGATCGTGTTCTTCGTCTATTCTTATGAATTTTACAGAATCATATAATTCGCGTTGATTGATTTCAAGTAGATCTGAACTGTTGTTGATGTATTGCATTATTGGATCTATGTTTATTTGAGATACTATAATTTTCAATTTTTTCGATATCATTTTAATATATTGATATTTTTTTAAGTTATTTTGCGCCTTGCTACGTAATAACTAATTTTATATAAAAAAATGGTTTTAGAGGTAGATAACTAGGTTGCGTATTTATTATAAAAATGTATGTTTCAGTCAATACATCGATAATTCAGTATTTAGTGTACATCCATACGGTAACTTTATTTTATCTAATTGTAGTAAATCTCTATATTCGTGATTCGTAATATATATATTGATAGATTTTATGGATGCCGGTATGTTTTGTAGAAATGTGAAAGACATTGCATCAGTTAAATTTGTATGTCTATGTTGACCATAAATTATTTGCAAATTTGTAAGCGTTGTGGGTAGATCGTCAAGAATGTTGAATAGTGTTACATTCATATATAGAACTGCTAAACGCTTGATGTTGTTAGTTTCAAAAATATATTTTATGCGGTTGACTATTTTATTAGATGATGGTTTGTGAATGCCAAATAAATCGATTAGTAAATTTTTATTGTGATGGAATAGATGTACATTTTTATATCCTGGATTTTTGTAAATTTGCACATTCAAATATTGTATTTGTTGTAGAGTTGCTAGTTTGTGTAGTGTTTCTGGTAGAATGTCTTCATGGCATGCAATATCGATTGCTTTTATGTTTTTGCATCTTAGAATGATGTTTATGTGTTCAGTGCAGCATAGATCATTCTTACGCGATATTTCAACATATTCAACATTATTGAAGGTGTTATCTTTATAAATTGTTATTAGATCCGATGTGGCATTGATGCGTATCATTGCTATGATGAAATGTGATGTTATGGTTATTATTGATCAGTATGTACATATTTCAATTTTTTGTTGTGTGATGATTGGATTGAAAATATAGAAATATTATTAGTCTTTGTTTTCGATTAGGGCTTTGAGTTTATCATTTTCGAGTTTCAGTAGTTTTAAACTTTTAAGACTATAAATCAATTTTTATTGTATGAAATGGAATGCTAGTAAAAATAATATTCGTACATTAACAATTCTTTAAGTTAGTTTGCGTACTGGGCTGGGGTCGGTATTATATCCGTCAGTTGTGGAATCGAAGATGGAACCTATTGAATATTTCTGTAAAATAATACAGTCAGTCTTCAACTTCCAATTTGCAGTCATATGGTAATTTTATTTTATCTAATTGTGGTTTATTGAATTTGTGATTACAGTTGGATAATTTTATATTTTTGAGTGACATCGGTAGGTTAGTTAGGAATTCTATGGGTTCGGTGGGCATGTGTAATATGAATTTATTGAAAGATATTTGTAAATATTCTAACGTTCGTGGTAAATCATCGAAAATGAAGAATGAATATATTTGTACGCCTATGAATATAATACGCGTTATGCTGTGGTTATCGAAAATTTGTTTCATGTTGGTAATCAGTTTTTTTCGTTTGTCGGAATCGCTGACGTAGCGCACGTCTATTATCAAATTTCGATCGTGATGATATAGACACATATATTCTAAACTTCCATAGGTTCGTACACATAAATCTTTGAGTTGTTCAAGTGTTGCTAACTTATGTAATAACGCTAATGATGATTCTGATGCATCACAAAAAATAGCTATTACTTGGATATTTACACATTTTAGAATTACATTGATTTGTTCGGCATATAACATTGATTGTATCATTACAGTTTTGACAGTATCATGATTGTTATTTTTACGAACTTCTAATAAGTCATAAGGGTGGCTAACCATATCTTTTGTTAGTTCCATAGCTTTTGCTAGTTCCGTAGCTTTTGCTAGTTCCATGATTAGTTAGTTGTATAGTTTTTTAGATAGATAGATAAATAATTATTCAATTTTTGAGTTAGGCAACTGTTTTCGTGTATGTGCATCCATATGGTAGTTTTATGTCATGTTCAGGTATTTCGTCGGTAAAATTGTCTTCCCAACATAAATTTAGAGTTTTTAGAGATGTTGGGAGATTTAGTAATGGTGTTGATAGATTTGCGATGGTTAAGTGTTGTAGTGACATTGGTAATGTATCTAAATTTCCTCCGGCGTTGTATAGTATGTTGAGATGTGTTACGTCGGGATTGATGATGATGATTGAGGTGAAACACATTATTAGCATTTTATTGTCGTGGGTGTATATGTTTGGATGATCAATTGAGTTTGGCGATTCGTAATGTCGTAGTTTTTGTAGTTCTGCGAATTCGTCTGGTAGTGTTATATCGCATCCATTTATGTGCATGTAGTTGAGATTTTGTAGGTTTGCGATTGATGGCGGGAAGATTTGTTTTGTGTAAGTATGTAAAGTTATTTTTTCAAGAGTTGATAGTTTTGTGATGTTGTTTGCAAAATTTGTGCATGTCATTGCTTGTATTTCAAGATGTGTTAGGGATGTTAGGTTGGAAATGTGATGTGTTATATTTAGTTTGGATTCCGTTGTAATGTTGAGTGTTCTTAAGTTTGTGAATTTACATATTTTTCTGAATATGTTGGGACTGCATTCATTGATTATTTTTACGGTGGTAATTTTGTCATAATCTTTCTTTTGGATGTCACTGACGGCTTTTAGTGATGTTAGTTCCATTGTTTGTATAGTTGTTATATGGACGATCAGATGAATATATATTCAATTTTTGTGAGTCGTTTTTGCGTAGTCGTATTCGTGTCCATAAAATATTTTATACATCATTTACAGATAATGTTGATTCTTTAAGTTATTTTTTTCACTTGGTTGGTGAATTATCGATTGTTTGCAAGTCGAAGACACTGCCTATAAAATATTTTATACATCATTTACAGATATTGATGATTCCTTAAGTCATTTTGTGTCCGAGGGCGGGGTGGTGAATTATCAATTGTTTGCAAGTCGAAGACGCCGCTCATAAAATATTTTATACATCATTTACAGATATTGATGATTCTTTAAGTCATTTTTGTCCGGGGCGGGGTGGTGAATTATCAATTGTTTGCAAGTCGAAGACGCCGCTCATAAAATATTTTATACATCATTTACAGATATTGATGATTCCTTAAGTCATTTTGTGTCCGGGCGGGGTGGTAAATTATCAATTGTTTGCAAGTCGAAGACGCTGCCCATAAAATATTTTATACATCATTGATAATTCCTTAAGTTACATAGAGACAACGCATCATTTTAGTATATCATATTATTTATGCATGATATCACATATTAGCACAACGCGGATTTCATTTGTATAGTTCCATGCTTGATGTGGATATGAGTCATCAAATATAAATGGTTCATTGGTTTTGTAATCTATAGTGATGTCACTAACTTTAAATCCGGTATTGCCCTTGGGTATGATTATCGGCAGTTGATATCTGTAATAATTTTTATTGTCGTCGGTGTGAACATCTGTTGCTTTGCCGGCTTCTAAACATGAAAATCCGGCATTAATTATACATGGTATGGACTTTAATAATTCGATCGTTTTAGGACATTGATTATCATTTTTTATATGTTTATTGAAGATTAATCCAAATATTTTCCATTTGGGTTCGTTGGTTTTGTTATCTACTTTTGAAACATCTTCGTTCAGTTGTTTAGATACATATTCGATGTTGTTGTTTCTGAAGATATCTTTTTTGTGTAAATCGTCATAATTACTCCAAAGCCCGGTTGTTAGAATGTGGTTTAATTCTCGTAAGATGATGTCGTAGTTGTTTTTTAGTAAGTTCATTTCCGGATATTTCGATAATGGTATGATGCCGGTTATGTCATCAGTTGTGGCTGTATGATACATTACACACAATATTAGAATTGCGAAAATTATTATATAATATTCAGTTGTCATATTTTTGATATTATATATATGTTATAAAATTTATTTATTGTGATGTCAAATTGTTACATTAACACAAAATCTATGTGCGCGACATATTTTTAACAAAAATTGATTTTATGATGTTCTAAGACTCTTACTAAATTATAAACTTAAATTATGTCACTGACGGATTCGTATACTGGGTTATCTACTCAACAATACTTGATTATACGATGGTTCGAAGGGAACGAATGTACTAATGATGACTGTACTAAAATGATCAATGCTTATGGAGGCTGGAGAGCACATCGTTTTGGGGCTAAGGCTGGTACATTGGGATTCTTCTTCAAAGCCGGAATGCCTAATTTGATTACAAGTTTTATTCAAGGTATTTTAAAAAATGTAAATGGTAGACATGTTAGTGGTTGCGCGCTTCATTGGGTTCCCGATAGGTATGATCATGAGGTTGATTCTTCAAGGAGCATGGATTCATCAATTGATTTCTCAAAGCGTTGGGATGGATTCTTCATAGATTTTAATGCCAAGGATTATCATCATGTGCGTTCGTGTTTGACGCCGACTGAGGCATTACATCTTATAACGTCGTTAAATAAAGGTATTGATATTGGAATGGGATCTATTACTTCAAGCCGAGAACGTAATGATTTTAAAACTATTGTTAGGGAATTCTTTTCTGTTTAGAGTTTAGAGTTTAGAATTTAGAATTTAGAATTTAGAATTTAGAATTTAGAATTTAGAATTTAGAATTTAGAATTTAGAATTTAGAATTTAGAATTAGTTAGTTAGTTAGTTAGTTAGTTAGTTAGTTAGTTAGTTAGTTAGTTAGTTAGTTAGTTAGTTAGTTAGTTAGTTAGTTAGTTAGTTAGTTAGTTAGTCAGTTAGTCAGTTAGTTAGTTAGTCAGTTAGTTAGTTAGTTAGTTAGTTAGTCAGAACATATTAGGAATACTTTTTTTACAATCTTGGATGCAGTGATCTTTGTTTGCGTTAGTGTGGATGATTTTACATGCCATTTCTGGGTCTCCTGATATCATAGATAACGCACAACTCATTTGGCCGTGTTCTTTGTATGAATCGTATTTGATTTCACAGTTTTTTGTACAGTCTTGTTGAGTATATTCTCTTATAGTAGGTATGGGATATGATAAGTCAACGGTTGCTGATTTGGGTAATATTAGTTGAGTAGATGGTGTGAATGACACATTATTATTTATGTTGCCGATTGGTTTTGAGCCTGTGGTAAACATGAACATATGTTATTATAATATTATTGTTGAGATATTGTTTTTTCAATTTTTTATTTTACGTTGCATGAGTTATTATATTATTATGTTGATCTGTTATGATGCATCCATATGGAATTTTTATGAATCTTTTTATGTTTGTATGTTTGACGTCGATTATGATTATTTGCTTTAGTGAGAATGGGAGATTGGTGGTATTTTTGTATATTTTGTGGAATGTTAGTCGTTCTATGGAGTTTGGTAGATTGTCTATTGTTTGGTTGAAATTTTTTCCAAAAACGATGGATTGAAGATTTGATGGAAAACTTACGGTGTTTAGTGGTTGATTGAATGTATTTCCAAATATAATATGTTTTAGATTTAGTGGTAGCGTTACTTTATCGAGCGGTTGATTAAAATTGAATCCAAATGTTATTGTGTCGAGACTTGATGGGAGTATTACATCGTCAAGTGACTGATCAAACATGTTACTATATTTGATGATCTGTAAACTGGATGGAAGAATAGTAGCTTTACTTAATTTCTGATTGAAATATGATCCAAAGGTTAGTGTTTTTAGATTTAGTGGAAGAATTACGTTGTCAAGTGGTTGATTAAAATGTCCGAATGTAATATGATGTAAATTTATTGGAAATGTGACTTTGTTTATAGGTTGATTAAAATTGTATCCAAATGTGATTGAGTTTAAATTTTCTGGAAAAATTACGTTTTCAAATGATTGATTGTGGTCGTATCCAAATATGAGGTATCGTAAATTTGCAGGAAGATCTACTTTATCTAGTGGTTGATTAAACTTGTTTCCAAAAATTATTGTTAGTATATTACTTGGAAGATTCGCGTTATCTAGTGGTTTATTGAAATAATATCCGAATGTAATTGATTCTAAATCTTCTGGGAAGACGATGCCGTATAGTGACTGATTGAATGAATCTCCAAATTTGATAATTTCTAGATTGGTAGGAAAAATAACTTTGCTTAAACATTTATTGAAATTTGTTCCGAATTCAATGCTGTATAGATTCTTTGGAAGATTTGCGTTGTCTAACGGTTGATTAAAATGTGATCCGAAAATAATATAGCGTAGATTATCTGGAAGACTAGTTTTATCGAGTGACTGATCGAATTTTTGTCCAAATATGATGCTACGTAGGCAGCTTGGAAAAATAATGTTATCCAACGATTTATTAAAATTATCTGAAAACTCTAATATTGTGTTATCTTCGTTGTAGTATTCATTGATTGATACCATTGTTGGGTGTTATATAATGGTTATCATGTATAACATTTGTTTTTCAATTTTTTGAGTTAGACTTGGATTTAGTCAGAATCACTTTCAGTTTCAATTTCATAGTCATTATCAGTTGGATAGATTTGGATGTTAGAATCGTTTAAGATTATGCAGCCATAGGGGATCTTGAGTTTGTGAACATTCTTAAAGTTATCGTGAGTTATTTTTATTTGTTTGATTGATGATGGTAGATTTGTTAGATGTTTATGAAATATTTCGTTGAATGTGAGATGTGTTATGTTAGGTGGTAAGTTGTTGAGTGGTTCGTTGAATTGTGATCCAAATGTGATTGATTGTAGGGTTGGTGGAAGAATTGTGCTGGAGAAAGATTCCGGTTCGCCGTCGATTGTTAAATGTTTGAGATTGCGTGGAAATGTGACGTGTTCTAATGATTCATAATAAGAATCTCCAAGAGTTAGTGATTGAAGGGCTTGAGGCAGTACTACTTGTTCGAGTGATTGATTATAATGTCCATGTAATATTAGTGTTTCTAGGTTTGGTGGAAGGATTACGTTTTTGAGTGATTGATTGAATTTCCCGTCGAATGTTAGAGACTTTAAATTTTTTGGTAAAGTTACGTTGATAAGTGATTGATTAAAATCATAACCAAATTTGAGTGATTGTAAGTTTTGTGGTAAGATGAGTGGCTGATTAAAATGGTATCCAAATTTGAGTGATTGTAAGTTTGGTGGTAGGATGACGTTGATGAGTGGCTGATTAAAATGGTATCCAAATTTGAGTGATTGTAAGTTTGGTGGTAGGATGACGTTGATGAGTGGCTGATTAAAATTAGATTCAAATTTAAGCGATTGTAAGTTTGGTGGTAGAGTGATGTCGATGAGTGGTTGATTAAAATTATATCCAAATTTGAGTGATTGTAAGTTTGGTGGTAGAGTGACGTTGATGAGTGGCTGATTAAAATGATATCCAAATATGAGTGATTGTAGGTTCGGTGGTAGAGTGACGTCAATGAGTGGCTGATTAAAACAATCTCCAAATTCAAGTTTTTTTAGATTAGATGGAAAATGTATGTTGGAGATTGGTTGATTAAAATTATGTTCAATTTGTAATTTTTGTAATGATGATAGATTGCGTATGAATGTATAGTTTGGTATTGTGCCTCCTGATATTGATTTTAGATTTGGAAATTTTTTGGTTGCGCCCCAGACGTCGAGTGACTGATTGAATGCTTCTTGAAATGTAATTGATTTTAGGCTGTTTGGTAATTTGACGTTGTCTAGTGATTGATTAAATTTAGATCCAAATATGATAGATTCTAGAGTGTTTGGCAGGTTTGTTTTGTCAAGTGGTTGGTTGAATTCATAACTTAGTTCAAGTGATTTTAAGTTTGGAGGAAAGGTTACATTGTCGAGTGATTGGTTAAAATCACTTTGGAATTCGAGAGATCTTAGGTTTGATGGAAAATTGGCTTTATCGAGTGATTGATTAAAATAATATGACATGATAATTGATTCGATGTATGACGGAAAAATTATGTTATCGATTGATTCACTGTTCTCATGCCAAAATTCTATTATATCTATATTTGGTGGAAAGATAATATATGACGAATTTTTGTGAATGTAGAACTTACGTATTATTTTTTCAGGATTTGTGTGGTCTAATGATAATCTGTATTTCATTGTTATTATGTATGTGATTGCGTTTAACTTATTTATTGGTGTAGTAACCATAGATTTTGTTGATTTTATCTGGTTTCAGTTTGTTGATGTCTTCTTGGGTTAAGTTTTTGGCGTTATCAAATTCTGTTATTGCTTTTTGGATTGATGTGGTTGATAGTTTTGTTAGAATGGCGATGTCTTTGATAGATGTTTTTTTGTTGTGGAGGCTTGATATTATGGTGCTGCGATATTTGGGGATTTTAGATGGCTGTTTTAGATATCGATATTCTTTGAGTAGGAATGATGGGTGCTTGAGTGATAGGCCTACTCTTGGGCCCGCGAAGATTGTTGCATGTTCGTGTTGTTCGTCGTGTATTAGATAGATTGGATTATCGTTATTGGTTATGTGTAGATCTTTCATTTTTGATACTAGGTCGGTCGTGTCTGTGCTGTTTGTTTGCATGAGGATGTAGTTTACAGTGTTGCATGGCCCTGTTATGAATTCTTTGGTGGTGACGTTTTGAATTGATCTTATGAGAACGCCTCCATATGTGTCAAGCCCGTTGCCGAATGTGATGTCCAAGCCTTTGTAAGTTCCGGATTTGTAAGTGCCGTTTGGATATTGATGGAAATACCATTTGCTGTTTGCGAGCTGATCTTTGTTTTTATGTGTGTATTCATCTTTGTGGTTAGGTGAGTTGTAATATATTTCTACTTCTTCGATGGTGCACGTGATGTCGTTTATTTGTAGTTTGAATTGTGTTAGGAGGACTGTTGCTAGTGTAGTGAACTTGTCTTCGATGGACGTACATTTGTTGTATGCTGGAGAGTCTAGTTGAAAGTACATGTTGTTATGATATTGTATATGTGATTTTTGTTATATAAATTTCAATTTTTTGTTGTTGGCATGGATGATAAAATTATTCGTTGATGATTTTTTTTATAAAAAATTGAAAATATAATGATGTTTAACAATCATATAGTTGTAATATGTTAGTTGATATACCAGAATCATGTTTGGCGACAGTGGATGGATTGAGATCCGATGGTGGAATATTTGATACTGAATTCGATTCACGAAAAGTTAGAATTTTGTATATAAATGGTAGTAAGGACGGAGAAAGTTATATACGAAAATGGAAGACATATGCGGATGAACTATTTATAACCAACAAATATATATTAGATTACGATTTGAGAAAATATGTTTTTTCTGGGTGTGTAGAAAGTTTGAAAATTACGAACTATGGTAGTTATACACTCGCAGACATATCGTTTATGACGAATTTGAAAGATATTACTATTTGTGAAGGGAGCAGTAGTACATATTCAATAATATTATTATCTGATTTGATATTTCCTGTAAGTTTGGAAAAAATAAGTATTGATTATGTACATCGTGATATAATGTCAAACACAGTTTTTCCTGAGAATCTGAAAATTTTAGCGATATGGAAAACCTGTAACCTACAAATAAAAAATATTGTGTTACCGATTGGCTTGAAGGAATTACATTTGGGATCTAGTGATTCATTGCAGTATATATCTCTTCCGATTGGACTTAAAAAATTGGGAATTAGTTCTATTGCTGATTTTATTATGTTGGATAAGATTGAAACACATGAGAACTTGAAGAAAATTATTGTTGGCTTCATTGATGACGTTTGCGTTGAATGTGTGATCGTAAAAATTCCGATGAGTGTTACACATATCGATATATTTTATTCATCTTTTTTGAAACATATGATTTTTGAGTCTCCTATAACAAAATTAACTTTGCGTGGATCAGTAGATAATCTTGATGACTTACCGTATGGGTTGGAGAAACTAATATTGTGGTGCGGTGTTCCTAAAATTATAAGTAATTTACCAATGTGTTTGCGAAAAATAAAACTTAATGATTTTATTGATCGGGATTCAAATGCATTTTGTTCAAAAATTGAGAGATTGCCTTATGGATGCATTGTCGTGAACAAGAATGGTAAAATTTTACGTAAATGATTTTTGGTTGTGTAATTGACGTTATTTTGTGATTGATGTGTTGAAATAATGTTATAAAAATTTGGTCGTATATCATTTGTATATATTGTTATTTGTTTAAGTTATTTTGCGGCTTGTACATTGGAAATAATGTTATAAAAATTTGGTCGTACATCATTTGAATATATTGTTATTTGTTTAAGTTATTTTGCGGCTTGTACATTGGAAATAATGTTATAAAAATTTGGTCGTACATCATTTGAATATATTGTTATTCGTTTAAGTTATTTTGCAGCTGGTGTTGATATGATGTTGTCAAAGTTTTATTTCAGTATATTTATTATATAGTTTACATCCGTACGGTAATTTCAGTTCATTGATGTATGCCTGACTTATGAGCATGCCTTTTAATTTTAATTGTTTGAGTGACATTGGAAGATTTGTTATATGTTGAGGTAATACGCGATATAGTGTTAATTGTTCAATGCTGTGCGGTAGGTTGTTAAGTGATTGGTTGAAATGATAGTCTAGCGTGAGTTGTTTTAGATTTGTTAGTGATTTGAGATAGTCGAGTGGTTGATTGAATTCGTGGTCTAGTTCTATTGATTGTAGGTTGGTACAGCGACTTAATTCGTGTATTGGTTTATTGTAATTTGTCCCGAATTTTATTGATTCTAGATTTGTCGGTAGAGTAGGTAGTGAACAATTGAAATTGTGTCCAAAAGTCAGTGATGTTATACTATTTGGAAATTTTACGTGAAATAGTGATTGATTGAAATGAGTTCCAAATTTGATGGTTTTAAGGTTGGGTGGAAATTTGACGTTGCTGATATCTTGATCGAAGCATACGCCGAATATTATATTTTGTAGGTTAGACGGGAATTTAACGTTATCAATGGATTTGTTGAAGTCAACGCCGAAGTTTATTGTTTGTAGGCTTGGAGGTAAGTTAAGAGTATCGATGGACTTATTGAAACATTCACTGAGTGTTATTGATATCGTATCTTCTGAAAATATAATTTTATCTGACGCTTTCCATAGGAAGTCTTGATGTAATATGATTTGATGTTTAGGATCTGTTTTTTCTAAATGTAATATACCGAATATATCTTTATGATTGATGTCCATGTTATTTGTTTGTTTGTTTGTTATATATGTATTGTGATGATTATTCAATTTTTCGATGATATGTGTGATAAAAATTGAATGATAGATGTTTTATGTATGGTAATTAGTGAATATGAATGAGATTGATAGATGCTTAGAACAATTTTATTTTCGTGGTAGAACAAGGTTGGTGTTTGATAATAGTTTCGATAGGTTGCTTGATGATGCCCATTTTCCAGATAGTCTAGTGCGGATTAAATTTGGTTACAGTTACGATAGATCTTTGGATGGTGTGAGTTTTCCAGATAATGTATGTGCTATTTATTTTGGAACAAGATTTAATCAATCGTTAGATAAAGTTATATTTCCAAAGAATTTAAGTAAGATTCGCTTTGGGTCGGAATTTAATAAGCCAATAGATAACTTGCCGTGTTCAATTGAGAAACTTGTGTTTTATACGGTGAATATGAATGTTACTAACTTGCCATTTTCAGTAAAACTTATAAAAATTATTTATGTTGATGATATGACGATGGAGGGATTAATTAGAATTCCATATGGATGTAGAATTGTTGATAGTCGTAACCGCGTCGTAAAATAAAATAAAAATTGAATAATATATATTTTATATATAATAATTATTGTGAGCTATCATGGTACGTATTGAGCATTGTTATGATGGTGATAAGACTGAATTGATTTTGGATTTTAATTTGCCTTTGGATGACATTGTTTTTCCAGATAGTTTGATGAAGATTGACTTTGGAGATGCGTTTAATCAAAAGATTGACGGGATAGTGTTTCCGTATGGTTTGGAGAAAATTAAATTTGGAAAATATTTCGATCAGGATGTCAGTGGTGTTATTTTTCCTAATGGATTGAAGATTCTTATTTTTGGAGAAAGGTTCAATCAGTTGATAGATTATGTTATTTTTCCAGATGGTTTGAAGGTTGTGGCTTTTGGAGATTTATTTGATCAACCATTGTATGGCGTTACTTTTCCAGATAGTGTTGAAAATATTACTTTTGAAGGTTGTTTCGATCAATCATTGATGAAAGTGCATTGGCCTAATAATCTTAAGAATATTGTTTTTGGAGATAATTTTAATCATTCGTTGTTTGGCGTACATTTTCCTGATGGGCTATTAAACATTACTTTTGATTATATGTTTGATCAAGCGCTTTATAAAGTTAAGTTGCCGGTTAGTTTACAAACTATTACTTTTGGATGGCATTTTAACAAGTCAGTCGATACCTTCAAGTTGTTGAAGAATTTGCGTGTTATCACGTTTGGAAACAATTTTAATCAATCGTTGGATAATTTACCGCCGTCAATTGAGAAACTTGTATTCAGTACGATTCGAAAAAATATTACTAACTTACCATGTTCGATCAAGTGTATTCAAATTCGTGGAGATGTTGATATGTCTGTGAAGAGATTGTTGAAAATTCCGTACGGATGCGTTGTATTGGATATATATGATGAGCAAGTGAAGATTGAATAGATTATAATATTTTTTGAGATTTGTTTTCTGGTAGTACTCTATTGGGCGCGTATTAACTTTGCGCTATTGAATAACATATATTGTAGTTATTGTGAATCATTATTATTTTTGAGATTTGTTTTCTTTCTGGTAGTACTCTATTGGGCGCAGTATTAACTTTGCGCTATTGAATAACATATATTGTAGTTATTGTGAATCATTATTATTTTTGATATTTGTTTTCTGGTAGTACTCTATTGGGCGCGTATTAACTTTGCGCTATTGAATAACATATATTGTAGCTAATGTGCATCATTATTATTTTTGAGATTTGTTTTCTGGTAGTACTCTATTGGGCGCAGTATTAACTTTGCGCTATTGAATAACATATATTGTAGTTATTGTGAATCATTATTATTTTTGATGTTTGTTTTCTGGTAGTACTCTATTGGGCACGTATTAACTTTGCGCTATTGAATAACATATATTGTAGTTATTGTGAATCATTATTATTTTTGATGTTTGTTTTCTGGTAATACTCTATGAGGCGCGTATTAACTTTGCGCGATTGAATAACATATATTGTAGCTAACGTGCATCATTATTATTTTTGAGATTTGTTTTCTGGTAGTACTCTATGAGGCGCGGTATTAACTTTGCGCTATTGAATAACATATATTGTAGCTAACGTGCATCATTATTATTTTTGAGATTTGTTTTCTGGTAGTACTCTATGAGGCGCGTATTAACTTTGCGCCATTAACTAATAATCTGTAATAAAATTGATCATGAACAGATATTGATAAAATTCTTAAATCATCATGCGCCCGGATGGGCGCCGGTGCATCATCTGTATATCTATCAAATATTTTTATACATCATCTGATATCGTGCAGCGTCATTATTTTTGGTTTATATTTTATGGTAACACTCTATAGGCGCGTATAAACTTTGCGCCCATTGAATAATATAATAAGTAATAATTATACCATTACAACGCATCCATATGGAATTTTAATTTTATCAATGTCTTTGATGAGTTCGTGGTTATGAGTAATTATTAGTTTTTTTAGTGAGTGTGGAAGATTTTGCATGTTTTGGATTGTAACGCTTGGTGCTGTTAGTTCTTCGATGGTGCACGGTAAGTTGTTTAGTGACTGATTGAATCTGTTGTCGAATGTGAGCAACTTTATGAATGGTGGAAATTTAATGTGTTCGATTGAGTGGTTAAACTTTTCTCCAAAAATTATTGATGTTAGATTTAGTGGTAGTTTTACTTTGTCGAGTGATTGATTATAGCTGTATCCAAAGATTACGTGTTCTATGCTGTCTGGGAGATTAGTTTTATTTAGTGATTTGTTGAATGAATTTTTAAATTTTATTGATTTTAGGAATGCTGGTAGAATGGTGTTGTCAAGTGATTGATTGAAATTGTGTCCAAATATGATGTGTTCTAAGTTTGATGGAAATATTATTTTATCTAATGGTTCGTCGTAGTGATCTCCTAAAATTAGTGTTTTTAGGTTGATGGGTAGCTTTACGTCGTTGAGTGACTGATTGTAGTAAATTGCAAATTCTAGGATTTGGAGATTGGCTGGTAGATTTGTTTTGTTTAGTGGTTGATTAAATTTGTTTCCAAATATGAGAGTTTGTAGATTTGGTGGCAGAGTTGTGTTTTGTAGTGGTTTATTATAGTCGTCGCTGAATTTGAGAATTTTTAGATTTAGTGGGAAGATGGTTTTATTTAGAGATTGATTGAATGTTCCATGTAGGGATATTTTTTGTAGATTGGGTGGGAATTTGATGTTGTCGAGTGGTTGGTTGAAGCCGCCTCCGAAGCTTATTGTTATTAGATTTGATGGGAGAGTTGTGTCGTCGAGCGATTGGTTGAAATGATATCCAAGACTTATTTTTTGTAGATTTGGTGGGAAAGTTGTATCGTTGAGTGATTGATTGAAATGATATCCAAAGTATAATTTTTGTAGGTTTGATGGGAGAGTTGTGTCGTTGAGTGGTTTGTCGAAGTCTTCGCTTAGATGTAGTTGTTGTAAATTTGATGGGAATATGGTGTCAGATAGTGATTGATTGAATTTGTCTCCTAGATATATTTGTTGTAGATTTGGCGGAAAGATTGTGTTGGTTAAGGTTTGATTGTAATCTTTGCTTAGTGTTAGAATTTTTAGGTTTAGTGGAAGATTTATGTTACTTAATTTTATATCGTGTTTGTATTTGAACCTAAGAATTTCTAGGTTTGGTGGGAGAGTTGCGAGTTGGAGAGAACGATTGTAGTTTTTGAATATCATTGTTGTTATCGTTGGTGTAAATGTTACGTCGTTGAGTGATTCGTTATAGTACATTCCAAATGTTATTGTGGTTAGAGCTGGTGGAAATGTTATATGATTGAGTGACAGATATTTTAGTTTTAGAATTTCTTGTGCTTTGCGTTTGTTTTTGCGGTTATAGTGCATTGTGTAAGTAGGAAAGTCGTCTGCGATTATCATTGATGTAGTTGTTGGAAGGAATGCTATTTCCGAGATTGGGTGCGTGATGTCCGTTACGATGTTGATTTCCGTATTGTCATGGTTATAGTGATATTTGCTATCCATTTAAGATGTTTGAATAATTATTGTTATATGGATGGATTGTGGATTTCAATTTTTATGTTATGTTATGTTATGTTATGTTATGTTATGTTATGTTATGTTATGTTATGTTATGTTATGTTATGTTATGAGATACGGATTATGTTGCTGTATTTGAAAGATTTTGGTTTGTGGTGTGAAAAATTATGAGATACGAAGTATTTCGTTGAATTCGTTGTAGACTATACATGAGTATGGGATTCTGAGATTTGCGATGTAGTCTGGATGTTGGGTGTTGTCAGATGTGATTTTAATTTTTGTTAGGGATGGTGGAAGATTTGTTAGGTGGTGTGGTGGGATATAGTTGAACGTTAGAGTTAGGATGGTGGGAGGTAGGTTGTCGAGGGATTGATTGAAGTATTCTGCGAATTTGATTTTTGTTAGAGTTGGAGGAAATTTTATTTGGTCGATTGGTTGATTGAAGTGTTCTCCAAATTTTAAGGATCGTAAGGATGATGGTAGTTTTGTTTTGGTTAGACTCTTGTTGAAGTTGGATCCAAATTTGATTTTTGTTATGGTGTCGGGGAATGTAATGTTATCGATTGGTTGATTGAAGGTGCCTCCTAGGATTATGGTTTGGAGATTTGGTGGTAGATTTATGAGTGATAGGTTTTGTTGGATACAGAATAGGAATTCAATGTGTTCTAGGTTTGATGGAAATCTTATTTTTTCGATGGGATATGCAAAGAAGTCTTTGAATGATATTATTTTTAGGGATTGTGGAAATTTAATTTTATAGAAGTCGTGCTCTGGTGGACGTTTGAATAGAATGGATTGAAGGGTTGGTGGAAGTGTTATGTTTTCGAATGATTGTTTGAATTCGTGTCCAAATTCTATTGATTTGAGTTTTGATGGGAGAATTATTTGTTGATTGAAATAGTAGCCGAATTTAATTGTGAGAAGTTCTATGGGAAGTCCGTTGGGGAAGGGTTGATTGAAGTCGTTTCCAAATGTTATGTTTTGTAGGTTTGGAAATTGTTGTGGATTTATTGGTTGGTTGAAGTGCCATCCAAATGTTATGGTTGTTAGATTGAATGGAAAGATGACATTTGTTATTGGTTGATTGAATCGTTCGCAGAATGTTATTAGTTGTAGTGATAATGGAAATTTTAGAGTGTTGATGTTTTGGTTGAATGAGTAACCGAATATTATTGATGACAATGATGATGGAAGAGTTATGTTATTGATTGATTTGTTGAAGTAAGTTCCAAAAGTTATGGTTTTGAGGGATGCTGGGAATGTGATTTTATCGAATGAGCGGTTGAAGTTGGATCCAAATTTTATTGATTTGAGGTTTGGTGGAAAGTTTATTTTTTCAAGTGGTTGATTGAAGTTGGTGCCAAATGTTAAATTTTCTAGGGATAGCGGTAGTGTTACTTTGTTAAGGGGGTGGTTGAAGTTCTCACTTAGGAATAGTGATGTTAGACTGTCAGGAAAGTTAGTTTTGTGGATTGGTTGATTGAATTCTCCTTCGAGTGATAGAGATTGGAGGTTTGGTGGGAACGTTACGAAATCGAGTGGTTGATTAAATTCCCAATTTAAGACGATGGTTTTTAGAGTGGATGGGAAGATGATGTTGTCGAGTGGTTGATTGAATTCGCCATGGAATAATAGATCTTCTAGGTTTGGTGGGAAGATGGTTTTGTTGATAGGTTGATTGAATTGTTGTCCAAAGCACATTGTTTTTAGAGTTGGTGGAAAATCTATGTTGTCAAATGATTCATTGAAATTGTCTGGGAGATCTAATGTTGTTTTGTTGTAGTTATAGTATCTGTCTAATGAAAGTTGCATTGTTGTTATGCTTTATGCAAATGTTATCTTTAAATTAGTTTGAATGATGGATTTCTAAATGTAACGCAATTAAACCATCACTGTTCAAAATTTATTATAAATTTTTGTTCAAATAAAAATTTGTTGTGTTAAACATTGATGTATATGATCTTTTTCAAACTCTACCCACGTACCCATGATTTTTGTCACATTTAAAATATTTATAAAATATATGGAAATTTTATATTATAATATCGTAAAAGTATCCAATTTAGCTCCATGATTTACAATAATAACAACTAATAAAGTACATAAGCTTACAAGTTTGAATGTGTGATTATGCTCAGTACATGGAAACTAATTTAGATGCTCTACGATAGTTTCGGATCTAAAAACTATTTTTAATATTACAAAAAATAATCTTAAAAAAATATGACAAAAATCATGGGTACGTGGGTAAAAATAAAGTGTGTCATAAGAATATGTTGTTAATTAAGATTCATAAATGCGGCTGTAGGAATGTGTTGCTCATTAAGATTATAAATGTGTCGTAAGGCTGTAAAGACGTGTTGTTCATTAAGATGTGTTGTTCATTAAGAATCTATCAAGTGCGGCTGTAAAGATGTGTTGTTCATTAAGATCTATCAAGTGCGGCTGTAAAGATGTGTTGTTCGTTAAGAATCTATCAAGTGCGGCTGTAAAGATGTGTTGTTCGTTAAGAATCTATCAAGTGCGGCTGTAAAGATGTGTTGTTCATTAAGATCTATCAAGTGCGGCTGTAAAGATGTGTTGTTCATTAAGAATCTATCAAGTGCGGCTGTAAAGATGTGTTGTTCGTTTAGAAATCTATCAAGTGCGGCTGTAAAGATGTGTTGTTCGTTTAGAAATCTATCAAGTGCGGCTGTAAAGATGTGTTGTTCATTAAGATCTATCAAGTGCGGCTGTAAAGATGTGTTGTTCATTAAGAATCTATCAAACTCTACCCACGTACCCATGATTTTTGTCACATTTAAAATATTTATAAAATATATGGAAATTTTATATTATAATACCATAAAAGTATCCAATTTAGCTCCATGAATTTACAATAATAAAGTACATAAGCTTATAAGTTTGAATCTGTGATTATGCTCAGTACATGGAAACTAATTTAGATGCTCTATGATAGTTTAGATCTAAATAATATTACAAAAAATAATCTTAAAAAATATGACAAAAATCATGGGTACGTGGGTAAAAATAAAGTGTGTCGTAAGGATATGTTGTTAATTAAGATTCATAAATGCGGCCGTAGGAATGTGTTGTTCATTAAGAATCTATCAAGTGCGGCTGTAAAGATGTGTTGTTCATTAAGAATCTATCAAACTCTACCCACGTACCCATGATTTTTGTCACATTTAATATATTTATAAAATATATGGAAATTTTATATTATAATACCATAAAGTATCCAATTTAGCTCCATGAATTTACAATAATAAAGTACATAAGCTTATAAGTTTGAATCTGTGATTATGCTCAGTACATGGAAACTAATTTAGATGCTCTATGATAGTTTAGATCTAAATAATATTACAAAAAATAATCTTAAAAAATATGACAAAAATCATGGGTACGTGGGTAAAAATAAAGTGTGTCGTAAGGATATGTTGTTAATTAAGATTCATAAATGCGGCCGTAGGAATGTGTTGTTCATTAAGAATCTATCAAGTGCGGCTGTAAAGATGTGTTGTTCATTAAGAATCTATCAA
>Ga0207027_1018_pt1 | contig 44421 bp, 38 predicted proteins | sample Alteio_BWMinCont_43_FD_153280 | JGI IMG/M metagenome (GOLD analysis project Ga0207027, IMG submission 153280) | Enriched cells from forest soil in Barre Woods Harvard Forest LTER site, Petersham, Massachusetts, United States -... | ecosystem: Environmental > Terrestrial > Soil > Temperate forest >... | reverse complement strand
TTGATTTTGGATTCGAACAAAAAACGCAAAATGGCTGCCAATATTAGCAACAATAGTATAGAAGCGATCTACGAAGCAGCAAAAAAAGCCGGTGCAACCGGTGGTAAAATAAGCGGTGCTGGCGGCGGCGGCTTTATGATCTTTTATTGTCCGGATAATACGCGTTACGCTGTTATTGATGCACTCAATAAATTTGGTGGTGAAATAAAAAATTATTCTTTTACTCAATACGGACTTTCAACCTGGACTATTTAAATAAATAAAATGAAACAAATAAAAGAAATTATACAAGCTTCTATCGATGTAAAAGCGGAAGTTCTACAAAACGACGTTTTATTAAAAACGCTTACTGAATGCATCGATCTAATTACTGCCGCTTTTAAATATGGCAACAAAGTATTATTCTGCGGAAATGGTGGGAGCGCTGCCGACGCTCAACATTTAGCAGCTGAATTTAGCGGAAGATTTTATACCGATAGAGATGCTTTACCGGCTGAAGCATTGCATTGCAACACATCATACATAACTGCTGTAGCTAATGATTACAGCTATGATGTTATCTATTCAAGAATAATAAAAGGCATTGGGAAAAAAGGCGACGTATTAATTGGCTTAAGTACTTCGGGCAATAGCAAAAATATCATGAATGCTTTTGAAGTTGCCAGAGAGAAAGGATTAATTACGATAGGATTCACCGGTGCAACAGGAGGTAAAATGAAACCACTGTCAGATCATTTAATTAATGTTCCTTCTACCGATACACCACGTATACAAGAGAGCCACATATTGTTAGGGCACATTATTTGTCAGCTTGTTGAAGAGAAATTGTATCCTACAGAAAAGAAATAATTGTTTATACTCAACAGTGAGTTTACAATATAAAGCGAATGATCATATTGGTCATTCGCTTTTTTATTATTTCGAATATAAAAATTTGCCGGCAAGTTGGAAAGACGTCTTCTCAACTTACCGGCAAAAAAATCTTTTAATCTTTTTACAGTAAGGTTCTAATAAATCATTTATTAATCTTCGCTAATCCCATTAATCCTACGAATGCTATCCGGTAGCTATCGGATCAACAGTTCAGACAAGCACCACAAAAAGAGTTGGTTACCTAAACAAATAGGTAACCAACAATTAAACAAAACAGTATTATAAATATTTAAGAAATCTTTTCTTTATACTATCATGAATTATGCAGCGTAAGCTTCAGTTCCATGATCGAATAGATCAAGACCCATTAACTCACCTTCAGCTTCTACACGTAGTTTCCAAGGATGAGGTAATTTATTAATGATATACATCATGGCAATAGTTACAATGAATGTAGCCGCACAAATAGTGAAACTACCTATACATTGCGCCTTGAATACATCTGCAGTACCACCATAGAATAGACCAGTTACAGGTGCTGAATTATCTGCACCAGTTGGTCCTGTTGCACCGTATTGGCCGCAAGCGAATAATCCTAAAGATATTGTACCCCAGATACCAGCTATACCATGTACAGCAACAGCACCTACAGGATCATCGATACGAACGTATTCCATGAAGATCATAGTTAAGTAAACTACTACACCTGCAATTCCACCAAGGAGGATAGCACCCAATGGTGAAACCCAATAACATGGACAAGTAATAGCAACCAAACCACCAAGTACACCATTTAAAGTATATCCAAGATCGAATTTACCTTTTGTATCGCCGAACCAAAGTGCAACGTACATAGCAGTGATACCACCAGCACAAGCAGCAAGTGTAGTGTTGGCAGAAATACGGCCAATACCTTGCATATCCATAGCCGATAAAGTAGAACCCGGGTTAAAACCATACCAACCGAACCATAGTACGAAAGTACCTAAAGCTGCAAGTGATAAGTTATGAGCAGGAGGCATACCACCACCATCTCTTTTAAATACACGACCCAAGCGTGGTCCAAGTACAATGGCACCGGCAAGAGATGCAATACCTCCAATACTGTGTACAACTGTAGAACCAGCAAAGTCACGGAAACCTTGACCTAGAGCAGGTAAGAAATGACCTGTAGAACCCATTAGAGCTAAGAAGCCGTCCGGACCCCAAGCCCAGTGACCGATAATTGGATAAATGAAACCAGTGATACCGATACTGTAAAGAATATCTCCTCTAAAGCTAGTACGACCGATCATTGCTCCTGAAACGATTGTAGAACAAGTATCAGCAAATGCATATTGGAAGATCCAGTGTGCTAATACAGGAATACCTGTTGTTTCGTAAGTTGGAGGTGCTCCTTGTAAGAAGAACCAATGCTGACCAATGAATCCGTTCCCTTCGCTAAACATAAATGAGTAGCCAATTGCCCAGAATAAAAGTCCGCAAAGACAGGTATCAAACATACACTCCATCAAAACGTTAACCGTTTCTCTCTGACGTGCGAAACCCGCTTCTAACATAACAAAACCAGCCTGCATACCAAAAACTAAGAATGCTGCAACTAACGTCCAGATGGTGTTAGCAGTATTCATCATAGTTGTTTCATGCGCTGTGTATACATCTTGCGCTGATGCTGCATTTCCTAACATTCCAGGTAATATTATTTTTATGCCAATCAAAAGGATCAACACACCTATAATTTTCCCCGCAAATAAAGTAATCGCCAAACGCTTTTTCTCCGCCGTGGTTAACTTAACCATCGGAGCAGTAGAGGAATCCTTTCTCCCTAGTGCTGCTAATAAGTTTTTTAAAATCATGTTCGAGGTTTTTACTGGTTTTTAATAATTTATTATACTATACTTCTATGATTAGAATTTGTACACTGCTGCAAGGATTCCAGAGAAATCTGAACCTGTTCCTTTTGCATCTTTTCCTTGTACATAAATATCTCCGTACTTAGTATCTGCAGATTCTAAACGTACTTCAGGAATAATAGTTAATGGACCTACTCTGAAATTTGCTGATAAAGTTTCATCAAGAATATTACGTGTTCCATATATCAATCCTGTTGGTGTTGAAGTTGAACCTGGTTCGCTTTCTCCATCCATAAAATATTCAGATCTTAATGTTAAACCAAATAATGATGTTGGATCCCAGTTAAGATATAATGCAGCACCACCCCATGCATCAGATTTTGGAGTTGTTCCGCCAGCAATTGAATTGTATGAATTCATTTTGTCTGTAAGATTTAATCCTACGCTGAATTTAGATGATACTGTACCTGTTGCTACGAAATCAATTTGGTTTTGAGATTTTAAAGTACCGTTTCCAGATTCGCCCATTCCAAATGAGCCTTCATAGTTTAAGTAAAAATGCCATTTACCATTTTTAGTTGCATCATCAATCTGAGCAAGTAAATGTGTAGTAGCTTGCATTGGTGTAACTGTACTAGAAACTACATTTGTAGGATTAGCTGCACCTAACATAAAGTGCCAAGTAGCCTTTGTATATTCAGCTTTAATACCAGTATGCGAGAAAGGACCTGTTGTAAACATATAGTCCATACTATAGTTCCTGTTATTAATAGCGTCCGGAACTTCATATCCAATATGTGTATACCATTTACCCATAGTAAATTTAATACCTGAAGCACCTTTACCTGTATACAAGCCAAGATACAATTGCTTTACAGCTAAAAGAGTCGGGCCGCCACCGTTACCAGCGTTAAAAGATTCTGCTCTTGGACCAAAACCTAAATCTGCCGTACCAAAAACTTTACCAGATAAGATCTGACCTGTACCTGTTAACGAAGCCATACCCAATTCAAAAGAATTATCTGTTTGTGTAAAGCTTGTTTTAGCATTTATAGGAATGTTTGTAGTTGGAACTACCGCAGCAGAATTGTTAAAATCTGTACGAGTGTATGCATCAACAGATCCAGATAAAATAAAAGTTTTCGTAGAATCAGTTTGTGCGTTCGCGCTTAAAGCGATAATTGCTGCCAAAAACGGGAGAATGATTTTTTTTCTTGTCATTGTTTTAAGTTTAAGTGGTTAAGAGATGTTAGTAAGAATACTTTACTTTTTAAATATTGATATTTATATAATAAAAAAAATAACTATATACATTATTAATATTTTAATTTCAATTGTCTAATGCAATACTACATAAAAAAATTAATTAATTATCAAAAAAAGATACATATTTTTATTTAATATTTATATAATAGATAATAAAATTACAAATACATAGACATTTAATACGTAAAAATCATTTTTTAACTAGTCAATAACGTTAAAAAAATATTTTTTTATACAAATAATTATATTAATTAAAATAATATATATAAAACAGATATTAGCTACTGGATGTATTATTATATAATTTTTATAGATATTTTTATTTAATATATTACAAATACATAGAAATATCCTCAACAAACAGAAAAGAAATAGAATAAGAACATTGATCCAGATATTAAGGACTAAAAGTTTTACGTTTTGTATTTTTACACAAACGACAAGTATAAATGGATGTACATATTGAAGCTTCCTGGAAACATATTCTAAAAGATGAATTTACAAAGCCATATTTTTTAGAGATAGTAACCTTTTTGAAAACAGAAAAAGCAACCGGAAAAACTATATACCCGCCAGGCCCATTAATATTTAATGCTTTTATGCAAACTCATTTTGATAACGTAAAAGTGGTAATACTAGGCCAGGATCCTTACCATGGCCCAGGACAAGCACATGGCTTAAGCTTTTCTGTTCCTACAGGCGTTAAGCCGCCGCCTTCATTAGTTAATATTTATAAAGAAATACAAAGTGATATTGGAACAGCAATGCCTATAGATTATGGAAACCTTACTATGTGGGCTCAACAAGGTGTTTTATTATTAAATGCTGTACTAACGGTAAGAGCCGGAGAACCTGCAAGTCATTCTACCATTGGATGGATGAATTTTACTGATGAAGTAATTAAAAAAATATCTGACGAAAAATCTGGTGTTGTTTTTCTATTATGGGGTAAATTCGCACATCAAAAACAAGCACTCATTGATGAAACTAAACACCATGTATTAAAAGCAGCACATCCATCGCCTTTTAGTGCATACAATGGTTTCTTTGGGTGCAAGCATTTTTCTAAAACAAATGATCTATTATCTAAACAAGGAATAGAACCAATTGACTGGAAATTATTAAAACCTTAGCATAATTGTAATAATGAAACTGATAAAAGATATTTTCGCAAGAATATGGTGCACATGGGCCGCCATTAGTTTTATACTCACTTTTCTTATAATCTTTATCCCTACGATGATCCCCTATTTAGTACCGGATCCTAAAGGACAGTACTACTTTATAAAAGTATCAAGAGTATGGATGTGGACATGGCTAAGATTGGTTGGCTGCCCCCTAAAAGTAAAAGGCAAAGAAAATTTCGCACCTGATACTACTTATGTGATCGTTTATAACCATAATGCATATTTAGACGTTCCATTATCTGCACCGTTTGTACCCGGACCAAATAAAACTATTGCAAAGGCATCTCTTGCCAAAATACCTGTTTTTAAATGGTTCTATGAAAGAGGTTCTGTATTGGTAGATAGAGACAGTGATAGCAGCCGTCGCAAAAGCTTTGAGGAAATGAAAAAAGTACTGCAAAGAAATATACATATGTGTATTTATCCCGAAGGTACCCGTAACACCACAAAAGAACCGATGAAAAAATTCTTTGATGGTGCATTCAAATTAGCTATCGATACAAAAAAAGATGTTATACCGTGTGTGATTTTAGGAACAAGAAAGGCTAACCCTGCGGCCAGGTCCTTTTATATGTTACCAACAAAATTAGAAATGCATTTTCTACCACCGGTATCATCCGAAAATATTTCCGCATCAGAATTAAGAAGCAAGGTTTTTGAAATAATGAAAAAGCATTACGTAGAGAACGAAAAATAATTAAGTCTAATAAAAAAGTCCCATCGTAATTGATGAGACTTTTTTTATTAATCATTTCTTCTATTCTACAAAGAAATAGAACAACCTATTCCTAATTGTGGTTGATTAACTGACCTGGATCCACTTAACGGAACAGCGTAAGAATTTGAATTCGCATGGATCCTGATTTCTCTTGCCTGATTTCTATCACGATGGCTCTTTACAAAAAAGGGAATACTTATTAGTTCTGCCGCTACACCAGCACCGGCAATAATAAGTCCTGTTCTTATTAAATTATCATCTGTGTGATTGACCTCATTCCCGTTTTCGTCAGTCGTTAAATTTTCTGTACCACCTATAAAAGCCGCTATCAACCCACCGGCTATCAATCCGCCGCCACCTGATGCCAATAGTATAGCCGTAACCCTTTCATGTTTAGCTTGAGTTCTTAACTGGCTATATTCTTCTTTATTATAGTTAGTAGAAGACGTCATTTGTTGGGCATACCCGGCAAAAGCGCTAAAAAGAATGGCTGCAGTGATAACAATTTGTTTCATTAATTCGTTGATTTTAAATTTATAATGACGCAAATATAAAAGTTTATTCTATAAAAAAACCGCGGTAAGACTACCGCGGTTTATATATTATACTCTCAAAAAAATCCCTTATTTAACTTCCTCAAATTCAGCATCAGTAACAGTTTCTCCACCTTCCTGACCATTAGCATGAGGTTGCTCTCCAGTATTAGATGCCCCCTGTTCTGCTCCCGCTGCCTGAGCTTTATAAATTTCTTCACTTGCTGCTGTCCAGGCTGTATTTAATTCAGCTATAGATGAGTCAATAGCCGCAAGATCGTGTGCTTTATGGGCTTCTTTTACCTTAGCCAAAGCCGCTTCAATTGGTGCTTTTTTCTCAGCACTGATCTTATCGCCATATTCTTTCAGTTGTTTTTCTGTTTGGAATATCTGGCTATCCGCTTGATTTATTTTTTCGATCTTTTCTTTTTCTAATTTATCAGTTGCTTCGTTGGCTTTAGCTTCAGATTTCATCTTTTCGATTTCTTCTTTGCTTAAACCGCTACCAGCTTCGATACGGATATTGTGCGATTTGCCCGTTCCTTTATCTTTAGCGGTTACATTTAAGATGCCGTTTGCATCAATATCAAAAGTAACTTCTACCTGAGGTACGCCACGTGGAGCTGGAGGAATGCCATCTAAATTAAACATACCTAAACTTTTGTTTTGGTTTGCCAATGGTCTTTCACCTTGCAATACATGAATTTGTACGCCGGGCTGGTTATCGCTTGCTGTTGAAAAAGTTTCAGATTTTTTTGTTGGGATAGTAGTATTGCTTTCGATCAATCTCGTCATTACACCACCCATTGTTTCAATACCAAGACTTAAAGGTGTAACGTCTAATAACAATACGTCTTTTACATCTCCTGATAATACACCTCCTTGAATAGAAGCTCCTATTGCTACTACTTCATCAGGGTTAACGCTACGGTTTGCTTTTTTACCAAAGAATTTTTCTACAATTTCCTGAACTTTAGGAATACGTGTACTACCTCCTACCAATATAACCTCATCAATTTGAGAGATGTTTAAATTAGCATCTTTCAATGCTTGTTCGCATGGTTTTAAACATCTTGTAAATAATGAATCTGCTAATTTTTCAAAGTTGGCTCTTGTTAGTTTTTTAACCAAATGCTTAGGCACGCCATCAACCGCAGTTACATAAGGTAAATTGATCTCTGTTTCTGTAGAAGAAGATAATTCAACCTTAGCTTTTTCCGCAGCTTCTTTTAAACGTTGCCAAGCCATAGGGTCTTTACGAAGATCAATAGCTTCATCTTTTTTAAATTCATCAGCTAACCAATCCATGATCACTTTATCAAAATCATCACCGCCTAAGTGAGTATCCCCATTAGTGCTTTTTACTTCGAATACGCCTTCGCCCAATTCAAGGATAGACACATCAAAAGTACCACCACCTAGATCGAACACCGCAATTTTCTGGTCCTGGTGTTTTTTATCCAATCCGTAAGCTAATGCAGCTGCAGTAGGTTCGTTAATAATACGACGAACGGTTAAACCTGCTATTTCGCCGGCTTCTTTAGTAGCCTGACGTTGTGCATCATTAAAATATGCGGGTACAGTGATAACCGCTTCTGTTACATCTTGTCCAAGATAATCCTCAGCTGTTTTCTTCATTTTTTGAAGCACCATCGCTGATATTTCCTGTGGAGTATATAACCTGCCATCTATGTCAATACGAACTGTATCATTGTCACCTTTTACTACCTTATAACCGCTGTGGCTTACATCTTCTGTTACTTCGTTCCATTTATGCCCCATAAAGCGCTTAACGCTCATAATAGTGTTATGCGGGTTCGTAATTGCCTGACGTTTTGCTGGATCCCCAACTTTACGTTCGCCATTCTTTAAAAATGCAACTATAGACGGGGTTGTACGACGCCCTTCGTCGTTAGCTATAACAACGGGCTCGTTACCTTCCATTACTGCTACGCAGCTGTTGGTTGTTCCTAAATCGATCCCAATAATCTTTCCCATAATGTTATGTGTTTATGTTTACTAGGTATTTGGCAAGCATTATGCCAAGCATATTTTTGTGTAAAAATGTCAGTCATAATGAATTAACTAAATATTAAGAAATAGTCATACAGGGGAAGCAACCATGCTTAAAAAATGATCGTATATTAATATAAGTTTTCATAGGGTACGGATTAAAACAGGCCGGGGTTTCTACCTCAGGCCTTATTTTTTGCCTTCATTTACATTAAGAAAAATAAAAAAGGGAATAGATATATAAAATATCCATTCCCTTTAAGCAGCATAGTAATTGCAAATAAAGTCTACTAGTCGGTTAACGACTTTATATTGTTTTAGATTTAACGAGCTATAGTTTCTACTATGGCTCTTTTATTTAGTTTGAAATAAGTAAGATCAAAGGTTTTGCGCTTTTTTCTTAACTTCTTCCCAATAACTAACAGCTTCCAAATGATTTCCAAACTGAGATTCCTTAATGTAAGTTTCAATCAGTGTCAGTGCATCATCTTTAGCCGTAAAGAAATTGTGATTTGCTTTTTTGTAGAAAGTATGCCATAATTCTTTAGCCCTTTCTTCTGTCGAGGTTGAATTTACGGATGCTTGCATTTTTTATGTTTTATTAATGCAAGTTACCCAATACCATGTTTCAAAAATACAAACTTACCCACCGTATGTAGTAGGGTTACTAACATATCTGTAGTAGTTCTACTATTTCTTTGCTAAAAGAAAGAATATCAGTGATTAAAATAATGAACTATGAAAAGAAGTATTAATTTTACGTCAGTTTTCATAGGGTACGGATTAAAACGGGCCGGAGTTTCTACTCCAGGCCCTATTTTTTTGCCCATACTTCAGTAAGTATTAAATTGTGTGTATTCCTATAAATTATAAATGCAATCACGTTCATTATTAAAATAGAATCCATGAATAAGATATGTGCCTTAATACTTGCCTGTATATTAATTACGCAAAATTGTAAAAGTCAATTCCTGGATAGATCCGCAATGGATACCACTGTAAAACCCGGTGATAATTTTTGGTTATACGCAAATGGCAATTGGAACAAGACTGCCGTTATTCCTAATACAGAAAATAGCACGGGTTCCTTTTTCGACTTAAGAAAGAAAAGTCGTGAAGCTATGCAAGGCCTTTGTGAAACTGCAGCCGCATCAAAAGCTCCTATTGGTAGCATAGAACAAAAAGTGGGTGATATGTATGCAAGTGGAATGGATACGGCAACCATTGATAAGTTAGGGTACGATCCGATAAAACCATATTTACGGGAGATAAATAACTTAACTACAACAAAAGCTGCCATAAATTTCATAGCAACACACATGGCAATGGGTGATAACATGTTATATAGTTTTGGTGTACAACCCGATGATAAAAATGCCAGCATGAATATTTGTGGTTTTTATCAGGGCGGCCTGGGATTGCCTGAGAAAGATTATTATTTTTCTACCGATCCTAAAATTGTAGCACAACGAAAAGCTTATGTTGCCTACATTGCAAAACTATTTGAATTAATCGGCGATAATAATATTGCAGCTGCAAAAAATGCTGCAACTGTTTTAGCATTTGAGACTACACTTGCAGGCGGGCATAGCACAAACGTTGAACTTCGTGATCCTGTTGCCAATTATCATAAAATGGGTAAAGCTGATCTTGTAAAACTAGTTCCAGACTTAGACTGGAACTCAATCTATACCGAGTTAAAAATAACTACTGATTCTTTTAATATTGGCCAGCCCAGATTCTATCAAACTCTAGATAGCATGTATACGGCTGTATCCATCAATGATTGGAAACAATACATACGTTTTCATGAAATTAACAATGCCTCTACTGCTTTAAGTAACGATTTTGCCAGTGCTAATTTCGAATTTTATGGTAAAGTTTTAAGTGGGCAACAAAAACAAAAACCACGCAGCGAAAGAATGGCCAGCACCGTAGATGGTTCTTTAGGCGAAGCTCTTGGTCAATTATACGTAAAAAAATACTTTACCGATTCTGCAAAACAACGCATGATGAATTTGGTAAACAACTTACAACAGGTATATAGCAAACGCATACAGGCACTCGATTGGATGAGTGATGCAACGAAAATAAAAGCCAAAGCTAAATTAGCCGCATTCCTTAAAAAAATTGGTTTCCCTGATAAATGGAAAGAATATAAGGTCGATATAAAACCAAACGATTTTTTTGGCAACTGCCAGCGCCTTTCACAATTCGCTTATGATTATCAGATTGCAAAGCAAGGTAAGCCGGTTGATAAAATGTTATGGGACATGACACCCCCTACCATTAACGCTTATTATAATCAATACGCTAATGAGATCGTTTTTCCTGCAGGAATATTACAGTTTCCATTTTTTGATCCTAAAGCTGATGATGCTATTAACTATGGCGGCATTGGTATGGTTATAGGTCATGAAATGACACATGGCTTCGATGATCAGGGGAGTCAATATGATAAAGATGGTAACCTTAATAATTGGTGGGCGCCTGATGATAAAACAAAATTTGATGCCAAGACTGCTGCAGTTGTAAAACAATATGACGCTTATACTGTTTTAGATAGTTTACATGTAAACGGTAAACTTACATTAGGTGAAAACCTTGCGGACATTGGTGGTGTTACCATTGCTTATGAAGCATTTAAAAATACAGAAGAAGGAAAGAAAAATGAAGTAATAAATGGCTTTACTGCCGATCAACGTTTCTTTTTAAGCATTGCACAAATATGGCGCATGAAAAGTAAAGATGCACTTATGTTACAACGCATAAAAATAGATCCTCATAGCCCTGCAATGTGGCGAGTGAATGGGCCTTTATCAGATTTTACTCCGTGGTACAATGCATTTAATATTAAGCCGGGTGATAAAATGTACAAGCCTGTTAGTGAAAGGATACAGATATGGTAGATATTTTAGATTGAAGATTTAATATTGAATATTTTGAAGAGCAAGATGCTTTTTATTGCAATATTAAATCTTCAATCAACAATATTACATCATCTTATAGATCAGGGATTTCTTCTATTTCCTCAATATCTTTTTTCACTTTAAAAGTAAAATGCATTTGTGTAAGATAACTTACGGCCGTTACAATTACTACAGTAATACCTTGTGATAAAACAGGATTTAAATGTAACCCTTCAATAAATACTTTATTGAGCAAGAGATAGTTCAATGAATAACTAAAAAGGAAAGCCAAAAAATAACGAAACAATTGCACGCTACCTTTTAAATTAGATGTTGTAAAAACAACATATTTATTTAAAATAAATCCTACACAAAAAGTAAAAATAGAAGATATAGTCAGTGCGAAATTATATGGCTTAAATGGAAAGAAACCCACATTAACTACATCATGTATTTTTACTAAATGATAAATAGCCGTAAATACAATAACATTTCCAAACACAACGTTAGCGCCACCACAAGCTGCATACCTGAATGTTTTGATCGGCATTATCTTCCTGAAAGGAGGATGAAAGAAATCAATAAAATCTAATATTTTATCTCTGATGTGTAGGTGTAGCATATTAACTATACATTTCTTCTTTTAAAGCTTTAACTCTATCATCTGCTAAATATTCATCGTAAGTCATTAATCTGTCGATCATTCCTTTAGGTGTAATTTCAATAATTCTATTAGCAACTGTTTGCATGAATTGATGATCATGTGTTGTAAACAAAACAATACCAGGAAAAGTTAGCATACCATCATTGAATGCAGTTATACTTTCCAGATCAAGGTGATTCGTTGGTTCATCCAACATTACCAAGTTCGGATTTTGTAACATCATTTTACTAACCATACAACGCACTTTTTCTCCTCCACTCAGTACATTTGTTTTCTTCAAGATCTCATCTCCGCTGAATAACATTTTACCCAAAAAACCACGGATAAAATCTTCATCAACATCTTTAGTATTTGGCGGTACAAACTGACGCAACCAATCCATCAAATTTAAAGATCCTGTAAAAAATTCCGTATTATCATTCGGTAAATAAGCAGAAGTAATAGTTGTACCCCACTCGTATTTTCCATGATCTGCTTTTACTTTGCCATTAATGATCTCAAAGAAATTCGTTAATGCAACATGATCACGACTAAGAAAAGCAATTTTTTGTCCTTTTACAATATCAAAATTCAGGTTGCTGAATAATACTTTACCATCAATGCTTTTTGATAGTTTTTCTACATTTAGAATTTGGTTACCAACTTCTCTTTCAGGTTTGAATATGATACCAGGATATTTTCTATTGCTCGCGGTGATATCTTCAAACACCAATTTATCCAATGCTTTTTTACGAGACGTTGCTTGTTTGGATTTAGAAGCATTCGCGCTAAAGCGTGCAATAAATTCCAATAGATCTTTCTTCTTTTCTTCTTGTTTTTTATTTTTATCAGAAGCTTGTCGTGCTGCTAATTGAGAACTCTCGTACCAAAAAGAATAGTTACCTGTGTAAATTTTAATTTTCATTTTATCAACATCCGCCACATGCGTACAAACCGCATCTAAAAAGTGACGATCATGACTCACAACCAATACGATATTTTCGTAATCAGCTAAAAAGTTCTCTAACCAGCTGATCGTTTCCACATCAAGGTTATTGGTAGGTTCATCCAGCAATAAAATATCAGGATTACCAAATAGCGCCTGTGCCAATAGTACCCTTACTTTAACGTTGCCGCCAATATCTTTCATCAACATTTGATGAATTTCTTCCTTAACACCTAATTCGTTTAAAAAGGTTGCGGCATCGCTTTCGGCTGTATAGCCACCCATTTCGCCAAATTCTGCTTCTAACTCTCCTGCCCTCATTCCATCAGCTTCACTAAAATCGTCTTTTAGATAGATGGCGTCTTTTTCAAGCATGGTATCCCACATTTTTTTGTGGCCCATCATTACTGTGTGTAATACAGATATTTCGTCAAATTCAAAATGGTTCTGCTTTAGCACGGCCATACGTTCTCCCGGACTAATACTAACCGTTCCTTTATTTGGTTCGATCTCACCACTTAAGATCTTTAAAAAAGTAGATTTACCAGCTCCGTTGGCACCAATTACGCCATAACAGTTACCCTTTACAAAATTGATGTTTACTTCATCAAACAAAACACGCTTGCCATAAGCCAGCGTTACATTATTTACACTTATCATAATTACTTAAAATGGGCGCAAAGGTAAGAAAGTAAAAACTCAAATCCCAAAATACAAAAAGGCAAAAACAAAGTGAGAAAGGCTATTGAATGGATCTGGATTTTGTTTTTTGAAATTTGTATTTTGGGATTTATACTTTGTATTTTTGCCCAATGTCGATAGTTAATAGCATACAACAAAGTGTAACTGCAAGTTTATCTGCAGTTTTTAATCAATCTTTTACAGAGAAGGATTTTCAGATCAATCAGACCAAACCGGAATTTGAAGGTGATTACACAGTGGTTATGTTTGTCCTGGTTAAATCATTAAAATTATCACCGGAAGCTATCGGCAATCAATTAGGTGATCATCTTATAAAAAATAATCCTTCTCTTTTTACTCAGTTCAATATTATTAAAGGTTTTTTGAATCTTACTATTTCTGATACCTACTGGACAAGTTTTGTTGAGAAAAATTATGCAAATAGCAATTTTGGCAAAAAAGAAAAGAACGGCAAAAAAGTGATGGTAGAATATTCTTCTCCCAACACAAACAAACCTTTGCATCTTGGCCATTTAAGAAATAATTTTTTGGGATGGAGTATTGCCGAGATATTGAAAGCAAACGGATATGATGTTATTAAAACTTGTATTGTAAATGATCGTGGTATTCATATTTGTAAAAGTATGATCGCATGGCAATTATTTGCAAACGGCGCCACACCTAAATCAACCAATACAAAAGGAGATCATTTTGTTGGTGCGTATTATGTAAAATTTAACGATGAATATAAAAAGCAGGTAGAAGCGTTAATTGCAACAGGAAAAACAAAAGAAGAGGCCGAAAAAGAAGCGCCGATTATGAAAGCTACACAGCAAATGTTATTGGATTGGGAAGAAGGGAAGCCCGATGTAATAGCACTTTGGAAGGAAATGAATAGTTGGGTGTATGAAGGATTCGATGTCACTTATAAAAGAATAGGAAGTGATTTTGCTAAAACATATTATGAAAGCAATACTTATCTATTAGGAAAAGATATTGTGCAACAAGGATTGGCAAAAAAAGTATTTTTCAAAAAAGAAGATGGCAGCATTTGGATAGACTTAACTGCAGATGGATTGGACGAAAAGTTAGTGCAGCGTAAAGATGGCACTTCTGTTTATATGACGCAGGATATTGGCCTCGCAGAACTTAAATACGATGAATATAAAATAGACCAAAGCATTTATGTAATTGGCAATGAACAAAACTATCACATGAAAGTGCTGCAACTAATTTGTAAAAAATTAGGAATGCCTTTTGCCGATGGTATTTTTCATTTGAGTTATGGAATGGTGGAACTAACTACAGGAAAGATGAAAAGTCGTGAGGGAACTGTAGTTGATGCCGATGATTTAATCGATGAAATGATCACCACATCTAAACATCATACCGAAGAATTGGGAAAGGTGAAAGATTTTACCGATACAGAATTAAAAGATCTATACGATACGATCGGATTGGGTGCCATGAAATTTTATTTACTAAGAGTAGATCCTAAAAAAACAATGGTGTTTAATCCTGAGGAGAGTATTGATTTTCATGGATTTACCGGACCGTTTGTGCAGTATACTTATGCAAGGATCAAGAGTATTTTACGGAAGAATGCTATTGAGGTCACCGACCACCGACCACCGACCACCGATTTATTAAAATTAGAGAAGGAAGTCATTATAGCGTTGGAACAATTCTCTGCTGCCATTGAGCAGGCGGCTATTGAACACAATCCATCAGCTATTGCTATCTACGTTTTTAATTTAGCTAAAATCTTTAACTCATTTTATACAGTACATTCTATTGCTAACGCAGAAACAGCAGAGAAAAAACAATTACGTTTATCTATTGCCGCTATGGCAGCCAATGTTATAAAAAGCTCTATGGAATTACTCGGCATTAATGTACCGGAAAGAATGTAATTACTGTTTGAATGGCATTCCCAAATTATACATTACAAAGCTCCATATATCTGTCACTTCTTCAATAGCCTTACTGGTGGGGATTCCTGCACCATGTCCGGATTTTGTACCAATCCTTATTAATGTTGGATTAGTGTCGTCATTGCATTCCTGTAATCTTGCTGCAAATTTAAAACTGTGTGCTGGCACCACTCTGTCATCATGATCATTCGTTATCACTAACGTTGCCGGATAGGTGACTCCTCTTTTAATATTTTGTAATGGAGAATATTTATATAGATTTTCGAAATCTCGTTTATTATCGCTTCTTCCATACTCTACGGCCCAGGCCCAGCCTATTGTAAACAAGTGATAGCGCAACATATCTAATACCCCAACCTGAGGTATTGCTACTTTAAATAATTCAGGGTGCTGTGTCATACAAGCTCCTACTAACAAACCACCATTACTACGGCCAGACAATGCAATTTTTTTTGGATTGGTATATTTTTTATCTGTTAAGAATTTAACTGCTGCAAAAACATCGTTAAATACATTCTGCTTATTTAATAGCATTCCAGCTCTGTGCCATTCTTCTCCATATTCATTTCCACCACGTAAATTTATTTGAACATAGATGCCACCTTGTTCCAGAAAAAATGCATTGGAAATACTAAAGGCCGGTGTTAGCGGAATATTAAATCCGCCATAACCGTAGATCAGTGTTGGGTTATTCCCATCTAATTGCATACCTCTTTTATAAGTGATGAACATTGGAACAGAAGTTCCGTCTTCACTTTGAAAGAATGTTTGCAATGTTAGATAATCATCAGGATTGATTTTAACGGCTGGCTTTCTAAACAACTTACTTGTTCCTGTAGCAATATTGTAACGATAAATAGTAGAAGGACAGTTGAAAGAAGTGTAGGAATAAAATAATTCGGTATCAGTTTTGTCTCCATTGAACCCTCCTGCAGTACCAATGCCGGGCAACTGTATTTCACGGGCATAATACCCTTTATAACTGCATTCATATATTTTACTAGCTGCATCTTCGAGATAACTTAAAAACAATTTACCACCCGCCGTCCCAACGCTTTCTAATAATTTAGTTCGTGTTGGTATAATTACCTGCCAGTTTTCTTTTGCAGGATTTTTTGGATCAATCGATACAAGTTGATAATTGGGAGCATCTGCATTTGTTAATACAAGTAATCTATCTCCATCGTTATTGACTACATGCGCTTCTGTGTCAAATCCTTTTATCAATGAAGTAAATGGCGTATTTGTCTTTATATCTTTTACCCATATTTCACTACCACTTGTTCCTTCAGATGTATTGATAACAAGAAAATTTTCATCTTCTGTTACAAGAGCTGTAATAGTACGCAATGGGTGTTCCTTATCTTCAAATATTAATTGATCACTGCTTTGCGGTGTGCCTATTTTATGAAAATATAATTTATGATCACGATTTTGTTCAACAAGTTTATTCTGTTCATCCGGCGCAGGATATCGGGAATAATAAAAACCTTCATCTCCTTTCCAGGAAATATCACTAAACTTTATCCATTTAAGTTTGTCTGATAAGATCTTTTTTGTCTGAACATCCATTACATACGCTTCCTGCCAATCGCTACCACTTTGCGATAATAGATAAGCGCAATACTTTGCAGATTTTGTAAATGAAAGAACTCCGGGTACTGTTGTCCCATCTTTACTCATCGCATTAGGATCTATAAAAACTCCTGGTATGCCATCTGTTCCTAATTGACGATATAATACACTTTGATTTTGCAGCCCGTCATTTTTATAATAATAGTAGTAGGCTCCTTTTTTAAATGGTGAACTATATTTCTCATAGTTCCACATATCTTCCAGCTTTTGCTTTACACTATCTCTGAAAGGAATTGAACCAAGATAATTTTGTGTTACAATATTTTCTTCTGAGACCCATTGCCTGGTTTCTTCGCTATTATCATCTTCCAGCCAGCGATAAGGATCAACTACTTTGGTGCCGAAATAATCATCTACCTGATCCAACTTTTTTGCAAGAGGATATTTTATCTGCGACTGTACATTAACCATAAAACAGAAAGAAACTATTGATGTAAGCGAAATTATTTTTGCAGGAGTTTTCATGATATAGATTTAGGTTACGTACCCTAAATTTACTCACTATTATTCAATATAAAACTCCTTAAATTTTTTCGAGCCTGTTTTTTTATTCTGTTTTGAAAATAAGAATTCCAGCCAAACAGCAGGCCAACCAAACCGAAAGTCTGCTTGCTCCATTTATGCACACTAAACCCATCGCTATGTTCTATGATCTTCCCATTGGCAAATTTCATGTGAGCCTTCCCGTTATTAATTACTTTTCTACCCGTTTTTGAAAAAGTGTATGTAGCTATCCACTGACAAGTACTATACTCTTCATCTAAATGAACAATATTCGAATAGGTCAACGAGAAATCTTTTGCATTTTTACATAACATCTTCCACATGGCACGTACTTCATCGCCTTCCAGCAAACTAAACACTGGATCAAAAAAAACAATATCATCAGCATAATTGCTGACCATTGATTTATCATCCAGCTTTTGAAAAGCGTTATAAAAATTCTCTACTAATTGTTCGTTATTAAGCATAAAATATTTTTAAAGAAAAATGGTTAACGTAAATGTGTGTACATTTATCATTAACCATTTACAATTAACAATTATAATAAGTATTAATCTACTCTAGTAACCTTTACCATATTCGTTGGTAAATGTAAGTCTACCGGCGTACTTCCTGTATTAACTACCACATCATCTTTTTGAATAAACCCACGTTCTTTCAAGATATTGATCTGATCAAAAACGATATCGTCCAGACTTATTTCTTCTGCATAATACATCGCTCTTACACCCCAGCTTAAACTTAACTGATTGATCAGGGTTCTTTCTTTACTAAAAATATACAATGGTGCTTTAGGGCGATAGCTACTTAGCATAAAGCCAGTGTAACCACTTTCCGTCATACCAATTAAAGCATCTGCTTCGATATCTTTGGCAAGTTTACAGGCAGTATAACACAATGCATCACTTAAAAAAGAAGGTGAGTGAGGCTGAGGTTTTAAAATATCATCTCTGTCGTAATTATATGTGCTGCTATTTTCTACTTCACTGATAATTTTGCTCATCATTTCTACTACTAACGTGGGATAGTTACCCATCGCCGTTTCACCACTCAACATCACCGCATCGGCACCTTCCAAAACAGCGTTAGCAACGTCCGTTACTTCACTTCTATTTGGTTTAGTACGATCGATCATGCTTTCCATCATCTGCGTAGCAACGATAACAGGTTTAGCACGATGCATACATTTGCGGATCAATTCTTTTTGTACCAATGGAACTTGTTCAACAGGAATTTCAACTCCCAGATCTCCACGGGCAACCATGATACCATCACTTTCAACAATAATGTCCCTGATGTTAGTTAAAGCCTCAGGCATTTCAATTTTAGCAATTACTTTTATTTTGCTATTCTTTTCTTTTAATCTCTTTTTAAGATCGATAATATCAATAGCTTTTCTAACGAATGAAAGTGCTACCCAATCAAGCTCTTGTTCAATTATAAAAGCCAGATCAGCAATATCTTTTTCCGTTAAAGAAGGCATTGTTAATGCAGAATCAGGAAGGTTAACACCTTTTTTAGGTAATAAAGTACCTCCTAATGTTACGCTTACTAAAATTTCTTTATCATTCAGTATCTTCTTGATCGCCACTTCCATTTTACCATCATCCAGGAAAATACGTTCACCCATTTTCACATCTTTTGCAAGCATTGGGTAAGAAACATATACCTTATCTTTTGTACCTACTACTTTTTCTGTAGTAAATATAATTTCGGCACCCGGTACTAATTCGATCTTTCCACCTTCTATTTCACCCACTCTTAATTTCGGACCTTGCAAATCACCTAAAATAGCAATATTGTATGGTTCGTTTTTATTGATCAAACGAATGAAATCGATTATTTCTTTTTTTGAAGCATACTCTCCGTGTGAAAAATTCAATCTGAAAACATTCACACCTGCTTTTACCAGTTCCAGCAACTTATCGTAAGTACTGCAAGCCGGTCCAACTGTTGCAACAATTTTTGTACGTTTTTGTGAATGTGCAATACCTGCTTCTTTATCCATGTGACGGTGAAGGTATTTGCTAATGTTCTTGCTCATGCGCTCGTTTTAGTTTTAGTTAGTAGTTTTTATCATAACAAAAAATACCGGATACTTAGTTGGTACTTTGTATCCGGTATCTTTATTTAAGATGCTAGTATTTTTACAATTTTCATCCACTCCTCGTTTACCTTGGTCTTCATTTTCGATGCTTTTTCAAGAGGAGTGTAATTGATGCGGTTTTCTTTAATCCCGATCATAACATTATGGTTCCCTTTGATCAAACTTTCTACTGCGTGATAGCCCATACGGCTTGCAATTACCCTGTCCAAACAACTAGGCGATCCGCCTCTTTGAATATGGCCAAGTACTGCAACTTTTGTATCCATATCCGGTAAATGTTTCCTGATATGTTTATTTACACCTTCAGCACCACCGATCTCATCACCTTCTGCAACAATGATCAGGTTTACCAGTTTTTTACGTTTTTCTTTTTCCTGTAATGATTTGATCATTGCATCAATATCAGTCTTGCGTTCAGGTATCAAAATATTTTCGGCCCCCGTTGCAATACCGCTGTGTAATGCAATAAAACCAGCATCGCGCCCCATTACTTCGATAATAAACATACGATCATGTGCATCCATTGTATCGCGTATCTTATCAATTGCTGCTACAGCTGTGTTTACAGCTGTATCAAATCCAATAGTAAAATCAGTACCAACAATATCACGATCAATAGTACCGGGAACACCAACACTTGGGATATCAAATTCTTCATGGAATTTTTTAGCTCCGCGAAAAGATCCATCTCCTCCTATAATAACAAGCCCATCAATACCACGTTTTTTAAGGTTGTCGTAAGCTTTTTGTCTACCAGGTGTTTCGTAAAAATCTTTACATCTTGCAGTTTTTAAAATGGTACCTCCACGTTGTATTATATTAGCAACACTTTTACTCTCCATCTTAAAAATATCATCATCCATCATGCCCTGATAACCTCTCATTATCCCATAAACCTCTAATCCATAATAAAGACCCGTACGCACAACTGCCCGAATGGCTGCATTCATTCCCGGAGCATCTCCGCCAGACGTTAGCACCCCAATTTTAGTTACTTTTTTTGCCATAAAAAATTCAACGATTTTGCTTTAGTTTCTTCCTCTTTTACCGAAAATGTACATTTTTAGTAAAAGCGTGCCAAAAATAGGCAATTAAATTCAATCTAAAAATGTTGAGGAATAGATAATAATTACTTTTAATTTATTAAGAATTTTATTTCTTATTTCAAAAAATAATTAAAAATAATTTTCAGGGTAAATTCAATGTATTACCGGCCTTAAAAAACAAGGTCATTAAGGCTATTGTATGTTCGCCCTTTTAAACTGCGATGCAATATTTCAATATTTTCCTTTTTTTGAAGCAGAGCCAAATGCCCCATATGGTGTATATCCGTACCCACTAGATCTGCAAGATTTTCTTTTATTATAAATTTAGCCGCCTTTTCAACATGTTTTCCATAATGCCCTACCAGGGATAATAGATTTACTTGTAGTAAAAATCCTAATTCCTTTAATTGAAAAAAATCATCATAATCTTTATGGTAAAAAGCATACCGTTCAGGATGAGCCATTATGGGTTTATATCCCGCCATATTAATTTCATACGCTATCTCTAACAGGTTCCCCGATTGAACAGCATATGATTGTTCCGTTAGAATCATATTTTTATGAATAGTAAGTAATGGAGACTTACTCCTTAACATACTCATAAAATAATCATCCAACATATATTCTGCTGCCGCATCTAATTCTATTGTTATTTGAGCTTCCGTACAGGCTACTTTTAATTTTTTCAGTGCGCCGGTAATTATTTCTGGGGTATTCCTATACATGTCCCCCATTATATGTGGTGTTGCAATGGCTTTTTTTACACCTAATTTGTAAAGGCCCTTCACCAAAGCTAGTGATGTTTCAATATCAGGAGATCCATCGTCAATGCCGGGTAAGATGTGCGAATGCATATCTGTTTGAATAGGTAAAAATTCAGGCAAATCAATATTATTTTTTTGTTTTAAAAAACTAAACATCTAATTACGGATTAAATCTGGTTTGGTAAATAAAAATATCAGGATATAAGGATCATCCTACCTTTTAAAAATGGTATAATAATACTGATTCAGTTTACTGAGCGGCTTTAATAATGAAACAATGAAAGGAAAAGGAACTTTATTGATTTTCATGCTAAGATAATCTCGCCGATTAGCCTTAAATCTACCATAAAGACTAACATTACTTATACCTCCGGTTCTCATTTTTACTGAAAGTTTTGGCAGGTAATATGCACTTATGCGGTATCGGTACAAAAGCCTTGTCATAAATTCGTAATCAGCCGCTGTAAAAAAATGCGATTCATATTCTCCCAAATGTTCTACCACATCTTTACGAACGTAGAAGGTAGGGTGAGCAGGCATCCAACCATAATTAAACCTGTGTCTTTTATAAGAAAGACCTTTCCAATAACGAATAATTTTTTGCGTATTAAATCTATCTACATACACAAGATCTGAATATACACAATCAACTTTATGTTCTTTAAAACTTGCTATAATAGTAGATATTACATCATTAGAAGCTAACAGATCATCGCTATTCAACAAGCCGATAATATCGCCTGTGGCCATTTTCATCCCTTTATTGATAGCATCGTACATCCCGTTATCTTTTTCCGATATCCACTTAGCTATTTTATTTTCATGCTTCTTGATGATAGAAACAGTTTCATCTGTAGATCCTCCATCTATAACGATGTACTCAATATTATTAAAATCCTGAGCAAAAACAGAGTTCATGCAATCTTCTAGGAATTTCGCGGAGTTATATGTTACTGTTATAATGGTTACTTTCATAATAATGAATATCGATTTATTTAAATCAAATTCTTATACTCATTTTATAGGAGACAGACAAAAACTAGAAAGTAATATACCAACTACTATACCAAGTTAATATCGATATGATATTATTGCTTAATACTTAATAAAGGTAACAAATATGAGATGAGAAATAAGGAATAGCTCCATTAAATTAGAAAAAATCACGGAGTGATATCTCTAATTTTTATGGCTACGGCAGGGTTGCCTCTATAAATTGTATATGCTTCTAAATTCGATGAAGCTACAGATGAAATAGATAATACAGCATGTGAAGCACATTTTACATCCGCGCAGACTACAGATTTTGCGCCGATCCAAACACCCTCCTCCAATATAATTTCGCCAAGCATTAGATCAAATGTTTCTTTTTTATAATTATGATTACCACATAATAATAATGCTCCCTGAGAAACACAAACATTATCTCCTATTGTTACATTCGCTAAATTATCAATCCATACATCTTCTCCTATCCAGCTATAATCGCCTATTTTTAGTTTCCACGGATATTTAATATTTACGGCAGGTTTAATTACGACTCCTTTGCCTATTGTAGCTCCAAACATTCTTAATAATACCACCTTACTTCCTGAACTAATATTGATGGGGTTTTTAAAAAAGAGAACATTCACAAAATACCACAATACTTGCTTTATTGTAGAAGTCCCAATATTAATATTAGTTCGATAGCTCGCGTTATTTACCTTATTTAATTGTGTCATGCAAATAGGTCATTATATTGTTCTCTTAATGCAGGGTTGGTTACAAACTTATTAGCAAATACCCAAGTAGCATTTGCATATTCGTCAAATTGCTGTTGGTTCCATTTTGCAGCCTCTTCTATGGCTTTAATAAATCCTGCAGTGTTGTTTAATGGAATATCCCATCCTATTTTTTTTTCATTTAACCTTAACCATGGTGTTTGATCGCTTATTAATACCGGTCGACCGGATAACATTGCCTCAAAAATAGCATGTCCAAAATTTTCACCTGTTGTTGGCAATACGAATAAATGATGTTGTTGAATAATTTTCATTAACTGATTGTTGGGCTTAGTGCCAATATAATCAATATTAATGTTAGGTGGTAATTGCCCGATCTTCTTTTCACATTCCTTCCAGTATAGATCATCTTCGACAGGACCAACTATTGTGAGTTTTACGGCAGCCTGTATTTTTTCTAAAACGTTTAATAAAAATAGTAGATTTTTTATGGCCACAATCCTCGCTACAAATATGCAATTGATTACTCCTGATTCTTTATTATAACTTAAAAATTGTGGCTGATCGATGTTTGGTAAGTTATCAGCGATACGAATTGTACTGCCAGGGAAATGTCGCAATATTGCTTCTTTCTCCCTATTGTTAGTTGCATGAAATAGAACCCCTTTGTGTATGCCTAACCATTTAAACAAAAGAAGGAAAGGCTTTTTTTTATAAGATTTTACAGATAAAGCACTATCATATAAAGAACCTCGTGGACAAATAATCACTTTACTTTTTATTCTGCCTGTATATTTTAGCCATAAAGGATATAAAACAAAATAGGGCGAAAATACGTTGTTGAGATAAATATAATCTGGTTGTATAATGTATATCTCTTTAGCTACTTGCTGTATTGTAAGCTCCTTTCTTTTTGCATAATAAATATTTATCAGCGGATCAATATCAGTGGTCCATTGATTAGAAGTAATATTAGTGTATGGTATGCTTTCGCCATGATCAGTGTCAGTAGTAAGAACATATACCTCATATTCATCTTTTAATGCAAAAGCTATATTGGCACATGATTGAATTGGGCCGCCAGCTTTATATCCCGGAGTAAACCAGTCTATCATTATCATTATCTTCTTCTTACTATTCAAACTTTAGTTTTCTTCTTCAGGAGATTTTTTTTCGTTAGCCTTTTTTTCAGATCTATCAAACAAATAGATCATCGTAAAAATGGATATATATGCTGCTATATTAAATAATGTGTGATTATCCAGATTAAAGGAATTTTGCCATTTTTTATTAACTGCAACAAGTAATAAAGAAATTCTTGCAACATTTATTAAAAAAATCAAGGCTATTCCTCCTATCATCCAGCTAATTTTCTTCTGCCATCTTACCTGATTAGCGAATATAAATGCTATCCAAAAACTCATTATCCCATAACCTATGCAACTGTATACCAGATGTACTCCATACCCACCATGTAACCTTACAACGTAGGTGCCATCAATAAAAACGTTATACCCAAAAAATGTAAGTACTAATTTAGAACAATACAAAATCGCAAATCTTAACCCCGCGATATAATCCAGATAATCATGAATAAAAGAAGAATAATAGCCGCCTGGCGACGACAAACCGATTATAGCTAAACTACCATAGTAAAATATGCAAAAACATATTATAAATTTCAGTATGTAGTTGATAATATTTTTATTGAAGAAGGGTGAATTCTGCATAGTTAAAATTATCTTATCACAATTCAACCGAATATATTGAGTTTGTCTGTATTTTATTCGCCAGCTTTTTCGCAAATAAGTGTGAAGGCTTTTCTATGACTAAGTAAAATAAGTATGATATCAAAATAGAAATAACTATAAAAATAAAATAAGACAACTTAGTTAAAGAGAAGAAATAAATTAATGCGGTATAGCATATAGAATGTAATAAATAAAGTGAGTATGAAAATACACCCATCTTCTCTAAGATACTTATCGGAGTTCTTTCTCTGTAATATAAAATTTCATTTTTAATCCATATAAATAAAAGCAGTGAAAACACATTCATCGAAAAAATGTAACTAACAAAGAAATGGAATTTCGCAATATTTAATCCCACAGATATTATAAATACCGCTATTCGTAAAAACAAGATTCTTTTAACGGATACTGTCTTTGTGATTGCATCTATATTCTCTGCTAATAAAACACCTAATAGCCAGCAAGGCAATCCTATTATCCAGGTAAGATAGGGTCCCAATTGCCAATAAGCCCCGGCAAAAGGATGATTAGAATGACCACCGATTACTTTTTGGTGAATAAATAACCCTAAATCATAGGTACAAAAAAATCCTATCACACCAATCGAAATCATAAATGAAATTATGCATTTAAATTTCCAACTTACTTTAGTTTTCAATAACAAAGGATATATAGTATAATAAATAAGCTCGCAATAAAGGCTCCAGATAGGAATACGATTAAAACAATTATAATGAACCGTTATTATAACAACAACAACAAGAGGAATACCTATCCTTAGCCATCTTCTTAGTAAAAATTTTCTAACATCGGTAATACCTTTTTTGTTAGGATAATGAATTACAAAACCTGAAATAATAAAAAATGCAATGACAGCTCCTATTCCCGAAAATAAATTAGGAATAAGCATCGCCACCCCCTTTAAAAGCCCTGAATCAGAATGCTCAAAATAAGACACCCAGGGGTTACCAAAATGAGATAATAATACTATAAACGCCAAAACAAACCTAATTGAATCTAGGCCATTTACCCAATTATTATTTTCTCTTCGTACATCTAGTTTCATATTCAAATCCTAATTAAAAGATAGCCATAAATCAACTATTTCTCACCTTCGGTAATAGATAAATACCGAATAAGCCATGGAAAAAACCACTTAATTAAAAAATAAAAGGTTACCACCCCAGAAATAAGTCTCCCAATCAAATAAGTTCCATCAGTGCCGTACGGATTAAAATCCATAAAAAAAGCACCTACAACACAATAATTAAAAATTAAATTATCAGAAGATTTTTTTAATAAATGATTGTATACCAAAGCATATAATATACCTATGAAAAATAATGCTACCATCATCCCATATATCCCGAAATCAACGTAACACTCAGCAAAATATCCCAAGCTAAATGATGCCCCCTTTTTTCTGCCAGATAAATGTATTCCTGTATAATGACTTGCCTTTTCACTTTGATCCAAGACTGGTTTATCAGAATTGAAATAACGAGGAGTTGTTACAAACTCTATATTATCTAACCAGTTATCCCCATTTTGATAAGGAATAATATCGGGAACCCGTTGGATAGTTTTTGCGAAAAAATAAGTGTATTGAACTCTGTCTAAAAGCTGAGGAATGGATCCTTCCAAATTATCACTGGTAGTATTATTTGATAAATCATATAATTTATTAAGCGCATCGTCTCCATTTACAGTTACATTCTGACTTTTTTCTCCTCCATTTAAAAAAGCACGATACTTGTCTTTAATATTTGTCCAAAACAGTCCCAATAATATTAATGCTGCTGCTATTAATAATCCATAAAAGAAAGACTTCAAATCAATCTCTTCCACAAGACTTAATAATAATATAAGTAGAAAATATAATACTGTTTTAAAATCAGAAAAAAAACTATAAAATCCCGTTATAAATTCCAATGCAATAAATAAGTAAAAGATTCTTTTTTTTTCATTTTTCAGTATACACATATAACCAAATAATAAAAAGAGTATCCATTTAATACTTGTCAGCCATAATATTATTTGAGTTAATCCTCCAAATACAAATGCTATACTTAATAGAAAATTTGCTATAAAAAAAGAAATAATATAGGCATACATAACTTTATCAATAGAAAACTTATTTATACTGATAGTAAGGCTTTCTCTATTTTGAGCCGGAAATTCAGTTTGGACATATATTACAGGAAGCATCAAAAAAACTAACCCTATTGAACTTGCTATTGTGGCTGTAGAGCGATAGGGGGTATTATAATCTATATCCTGCCCAAGGTAATTACAAAGTAATACCCCTGCTATTATTTGCAGATAATGCTGAAACGCAATAAATGAAAATATAGGAGACTTATATGGGCGCTGAAGGAAGCTTAAAACTATTAGCAAACATACGGAGGGGAAGAAAAGATAAAACCCATTAGGGAAAGCAAACCCCAACAGTAAAAAACAAAAAATTAAGTATTTATATACAGCAAGCCTTGATCTCATTATCTGTTACGCGTATATTTATTTAATAATCCAGAATGAATAATTTTCATTAAATCTATTTTATAAAAAATCGTTACCGTGTTTTTTAGTGAAAAGGCAATTTTAAACTCCCTCATACGAAGAAATATAAATAAGGCATGTCTATAAATGGTCAATTCAAAAGTAGTGTAAATAACAAACAAAAATACTTTTATTCATTACACTGTAAAGAATAAGTTAGGAATGTACAACAAGTTGTTCTATAGCATTTGCAATATGAGTAAAAGAGAATTTTTCTATTAAATATTTTGAAGCCTCTTTCATTCTAGTCAATTTAACTTTATTATCGATTAATTCTTCAATAAAATCTACAGACCTTTTTATATCTGCAGGATTAAATATAATTCCATTCTCTCCTTCTTTTACAAGATCTATTGCACCTCCTACTTTTACGGATAACATTAGAGCACAACCTGATGCCATTGCTTCATTAACTGCTAACCCCCATGTCTCACCCGGACCTATAGAGGGCAAAATAAAGATGTCGCCCAGTCGATAAACAATAGGCATTCTTTGCTGATTTTGAAAATTTAGTACTATTAAGCGCTCATCCTTAGCTGCAAAGCTTCGTAATTTATCTTCAAGAATTCCATCTCCTACCGCAATGATCTTCAAATGATCACTATCGCAATTTTTTAATATATCAAGTAGAAATAGAGGATTTTTTTTTAGTTCAAATTTTCCTGAGAAAATAAGAACCAAGTCATTTTCGCGAATATTTAAATATTCTCTCCATTCAATTGCTTTATTTGCATACACTTCATTAGGATTAGTAAATCGATTATTATCAATAGCATGCGGCGCAAAAACCAGCTGTTTATCTTTAAGCCCATATTTAATAAAATATTTTTTATTATTACGGCCAACATACAATGCATAATTTATATGACTATATACCCATCTTAATAAAATAAATCTTGCAAATGCCTTACATCTATTTGCCCTGTCAAGTAAAGTAGAATCACCACGAAAGTAGACTGGAATTTTATTTTTAAAATATCTGATAACTTTAAGGTGACTTGTAAAAGCCCAGCCAAATACCAAAATAGCATCCGGATTATATGTTTCAATTCTTTCAACAATATCAGGATTTATTATCCCTTTAAAATGATAAGAACCTGGCTCAGGAGAGGTATTCTTTACAAACTCATATTCATACCCATCAAGTAAGGGTATATCCCATTCAATATTTTTTTTAAAGCCCGGGTCATACTTAATACTATTTTCTGATTGACTCCAGGTATAAAACACTTTTACTTTTATATTATTTCGTTCAGTTAATAATTTAAAAAATGGAGCGTTATATTGAATAGGATGTGTTGAAACTATTGCCAGTTTTTTCATGATGATAATAATGATTTTTATTTCTTCTAAAATGTAGCTTTAAACTACTTCAGAAATTTTTACATTTACCTGACAGCAGGTTTAAACAATAGAAAATTTATGTTTTATTTTTAGAAACCAGGATTCAAAATACTTATATGAAATAAAGGAAAGCAGTATTGATCCACCTATTATTAAAATAAAATACATTGTTATTAAAACAAACTGATTAATATGATGATTGGCAAGCTTTTGAAATCCTTTTCGCAAGAAAAAATCAATTACCATATGATACATATACAACCCATACGATATTTCTCCCAAAAAGATAAACGGTTTCTTTTCCAAAGAGATTATTTTATTCTTTACCGCAGAAACATTTAGAATAAATATCCCATAAAATACAGGCATCAATAATTTAAGCCAGGAGAAATCTTCCAATCGATCTGTTGCAACATAATAATACAGCAAGAAGGCCAGTACACAATATTGTAAAAGTTTGCATGAAAGAAAAGAGCTGTCATAAAAATCAATGTGGTAGAATAATATATATCCGAATATTGCACCAATGATCATGGCATAAAATTTCTGCGATAATAAAAAATCTGTAGCGACCAGATCAAAGTGCAATGTGTTGTAATACACCAACACGTACCATATTATTGATATGCACAACATCCCAATCAATAAATATTTTATTTTTGTTTTAAACACTTTCACCAGGGGGGCCCAAAACAAATAAAATTGCTCTTCAACTCCTATTGACCATAAAGGATGTAGCAGGCCCACATTATAAATAATTGCCGCCAGGTTTGGTAGAAAGAAAACATATAATGCAAAGCCTTTTATAATAGGGAAATCTGTATCAGGAGTATGTAATATTAGTTTATACACAACCGCATAAAGAAAAAATCGAAAAAGAACAATAGCAAAATATACCGGCCAAATCCGTAACGCGCGCCTGATGTAAAATTTTTTGATAGAGACATCATTAGACTGATTGATCTCTTTCAATAAAAGATACGTTATTAAAAATCCTGACAATGTAAAAAAGAAATCAACAGCGTCTGTACCTTTATCCAAAATAGGAACAGATCTGTTTTCCATCAATCCGATCTTTATCAGAGATCCGTGTGCATGATATATAATAACTAGAAAGGCGGCAAAAAAGCGCAATGTATTTAAGCCTTCTAGATATTGAAAAGTTCTACGAATCATTATAACTATTGTGTTTTCGTAATATGATCACTCAATCTTATGCCTAAAGCAAGCATAGTCAAAGTAGGATTAGAATGTGATGAAGTAGGAAAAACAGCACAACTGCATATATATAAGTTAGGTATATTCCACACTTGTAAGTTTTCGTTTACTACACCACTTTCACTAGAAGCACTCATCCGGCACCCTCCAATGTGGTGATTAACATCTGATAAAAAATTCAACCAATCTTTATTAGCAATAGAGATCTGTTCATACAATTTCACTTCTCCTAAATTCAAACGCTCTATTTCTGTTTTTAATACGTCAGAAATTTGCAATACAGTTTCCCATGTTTTAGGGGTAATTCGCCACGATATTTTTGCTTTTGGCATACCGAACTCATCCTTCGTATCACTCAGTGCAATATAGCTATTCGTCACAGGTTCCTGTTCTATCATAAGCACCAACTTATTCTCCGCATTTACTTTATAATAAAAATGATCTTTAATATAAGCCCACACACTTTTAAAAATACTTTTATAGCTGCCTAAAATTTTTATTAACCTACGAATGTTGAAGTCTCTTTTAAAAGAAACTAGTTCTGCATAAGGATCAAACTTATCTCTTGATGGCCTGAACATAAAACTTGCCGAACAATTCAATATTTCATGCTGCTCTTGAAAAACCTTACTTAAACTGAGCCGCACAGAATATTTACTTTTATTCCAGACATGTGTATTGAAATGTTTTTGTAACTGATATGGTCTGTTAGTGATAACATCTCCCAATTCAATACAAGGATGTTCCATAAAACATTTTCCTAACCAGCCCGAATGATCGCCTATATTATTATTTAATAAAATTCTTACAGTTTCTATTCCTCCGCCCGAAATAATTAACTTGTTTATATTGAAGAGAGCCTTTTCTTTTCTAAAATTTTGCACTTCAATTTTATCAACTGTCCCATCAGGTAGCTGATAGATTTTCGATAAATGTGCATTATAAAGAACAGTTACATTTTTGCTGAGAAAATCTTTATATAAAGTCTGAAAATTAGGCTCGTTGGCCCATTTTGCAACATGAAAATTAAGCAACAAAGGATCGATCCCGGGATCTGTTATTTTAGCTTTGGCAAAAATGTCATTATGATAATTTAATTCATCGATTTTCATAAAGGCATTGGCCTCATTATAATATTGTGCAATACTATCAAACGAAATTGGCCATCCACTATTTTGCACCCACGGACGATAAGAAAAATCAATTGGAGTAAATGGTAAAGATTGTCCACCCCATGCCAATGTTGTGCCTCCCACAGCTCTTTTTCTACCCCATACTGCATTAACAAGTTCTTTACCTGTATTCTCTACTTCATTTAGTTTTTGTTTTTCTTCATCAATACTAAAATGCCCCGATTCAATCAGTAATACTTTTTTACCGGCATTGGTTAATCGCACTGCCAGTAAAATTCCTGCTGCGCCGGCGCCTATTATAGTTACATCAAACTTACTGTCTGTAAACTGGTGCGACTCTTTATTAAGATCAATGAATGGCATTCGAAAGAATATTGTTTAATTCTTCAACAGAATATTTACTATACGCATCAAGATTTTGAAGATTCATCTTGATATTATTATTTTTTGAACTTGAAAAAAGTATTATTCCCTCTTTATTAATCTGAGCAGCTCTTGCCAGCAATAATCCAGCGACTTTACCTTTCAGCTCTGTACTGATTTCTTTATAAACAAGCGGCTTTAATACACTATGATAAAAATGTTTTCTATCAGGAAAAGAATCAAGCAGACTTTCTGATGGATGCAATAAACTGTTTTCATATTGTAATATATCCCAATCACTAATAGTTGCAGGTTCTATATTTTCTATATTAGGATAAGATACTGCAATGCCTATTTTCTTTATCAATCCTTTTTTTTTCAACTCTATAATATATTGCATCGCTTCTTCTGTAAGAAAAGAAGGTAATGCTTCATGCAATAAATAATAATCAATGTAATCAGTCTGAAGATTATGAAGACTCTTTTCGAAACCAGCGCGCACTGAATCAATTCCTATCTGACGGTGAGATAATAAACCGGGCAATTGAAACTGCCCTTTTACAGGTTGTTTGCCTTTTTTTATTTTTTTCAATTGATTTAACGGCAATGCAAGCCATACCGGAATATCCTTTGAAGGTCCTACCGACAAACCAAATTTTGTAGTAACCGTAACCTTATGTCGTTTCCCTTTTAAAAATTTACCCAGTATTTTTTCGGAATATCCTTTGCCGTATAATGGAGCGGTATCATAATGAGTAATGCCCTCATTATAGGCCGCCTCCAATAATTTTAATGCCCCGGATTCAAATGGTTGCGCAGATAAGCCTACGCACCCAAAACCTATTTTACTTCTTGTATTCATTATTGATCTTGTATAACTGAATTTAAAAGTGTAGCTAATTGTTTTGTGATACTTTCTGCAGAATATTGTTCAAATACGTTTTTATTGATCTTATTCGGATCAAATATTTTTATCCAATTAAGATATCCTTTTACTACAGCGGGGAAATTATTCTCTATCAGATCAATTTCATTTTCACCATCAAAATCCAAAACAACTCCACCACCTGATTCTTTCAATACTTTTACAGCTGTACTTTCTTTATGCAATACCGCCAATATCGGTTTTTCAGATAATACACCCTGATAAACTTTTGAAGGTGTATAATGAGGTTCTGTACTTCCCAAAATAAATACACCATCGGCAGCATCCAAATGTATTAATACATCCAAATAAGGTATACGTTGCGGATATTCAAAAACAACAGTGTTCCATAATTCATATTTTTCAGCCAGCGACTTTATAGTATAGCTGTTAGCATCATTTGCAATTTTACCCGTGCCAATAAAATGAATTTCCACCAGAGCAAATACCTCGGAGTTATTCTTTATCGATCCAAAAATCGCTTCTAAAGGTTCATAAGCTTTGGGAAGCATGGCCCCAGCATATACTAACTGTATTTTTCCTGCTTTTTTAGTAAATAAATATGGCGCTATATCTATACCACTTAACTTTTTATGATCTGTTATTTCACCACCATAAGGCATTGCGCCAAACACACAGGTATTAATCAGGTGTTTATTCCTATCAATAACCCCCTGATAATAGCCGGTTGCAACACCGGTGATCAAGGATGCCTTTTTTACAGCGATCGGCTCTAAAAATTTTGAGATCTGTGTACTGAACCAATGTCGACTAAATCTTTTATTGCTTCCCGGGAAAAAATGAACCCATGGATCTATATAATCGATACCATATTTTATTCCGGTTGATGTATGTAACCATCTACCAAGCAAAGCACAATAAAAAGAAGGTATAGGAATATATAAAAAATCTATTTTCTCTTTTTTTATTAATTGTTTCGCTTTTTTATATAATTGAAAAAAAGCCCTCATTCCTATATCGCCAATTATTCTCGGCTTTGTTACTTTAAAGGCATTTACCTTTTCTATTCGCTGATTTTCAGGTAATAACTTGTATAGGTTCCAATCTAATTTTTCTTCGTAATATTTTTCATCAACCGCTAAAATTATTGGCTCCCATCCAAACGAAGGTAGATGCTGAGCAAACAATCTGCTGCGATGAACTGCCGCCAGATTAGATGGTGGATAATGTGGTGTTATGATCAATATTTTCTTCATATTAAAAGCATGCCGCTTAAAATTTTTATTACAACTACCCTAATAAAAATTGCCGAGGTGTTTATTATTTCACAATTTTAATTAGTTCTTCAGATACATCTTCCCAGCTCAAAACTGTCCCATCAATAAATCTTTTTGATTTTTGTTCTCTGATTTCTGTAATGTTTTTTTGAATGTATTGCAAGGTACACTCAAGCTCATTTTTATTTAATGAGGTAACAATTCCCATGGCAGGAAATTGATCAATCATTATTTTTTGAGCCCGTGTATCCGAGGCTATTATATATAAACCTGCTTGTGCGTATGCAAGCATTTTATTTGATAGAGCTAAAGAGTTATTAAGATCTTTCCCAGGCTCAAGAGCTAATCCAATATCAAATTCATTTAACTTATTGTGTAATAATATTTGCGGAATAGGTTCATAATAAATAATATTTGTGAGGTCTTTTAAAACTTTATCAAAAAAAAGCGGATTCATCTTTCCATATAAATGAAGCTCGAAAACATCCTGATATTCAGCCAACACTTTACAAAAGTGTTCCAATCCTCTTTCAAAACTTACATGTTGAGAAAACCATATAAGCTTTATTTTTTTCTCATTAGTTACTTTGGGTAACTTAAATTCATTTATAGAAAAGCTATTTAAAATAATGGCAGTTTTTCCTGCATATTCTTTTATGTCTTCCAGAGTATACTGCAATATCAATGGAGATGCCGCTGTTATGTAATCGCTAAATAGTAATGTTTTTCTTAAATAGGTTTTGATTCTTTTAGAAATCTTCAAATCATTTGTTTCCCCCGGATGATAATCTTCCATATCAATCCCCAATCTAATTGCATACTTGCATGAATACTGTTTACTTACCCAAAAACTTCCGGGATTATGCGCAATTATCCAATCAAATTCATTTGGTAAATTATGTAAAATATTTTTCAAGCTGTAACTACGCTTATAATAACTTAAAGAAATCAGCATAGCGCTTTCAGGGAATAATAGTAATAAGATTTTCGATATACGTTCGAAAATTGTACTCATAATCCAGGAAAATAAAGATTTTTTACCTACAGGAATAACATGAAATTTGGCTTTATCAAACTTTTGAAGCAATTGATTATTTAGCACCTCGCTCCAATTATTAAATGCAAAACATATAACGGTTACACTATACCCACGATTTATAAATAAATCAATTTCTTTCACAAGTCTTGGATTAGTAGCCAGATTATGAGTAGTAACTAATAATATTCTCACAATACATCATTAATTTTATTTTCAATAAATGCGAGTTGTTGCTTATAAGAATTATTTACAGCAAAGGATAACCTTTTTTTTATATTAATTTTTGACTCACCTAATTTAACTTTATCAACTACATCATTAAATAGTCTCTCATAATTTTCATTGCTTTTTGATGTTAACATGTATAAAATATCAGTGTCCTTATAACTACTCATGTAATGACTAACTACGGGTTTACCTGAACTCAGGTACTCGAGTATCTTGTGAGAATTAGATCCATCCCAGATATTTGATAAATTCAAATTCCAACACAGCCAAAAAAAATCAACTTCCATTATTTCTTTTTGTAGCTGACTACTATTTACAACTCCACGCAATTGAACATTGGGAGCTTTTTCTAAAAAATCAATAAAAACATCTACTTCTTTATCATTAAATCCTGCACCAAGATTCGATCCTTCTTTGCTGTATGTTCCCCAAAATATAAATTGTATATTCTGATTACCAGAGATAACCTTCATCATTGTTTGCCTGTCAAGTGCTTCCATTCTTAAGTTTCCGCTATACCCAACCTGTATATTCTTCTTAAGAGTAGGTTGTTGTAATAACTCAAGCAATTTTTTCCCACTTTCGACAAAACGTTCCTGCAACCCATGATTAATCTGAAATGCTGTTTTTGTTTTTTCCTTTATTAATTTATAAATGGTATCTGAAACTCCAATAGATACAGTGGCAGTATTAATTTCTGAAGGCAATTTTTTGTTTCCGAAAAGATCAGCCGCAAAAAAGATAGTTACTGGTGCGCCAAACCATTGTAAATTTTCAAAAACATACCCATGAAAACTCCATACTACATCCGGCTTTACCCCAATTTTTTTTATCAGTTTTTTTATTTGATACCTGATCAATATCGAATAAATAACACGTGGTAAAAAACGCTTTCCTCTCGCTATAGGTTTGTATTGCACAATTTTTATATTGGCATTTTCATCACAATTTTTAACTAAAATTCCTTTAGCAGAAAGTAATGGCGGCTCAATAAAAAAAACCTGGCAATTTCTATTAGCCAGTTCCATTGCATAATGATGCTTGCTTATCTTCATTTGCCCCCAACATTCCGGAGAAATGATAAAAACAGTTTTGTTATTAAATTGAAACATATTTTATTTAATAACTCCTGCTACTTTTTCTATCTGATCAATGGAAAGCTCTGCAAACATAGGCAGGGAAAGGATTTTTGACTGGCAGGCAAAAGCTACCGGAAAATCCTGCGGTTTAAAATTCCTGTTTTGATAACAAGGAAGGAAAGGTAATGCGATAGGATAATGAATAGCAGTTTCAATATCATTTTGCTGCAACGAATTTTTTAATTCATCACGTCCATCTGTTTTTATCACATATAAATGAAACACATTTCTGTACCCTGGTTTGGTTTTAGGAAGTATTATATTTTTTGATGCTAAATGTGTTGAATAGGATGCTGCATTTTTAATTCTTGCTTCCGTCCATTTTTCCAGATATGGAAGCTTAACAGATAAGATAGCCGCCTGCAAACCATCCAGCCTGCTATTTCTACCTTCAATGATATGATTATGTTTTCCTTGTTGGCCATGATTAGCAATCATTCTAGCCTTCGTTGCAATTGCTACATCATTTGTTGCCATACATCCTGCATCACCATAAGCACCCAAATTTTTGCCGGGATAAAAACTAAAACTACTTGCATCACCAAACGTTCCCACCTTCTTTCCTTTAATTGCTGCGCCATGAGCCTGTGCGCAATCTTCAATCACAATCAGATTATGTTTTTTAGCAATTGCCATAATTGCAGGCATATCCGCAGGATGACCATATAAATGTACAGGGATGATCGCTTTTGTTTTTGGCGTTATTGCTTTTTCAATCAATGATACGTCGATCGTAAAATATTCTTCTTCAATATCCACAAACACCGGTGCTGCGCCAACTGTTGTAACAGCCTCTGACGTTGATATCCATGATGCAGCAGGAACAATTACTTCATCCCCTTTACCAATACCAAAAGATTGCAATAAAATTTCGATCGAATCTGTTCCATTTGCACAGGCTACTATATTACTTAATCCTAAATAATCAGCAAATGATTTTTCGAAATTATTGATGGCACCGCCGCCGATATAAGATGAATTCTTGATCACATTTTCTATAGCCTGGTCAATATCTTTTTTTATGGTAAGATATTGCGCATATAGATCTACAAAAGGAACTTTCATTTAATTATTTTTTTATTTAGTAGTCTTTAAAAGTTTAGCAGGATTACCTATATAAGTTCCTTCTTCTGTTATATTTTTTGTAACTACCGCTCCTGCACCTATTACAACATTATTGCAAATCGTTACGGGCAGTATTGTTGCGTTGGAACCAATTGAAACCTTGTTACCAATTGTTGTTGATTTCCATTTTGATTTATCTCCCATCGCGGGACCACCTTCCGAAAAAAGATCATTGATAAACATTACACCATGACCGATAAAACAATTATCGCCAATCGTAACTAATTCGCAAATGAAAGCATGTGACTGGATCTTGCATCGATCCCCGATCACTACATCTTTTTGTATCTCGACAAAAGGCCCTATAAAACTATTATCACCAATTGTACACCCGTATAGATTTACGGGTTGAACAACTTTTACATTCTCACCAAACACTACATCTTCTCTAATAATACTATTAAATAATACAGGCTTATTCATCGTTAGCTTTTTTTGCAGCTGTATAAATTTTGTCTATTATTTCTACCGTTTTTAATCCTTCGAAACCATTGGTAGCGATGATCCCTTTATTGGTTAAAACATCAATTACATTCTGGTATACTTTATCATGATTACTCATGGAACCAAAATATTTTCCATAATTATTGGGTGGGTTACCCGGTGGAAGATCTTTTATTTCGAAATTTTCTATGCTTTGATATTCAAGTTCATTAAGATACTGTCCGCCGATCTTTATCGTTCCTTTCTCTCCAAAAATAGTTAATGAGCCTTCCATGTTTTTATCAAAACTATTTACAGAATAATTAATGCTACCAATGGCTCCGTTATGAAATTTTAAATTTACTACTCCGGTATCTTCAAATTCAATAATTCCTTTGTGATGATAGTTGCCCGTTAATGCAGTAACTTCTTTTACATCACCTATTATCCAGAATAAAAGATCAATAAAATGGCTGAACTGTGTAAACAATGTGCCACCGTCCAACTCTTTAGTTCCTTTCCATGAATTCTGATAATATTCATTGTTCCTGTTCCAATAACAGTTTAACTGTGTGCTATATATTTTACCAAGTCTTCCTTCTTCTATTATTTTTTTTACAGCCGCCACCGGCGGATTAAAACGATTTTGTTTTACGATAAACAAACGCTTGTTAGCTTTTTCCGCGGCATTGATCATCTCTCCACAATCCTGAACAGTTAGTGCCATTGGCTTTTCACACAATACATGAAAACCCGCTTTTAAAGCCATAATAGAATGCTTTGCATGTAACCCGTTAGGCGTACAAACTGAAATCACATCGATATCTACATTCTCTTTCAGCAGATCCTCTATTTTCGTATACGCTTTAGCGTTATACTTCGCTGCCATTTCATCAGCTTTTTCTTTTACAGTGTCACAAACCGCAACTAATTGACCTGCTTTTTGAATATGCTCTGCATGACGTTGTGCTATTCTACCACAACCAATAATTCCAAACTTTAACTGACTCATTATTTATTATTATGTTATTATAGTTTGTGTGGGGAAACTTATAAGCACCCCCATACCTTTTTTTTGATATACAAACATACTTCCTGCTGCTACAGCAGATGCGCCTGCTGCCACTGCTTTTTTAAAATCATCTACAGAAGCTGCCCCGCCGCATGCCACAATTGGAATTTGTATGGCGTGAGCAACTGAATTAATCAGATCAATATCATACCCGTTCCATGTTCCATCCTGATCAATGGAATTAAGAAAGATCTCACCAGCTCCCGCTTCTTCCAATTGTTTAGCCCAGGCTACAGGAGTATGCGAATTACTTTTAGTTCCTGAATAAGAATACACTTTCGTTTTTCCCAGCCAATCTTTCTTTACATCTATTGAACAAACAACTGATTGTGCTCCATAAATATCGCCGATCTGACTTACTAAAGAAATAGTATCAAACAGGATCGAATTGAGTACTACCTTTTCATATCCTGCATCAAATACTTTTTTCGCATCATCTAATGAACGTATTGCTCCGCCATATGCCATCGGCATAAAGGCTTCTCCCGCTATCTCTGCTATTTTTTTATAATCAGGTTGTCGCTTTTCTACACTGGCAGTATAATCCAGCAATATCAATTCATCCGATTCCTTTTCATTAAAAATCTTTACTGCATTAATTGGATCTCCAATATAAGTAGTTTTTTTAAATTGAACAGTTTTATACAACCCTCCTTTACTTAACAACAAAACCGGTATGATTCTTATTCTGCCCATTATAGTTTTGAGAAATTTTGCAACAATTTCATTCCGTATTTATGACTCTTTTCCGGATGAAACTGTACACCATAAATATTTTCTTTTTGAAAGGCGCAGGCAAACTCATATCCATAAGTTGTCGTAGCAATTACTTCCGATGGTTCTTTAAAAAGAAAATGATAACTATGTACATGATAAAATCTTGGCTCTACCGGCAAGTCTGATAATATTGTATCGCTTCGCTTTATCGCAATATCGCTCCATCCCATGTGAGGCACTTTTAGACCTTTCAAATTTTCCTGCTTAAATCTTATTGTAACAGCATCAACCCAACCTAACCCATCTACATCACCTTCTTCGCTACGCTCAGTTAACAACTGAGCACCCAAACATATACCCAGTATTGGCTTTTTTTCTTGCAACACCAATTTATCCAATAATGGTTTTAATCCTGATTGATTAAGATTTTCCATTCCTCTTTTAAAATGCCCTACGCCTGGTAAAATTAATTTTGATGCAGCTTTTATTTCACTCTGATCAGAAGTAATGGTAGCTTCTATACCTAAACGTTTATGCATATTTAATACAGAGTATAAATTTCCCAAACCATAATCAATAATAGCTATCATTCTTTTATAATATTAAAAAGATCTATATGCATACAATATTTCACCAAAAGAGATATGTTTAAAATTTAATTTTTCTAAATACTCAACCAGTAAATATTTATCCATTACCTCTTCATGCACTTCTATAGCTAATATTTTAACATCTCTTAAAATTGATTCCGTCGATTCAAGGCTATCAAATAAAAAACGTTCAGCACCTTCAATATCTATTTTTAAAATATCTATATGAGGAAAAGAAAATTTTCTCATAACCCCTTCAACTGTGATCCCCTCAATACTTTCAGCTGTTTTATCTTCTTCCTTTATTTCTTCTACGTAAAATGACAGTTCCCTCTCTTTTTCTGCTCCCCTAAATCCTTCTCTTATTTCTAACAAGGAATCCTTGTTCCACAATCCACCTTTAAATGCAGTTACATTTTTTAAATTATTGCCATTTATATTTTTTTGAAGCATCGCAAAATTTCCATCTTGTGGCTCAATACATACAATGCTGGCGGTTGGAAATACAGTTGCCATATATACAGTTGCTGAGCCAATATTGGCACCAGCATCAACTATATAACGAATGTCACAACTCAATTTCTGTTGCAACCGTAATAAATGCTGATACTCTTTATGATATAAAATTTCATTGAATATTATTATATCAGTCGATTTTCTACGTACATAAAAAGTAACCGGTAAAGAAAAAACAGCAGTAGTTAATTCTATTTTATTCTGCTTGCCTTCTTTAGTAATTGTATGTCCGGATAATAAAAGACGATCGAATATACTTTTATTAATTAAAGTATACGCAGGGAAAAATCCGAGTATCTTTCTTATGATGATAGAAAAAACAATGCCGACAGCTTCGCCAAACGAAAAATTATTAAGACTGCGTAAATGAACTAAAAAAGATTTCATGTAATAATTTGTGGATGTTTTAATAAAGTCAGTAATTCGTTAAGATCAAAATCGATGTCTTCATCAATTTTATTTTTAACCAGATCCGTACCTTCAGCTAATCTGCTACCTTTTCCAAATAAATAAGCGTACTGCGATTGTGTATTGTTAGATAACATCCAATAATACCCATCAAAATGTTTTGGTGCTAAAATATCAATCACTTTAGTATCAGGACTGCAAAATGCAAGATTAGCAAACCCACTCCCATGGACACCGATAATAGATTGGCATTGTGCAAATACTTTAGCGGTTTCACGGATCGAATGATCTTCGGCAAAAAATTCCTGGTATCCTAACTGTGATAATCTTTCGAACACCTCTTTTTCGTTGTTCAACTTTCGCGTTGGCGCTTTTCTTCTGCTTAAATATATTTTCATTGATCTAAGATGTAGATCATTCTGCTTTCCTAAAAATGTATCTCTTAGAAATTCAATTGTCCAGTCGCTCATTGTTCCCAATCTGGCAGGTAACGAAGGGACAATTAATACTTCTGCCTGAATATGAAAGTTAAAATTATCATTACAGACAATAATTTTATTAAGAGAAATACCTAATAAATCCAGACTTTCTTTTTGAAACTTCAACCCTGTATAATCAATAATAAAATGATCAATAGTATCAAAAATACCTGCAAACTTAAGTAACTGAATTCTTGGCAGTGTATCGTATAACCAGTGGTGATAGTTATTGCTACCCGCACAGGCTACTACAGCAATCCGTCCTTTTAAAGGTTTTGCATCAGCCAGTTTTATCTGTTTAAATATTGAATGTTCTTTACCAAACACTCCGCCGTATTTACCAAACTCCCTTGATACATCATACAAAAAAGTATCGTCGAAAGTTATAACAGCTCCATTTCTTCCCCAAACGCGACCGTTAGGTATTGTAGCGACAAAGCTTTCATTCTGTGTTCTATTAAATTCATTGCTGAATAAGACAGGAATATTATTATCCAGGTTAACAGGCGGTAATTCTGTAACTTTTTTAGTAGCAAAAATCAATTGAAAGTTAACAGCCGGAATATCCCGGTGAATTTTACACCATTCTTCCGTACCTGTGATCTTTTTTGGGGACCCTACCTTTAGAGAACTTGTTCCAAGCATATTTACTGCTTTAAGGATCGCGTTTTTTATTGCCTGTCGAACCATTTTATTTTATTATAGTTCTGATTAAAGGTCTGATAAGCTTAAGGACAGGGAAACGTTGATATACGGATGTTTCCGTTTTATAATCACGATGATCTTTTACCGGCAAGCGCATTAGATCTTCAAATTCATTATTTGTAAGTCCTAATTTTTTTAAAACAAAATCATAATCATGCCTGAATTCGTTGTTATCATACAAAGGTTTTTCCAATTCAGCCAACGCTTCCTGTTTTGTTATTTGTCCTGAAAAGATCAAAGTAGATAAATGCGGCTTTCTTTTATCTACCTTAAACTTCACAGGAAGTATATGCGCCTGGTAAAACTTAGTGAAAATAGATTCATAATGTTTTCCTCCGTAATCACGCCATGCCAATTCCTTTTGAATAAAATCTTTTATTTCCTGTTTATTATAAGGCACACTATTAAGCAATGCTACAGATTCCATCTTTATAATATTGTGCGTATATTTTTTTAAATAGGTATTATAGATCGGATAAGACTTTAACGGTATTGCGCCAAATTTCTTGTGAATATCCTGTAGGTTAACATGATCACTTTTATTAAATGTCCATGATGGGGGCATAACAAATTCAGTAACTATATTAGATCCTGTAAGAGAATATTTTATATTGTATTTTTTTGCGAGTGTAGATATAGTACCTGTTATGGCGTGATCTGTTACGGCTTCAATATCAATAACAGAAGCTTTTAAATAAGCCAGCTGTATGTCTTTAAATTCCTCCCAATTTATAACAAGTGTATGTAGATCAATATCCAGCTTGCTTACTAAATTTTCTATGTTTTTAACTGCCAGTTCTGAGTTCCAGCCATTATCAAAATGAACAGCCAAAGGCCTTAGGCCATGTTTTTTTGCAAGATAAGCTACGTAGGTACTATCAACCCCTCCACTTACGCCCATTATACAATCGTATGGTTTACCTTTCCCGGCCTCCTTTATTTTTGCTACGAGTTGTTCTATATTTTTTATCCCGGCCTCTCCTGTAAAAACATTTTCCTTCGCTGCTTTCTGATATTCATAATAATAATTACAAATTCCCTTTTCATCAAAAGTTATATCAGGATCCGCAATTGTATCCATAACGGAAAGACTGCATTGCTGATATATATTATTGCTACTCATTATTATGCTATTTCTTTATTATATATTGTTGCTACTCTGTTTAAAAAAGCGTTGCTTCCAAATTCTCGTATAACATATTCTCTAATCCGGCTATTATCATAATCATCATATTGTGCCATCATTTTAAGCATCGCTACTGACAATTGATGCGCATCTTCTTTATCAACAAGAAGTCCAACGCTATTATTAACAGAAGATTCAGGCCCTCCACATTTAGTTGCAATTACAGGCTTACCAAAAAGCATAGATTCAATTAATACTACACCAAAAGTTTCATAATTACTGGAAAGTACCATACAATCAGATCGCTGTATTACATCCGTAACATTTTCGCGTGTTAGCGGCCCTAATAACAAGACATTATTCTCTAGTCCTTTAATGTGTATATAATTTTTTATTTCATTGTACAATTCTCCACCACCAGCAATCCAAAGTTTTGCATTTATATTATCCCGTTTCGCTTCGGAAAAAGCGTCTATCAGTAATTTATGGTTTTTATTAGAATTTAACCCTGCTAAATTGAGAAAAATAAACTCAGCAGTATTATTCCTTTTTTTAGGTATGAATGCCATTTCTTCAAGATATGGATCTAAAACATTAGGTAAATAGTTAAATTGAGTCTTATACCGCTGTTTCAAAAGCTCACAAAATGCAAGACTTACAGCATAGTTACCATCACTATTTCTATATGTTTCAGCAACCCATTTTTCCATTTTTTTACCTGCAATAAGATTACGCGCAAAAACGGAACTATGTTCTGTAACCAAATAAGGAATTTTATATATCTTCTTTATCTCATTGCTGAGCATCCCTGCGTATATAGCATTATGTGCGTGTATTAAGTCAGGCTTACCGTATTGACAGCAATATTCCTTATAAGCAAGAAGTCCCGCCTTTACCCATCCGTATTTTTTATTTATGTCTGAAGGTGCTAAAAAATAAAAACCATTTATTCTGTAGACTGTTATACCATTAACTATGTCAGGTTTT